>ERZ1292640.64-Hain-H43-02um-R1-64-length-80668-cov-7_pt1 | contig 80668 bp, 94 predicted proteins | sample MGYA00564404_ERZ1292640 | MGnify/ENA primary metagenome ERZ1292640 (study PRJEB36523, sample SAMEA6512636) | groundwater metagenome | collected 2019-01-08 | study: AquaDiva: Metagenomics assemblies of 32 groundwater samples
CTATTTCCAGTTCGATTACATCAACCGGTGTCTTTGGTTTTAGTTCTTTTACAAGCACAATAATACAACTCCTTTATTTTAGAATAATAGGGGCAGAAAGGCATAAAAATGGCGCCATTAGCAAATGGAAAAACCGGGCAAATCCGGGGAGTTTAATGCTATAAAATATGTTTATATCTCAATAATCCTAAGTTATATCAAAAAAGAGAAGGAAATTGTAATGAATCTTAAGAAACTAGAAGATATGGAATGGGTTTCGCGCTGGGCTGGATCTTACACATTCATTTCTTGCTCATATTGGGGGGCACAATATTATTCCTCTCTTAAAAAAGCGCTCGGCATAGGATTTGAGCACACTGCATTTGTCCACAAAAAAGGTGCCGTTTCTTTTTTTATTCCAAAAAAAGAATTTGTGGCTTTTGGAACAAAAATGGCTGCACGCGCAACAAAAAATCCTACTGATGCAAAAAAACTTCTTAATGAACTGAAAAAAAATACAGATATTCTTCTTAAAATAATGAAAAATCTTCACGAAAAAGTGCCAACCCAGAAGCAATATGCTGAATTTGAAAAATACTACGACAAGCATTTGGAGTATCATAATTTCATGAAAAAAACAGTTGATTTTTTGTCAGCACAGGCGCTTGAAGGGCTTCTTCCCTCGTTTAAGGAAGCAAGAATTTACTCAGAAGCGGTTTATAGCGAAACTGAGATTTTTTTTAGGGGACTTGCAAGCGCTATCTCCAAAAAAGAAAAAATGCCTGCAGAACTCTTGACTTGCCTCACAGCAAAGGAACTTGCACAATACTTCAAAACTAAAAAGCTTCCAAAAAAAGAAACCCTGCAAGAAAGATACACCGAAAGCGCGCTTTTATTTGAAAATGGAAAACTTGTTGTTATAACAGGAAAAGAAGTCGCAAAAATTGAAGGAGCGCTTTTCAAAACCCCTGAATCGACGGAGCTTAAAGGGGTCAGTGCATTTCCTGGCGTTGTCAAAGGAATTGCAAGGGTTGTTCTTGATCCTCTCAATCCAGGCACATTTAACCAAGGCGATATCCTTGTGACTGGAATGACGCGACCAGAATTTATTTCACTTCTAAAAAAATCTTCAGGAATTGTTACTGATGTGGGGGGAATTTTATGCCACGCCGCAATTAGTGCGCGCGAACTAAAGATTCCTTGCGTAGTTGGGACGGCCAACTCGACAAAAGCGATAAAGAGCGGGGATTTGATTGAAGTTGATGCGAATAAGGGAATTGTAAAAATAATAAAAAAATAATTTTATGCTAATAATGGGTTATTTAGTGGTTTTATGAAAAAAATATTTTGTAGAGAAGTTGTTAGAGATTATTCATTAATTATTGAAGAGGCATGGTTTTTTGGGTTAACTTCAAGTTGTGATAAAGTTTTTGGAAAAAATCCTTTTTCTCCAATAAATGTCTATAATTTGCGTGAAGGGGCAATTGAGTTGTGGCATGAAAATAAAGCCTATAATTGGTTAATTGATGTTTTAGTGGAAAAAGCAAAAAACGAACCTGAATTAATAAAAAAAGTAATCTCTAATTATGAAAAAGATTTAGTGAATCATAAATTTGTGTGGAAAAAAGGTTTTTGTAAAACGCAAGAAGAGTTAGTAAAATATATTGAGTCAGTATTTGAATCAATGCTTGGATTTGCTGTTTTTTATTATTTAGGAGTGGATGCTCGAACACCTAAAGATTTACGAGCCCGGGTTCTTTCTATGCGTGAGAATGACAAGTTCTTTGAAGAGATTGACAAGTTGATAAGAGTTTCAATTAACAAGTTGTACCCAAAAACAATTGGATTAGAATCGGGGGTATTATTTGAGGAATTAAAAAATAATAAACTCCCAAGTGTTGAAGAACTAAAGAAAAGGAAAAAAAATTGCGTGCTTGTACCAAATTTATTTTTTGAGAATGTTTCTCTGAAAGAATTTGTTGCAAAGAATGAGGGGTTTGAATTTCCTTTAGAAAAAATAAAAAAACCTAATATTAGTTCCCTTAAAGGCAATGTTGCTTTTGCCGGTAAAGTTTCAGGCATAGCGAAAGTGCTTAAACGAAAGGATGAAATGAATAAAGTGAATGTGGGCGACATTATAATTGCACCAATGACTCTACCTGAGTTTTTGCCAGCTATGAAAAAAGCAGTTGCATTTGTCACTGATGAGGGTGGGATTACTGCTCATGCAGCAATTATTGCAAGAGAATTAAAAAAACCCTGTATTATTGGAACAAAGTTTGCAACTCAAATTTTCAAAGACGGGGATTTGATTGAAGTTGATGCAAATAAGGGAATTGTAAAGATTATTAAAAAATAAACGGTATTATTCATGAACAAAAATCTTGAATCTTTATTAAACCAAAAATGGTATACTCAAGGTTTTGCTGCCAGACCCGTATTTATTTATGGAGTTCCAAGTCTTGAAACAATGATTAAACCACTTGGATTTTCATACAAAAAATTCTTAATGAATTTCAAGGGAGATTATTGCGAATTTAATTATCTTGTTTCTGATTTCAATGAACATGCGCAAATAATTCTTGACAAAATTGCTCTTGATAAAAAATACATGCAAAGACAAAAGAAGTATTATGAAAAGCAATTAGAATTAAATGAAAAATATTTTCTTCGCGCAGAAAAAGATTTGTCTAAACTTTCAAATAAAGAGTTTTTTTCTCTTGCTAACGAACTTATTATCCCTTTTGAATTAACTGGGGGAGTTGCGCACTTAATCGAAGGGATTTCATTAAGACTTGAGCACGACATAAGGAACTTTTTGAAAAGTGAAAAGGACCCCAAAACAAAAAATTCTGATTTTTCTATTCTTTCCTCGCCAGTTACGAGCTCGTTTTTGTCAAAAAAAGAGGAATTATTATGGAAAATAAAAAATGCAACGGGCACAAAAAAGAAAGCTTTTATCAAAAAGTTTATGGGAAATTATTTTTGGATAAATTCGAGTTATGTTCAAAATAATCCAATTACTGAAATTAAAGTAGCCCGAATGAGCGAAGAGATGGCTTCTTTTAATAAACCAACTTTTGTTGAATTAAAAAAGAAAAAAATGAGTTTATATAAAAAATACAATTTATCAAAACAGCAAATTGAACTCATCGAGTTAGCCGAGTTTTTAACGGATTGGCAAGATGACCGAAAAAGCAGGATTTACAGAGGAATTTATTCAATTAGCCTTATTTGTAAAGAAGCAAGTAAAAGATTTAACATTGAAGAAAAATTAATACATTATATTCTTCTTAATGAATATAGTGAAAGTGATTTTGTTTCTGGAAAAACAAAGCAACTTGCCCAAGATCGATATAATGGAGTAATAATTGTAAGAGAAATAGGAAAGTTTGAAACTTTCACCGGAAGTGATTTTATTGAATTTGAAAATCTTTTTCATAAAAAAAGTGAAGAAATTGAAGGGATTCATGGAGTTGCCGCTAATTTAGGCACTGCAACTGGACCAGTAAGGGTTTGCAAAACTCTTGAGTCTGTTGAAAAAGTTCAAAAGGGCGATGTTTTAGTTGCTTCAATGACCCGCCCAGAATATATTTCTGCTATGAAAAAAGCAGTTGCAATTGTTACTGATGAGGGCGGGATTACTTGTCATGCTGCAATTGTATCAAGAGAACTAAAAATTCCTTGTATTGTTGGAACAAAAATTGCGACAAAAGTTCTCAAGGACGGTTGGATTGTGGAAGTTAAAGCGAATCATGGTCAAGTAGTTGTTCTCGAAAAGAAATAATTATACCCTCATTTAATTAGAAAAAACTAAGATTCAAAACAATACGCCCTACAAAGCAAGCATGTTCTCTAGTTCCGCTCGGCTCATTCCATCCCTAGAATATTTTGTCAAAAATATTATTGTGTCTGTTCTTTTTATGTAACGACAGGCTTTTGCAAGAGTCTTGTGGAAATATGCGAGCGTTTGGCTGTTCTCGGTTCTTATTATCGCTATTATTTCGTTTGAGAGCGTTGTAAAAAGATCTTCCATATCCTCCATTTCAAGCATCTCGCTCATCACTTTTTCTTCATAGCCGGGCTGGGGTTTGATTATTACAAACGCTTTAAGTCCTAAACCAATTTCGTCAAAGCCTTTTTGCGTCGGGTCTACAACTTCTTTGAGAATGACTCTACTTTTCACCAAGTGCTTCCATCTGTTTGAGATTGTGTTTCTGTGCACTTTATATTTTGCAGAAATATCAACCAAGTTTTTGTAGGGGTCCTTCGTTTTTTCTTCAAGCAGCAAGCGATCAATCTTTTTCAGTTTTACTGGAACTGATTTTCTTACTTTCAGATAATGCCTTTTGTAATTTTTGTTGGCAAATATTACATGGGTATCTGTTATTGACCCTTCAAAAAGCTGTTCTAAACCGATGATAAATGCACTAATGCTTTGAATGCTTGGCCCAAAAATTTTTATTGCAAAATCATAAGTCCCCGTCACCTTTGCCACGGTATGAACCTGCGCAAGTTCAAGCGCTTTACTGATGAATTTGTCCTCATCAAAGTCGGACCAATTGATTGCAACAAAAAACCACGCAAATTTTCCTACCCCAAGTGAATCAAGATTTATCTCATATCTTAGGCGGGAGCAATACTTCTCCTCAAAGAGTTTTTCAAGGGCATAATCAACCGTGCTTCGCTTAAGATGCATATTGTCGCAAAGATCCTTTCCATCAGTGGAAAGACCATTTTTGTAGGCGCACTTAAGCACTCTTTTTCTCAGTTCGTTAAGTTCTGCCATGACAATAATACGCCTTTGGAAGTTAAAATACCACCCCCAAGTTATTCACTATTTTAAGTGAATATTGTCAAATTTATTTGTATTATTTCCACAAAACCACAAGAATTCCACAATACTTTGTGCTAATCAAAAACACATTTAATTAATCGCCCCCGCACCAATGCTATTGTGAAAATGTAATGGAGGCAGACGATGGAAGAAACACTCATCATAAGAGGAGTAGCGTTGTTCGCTACGCTTGCTGGTATCCAGCAGTGGTTTGCGCAGAACGTGTCTCTCTTCGATGCATTCTTCCTGCTGCTTGTTGCGGCGTTCTTAATATCCCTAGAACATGACTACATCAAGTACAGGGAGAAGAGGGACAGCCCAAGCCATGCAAAATACGAAAAAGTACACGGAACAAAGGAAAGTCCTGGTGAGCAAGAGCCTTCTTGCTCCAAGCCTTATCATTCACCCTTTCTAGACTTCGGCCCGCACGTAAACATGCCTTTTTGCTTTTGCGTCGGCTTTTAATCCTTTTTCAACCCTTTTTTATTAGGTGAAATTAAATGGGATTTTTGTTCATAGACATAGAATCATTTGTAGATCCTGAAGATGAGATGTCGGGGCTCAACCCTTTTTTTGCAAAAAGCAAAGTCATTGTAATATCCTACAATTATTATGCTCTCCCAAAAGTTCCCAGTGAGGCACAAGTAAAACCCCCCACATTTCTTTTTGAGTGGGAAATTGGATCTGAAAAAAAGATGCTTGAAGAATTTTATAAGCTTATGAAGGAATGGGGTGAAAAGGAAGAAATCCTAAAAATTGTCGGGTTTAATCACCTCGCATATGATTTGCCTTTTTTATTCTCAAGAATGAGCCACCACAAAATAGCAAAGGAAAAAGAGCTTTTCAATTTGCTTTTTACAAAAGCGCGCCATGTTGATCTTGCACAACTGGGAATGGCTGTTGCACCTGCAACAAAACACAACGAGGATTTTAGATGCATCTCACAGAAAATGATAAACTCCCATTATGATATCCCAATAAAGGAGCACTCCGGAAAAGATGTTTCAAAATTTTATATCGAAAAAAGATATGACAAAATAAAGACGTACTGCACGGAAGAATTTACATTTGAACTTTTATACAACAGTCTCTTACAAACGTTTTTGCACTAAATCTTTAAAATATAAAAAAATGAGCCAAAAAAATGTTTCCGATTAATTAAACAGTTGTCGAACTTTTGACAATTGCATCAGGTTTCGATATGCTTTTATATAACCTTAAATCTTATCAAAATTGAGTGATATGGATCAACAATCTTCTTGCCTTGGAAGAGAAAAGTTATTGTGCAGCATGCTAGAAAATGGGGGAAAATGCCTCTCAGATGAAGAAGTGGCATTCAAGAAAAATACCTCCAAGCTTTGCAGACACTAGAACTTTGACTCGCCTTTTAATTAGTTTCCTACGAAATATGTACTTATGAGAATCGTCGTTACTGGCACCCCAGGATCAGGGAAAACAATTCTTGCAAAAGCCTTAGGCGAGAAGCTGGACTATAAAGTAATAAATGAAAAAGATTTTGCCTTAAAAAATTCTTTGGGAATTTTTAACGAAGAAAACGAACTTGAAATCCCAATAAAAAAATTTCAATCAAAAGCGAACGCTTTTCTGAAAAAAAATGATGATGTCATAATTGAGGGGCATGTTGTTTGCGAAATGAAACTAAATGTTGACAAAGTTATCCTAATTAGAGTTCACCCTGAAGTGCTTGAATCACGGCTTGAACAAAGAAATTATGCCCCTCAAAAAATGATGGACAATGTTTTCTGCGAAGGGATTGAATACTGCAAAAAACAAGCGGTAAAAAACTACTCAAAAAAAGCGATAATAGAGATAGAATCAAGACCTTCTTTCAAGCAAACCCTTTCAGAAGCCCTAAATGCCCTAAAAACGGCTAAAAACCCCAAGACTCGAACGTTTTAAAACCTATTTTTGTAGAAGATAGCTACTAAGGGTTTTTTGGATGCAAAAAAGAATTGTTTTAGCACTGTTTGTTTTGGTGTCCCTTGCCGGATATGCTGCAGCATATGAAGTTCCACTAAGCACTTTCGGATTTGGCGGAATAGAACTAAACGGCCCTTTTGGAGAAAAATGCCAAACTATATCCATAGACATGGCCGACAAAGTCACTCTTGCCGAAGGACAAGGAGTTCTTTCAATACACGCAACCTTTGACAAAGCGGACAACGATAATTCATATATTTCACTTAGCGTTGATGGCGGCACAGAAAAAATAATCTGGCCCGAAAGAATGACTTGCGGCGAAACCTGCTGGTCAAGAGTATTTTTACCTGAGCTTTCAAAAGGAATAACAAATCTTAATCTTTGCCTAAAAACAGGCACTTACACTAATTCGGCTGTTATTTCAGAAAACTCATTTATAGGATTTTATGACACCCCCGTTCTTTGGATAGAAAACAGGGCACCTACACAAATATTTTTAGGACAAAGAGCAATGATGAGCATCATAATAAAGAACACTGGATCAAAAGACGCAAATATTTCTGCACAATTCGTTCAGGAGGACACAAGGTCCCTTGTTGAAATAAAAAGCTTTGACATAATCGAAGGAGACAGCAGCGTTACTACCACAATCAAGGCCGGCGAAACAAGAGAATTTTTCTATTTCATAAAACCAAGCGCGGCAAGCTCGTACAATCTTTCTTCGGCAGCGCTTTTCTTTGACAACGTATTCAACGAAAGGCAGATGATTGTAAGCAACCACCCTCAAATGAAAGTTCTAATACCAAATCAAATAGAAGTTTCGCTTGTCGGAACCGAAGAAAGGAACGGTGTGTTAAGGCTCAAACTTATCGCAAAAAATAATTGGGATTCATTCTATGAGGGAAAGATATTATTCTCCCCAAGCGATTTGATCTTTGATTCAAACCAGGATATCTCAATCGCACCTAGCGCAACTCAAGAAATATCAGTGAGAACAAAAACCCTTACTCCGGGCAGTTATTCTTTCTCCGCAAGCGTTACTGATTCTAACAATTCTTACTCAACTCAAAATATACAATATGATGTAAAAAGAGAAGGGTTCCCAATAGAAATTGTTATGGCTGTAATTGCAATAATCCTTGCAACAGCAGTAATTCTTTGGGTTTACAAGGGAAAGAACAAGAACTAACATAATTTCTTAATTATTCTTTCCAACCTTCGACTATTTCTTTTTGTTTTTCCGATTCTTGTTTTTCTTTCTTTCCTAAATTGTATTTCAGGAAAATAGCTACGGCTATTATCAAAATTATTGGAATGAATCCCAAGAAAGGAATTTCTGGCAATGCGGCCGGAGAGGAAGACGCAAGAAGCAAATATGCCGAAACGTACTTGTTCGAATCTATCATTTCTTTTGCCGCAACAATAGTTTCCTGGGGGTGCTTCTCATCAATCGCCTTATTGTAGGAAGCTATCGCCTGGCGTTTTATAGAATCAAGTGCCGAAAGCAATTCGTTTCTCACTTCTAAGAGCGCACTATTCTTTTTGGAGGAATTTGCATCTGAAGAAATAATTTCTTTTAACTCCAAAGAAAGTTTTTTTAGGCGCGAAGAAGTTATCGGGGGGATGAATTTTGCGGAGATTAACTCTGACTCGTCTTTTGAAAGCCCGCTTTCAAGCAAGGATATTAATGACTCGCATTCTTCTTTGAGTGAATTGTTTTGTACTGAAAAGACGGTTTCTTTTTCAGAAGATGTTTCTTTTGAAATAACTTCCTCTTCTTTGAACTTAAAATAAATTTCTTTTAGATTAGCAAATATTTTCCTTGCTTTTGCAGGATCTTGCGAAAGCTCTGTATTAAGTTGATCCATAGAATCGGTATAATCCTTGAATAGTTTTGAGAGTGCCGACGAAGAATATTTTGAGGCTTTTAGATAGGAAAGCATCTCTGAAACTGAAGAAGAAATTGCGGCTTCTGGAGTAAATGAGAGCTTTGAAAGAAGCTCGTACGCTTTGGCAAGCGACGCATCATCGCCTTTTGATAGATAATATTCGGCCTGATCGTAAGCTTTTTTTGCTTCAAAAGTCTGAATATTCAAATCAAGCTCTACAAAATCTTGAATTCTTATATGCAAATCTTGGAGCATTGTATTCAAATCGCGTTTCATGAATTCGAGTTTGTCTAAATCTGATTTTTCTTTCTCAAGCAAATCAATTCGGATTTGGGCTTTTTTCAATAGGTCGCCGGCTTTCTTTGGCCAGGACTCATCAAAATCAAGGCCAAGGAAAGATTCTATTTCTAAAGAAATTGTTGTTTCTCCTAGCCTTCTAAGAGTATCTTCAGCCGTCGAAAGGAGGTTAGTATAATATTGGAGCGAATCTTCGACAACAATTTGGGCCGTATAGTTTCTTTCTTGGAGGGGCAAAAAGCCCTGGTTTTTTAGTACCAAATAGCCTCCGACAACTTCATACTCTTTTTTTGTCATATCCTCGTCAAATATTTTTGCTGAGGATACGAGCGCATTTTGCGCTATTTGCGTGGAGAGGGTTGCGCTTAACGGAAGGGGAAGAGTGCTCGTGGCTTTTATTTCATAGTCAAATTCAAAGTCTTTTTCAGAAATCTTTTTTGTTGCAACGAGGGTTTGGTTTAGAGTTATCACTGAGTCTAAATAAAAGAAAACGCTTATTTCTGAAGAAGAAAGGACATTTTTGGCGACAAAACTTATCTCCTTGTTTGTGTCAATAAAAGCTCTTTCCTCTTCTCCATTTACGAGCACCACTATCTTTCGCACAAACTTTGGTTTTGGGGTCGAAATTTGGACTCGCACAAGCTTTGCGGGACTTGAAATTAAAATCTTTCTCTGAAGGAGAGTTTCTTTGTTTGAAGCGAAAATTATTTTATCTGATTCTTTGGAAGTTATGGTTTGGATTGAGGAAAGGCTCATTGTTGTTGCGCCGTGGGGCAACTTGGAAAGGGAAATTGATTGTTCCGATTGGTTGAAAGAAGTTATCCAGCTGTCTTTTTCTTCAATAGTGCAGCAAAGACCGTTGATGTTTAATGAAAATGGCCCCTCTACATTCCTGAACGGGTTGTAAATAATCAAACTTGTTTTTGATGCAAATTCTTGGTTAATTTTTGGAACTTCTTCTGAGGCAAAAGAGAGTTTTGCGTTAAGTCTTGCATAATTTACTATTGATTCGTTGAGTGCTGAAAGAGAATCATTTTTTAGGCTCTCTGAAGATGAAAGAATGTTCTTTTTTATCGACAAAATTTCTTCTAATCGCGGTTCGTTGTCTTCAAAATATTCTTCGAGTACTAGTAAACGCTTTTTTAGTGATTCAAGTTGCGAGGGGGACGAACTTTTGCTTGAAGAGGCTAATACTTCGGCTAGTTCTGAAATGTTTTTCTTGGATTCAATGTAATTTGAGATTATTTTTGAGATATCTTCATCATCTAGGAGCTCGGTTCTGGTCTGACGAAGGAGTGTTTCGCATGATTCGCTGAAATAGGTTACTGATAGTTTTGTAGGGTCCTGTTTTTTTAGCAAATCAAACGCGAATTTTAGCTCCGGTAGGGGGGCGTAGGTAAGGAGCTCTTCAAGGTAAGTGAAGCACTCTTGGGTGGATGAGAGTTTTTTTGTGTTGTACTCATCATAATTTTGTTCAGCTTGCAACAATTCATCACTTTTTCTTACAAGCTCTGCACAATAATCAATCTTTTGCTGGCCTGCGGATGAGAGAACTCTTGAAGCAAAAAATAATAAGTCATTTTGGACTTTTTCGAGGTCGCTTGGGAGGTTTTTTCTTATCAAGGACTTTTCTTTTTGGGCGCGGGTGGCGCAAGCTTCTTCTAAACGCTTCACTTGAACCTCTTTTTTCTCTGTAAGTCCTACTTTTATTGTTTCAAACTTGACATACTCTTGCTTGAGGCGCAAGAGCTCTTCACCCAGGCGTAAAGAACCCTTGCTCTTTTGTTCTCGGAGCCTTGAGAGCTGTTCTGTAGCGGTTAGATAGCTTTCTTCAAGTCCATTCTTTGATGATATTGCTCCCGACAAAAGCATCCTTGATAATTCATCATTCTTCGGGTTTTGGGAAACTTCACTTAGAAGAGCCTTGCAATCAGTTTGGAGCAACTCTACTTCATCCCAAAGACGGATGGAGAAGGATTTTGAAGAGGAATAATTTTGGTTCAAGCGATTTGTAAGATCAGCAAATCGCTTTAGGGCAGAGTTATCGTTGCCCCCGATGTCGGAATAGAGCTTCATAAACTCGGATGCTGGAAACTGTTGGAGGGCTTGAAGACCTTGGGTTGAGTAGAGTTTTGTTTCGGCTAAGGACATTGCTGCTTGATATCCTTCTCTTATTGAAGGATAAAACACCCCCAATCCTATTCCTGCTTTCTCAAAAATGGCTCCTTCGATGTACTCAAAACTTTGAACCCACCAGGGCTTTTCTTCCACTAACCGACCATAACCCCGTGCAAGGGTGGAGTCTGAGAAGGTCTTGGCTTTCTCTTTATAGTAAGACATGTAACTTCCTGAGTTTGTGGCCCCGCTTGAGAGCTCAGCCATTATCTGCCTCATTTCAACCAAGGACTCGTAAAGTTCCTCTTCTTTTGCCAAATCCAGCTTCTCTTCTGAAAGCATTTTCTCTTCAGCGGCAATGAATTCAAAACTGTCCTTCATCCCCATGTCGAGTTCTAAAAAAGCGTTGTCAAGATAAGAGAGAGTTTGATTTATGTAGAAGGGCATATTTACTGGTTTTTTTGCATAGCATTCGTTTGAAATCTTCTTTAGCTCGCCTACAGCCTTATTGTAGAAGAACCAACTCCGAGCTACATGGTTCTTTAGCTCATAAAGCCGGCTTTCTGAAGAATAACTTAGCTTTGTATCAAACATTGCTTGGACTTTCGCATAACAGGAAGCTTCAGTTGTGCAGGAAGGAACGTAAGCATAACTCTTTGTAGAGAGGGAGTAGCAAAGGTTCTTCTCTGCCCCGCTTAGTCCAGTGCACCCGGCTAAGACAATCAAAAGAAAAACTGCTAGGGTAGCAAAAATCATCTTATTCATAACAAAAGTTGTTGCGGTTTTAGGAATATAAAAGACTTTTTGGGTTTTCGACAATCGCCTTAAGCCTTACATAACCCTCCCCAGACGCCCCCCACTTCCAGTAATAATTGATTTGCAGGAAAATATTGGGGGTGGGGGGCGAATAAGGAGTTTTACTTAGATTTGCCTAAATTTTTTTATTATGGAAAAAAGTTCTTATGTATATGCGCCAAAAATTCCAACTTCTCTTGAAAAAAGTTTTTTGGTTAGGTTTATTTGAAAAAATCTCTTATGTATATTCAGGCTTCTTACCAACTCTGTTCGGTTGTTTTGAAATCCATTTTTAACAATAGCTTTAAATACTTCATCGCCATTCTCTATGTTAATTTTTGGAGGAATTAATATGAGTTTGAAATTGTCAAAGCTTTTCGGGATGGATATTTACGATTCCGAAGCAGGATATAAAGGAAAAGTATACGAGGTTATAATAAATCTCGAAAAAGGAAGAATAGAAACTCTCACTACTGAACCTTTGAGAGTAAAAACAAAGTCTGATGCAAAGAAGATCTTGACTGAAAAAGCGGTTCCTTATAGAAACGTAAAATCAGTGAAGGACATAATCATTGTGTCAAATAGAGATGTTCCTGTTGAAGAGGACGCAGCTCCAGCAGCAGCTCCTACACAGAACAGATACTCTAGCAAATACTACCAGACAACAGGAAGAAGGTAAATATTTCAAATCTACCCTTGCGAAAGAATTCCTCCCGCAAGGGCAGATAATTAATCCACTAATTGTAGGACAAAACAAAACCTTGTTTTGCGATGACATTCATTTTTTTATAAATTTAATATTATTTTTAAAAAAATAAATTTTCTTTGTTGATTCTGACCCAAAAACTCTTTTTCTTTTTTCATTTTTTGAGGTCTAAAAAGACAATTGTTATGTAACTGTTCTTTTAAGCTATAATTCAAAAATTATTAAAAATAGACACAATTTCTAGGACATTGCAAAACCTTGTTTTGCGCGTCCCGCAAAGGCCATTGCCTTTGCTAGGACAAAAACTTTAATGTATTAATTTTTTGATTTTTTATTACTTTTTTTTCTTGTTATGTTTATCCTCTTTTTTAAACTTCTTTAACTTTCAACTTTCAAAATAAGCTTAAATACTTAATGTATAATAATAATACATAAGCTATCTTTAGTATAGTATAGTATATTATTAGTGGAAGTGTTGGGTGTGGCTGTTAAAGCATATTTTGTTCAGTATCGTTTCATTTTACCCGACTCAATAAAACATTCCTCCTACACTTATCAGAAGCTTTTCAGGGCGATCTATGGGTATACCCAGGCGGTTTTCAAATCAAATGGCAAAACCTACCATTATCCAAGAGCTGGGATTCTTTCAAATTACCCTTATATTAGACCCGGTAAGAATTGTGTAATTATACCTCAAGGGGCGTTTCAAACCCTTCAAGAATTCTTTAAAACCGGTCATAATCCAACCCATTCCTGGCAAACCAAAGGAGACTGGAAATGTACTTATTTTTTGAACGAAAAGGACATAGAAGACAAGCAAATAGTTGCTTCTCTTGAAGAACTTTTGTCAAGAAAATTGGTTGAGGGGCATGAAGGGCTGTTAAAACTCACTTCTGAAATGAAGCGCGTAACAGAGAAAGAATCAGATCCTGTCTACAAATCTTCTCTTTTAAAGGAAGCCCAGCCGATTATTGAACTTGACTGGTTCAAACAAACCTATACCCAAAGTGTCGAACTCCAAGAGTTCTATGACCTTTACAAGAAACTTAAAGGCACCCCAAATCCTGCGCCGATACACGCCTAAAAATTGGAATTGACCTTAATTTAATATGGTTCAAACTCAAAGTAAGCCTTCAACATTTAACAGCGTCGATCTATTAGTTCACCCTTATTTTGCCCTAGAAAATGTTAGGGTAAAAGGGGAAGCGATGGATGTGCAAAACGTTACTTCTGAAGAGCTAATAAAGGACTATAATCTCTTTTCAATTCCTAAAAATTGGGAAAGCCGAATTGGCAGTGTCAAATCCGACCCACACGCAATAATGGTTATTGTAGGGGTGAGAGAAATGGAAGTTGAGTTTCACACTCATCACACCCCGTTTGAAAATAATCCTTCTTTTTTTAAGGGACAGCTTTCCGCCCAAAAACTAAAGCAGTTTAGTAAGGAGTATCAGGAACTATTGCATTACGCAAAAAAGACTCTTGGGGGGAGGCTAATTTATGTCTCTCAATCGCTGTCAATGAAGCCGAAGCACTTTGATAAACTGCTCATCACACGCGGGCTGTTGCCTGCAAAGCGAATCAAAATCAATGCTTACGGAGAGTATTTTGAGCAGTGCGTAAAAGGAGTAGGTGGGGAAGCTCTTTATTCGCTCAATGCGCTTCAAAATTGGGTGTGGCGCGGCCGGGCGAAAACACACCTTAACCTGATTTTGGAAAAACGCAGCGGAATTTTTTTAAAAAAGAAAGTATATTCAATCGGCGAGGGCATGCTTTCCGGAGCTGAAATTGCTAGAGAATCCATGCGCACCAAAGGAAATTTGACAGAAGAGTTTGTCAAGCGCCGGTTGAGAATAAAAAACCCTTCAGAAAGTTGGCAGCGCTTGGTTGATCATATGAACGCTGATGCAAAAGCGAAACTTGCCCGTAAGCCCCTTGGATTTTTTAGAAGAAAATAACCTCGTTAAACTAGCGCATATCGCCAAATGCCCCAGTAATTACCAAAGCTTTCGGTAATTACCATAATGTTTTCCAAAATTGCTCAAATTTTATCTAATCTACCTCAAAAATGTAATCTTATTAACCGCCAAGACTCAAAGTATGTATGATAAAAGGAAAAATTTCTCGGCCCGCAAGGCAATTTGTTGAATCTCATTTTGGGAGAGGCACTGCTGCTGGGGAAATAACTACTAATACAACAGCTGCAGTGATGAAAATTTTCAAAGGTGCCCCCGGGGTAAGCACTGGGCAGCTTTGGTCTGAGATAGAAAACATGAATATGTTCATCAAAGGCACGCATATGAGGGAATCAAATTTCTCCAAAAAGAGTCTGGTGTACGTAAAAAAATCCAAAAAAAACCTTATGGCCCCCAGTTCGCCTTTTTACAAAAAAGCTCCTGAAGAAGTAATGTCTCTTCAAGCGCAAGACTCGCTTACTCTAACCCATGAGCTTTTGCACAGAGGTTTTCACAATTATTTTCTTCGCGCACATAAAAGACCGCCTCAGATCCTTGTCTCGGAACTTGTCGCAAGCTTTGGGGCGCTTTGTTATATAAGACATAAATTTGGGGCAGATTATAAGAAGTATGTCGCAGAATTTGATGATTTTACTCTTGCTCGAGAGAGTGCAATGTTTGAACACTTGTCTTCTTCTGCTCTAGCAAGTGCCCTCGCTTTAAGGCTTCACAAAAAAGTTCCTCAAGAGAAACTTGATTCACTCTTGCCTCAAATTGCCAGTCTCGAGTTCAAAAAACCAAAAGATGCTGTTGAATGGGTTTTGGATAGAATTTGAATAGTTGTAACTTTTTAGAAATCCCCTAACCCCTTCATTTAGGCGATTAAACCCAAAACAACGCATTTTTACTTTTTTTAATGCCCCCAAAACCTATGTCCTAGAAATTGTGTTTTTGAGATGGCTTCTAAAACAGTCTATTTATAAACCGCACTTCCACTAATAACTAATAAGTTTATTTTGGGGTTATTTTTAATTATGCTGTTTGGGCAACCCTTGTTTCTTCTTTCTCGGGATTTTTTATATTGATTTTAACCAAAAGGTCCTTTTTTCTCCACTTTCTCTTGCCGCCTACGCTGTTGGTTTCGATGAGCCCTATGTCAACAAAGGTCTTTAGATAGGGGTAAAGTGACCTCTCATTTTTGTAGTCTATTTGGAAGACTTCGATTATCCTTCGTCTTATCTCGTCCATAGTGACCCATTCGTCGAACCTGATCACATTAGATAGGTGGAAAGCTTGGGTGTTATCATTAAACTGCAGTATATCCCATACTGAGGTTATCTCACTTTGACCCTTTTCAGCTTCTTTAGGGTATATCTCGCTGTTTTTAGCCTCTGACACGTCTTGGGCAACCCCCTGGGCTCCACTACTCGCCTTTGGCCTGAACAAGCCTTTCAAAAATTCGATGAATTTCATCATTATAGTAATGATAGTAAGTACTTATAAACCTTACTGTAATGATAGTTCATTATTGTAATGACTTATCATTACCGCTTTTCCACTACCTCTGCTACTTTGAGACATTATAGTGTTGCCTAGTTATCTAGAATTGCTTGTAATTACTAAAGGTAGTTCAAACCTACTCAAAGTGAGGGCCCATTTGAGGCTTAAAATCAATGTGGTATTGGATATTCAAAAAAGAGGGCATTTAGTGATGGGTGTGATATTAAGGGAAGTGTGGGGGTTGATCTAACTGCTAAAAAGTTAAAGTAGCGGGGAGAGGATTTGAACCTCCGACCTCAAGGTTATGAGCCTTGCGAGCACTCCAGGCTGCTCTACCCCGCTAGCTTTTTTGCGAAAATAAAGAACAAACTTGGCTTATTTTTTGATATAAGTTACTATTTGTTTTTATTTCTAAATTTAAAACAATTTTATTGCTTTAAATCTTATTTAAACTATTAATAATCTATTTTATTTTTTCAAAACGCTCTTTTCGCTCATGTCCAACAAATTGTGTTTACTTGCACATTTCTTGAACCATTTTTACTTCTTTTTCTATGTTTTTGATCTTAATTCCTAGTTCTTTTTGCCTCTTTGGGTCGTTGGATAGGTCCATTTGGCCTCCACATCCCGGGCAAACGAAGTTATATTCTGCCACTATTTCAAACGGCATCCTTTCATTGCACTTTGCGCAATCAAAGAAGTTATAATCTGCCTCTAAATTCTTTTTTTCCATCAATTTTTCCAGGTTTTCCTTTTGCTGGTCTTGTATTATCTCGGATATCCTTTCTTTCTTTATATCCCAAGTGTAATTATACCATCCGGTCTTCTGGTTCCTCGTTTTTTGGTAAGTTGCAATGCCTCTGTAATGAAGCCTGTTGAGAATTGCTCTCACTTCAGTCACTTTCTTCTTCATTTTCTTTGAAACATCTTCATCTGTGAAACTCTTTCTTTTGGTTTCGCAAATTTTTATTAATGCCACTGCTTCAGCTCCTCCAACTGTATCTATGAGGTCTTTTACGAGGCCGATATCTATCATTGATTTCTTTGGCATAAATATACCCCTCACCAAACTATTTTAAACTAATGACTTTTTTGCCCCTTTCCTGAGGCTCTATTCTCCTTTTTGCGCCTTTAAACTTATTTTCAAGCTCTTTGCCGTTTTGTACCCTGTCTAGGAATACTGCAAGCGCACCTATTTCGCTATGCGGCTGGGCAGTTACACCCACGTTAAAATCAGAAACGTCATAAACTTCTCTTTCTACTTTTTGCGATCCCACTATTATGCATAGTTTGTCTTTTTTTGATATTTTCTTTTCAACGTCCTGCGTTCTTGACCCGTACATTGTAAGATGAACAAAAATAAATCCTTTCTTTTTTAGTTCTTTAAAAGCGGTTTTCCAGTGTGGGGTAAACTCTATCTTAAAATCTCCCCCCCATCGGTTTACAACATCTTCAACTGTTTTTTTGATGCTATTATCCCCGTCTCCTTCGATGAGTATTTTCTTTGCACCAAGGGCTCTTGAGACTAAAGCGCAATGGGTAGTGACGCGGTAGTCCCTTACGTCCCTATGCCCATACCTAAGCACGATAATTTCTTTGACCAATCTTTTTCACCAGAACTAACATAATTATGCTGTGAGGGGCTTTTAAAAAGAGCTTTTTTGCTTGTTTTGTTTTCTGTCATAATCCGTTTGATTCTTATACATCCTGAGCTGGTAATTAATTATGACTCCAATTAAAAAAGTCAGGGCTACTAGTCCCGAGAAATACAGGCGTGTGGCAAGAGTAACTTCTTTAGTGAAAAAGAAGGCAAATACTTTTTATGGTGCAGAACTAATGAAAGCGGAGGGCATTTCAAAATTTGTGTTGGATAAGACGCCGGTAGTGCCTGGATGGAATACAAAAAAAGGTCCGATTGGAACAGCACATAATGTTCTTCAAGGAAGATCAGGTCACACCCCCGCAGTTTGTTTTGACAGATGCAATTTGGCGATTGGTCTTCTTAACGCCGCAGGAATAAAGTCTTGGCTTGTCAGAGAAGTTTCTTTGGGATCAAATGCCACGTGGGAACTGCACGACTATGTTGAGGCTGTAGTTGGGGGAAAAGTTCATACGATTGTTTTTGGGTATAATCCGGCTGAAGGCAGGCTTTATCGGTGGATAGATCCAAGACCGGCGCATAAAGCACTCAGCTCTCCTACAAGCATTTTCCTTAGAGGGGCAGATTCGGCAAATATTGGGGGAGTAAAAGATATGAGGGGGGTCGTAAAGCTTCGAAATCGTCTTGAAAATACGGCCAAATTCGCTTTGGAGCAAAAAAAGAATAAGCGAAGAATAGCTTTGATGGCGAAAGAGGGTCTGATGCCCAAAGATTTTGCTCGTGAGCTAATAGGCGGGGGCTAGCATCGCTAGGCTATTTTTGTTTTATTCTCACTTTTTACCTTTCAACCATCCTTTAAAAAGGTTTTCAGAGGCATTTCTTTTAATCAGAATAGGAACTATTCTGGCAGACCACGATTCTATGGGCCCGTAGCTCAGTTGGTAGAGCACTGGACTTTTAATCCAGGTGTCCAGGGTTCGAGTCCCTGCGGGCTCGTGTATCTGCGGTAAAAACAAGTGATTTGGGGCGAGGGAACATTAAAAATGTTCTTTTGTAAGTAGTAATTAAGATGGGCCCGTAGCTCAGTTGGTAGAGCACCAGACTCTTAATCTGGGTGTCTAGGGTTCGATTCCCTACGGGCTCGCTTAATATTAATAAAGCAAAACAAGTAAGTATTGTGTGATTCTACAAAGTGGATTCACATTTTTCCTAGCGGGACTGTAGCTCAGCCTGGGAGAGCACACGGCTGAAGACCGTGGTGTCGGGGGTTCAAATCTCCCCAGTCCCATTTAGTTTTTTTATTTTGCTGTATCGAGTCCCGCGCGACGGGACGAAGATATTGCTCCGTTTTGTCCTGGCGGAACAGGACGTGGTGATCTCCCCAGTCCCATTTAGTTTTTTTACTACAACAATTTCTTTTTCTTTTGTTTGTTTGAACATTTATGTGTTGATTAGATGCCAATAACAACAACCTTAACAAAAGTCAAGGGGAAATTCTCCCTAAAATCAAAGCCTTTTTGGAATTACAAAGACAGGCGTCCGCTTGTCTTCAATGCGATTGAACCATTCAAGCAGAATATCCCCCACTTAATTCTTTGTGACGCGAAGGGGGTGCCAAGATTTACGCTCGGGTACACCATTCATGGAAATGATATGGTGATAGGCTCAATCCAGCGTACGCGAACAAAATACAAGTTCAGCCCAGACTTTCACACAGGCGAATTGAGGCCATCGCTTTTCAAATGGGATCCTGCTAAGGAAACTCATTCAAGCAAATTATTCCAAGACAAACTCGGAAAGCACCCGGCAGAATTTTTGCTTTCACAGTTTATACTTCAAAACAAAGAAGCAATACTCGCGGGCGGAAAAGTAAAGCTTGCCCCTCAGGCAGGCAGTCAAGAATCATGGAACAGATACATGGCTCTTGTCGACAGGTTTTTTGTTTATTCTCCCCAAAAAGGTTTTGAGCTTAGCTTGAAAAAGAAAAGAGTGAAAGAACTGTTAGGCCTAAAATAAGCCCTTGTCTATCGTTTTACAAATTATAGTCGTCTTCTACTTTGTGTATCTTCATTCCAGCATCAGTTATTTCTATCGGGTGCAAATCTTCTGAGTGCTTTGTGGCCCTCATTTTCCTGATGTGCAGCGTTCTGTTGCTTTGCGTACCAATTCCCATGTAATGGAGAACAATTACCCCGTCTGCAACAAATTCTTCCACCCCATACTTGCTAAATTGCTTAGAATCATCATTAACTTCTGTTGTAAGGATGGTAGTTACGCCGGCTCTTGACAAAAGGTAAACAATCTTCAGAACAGCTTTTCTTATTTCTTGCTCGCTTTCAAGATTAAGTCCGAGCGCAGGTATGGAATCTATCACAACTCTTTTTGCTCTCACTTTTTTTATTGCCCTCATTAGTTCTAGGAGCAATTTGTCAAGATCAAATCCTGTCGCGGGCAGGGAAAATTCTTCGTCGCTTGGTATTCCTATTTTTGCTATTGTGCCGTCTATTATCTTTAGGAGCCCCTCATCTTCGTGCTTTCTCAAGTTCCACCCAAATCTAAGCATATCTTCTCTGATAAGCTCCGGTCTTTCATCAAGGGTAAGGTAAATACCCGGTTCGTTTTGTTTTATTCCGTTAACGATGAATTCCATTGCAAAAATAGTTTTTCCGGTTCCTGTTCCTCCGCTTATGAGAAAACTTCTACCTTCAGGGAGCCCGCCTTCAACAAGCTCGTCAAAGCCCTTAATGTTTGTTTGGATTCGATTCATCTTATCCCTATAGTTGTTTTTGGTTGTTTATTAACCTTTTGGGGTCACTTTTTTTTCTGCATTTTATTGTACAATACAAACCCGATTACAGCCACAACAACTATTATTGCAAGCACTATTATCAGATTCATTCCGCCGGACTCTGTTGCTGCATCCGCTACCGAGTAAACCTTTATTGGCACCTGAAGCGTTTCTACCTTCATTTGTGCATCGGTGTCTTGGTAAGTTATTTTTGCTGTGAGAGTTTTTGTCCCTGTGGCAAGCGCCTTGTCAAGGATTATTTTTGCCTTTACTGAATCAACATCGTTTGGTTCGAGCGATCCGATGAATTGTTTATCTTTTTCTATAGTTCCCGCATCAGTGCTTAGTTCTATCAAAGTGAATTCAGCCTTGCCGTCTCCCCTGTTGAAGAGTTCAAGGGTTATATCTACAGTGCGGCCTGCTATAAATTCAGAGCTTTTTTCTTTTATTGTTGAGTCAAAATCAACGTTTCCGCCAACCTTGAACCCAATGTAAGAAGTATCTGTTTGTCTTGTCCCTGACGAATTTCTATAAGATATTTCTACTGGAAGAGTGTAGTTTTTGAGGCTCGCGTTTCTATTTACGCTCACTTTAAGCGTGGCAGTTGCCTGTTCGCCCGGATTCATTTTTGGAACGTAAACCGCCGCTGCGCCAAGAGGGGTTATTTCTCTTTCAATTATTGCTCCTGCGGCAGTTATTGTTCTGTCTTCTTGCAATTCTATCATTATATCGTATGCTGCGCTTGTTCCTATGTTTTGAACAGTGAGTGAAATGTCTTTTTCTTCTCCCGGAGTAAGTTTGTCTTCTGAAGTGCTAATTACTTTGATTAATGGTTCTTTTCCGCTTACAACTACGGGGAAAGTGGCTGTTTTTGTTGCCGCTGGGGAAGTTGAAGCTATTTTTAATTTTAAATTGTAAGATTTGTTTTCTGCACTTGGGTCAACATAAACCGTGAACTCTGCAGAGGCTTTTGCATAGCTCTCCATGTTTCCAATCGCCTTTGTTGCTTCTTTTGGGGTGAAAGGATATTCTGTTTCAATTCCTAAAGTTACGCCGGTGTTTGAAGAATAATCTTTGTTTTCTAATTGCACAAATACGGTGATTGTGCTTCCGGGCACCGCCGGGCTAGGGTTGTATGTAACTTGGGTTGCATCCGGCAAAGCGGCCATTGCAGTAGTTGCAAAAGCCATTATTGCCATAACTAAAAACACGTAAATTATTGCTTGTTTCATTTCTCATTACACCCCTAAGCTTTGAGAGCTTTTTCGTTTAGACTTGAGTTCAAGGGGCTTAAAATCTTATCTTTAAGCCGGGTAGAATGAGACTGGAAACATATGTTTTTTGAGGCTACTTGTTTTTCGAGGATTTAGATTCTTTCAGCGCTCTGAACAGAAGGGATTTTTTCTATTTTTTCTATTAAATTGTCCAGTTTTGCAACACTCCCTACCTCTATCTTGAAATTTGCTTCAACATAGCCCGTCTTTTTTATTTTGAAGCTGGTATTTGTTAAAGTGGCGCCGCCTTTTTTAATTTCTTCAAGGATCTCAGCCAAAAGCCCGAGCCTGTCAATTGCATGAACCTTTATTTCAGTCTGCCCTCTTTCTCTTTCAAAGCAAATTTCAACTATTTTCTCTTTTCCCATTTTCTGAATGTTTTTACAGTCTTTTTTGTGCACAATTATTTTTCTTTTAGTGGTTTTTATCCCCACAACATCTTCCCCTGGAAGAGGGTGGCAGCATTCGGCCATCTTTATTTTTTTGAAGCTTGGCACAACACAGACGTTTTTTGGTTTCTCAATACTTTTTATCCCAAAGATTGACTTTATTTTGCTTTTTGCCTTTTCGCTTACGACCCAAATCAGCCAGTTCTTTTTTGTTTGATCCTTGTTGGATGTGATTATCTCGAGCCTGTCAAGATTCTTTAGTTTTGTTTCAAGAGGAACATAAAATCCATTCACTCTTGCTTTTTCAGCCCTTTTTCCAATATCAGTGTGAACCGCAAAAGCAAAATCCAGCGCAGTGGCCCCGATAGGAAGAGTAATAATTTCATTCCTCGGCGTAAAAACAAATATTCTTTTGCCACCCATTTTTTTTCTTCCAATTTCAGCTCCGACGCTTTTTTGCCATTCTACAAGCTGTCTTTCCCAGCTGAGTTCCTTGTCAATATCCTTGTTTTTCTTTAATCGTTTGTATTCCCAGTATAGGCTGGACTCGGTGGCCATGTGGTGCGCCCAGGTTCTTATTTGGAATTCGATAGTATCATTTCCTCGTTTTACTGCGGTGTGGATGCTTTTGTATCCGTTGCTTTTTGGTTTTGCAATATAATCATCAAATGCTTCAGGAATTATCTCGTATTTCGCGTGGACATATCCGAGTATTTCATAGCAATCTTTTTCTTTGTCGCATATTATTCTTATTCCATAGAGATCGTGCATTTGTCTGAAAGGAGTTTTTTTCAGTTTCTCGTGTATTGCTCGAAACCCCTTTGGTCTCCCAAATACTTGCGCCGTTATTTTTCCTTTTATGAGACCTTCAACTTCTTTTCTCACTTCTTCAACTAAGAGTTCTCTTTCCGCTCTGGACTTATTTACAAGTTTTTTTATTTTTTCGTATCCTTCGGGGTTTTCTATCCTGAATGCATAATCCTGCAAAAACCAGTCGGTGCCGCCTATTCCAAGTTTCATGGATATTGGGACATAAACTTCTTTTGTTATCATTGCGAGGCGTTTTCCCTCTTCAGGGCTTTGGGCCGAAGGATTCTTGAGATAATCCATCGCATTTGCGATTATTATCATGATTGTCTGAAAATCAGTCGACATTGAAAGCATTAGTGATGAAAGTGTTTCTGCAGGGACTTTGGAGTAATTTGCGTGGAGCACTTTGATTATTTCATTTGCTTCGCCTGCAAGCACTGCCGCTTCTTTTCCAAATCGTTCTTCTATTTCTGCGGCAGATGTTTTTTCTTCTTTAAGCGGTTTTCTTAAGAGGCAAGCTATTATTGCAGATTCCCCGAGGTTTTTTTCAGCCAGGATAGTTGCTGCTCGTATGCTGTGGTCCGCTTTTTGTTCATCCTTCATTCTTTCGGAGAGCATAGTGATTGCTTCGCGGATTTTTTTTTCGGAACTTGCGGGGCAAAGCTTTAGAAGCGCCTTATCTTCCATAACTTATATCCCTGATTAAAGTATTTAAATCGGATTTTTCCTTCTTTATTGATGTGTTTTTCGTAATTTTTGGTTTTTAGACCTCGGGCAAAGGCTTTTTTAATGGGTGCAACGTTATTTTCTTCGTGATGTTATGATGGAGTTCCCAAATGTTGAGTTTTCAAAATTCCCGGAAATTGATGAAGTTGATTCGGCGCTCTTGTATAAGACCCTTGAGCATTTCTTCAAGAAGGTTTCAATAGAAGAGGGGGATACAAAACTCCACTTGACGGTTAAGGAATATAAAAAAGGCGGTTTAAGAGCTCAGCACGAAGTTCACGCAAACCTTTTTTTGGGGGGGAAGCAGTATTTTTCTCAAGTTACTGGGTGGCAGCTTTTAGAGGCCGTTCAGGAGTCCCTTAAGAAAGTTGAAAAAGAAGTGCAGAAAGTGCACTCTAAGAAGTAGTTTTTTTTAGAAATTATTTCTTTTTCTTTTTAGCTTTAGGCTTCGCTTTTGCCTTTGGCTTTACTGCTTTAGCTTTTGCCTTTGCTGGTGCTGCCACTTCTTTCTCTTCTTGCAGCTCTTTTCTCATTTGATCTATGAGGTCTTTTACGCTCATTCTTTTTTCGAAAACCATTTTATTATTCCCCCGTAGGAATAACCAAAACAACGTTCTTTTGCTATAAAAACCTTCCCTTTTTTTAGGGCAAATTTGACTAAAATAAGTTTTTTTCCCAAAAAAGCAGCTAATTATGTATATGTTTGTCGTTTTGGCTAAGGGTTTCTTAGTTTGTCGCGTTCAGCCCTTAGTTTCGCTATTTCAGTGTTTGCGCTATCTCTAAGCATAGTTGGCCCACCGTGTCTATTTTTTGCCTGATCGTAAGCCATTTCCCGACTTTGGCCAATTGGGCCTCTGGCGAGATCGGCGGCTCTTTTTGCATTAACTTCTGCAATAGCCCCTGCTGAGTGTGCCTTAATTTTTTCAAGCGCTTTAATTTTGTCATCTAATTCTGTTGCCTTCTTTTTATTAGCAATTCTTTTGAACATTCTAGTTATGTGACCAAAAACCATTTTTTCACTCTCTTGATTTTTCATTTTTATAAAACTAATGGACGGCCGGAAAATGGATTCCTAGCTAGAGCACTTGTTACGCACTCAAAGCTCCACTCCGTTTCCCTTCAGCGCTCTTAACTAAAATTACCGTTGCTCTCTTCCGAGTCTGGCGGGGTTCATCCTAATAAAGGACCTGTAAGGACAGAGCTTCGACGCTTTCAGCGCGGCTCATGCAACAGCATCAGAGCCTCTTCTCCGGCTTCGACCCCGACATAAAGCGGATTTTCGGTAACAAGCCACCGCTAGCGGCCCGGTCTAGTCCGATATAATTGGTGCCTGAGAAACTTTTAAAGCTGCTGTTCGCTAAGAATATCTACTTTACTGGGGGTAGTTGACGTTATGGGTTGCTTTGAAATTACTCACAAATGTAAGTCCACTAGTGCGCGCGCAGGAATACTTCACACCGCTCACGGAAAAGTAAAGACTCCTTTTTTCATGCCTGTGGCAACTAAAGGCGCAGTGAAACTTGTTTCCCACAAAGAATTAAAGCAAATGGGGATTGAGTGTCTCATTTCAAATGCTTTCATAAATTATCTCAAGCCAGGCCTGCCAATGATAGAAAAAGCAGGGGGCTTGCATAAGTTTATGTCCTGGGAGCACGCGCTCTTCACGGATTCCGGCGGATTCCAATTAATATTAGATCATTTTTCGCCCAAAATCTCGGACAAAGGTGTTTCAATGCAAAATCCTTTTGATAAGAGCCGCGAACTAATTTCTCCAGAAAGAGCGATTGAAATTCAATGCGCGCTTGGTTCGGATGTTGCAATGGTTCTTGATCACCAGCCGCTTTTTGGAAAATCTCGTGCAGATTATCTTGACTCGGCGATAAGGACGATTGAGTGGGCAGAGAGGTGCAAGAGCACGCACAAAAGTTGCAAAAATAAAACTACTGAGGGCCAACTTATTTTTGCCATTGCCCAAGGGGGCAATCATGCTGATATTAGGCAAAGGTGTGCACTTGCATTAATGCAGATGGGGTTTGACGGAATTGCTCTTGGCGGATTTGGAATTGGGGAAGCGCACGCCGACATGTATAAAATAATCGGCGCAGTAAAAGAAGTCCTTCCTGAAGATAATCCAACATATGTGATGGGTATTGGTTCCCCTCTTGAGATTCTTGGCGCAGTTTCAAAAGGCGCAGATATGTTTGACTCAGCGTATCCTACAAGAATGGCGAGGCATGGAAAGATATTCACGCGCACGGGGCCTATACAGATTGATCGCGAAAAATTTTCTCTCGATTTTTCTCCGCTTGATAGTGAATGTAATTGTTTTGTGTGCAAGGAGCACAGTCGCGCCTATCTTCGCCATCTCTTTAAGACTTACGAACAGAATGGTGAGATGCTCTTGAGTTATCACAACACTTATTTTATGGCGCAGTTGATGAAAGAAATCCGCGCCTCTCTTGAAGAGGGCCGATTTGTTGCTTTCAAAAGGTCTTTTGAGCAGAAATATGCTTCGAGTAAGAATTTATAAAAAAAGATTTTATGGTGGTGCAAAAGCACCACCCATAACTAAATTAGTTTTACTTTTTCTTTCTCATTACTTTGTTTACGTGTTGCATTATTTCCATCATGTCCATCGGCACTGCTAATACTACAGTGTTACTTGCTGTTGGCCCGAGCCCGTCAATAGTTTGGAGCGTTCTTAGTTGCATTGCGCCCGGGGTTCTTGCCATGATTTCTGCGGCCTTTGCCAGGTTATCTGCAGCCATTCTGTCTCCTTCTGCTTTGATGATGGTCGCTCTTTTTTCTCTTTCAGAGCTTGCTTGTCTTGACATGAGCCTTTTGAGGTCTTCTGCCATATCTATGTCTTGTAGTTTTATGTCAGTGACTTCTATTCCCCATGATTCGGAGGCTGAGTCAACTGATTTTTCTATTTCTTTTCCGATATTGTCTCTTTCGCTGAGAACTTGATCGAGGCTCATTCCGCCGACAACGTCTCTTAGCGCTGTCTGTGCGTACTGCGAGATTGCGTATTCAAAATCCTGTATCTTTACTACCGCATCGTGCGGGCTTAGTACCTTAAAGTAAACAACTCCGTTGATGCTTACTGGTACGTTGTCTTTTGTGATTACTTGCTGTCTCGGTATGTCGAGAGTCACAATTCTCATATCGAGTGTTCTTACTACATCTATTACCGGTATTATTATTCTAAACCCCGGTTCTAAAGTGTCCTTATATCTTCCTAGTCTGAATCGCACTCCTGTTTCCCATTGTTTGACTATTCTTATTCCCATCGCTAGCAGAACAAAAACAATTATAGGGGATGCCATCAAAAAAAGAATCAAGAATCCCAAAAATATCTCTAATAGCGCCATTGTCATTCCTCCTAAGAATTTATGGTTGCGTCCTGTTTTTAATTTAATCTTCCCCCTAGTTTTCCTATGAAGATAGCTCTTATAGGGGCTGGGGACATTGAGCTCCATTACACCAAATTCTTAGGGATAAGCCAAGGAGCGCTCGCAAAACACATTTCTTCGATTTCAAACGCGATTTCTGACTCAAAATCAGATGTAGTTGTTCTTCCTGACAGAGGAATTTCTTTTGAGGTTGCAAAACAGGCAAAATCGTTAGGAAACATAAAAGTTTTTGGAACAGTGCCGCTTGCGGACAAGACTTTTGGGACAGCGCACTTGCAACCCTTCATTAACGCAAAGGTCGGCGAGAAAAAAGTCATCGATGAGATAATAGATACAGGCGATTGGTTCAGGCAGGATTTGACGCACTGTACTTTCGGCGACGTTATTCTTTTGCTCGGCGTTTCAACGGGTTCAATGGGCGAACTTGCTTATGGTTATTACTTGTACAAGCTTTTTGGGGGGCATAGAAAAGAAGTTGAGTCAAAGAAAAAGAATATTCACGAACAAATAGTTGCCGGCGATAAGATGCCTTTTGACACGATTGTTTACTTGCCGCTTGTGAAAGAAAAACTTCCTTTTGAAATTGAAAAATATATTGTTCAGTACGGTGCGAAAGTGCATTATGTGAATGATGCAAAAGAACTTGCGGCGTTACTTTCGTCTTTGAAAAAATAATTGAGCCGCGCACGGCCCAGTAGAAATAGGGCCCATGCCACTAATGCGTGACACGGGCAAGGGTGATATTGCCCCTGTGGGGGTGCAATCGCAATCGATCTGGCTTTACAGATCTTCAATTCCGTTTTCCGATATTCTGTATATCGCTTCTCCGTCAGGGAGCGATGGCGAATCGACAAGTTTCGCGATTCTTTTTTCTTCCTTGCTTTTTCGTAAATATAGTCTTGTCTTTGAGGCATGTCCTACCACGTTTCCTCCGACAGGTTCTGTGGGGTCTCCGAACAATATGTCCGGCCTTGACATTACCTGGTTTGTTACAAGAAGCACAATGTTATATTGTTCAGCAAGCTTTTGGAGAGTTCTCAAATGCTTGTTGAGTTTTTGCTGTCTTTCAGCGAGCGTTCCTCTTCCAACAAACTCCGCCCTGAATTGCGCTGTGAGCGAATCAACTATCATGAGCTTAATGTTTTTTTCAACAATCATTTCAGCAGCCTTATCAGAGAGTATCATTTGGTGTTCTGCGTTATATGCGCGCGCAACAAAGATATTTTTCAGCGTTGCGTCAACATCCATCTCCAATTTTTTGGCTATTTGTATTACTCTTTCAGGTCTAAAGGAGTTTTCCGAATCGATGTAAAGACAATTTCCTTCAAGGCCGCCTCTGTCTTTTGGAAGCTGTACTGTTACAGCCGTTTGGAAGCACCATTGTGATTTCCCGCTGGCCATCTTTCCATAAACTTCAGTTATGCTTTGGGTTTCTATTCCACCGCCCAGCAAATTATCAAGTTCTTTTGATCCGGTTGTGAGTCTTCCGACGTTTTTTCTTTTTTCAGCCAAGATATCTGCGCTTTCAAACCCCATTTCAAGGGAATCTCTTGCCGCTTTGATGGCTTTTTCTGCAGTGCCTTCGCCAAGTCCTGCGATTTCCTTAAGTTCAGACCCGCTTGCTACTGCGATGGATTCAATTGTCTTGTATCCTGCTTCTGCGAGTTTCTTTCCTGCTGTTTCCCCTATTCCTGGGAGATCAGCTATACTTTCATATTTTTTTACCATATTCATCACCTTGCTTAACGGCTTTATGTGGATCATTACGCACCGGAGTGCATGTGTCCTTTGCCTCAGCTATCCAGTATTATTGTTTCGTTGTTTTTAAATCACTAATGAGCCTTGGCGCCGGTGATATTTTTTCTAAAAAAAATATTTTCTGGGAAATATTGTCCAATATTAAGTGCTTTTTAGGAGTAGGTTTATTAAGCAATCCATAAATAATGTGAATGTGAAATTTTTTTTACCTAGAATTTCACAAAATTATTTGAAATCGGGAAAATTGAGAGGCTAGCGTAAGCTATCGCCTTTCTTTTTCTTAAAAAAATTGCTTGGTGAGCCGGAGTAGATGTAAGAATGTCTTCAGAACATAATTTTATGGGGCACAAGGTGTCAAAAAAAAGGTTTTGGGCGCTTGTGGGAAAAGCCCAAGTGCTTAGTGAGCTTGAGCGGGAGCTTGACGCAGAGCATAGAAAGGCGTGCAGAAAGAATAAGTTTCTCGATCTGCCCGAGCTTGTGGCCATAAATGGAGTAGAAGTTTCAAAAAAAGATTTTGTTAAAAAAGTTGGCGAAATTGAGAATCCGTCATTATGGGTGGGGCTATGAAAGAATATGAAGATTTGATTAATTGGTTGGGGCATGCTCCTCCTAATGATTTTGTGCTTCTTTCAAAGAAGCAGAAAAAGATTTATGCCTCAAAATCGGCTCGTCAGATTCTGAGGGCGGCGTGAGCGGGCGTTTTATTTTGCGGCTTGCTTTCCATGATAACCGTATCTCGCTATCATTTCGCCTGATTTTCCGCAAGTGAGCGTTCCTTCTGGGCAGGGTCCGCGGGTGCAGGGTGGGCCAGCCTTGTCATATATGACAGGCGCGTTCTTTTTCAAGAGCAGCAATTTTTGGTTATAAAGATCTCTTATTTCCCATTGGGCGTTGTTGCATGTCCTTTCGGCCAGCACCTGGTTGTCTATTCTAGCGTTCGTTGAAGAAATAACTTTTACAAGATCGCAGTTTAAGAGCAAGTAACTTTGTGCTTCTTTTCCCAGTTCGGTCAAAATCTTTTTCCTTAGCTCCTTAGTTTTGCTTACTTTCTCCAAAAACACCTTGTTTATTTCAGTATTTCTTTTTATGCTTGGAGGGGTAATGATTTCGCGCGAGATTAGCAGTTCTTCAAGCCTTTCCCTGATATTTGATGGAAGTCTGTGTCTTTCGAATTGGTGGTAGCAGGTAAGACTCATTTCTAGCGCAAAAGTAGTTCTCGCATGCTCAATGATTGATTCGTGATTATATCCAAGGACCCTTTCAGTTACTCCTTTTGCTTTTGTAAGTGCGGCTTCTTCTCCTTCCTTTGACCACTGCTTGTATATTTCAAATGGCGGTTTTTCATTGGTTGAAGTTAGTGCGCCAAGGCCGGAACGGATTATGGGCTTTTCAAACGAATTTACAAGAACTATGTTTTTACCGTTCGCATGATTCAGTTCGTCAAAGTGCTTCCTAGCAAAATCATTTACTATTGAATTATTCGCCCCTTTTTTTGAGAACTTGTTTATGAGCTTCACAACTTTGCTTTTCTTCTTTTTTGTAAGTTCGCCTATGGATTTGTCCAGTTTTTTTAGCAGTTCCCTGCTTTCACTAAGCTCCACTCTTCTCATTACTTTGTAGAAATTTATTATTCTTGAAAAGTTCATGGTTGTGAAAACATTCGTGGTTGTGCTTAAGGGTAGGATGTATCTTCCGTCTTCGATTTTGATTCCGTTCGCATAATCGGCTTCGGTTGCTTTTCTTCCGGAGAATCCTTCCTTTAGTTTTGTAGTGTTGTTATAGAATTCAAATATTTCTTCAGTGAGTTTTGAGTATTCTTTTGCGTATTTGCTTTTCTTGATTTCTTTTGGGATGACAAAAGCACCCTTTCCCATTTTTACGTATCTCTGGCTTTGCTGGGTGTAAGAGTCAAGGCTTTCGCAGATGTGGTGGCTGATTAAGCGCGAGCATTCTTCAACTGAGAAAGAGAAATTTATCGGCTTTGCTAGTTCGATGAATGTTTCTTCGTTCACTTCGTTTTTTTCAAGAAAATTTTCGAGTTCGATCAGATCTTTTGTGTTTGTTTCAACCAGTGCCACTTTCATTTTATCAACCCCAATTCATTTAGCTCATATTACTCAATAAAACCCGAGCATTTGTGCCCATTCATCATACTGGTTTTTTCATTTTAATTGGTTTCTTTTGTATCGGCGCGGGCATGATAAAATCGTCGGGGGATGTTATTAAAAAAAGCTCGTAAATGCTAGCAAATTAATGCGGTCTTTGCTAAAGGTGCTTACCGAGCTCCAGTTTGATAAAATTATCTATCTCGTCATGGAAAAATTTAGATACTTTGCTTTTTGATCCTTCTATTTTGATCCATTCATATTCTGTGTGCTCTTCGCTGAGCTTTACGTTTTTTGTAATTGGTTTGCACAAGAACGTCAATTGTGTTATTGCTTGTCCGTCGTCTCTATGAAAATGGCGTACCCCAAATGGGATGAAAACTTCTATCTCTATTCCCGCTTCTTCCCTAACTTCACGTTTGAGGCCCTCAATGGGGTTTTCGCCAGCCTCAAGCCTGCCGCCTGGCAGTTCCCACGCTGTCGGATAATGCGCATCCTTTGGTTCGCGCCTTATTATAAGCAGCTTGCCCCCGTCAATGATGAAAGCCTTTACAGCTATTGCAAAATCCGCCATAAATTATCTTCTGTGCCGTTCATTTAAATAAAGTTCTGTGCAATTTTTTCTGGGTGTTTGGGCGATGTTTGAGAACGTAAAGAAGTACGATAAAGATATTTATGATTATATTTTAGCCGAGAAAGAGCGCCAGATGGATGGGCTCGAACTAATTCCTAGTGAAAATTTAATTTCGCTCGCCGTAATGGAAGCAATGGGGTCTTTTCCAAATAACAAATACGCTGAAGGTTATCCGGGGCATAGATATTATGGCGGAAACGAAGTGATAGACAAAATAGAACAGCTCGCAATTGATCGCCTCAAACAATTATTTGGTGCAGAGCATGCGAATGTTCAGCCAAATTCAGGTAGTCCTGCAAACATGGCGATGTACTCCGCTCTCATGAGTTACGGCGACAAAGCGATGGGATTAAAGCTGACTGAAGGGGGTCATTTGACTCACGGTCATAAAGTAAATTTTTCAGGGAAACAATACAATTTCGTCCAGTACGGTGTTGACAAAGAAACAGAAATGCTCGATTATGATATAATACGCAAGCAAGTTCTTGCTGAAAAACCAAAGCTTGTGCTTTCAGGATACACTGCATATCCGAGATTAATCGATTTTAAGGAATTTAGAAAAATTTGTGACGAAGCCGGATGCTATTGCGTTGCGGATATTTCGCATATCGGCGGTCTTTGTGCGGCTGGAGTTCACGAAAATCCTGTTCCTTATTTTGATGTTGTCACGACAACGACTCACAAGACTCTTCGCGGTCCAAGAAGTGCGGTAATAATGTGCAAGAAAGAATTTGCAGAAAAAATTGACAAAGCAATTTTTCCGGGTCTTCAAGGTGGTCCTCACGAGCACATAATTGCTGCAAAGGCAGTTGCGTTCAAGGAAGCACTTGAGCCGGCTTTCAAGGATTATGCAAAACAAATAGTAAAGAATTCAAAAGCGCTTGCAGTTGCGCTCCAAGAATATGGTTATAGGCTAGTTTCAGACGGAACAGACAATCATTTAATATTAGTGGATGTTTTCAAATCAGGGATAACTGGGATTGATGCAGAGAAAGCGCTTGAGAAAGCAGGGATGTATTGCAACAAGAACACAATTCCATACGAGACAAGATCCCCTTGGGACCCTAGCGGGATAAGGATAGGTACTCCTGTTCTAACCACGCGCGGGATGAAAGAAAGCGAAATGAAAGTTGTCGCAGAGTTTATGCATAAGGCGCTTACTGCAAGAACGGATGACGCGAAACTTGCAAAGATTTGGGCTGACGTGAAAGAGTTTTGCAAAGACTTTGATTATTACAAATGACTCTAATCTGTGTTTTTAGGGTTTAAGCTTGTGGTGTGCATGGAGTTGCCGGAATTTATTGCAATTTTTATCGGCTTTTTTTCCCAGGTTTTACTTAGGACGGGTGGCACATTTTTTTCCAAAAGACTTGTTTTGCCTCTAGGAGTTAGTACTATTATCTCGGCGCTTTTTCTTTTTAATTCAAATTTTTCATTTTCAGGTTTGATTTTTGTTTTTCCGTCAGTTTTTCTTCTGGGGCTCGTTGTAGAATTCAACAAGGAACTCTTAATTCAGCTTACTGAACAAAGGCTACTACAAGAGAGTCTGATTTCATTTTACGTTTTGTGGCTATTATTTCCAGGTGCCAGCGCATTTTCTGCGCAGTATTTTTACATAGTGTTCTTGCCAATGTGCGCACTTACTGCGCTGACGCTTGTCGCGTGCCTTTCAAAACCGGGCCAAAATGCCATCATTAAGACGATTCTTTATGTTTGGTTTTTAATTTTGCAAGCCATTTTTGCTTCATATTACATATCGAATCTTTTTTCGGCTTTTGGTCAGCAGGCGGTGGCATTTTCATTGTTTGACGCTTTTATCTTAGGAACGCTTATTTTTAGTTTCACCGTTTCTTTCGTAAATATTTTGCATTTTACGAAAGGAAAGCGCGAGAACCTTTCTAGTTATATGCTAAGGTTGGCGGAGCAGGTAAGTCTTTTGACAAGCAAGTACACAGACGTCGAGATGAGCCGAAAATTCACAGCCGCAATAATATTGCTTCAAGGAGGAGTTCTCGTTGCAAATTATTTTACAAACTTTATTTCGCCGATGCTTTTAATTTCCATTTCTCTTTTGGTTTCAAGCTTTGTTTCTTCGTTCATCTCACGTCCAGTTTCACAACCTTCCGCTGGTGCCGCAGCGCTTTGATAAATAGCGGTTTCTGGAAAGTATTTATACTCCTAAAGCCTAATCCTAAAATGAACCTGTGCAAAATAATCTTGGCATTATTTTGTCTTACTGTATTTTCAATAAGCGCTTTCGCCGCCGAATGTGATCTTAACACAGTTGAAGTCTCAAATTTTGATCTTGTCTTTAAAGTGCTTGGCGATTCTACTGCGGATGTGATAATTCGCCTGACGACTCCTTTTGCAGAAAGCTGTCTGTCTGCGCTTGGCGTTCCAAAAAATTCTTACTCAAATTTTGATTGCTCAAAAGAGGTCCTTTATGCGCAGGATGCGATGTTCAAAGGAATGGGTTTTTACACGCTAAATAAAGGCTCTTGCGTTCTTTCTTATTTTGACGGAATACTTTCGATGGAATTCAAGGCAAAAACAGACATGGTTGTGGCAAAAATTTCTGGAGAAAGCTATGAATTGACATTTAGAGAATGGGACTTTGTAGATTCAAAATCAAAAAGTTCTCTTACAATAATTCTCCCCCCTGGGGCGAAACTGATTTCTTTTTACCCTATAGCAGATCCTGAAGGAAAACCGGACTATGAGAAGAATATTATTTATTGGAGCTCAATTCCTCAAAAGGGGAAGATACCAAGCGTGAAGTATTCTTACTCTTCTCAAAATTATATTTTGATTTTAGTTGCCATTTTGATTATTTTGGCGATAGTTGGGGGCGTAGGGGCCTTATTTTTGATAAAAAACTCTAAAAACGCTGTTTCAATCAAAAAAATTCAAGGATTGAAGTCAAAAATGGCGCTTCTTGAGAAAGATTATCTGCTAGGCAAGATGGATGAAACAACTTATCGCAGATTGATTGAACAATACCAATTACAGCTCAATGAATTTAAATCAGCTCTTCCAAAACAGAAGGATAAGAGAAAAGTTTTAGAAAAAATCAAGATATAATTTTAACAATTTTTTTCCCGCACTAATTTGGACACAATCCGCACAATTTTTTTCTGTGATGCAAGCGCATAGCTTCATATAAATCAGTCTTGGGTTGGTTTTGCGCGGTATTCTTCAATTGCGTCTTTTAGGAATTGTTCGTCGAAAGAGAAAGCGACGCGACCTTTTTTTGAAGCATATTTTCCTATGGATTTTATGAGAGAAAATTCTGCTTGGGAGTTTCTCGCTTTCTTATCCACCTTCATTTTGTCAATTATTTGTTCTGTTGGAATGTCAAAAGGTATTTGTGTTGTCAACCCTAGTGTGTTTATTGAGTCCATTTGTTTCTTGTATTCTTTTTTTGATAATATTTTTGTTTTTGTTGCTATGAATCCTTCTACAGCCAGTCCTATTGCTATTGATTCACCGTGTAATAAGGAATAATTTGAGAGTTTTTCGATGGCGTGCCCCACGGTGTGGCCGTAGTTTAAAATCTTTCTGAGATTTTGTTCTTTCTCATCTTTCATTACGACTGTTTTTTTCACTTTAATGTTTTCTCTCATTAAAGTGTTCATTACTTTTGGGTAATTTTGGCCATTTCTTACAAGAATGGTTTTGATGTTCTTGTTGAAGAATTCGAAAAGCTTTTTGTCCATTATGAGGCCGTGTTTGAGCACTTCAACAAGTCCGCTCGTGTAATTTTTCTCGTCAAGCGTTTTGAGAGTGGAAGAGTCCACAAACACTGCTGATGGTTGATTGAACATTCCTATAAGATTTTTCCCGGCCGGGGTGTCTATTGCTGTTTTTCCGCCAAAACTACTGTCGCTTTGTGCAATTGTTGTGGTGGGGTATTGGGCATACTTTATTCCTCGCATATATGTTCCTGCGACAAATCCTGCAACGTCACCCACTACTCCTCCGCCAAGGGCAATTAGGACAGTATCTCTGCCACATTTTTTTGAGATCATTTCGTCTTCTATTATCTCTTTTGTTTTCCTTGTCTTGGATTTTTCACCCTCAGGAAAAGAGATTAGTAGTGTTTGGAGTCCTTTTTTTTGCAATTCTTGCAGCATTCTCTGGGCGTACAGTTCTCCTACTTTCGAATCGGTTATTATGACGTATTTGGACGCTTTTTGCTTTGTAAGGTACTTTGCGAGCTCTCCAAAAAGGTCTTCGCCGAAGAATATTTCTGTTTTGATTGGCTTCTGTTTTATTAGGAAAATGTCTTTGGTGATTTGTGTCATTATTTTCACTTCTTTTCTAAGTAATACACAACTGTCACGGTGTTTGTGTCTTCACTCGGGTCGCTCATTTTTATTTGTGGTTTTCCTTTTACTGCCTTAAATCCTTTTGGGATTCTTGGGAGTTTATTTAGGAAGTTGTGATTGAAGGAGTATATTATTCTTCCCCCTTTTCTTAATATTCGGTGTATTTGTAAAAAAGCATCTTCTTTGTTTTGTGAGTGGGCAAGGCTGTAGTTGGCATTCACAAAATCTATTGAATTAGGCAAAAACCGTTCTGCAAGGTTGTTTGTGTGCGTGACCATCCACTTGATTTTTGCAGCATTTGGGAGACTCTTCCATTCGGGCATTAACTTTACTCCGGTGGCATATAATTCTACATTTCCTAAAAGCCTTCTTTTTTCAAGTTCTGTTGCAATATCATTTATCGTTGTGCCCGACCCGGCTCCAAGATCAAGCAATCTGTATCTCTTTCCTCTTTTTTTTATTCCTTGAAGGATCTGTCTCATGAGGGCTATTTCATAGATGTTGCTTGACAGCTGGTTTAAGGGTGTGTGAAAATAAGTCCATCCTAATTGTCTTTTGGAATCTGAAGCTCTTGCTTTTTTTAGTTCATTAGCGAGGCGGCGTCTTTCGGGGTATTTTTTAAAATTTGGGGGCTTTTGAATTTTACTGGAACAGTTTTATGCATGATTATCTTGTGAATCAACTTATTTAAAACAAGGATTGGTTTAAAGGTTATTTTTTCTCTTTAGTAAGTGAAAGCAAGGAAAATTTTGCAGATAAATTGAATTGTTTGAAAAAATAGTTTTTCCCCACACTAATTTGGACACAATCTCGAACTTTTTGATGTGTTTTTTTTAGTTTTTCGAAGAAAAGAACTTTTTTTCACTGGTGTTTTTTCGTTTTTCGACCCCCTTAGAGGCTTCATAGGTTATTTTTCTTAACAAAGAGGTTTTTTGAGGCAACCTTTATATACAAGGAAACACTTTGAGTAATCGGAATAAAAAATTCTTAAAAAAATTATTAGAAATTAAAGTGTGATAACCAAAAAAGATTGAAGAGTTGAGTAACTTGCCTAAATTTGTGTTAAAGAGAGATGGGTCTAAGGCGCTTTTCGACGGAAAAAAGATAGAATCCGCCATTTGGAAGGCCGTACAGGCAGTAGGGGGCACTGACAAAGCCCGATCTGATGGCATTGCAGCAGACGTTGTTAAGGCAATAAATGAAAAATATGGTTCAGACGGAATGCCTGGCGTTGAAGAGATACAGGATTTAGTTGAAACACTACTAATTAAGGGCGGGCACGATAAAACAGCCAAGGCTTACATACTTTACAGACACCAGCGCGAACTTTTAAGAAAAACCGAGGACATGGTGAACAATTTTGAAATAATAAACCAGTATGTTACTCAGGAAGACTGGAGGGTAAAAGAAAACAGCAATATGGCTTACTCGCTCCAAGGACTAAACTTTAATATTGCGGGCAGAGTTGTCTCAAATTATTGGCTTGGAAGAATTTATCCTATAGAAATAGCTTCAGCTCATAAATCAGCAGAACTCCATATCCACGATCTTGATGTTTTGGCAGTTTATTGCGTTGGCTGGGATCTAAAACAGCTTTTGATGGAAGGATTTAGGGGAGTAAAAGGAAAAGTCGCTTCAAAACCGGCAAAGCACCTTAGAACTGCGCTAGGGCAGATAGTAAATTTCTTTTACACAATGCAAGGAGAGGCAGCGGGAGCGCAGGCATTCTCAAACTTCGACACTTATTTAGCTCCATTCATAAGATATGATGGCTTAGATCAACAGCAAGTAAAACAGGCGATGCAGGAATTTGTTTTCAATAATGCTGTTCCTACAAGAGTGGGATTTCAGACTCCTTTTACAAATATTACTCTTGACTTGAAAGTTCCAAGTCACATTGCCCACGATCCAATAATTATCGGAGGAAAGCCGATGGAAAACACTTACGCTGATTTCCAGGATGAAATGGATATGTTCAACAAGGCTTTTGCCGAAGTGATGACTGAAGGAGATGCAGATGGGAGACCTTTCACATTCCCAATTCCTACTTACAATATAACAAAAGATTTTGAGTGGGATAATCCAAAGTTTAATCCGCTTTGGGAAATGACGGCAAAGTATGGTATCCCTTATTTTGCAAATTATGTTAACGCTGACATGAAGCCTGAAGACGCAAGAAGTATGTGCTGCAGGTTGCGCCTTGACAACAGAGAGCTCAACAAAAGAGGGGGCGGGCTTTTCGGGGCAAACCCTTTGACAGGATCAATAGGGGTTGTGACAATAAATCTTGCAAGAATAGGTTACACTTCAAAGAATGAAGAAGAATATTTCCAAAAGCTCGGGCACTTGATGGATCTTGCAAAAGAATCGCTTGTAATAAAAAGAAAGACTCTTGAAAGATTGACAAACAACGGACTTTACCCTTACTCGTCATACTACTTGCGTGGAATAAAGGAAAACACCGGGAGCTACTGGATAAACCACTTCTCAACAATAGGTCTACTTGGAATGAACGAATCTCTCCTAAACTTCATGAACACAAACATTTACTCCCCAGAAGGCTCTGCTTTTGCAATCAAAGTAATGCATTTCATGAGAGATAAAATACAGGGGTACCAGAAAGAAACAGGAGACATATTCAATCTCGAAGCAACTCCAGGCGAAGGAACTTCAAGAAGATTTGCTTGGGCTGACAAGAAACAGTATCCTGACATTAAGGTTGCAAACGAAGCGCACTTCCAGAAATTCAAGGCTGCTCCTTATTACACAAACTCAACACAGCTTCCGGTAAATTACACTTCGGATCTATTCAAAGCGCTTGACTTGCAGGATCCTCTCCAAAGTCTTTATACTGGCGGAACAGTGTTTCACATATTTATGGGGGAGAAATTGCCAAACATTGATGCAACTAAAGGTCTTGTTAGAAAAATCACCGACAAATACAAGATGCCTTACGTGTCCCTGACTCCAAGCTTCTCGATTTGCCCGATACACGGTTATTTGAGCGGAGAGCACGAGTACTGCCCCGTGTGCGAAAAGGAGAAGAATTGATTTTTTTGGAGCATTTGCTTCAGATTTTTGTATACAAATTGTGAAAAATGAAAGAAAGTAAAAAAATGAAAAAAGAAAAGAAAAATTAGATAGAAAAATTGGGGATGATTGTATGGTAAAGACAAAATGTGAAGTATATAGTAGAGTAGTCGGATACATCAGACCTGTCCAACAGTGGAACGATTCAAAACAGGCAGAGTTCCATGACAGATTGAAGTTCGACTCCGCCACGGCGCCTAACACAAAGGATTCCTGTGGCTGCGTAAAACTAAAGTGCTAAGTAGGCATCGATTGATTTTTGATCAGGGGGCTCATTTCTCCCCTTGACCTCCTTGCCTTAAAAATAATTTTAACATTTCTATTTGGTGATAAATTGTTCATTGCAGCTCTTCAAAAAACCACTCTTGTGGATTTTCCGGGAAAAGTTGCCTGCATCGTGTTTTTGGTGAATTGCAACTTTAAGTGCAAGTTCTGCTACAACGAAGAGCTGACCTCGTTTGCGAGTTTTAAGAAGGGAAAGCGCCCGCTAATGCATGAAGAGGAAATCTTTTCTTTTTTAACAACGCATCGAAAAATGCTTGACGGGGTGGTAATCACCGGTGGAGAACCCACAATAAGCCCTGGGCTTTTAGAGTTCATGCAAAAAATAAAAGAGATGGGTCTTCTAGTAAAGCTTGATACAAACGGCACCCGGCCGGATGTAGTAAAAAAAGTTATTGATGAAAAGCTCGCAGATTATTTTGCAATGGATATTAAGGCACCGCTAGAGAAGTACCATGAAATAACCCAGGTAAAACTAGATCCTGAAAAAATAAAAGAAAGTATAAAACTTATAACATCTTCAAAAATTCCGCACGAATTTAGAACAACCTTATACCCCTCGCTTACAACCCAAGATCTCATAATAATGGCAAAACTGATTCCTGGCGAAAAATACTTCTTACAACACTTCCAGAACAAGAAAGTGCTTGACTCGCCTTCACGCAAACTAAAAGCCAAACCTGACGAGCAGGTAAAGGAAATAGTCGCCGCCATTAGGGAAATAGTAGATGTAAAAGTGCGAGAATAACGCTTTAGCCCCCGTTTCTTTTCATGGAGGGGGGTTTAAAACTATTTTCGCTTCCACTTATTGAAAGGTGTTTGATTTGTTAGTGGGTGTTGTTGGACTAAACGGCTCAGGAAAAGATACTCTTGCAGCATACCTCAAGGAAAAAAGAGATTTTGCCCATAAAGATTTGGGGCAGGAAATAAGAGACGAATTGAAAGTCTTGGGAAAGAATTCGCTTGACAGAAACGAGATGATTGCTCTTGGAAATGAGCGAAGACAAAAGTTCGGGTTTGATTACTGGGTAAAAAGAGCTGTCGATTCGCTAGCACCAGCAAAAGACATTATAATAACTTCAGTAAGAAACCCGGTGGAAGTTGAGTACATAAAATCAAACAAGGGGATAATTTTGACTCCTTTCGCAGATCTTGAGGTCAGATACAAGCGAACAGTGGAACGCGTGAAAAGCGACTCTAATGCGCATGGGGATGTAGTTTCGTTTGAAGATTTTAAATTGAAGGAAGAAAAGGAACTAAGAAGCGATGATCCTTCAAAGCAGCAGAATCTCAAATGCATATCAATGGCGGATTACAAATTGGACAACAACGGGGCTCCGAAACAGTTCTTCAAAGAAATTGACACTCTCCTAAAAAAATTGGACTCAAAAAAAGTTTCTACAAAGAAAGCAAAAAATAAAAAGAAATGATTGGATTATTTTTGGTGATGGATATGGTTGAAAAATACAGGCCTACAAAAGACGAGTATTATTTGAATATAGCAAAAGAGACAGCCCAGAGAAGCACTTGCATGAGTGTCAAAGGCGGGGCAGTAATAATTAAGGACGACCAAGTAATTGCAACCGGGTACGTTGGCGCGCCAAGAGGAACACTTGATTGTTTTGAAAGAGGGAATTGTCTTAGACGACAGATGGGTATTCCTTCAGGTCAAAGGTATGAGATTTGCCGCTCAGTCCACGCTGAAGAGAATGCATTGATTAGCGCAGCCCGCTCTGGGACATCGGTTCTTGGAGGCACATTATATTTGTACTTTGTAAAAAGACAGCCTGACGGCACCGAAAAATTTGCAAAAGCTTTTCCTTGCTTTTTATGCAAGAAAAAATTGATTAACGCGGGGCTGAAAAGGTTTGTGGGTAACGATGAAAACGGAAAGATTGCATCTTATGACATAGACGATTGGATCAAAGCCTGGGCCACTCACGACATGCTTGACGACACAGACAAGTATGATTCGAAATACTCTGCAGAAGAAGCTAAAGCTGCTTCAAATAAAAAATGACTCGTTCGCTGCGCCAATTTATTTTACTGGCGCATAACTTCTTTAGCCATGAATTCGCTGGTGCCTGAGAAAGAGTTTGCTCTCTGGTAGCCATAAACCTTCACAGGTTTGTCATTAAGTTTTCCGTTTAACTCAGCAAGCAATCTATCCACACTTTTTTCTTCAAGCTCCTTGTTAAATTCTTCTTCGCTCCATCCAAAAATATCAAGCGCGTTTTTTCCAAAGAAAGTTACTTGTATCCTTCCGGTGTCATCTTCAACAGTTGCAGATACGACAGGATTCTTTTTGCCTTTCACTTCTCCGCACGCTTCGCATATGAGTCCGCCAAGGTCGCTCTTTGAGAGTTTTTTGCCGCATTTTTCGCATATAAGATAATTAAAGTTTCCTGGAACTATGTTTGTTATTTTTCCAGAAATTATGACGTTCTCATTGTCCATCAAAGAATTAAGTTTCTTTTCAACCACGCTTTCTTTTAGTATCTCCATCAGATCGGGAACTTTTTTCTGGGTAGTTGTTAAGTGTGCGGTGTACCCCAAGTGAAGTTCGACGCCAAACTTTCCTTCTTTAGTATAAGCATTCTTTATCTCTACCGCGTCGCCCTCGTTGTATCCTGCAAGTTCGCTGGCCTTGTCGTTCCAGGCACTTGCGCGTAGTAGTGCAGTTTCGTCTCCGAATTGGAAAGAGCAAACTTTTCCTTTTCTGTCTGACGTTTCAAAATCTTTGCAGGGGAATTTTCTCATTATTCTTCCCACAACATTTACGCTTCCCATACCCGCCTTAAGTTCCGAGAGTGTTGTGAAGCTTTCTTCTTTCTTGTTAAGTATTGTGGCAACTCCGTTGAATCCGAGTGTGACTTGCATCTTGTCATTATACTTTGATGCGAGAATATTATTGAGGCAGATTTCGCTTCCCGTTGTAATATCATATTTGTCCACTTGGTCGTTCCAAAGCGTCACTCTTACTTCGCCTGTGCCGTCGGATAAAACAAATGATTTTAGTTTTCCTTTCTTGCCGTTCTTTTCAAATTCTTTCAGCGGGAAAACTGCGCCTACAATTCCTTTTACTTCAACGCCTTTCATTCCTTCTTGAAGCTTCCCGATTTCGACTTGCTCAAGCGCTTCCTGCTTCATTCCGACTTCTTTTTGCAGCATATACACTGCCCCCTGTTCCGTGAGAAGGCCTGAGAATTTTTGTATTTTTGCGTGAATAAGTTCTTGCACTTCTTCAACGCTTTTGCCCATCTTTTCGGCGATTTCCTTTATTTGGGGCGCGTTATCAATCTCTGTCATGATTAATGAGTCCTCAAAAGACTTTTTATGCCTTCTTGCCGACTTGTGCCGATGGCTTGCTTTGCCAAGCAAGCGGTTTTTTATTCTGTCGAAGCGAGAATATTTCATGCCTAAAACTATTCCTAAGCGAAAACAGGACCAAATAAGACAATTTTTTAGGCAGCACGTAAAAGCCGTTCGGCTTGAGAGAATGGCTAAAGCTAGGGGCAATGTTATCGGTCTAAGCTCGAGGGGCTGGCCCGCGGTTTTAAGAGTCAATATTGCTGGGAAGAAAAGGGCGGTAAAATATTCTCCTGAAGTTGCAGGTATTGAAAGATATGCGCTTGAGAAACTTCTTTCTGAACACAAAAAAGCGCTCTCAAAAGGAATTATTCATGCAAAGAGCTATTCTCTTACAAAATCACCTTATCTTTTCTCAACTCCTGATGTGGGGGTGATGCGTGAAATAATGGGTGTAGGGCTTGATAATCTTTTTCGTCATATGGAACATCCTTCAGAACAAAATGTGAAAGAAAGAGAGTTTCTTCTAAAAAATCCAAAAATAAAATATGAGCAGCTTCACACAGCTTGGGGTGAATTGTATACAAATCTTTCGCTAATGAAAGCGAAAAAGTTTATTCCTTCTTTTGATATGGTTGGTAACAATAATGTCATTGTAGTCGGGTTTGATGCGAAAAAGAAAAAGCCGGTACTTGCGCTTATAGATCAGCAGCACCCCGACGAATACTTGAAAACAAGGATGTTCAAGTCGGTTGATGATCATAATAAGCGTTCCCGCTGACTGCCACCCAAAGCCTTTTTATACTCCATTTTATATTATTTCATTAATGGTGAATGAATGAAAGAAGGAAAGGTTTACGCAAAATTACTCGCCCAATTAAAAGAAGAAGCGGGGATGGTATTTTTGGTTATAGATCCTCCTAATCAGTCTCCTGAACAGGCTGGGAAGATTGCAAAAATCGCTGAAGATGTAGGCGTGAAAGCGATTGCCGTTGGCGGTTCGCTTGGCGCGCAAGGAAAATTGCTTGACGACACTTTGGAACAAATAAAAGACAAAGCAACGCTTCCAGTTATTTTGTTTCCAGGAAATATTGCGACCCTTTCTCCTCTTGCAGATGCGACATATTATCTTACAATGTTAAACAGTAATGACCCTTACTATATTTCAGGCGCACAGATTGCAGCTGCTTTCCCCGTAAAGAAAATGGGGCTTGAAGTAATACCTACTTCTTACATTATAGTTGAACCTGGGAGAGCCGTAGGATTCATGGGAAGAGCGCAGCTCATACCAAGAAATGTTCCTTACTTGGCAGCAGCTAATGCTCTCGCCGGCCAGTATATGGGTGCAAAAATGGTTATTCTTGAATCAGGCGGAGGAGCCCCCGAGCCCGCTCCAAAAGAAATGATAGCTTACACGAAAAAGTCAATCGATATTCCATTAGTAATTGCTGGCGGGGTAAGAACTGCTGAATTTGCATACGACTGCATTTCTTCGGGCGCGGACATTGTTCACGTTGGTTCAGCCATAGAAAAAGCCGGGTCAGATAAGGAAGTAAAATTAAGACTAGAAAAGTTTGTTCAATCCGCTGCGAAAGGCGCGAAGGAAAAGAAGTGATTATTATGCCGTTTGCGAGGAAAATAAATTCAAAAAGATCTACAACATTTAGAAAAGCTCCGGCCATATCTCCTGAAAAATTAGTGTTGCGGGCTCTTGCAATGAAAAAAGTGAGCATTCCTCTTCTAAGAAAAGCTGTCCTTGAAAGGGAGCACCAGATACACAGAGAACACCCACATCTGACTAAAGTTATCGTGCACCAAAAAGCCAGCCGTGAAGTAATGCAAATAATAGAAAAGCACGTAAAAAAATAGATATTTTCTTTTAGGCTAGAGCTCAGCTATTTCGTCTATTGTTTTTTCTATGGCTTCTTTTATGCAGTATTTCTGCTTGTAGCCCAGCGCTTCTATTTTTGAAATATCATAATTTCTTTCTTTGCTTAAGTGCCTTATGTTCTCAGGACTTATTATTTTTGCGCGAAATATTTTGCCAAAAATAAGCGCGATCCATGAAGGGATGTGTTTCATCTTTCCTTCTTTTCCAATAATGCTTTTTATGCTTTCGCAGAAAGCATTGAGGGAAAGCTTGTCTTCTCCCGCAGCCAAGTATACTTCTCCGTCCTGCCCCTTTTCAAGTACGAGCGCAATTGCGCGTGCAAGATCTTCGACAAATATGATTTGGAAAGTGTTTTTTCCATCGCAAGGCAGGGGATAATTCTTGTCAAGCATCCGAAACATTTTTTTCCAGTACTCGTTCGCCCCAAAAACCATGGCGCTTCTTACAATGCTTACGCTTATTTCTTCCTGCCTTGAAAGAACTTCTTTTTCGGCTTCGAGTTTACTTTTCTCATAATTATTTTCAGGAGCGGTAGGAGTTTCCTCATCAACATTTTCCTTTGTAAACCCGTACACTCCTGTCGAGCTTAGAAGAACAAACTTGTCAATGTGCGCCTTGATTGCTTCGTCAAGAAGAGTTTTTGTCCCATTCACGTTCACTTCCCAAAGGCAAGGACTTGAGTTTTCTATTATTGCAGCAAGGTGAATTATCGCATCAGCCCCTTTAAGCGCTTCTTTGATGTGGTTCTTGTTTAATATGTCCTGCCCATTTGCAAGGTCAAATTCAATGATGTTGTGCTTGCGGTTCTTCAGTTCACTAACGACCCGTTTTCCGACAAAGCCTTTTGAACCGGTTACAAGAATCTTCATGATCTCACTTCAATTTTTTATATGCCTGCGATAGGCATTATGATGGAAATAAAATTAGGCCAAAGAACGGCTATTAATGTGCCTATGAATATGAACGGTCCGAATTTTGGGAGATTTCTTAAAACAACAATTCGCAGAACCCCTTCTTTTTTTAGAAGCAAAATCTCTTTTTTTGTTATAAGAGTTTTTCCTCGAAGTAGGCGCAAAACTTTTTTTGTGTTTGCTTCTTCCGCTATGACTTCGTCTTCTTCCCATTGTTTGAGGGTGATCGACTCTTCAAAGAAGTTCTTTCGTATCCCTTTTTGGAAAGCCATAAACACAAGGCCGAAACAGAAAGGGATTCCTACAAACATCATCATGCCGCTGTTTAAGAGTCCTATGTCACCTAGGATTACAAGGTACGCCACAAGTGAAACAAATATTATCGCCGAGTGCATGATTCCTTTTTTATTGTCTTCAATTTTGATTCCTTTTCTTACGTATTTTATAATATAATAAGTGGAGTAGAACATCATGGCGCCCGAAGCAGACATTATTGCGATAGTCATGAGGAAATTGATGTCGTTATACGGGTTAAGGAGCGCTATTCCTGCAAATATTTTCACATCTCCTCCGCCTATCTTTCCAAACCTGTACGCAAGGTAAGAGGTAATGAATAATATTCCTGCGAGGCCAATGTTTACCCATTGTCCCTGTGCGATTGAAAGAAGCAGTCCTAAAAGTATCATAGGGTAAGTTATCCAGTCGTATATGTACCCTGTTTTTGCATCGGTCACGGCGCCCGCAAGAGTTCCTATTAAGAGCACTCCTTGTTGTATCATTTGCAGCATTTTTTTAGTCACTTTGTGTTATGAGTAAGAGGGCTTTAGGGGTTATATACTTTTCAGAAAGGACATTTTTGACGTTTTAGTTTCTAGGTTTTGGTTTCATTGCAACGAGCCTTATGGGCGCTTTGTCGGAATTTCCCTTTGATTCTTCATAGAATTTCTTTGTATAGTCGCTTCCAATCATTTTCGGCGAATATGGTCTTTGCCCTTTCACTACAAGCCCCGCCTCTTCTATACTGTGAATCGACTGGGCAAGTCTTTCTTTTCTAATAGTGAATATTGCCGGCACACCTATGGGAAGTTTTTTCGCAAGCGCCCTAAGCTCCATGTGCCCTTCTGGGGTAATTACATCTATGTGGTTAAGCCACACTGCGTGTAATCTGCTCGCTTCTTCTGCAGGCATATCAGCAAAATGAAATCCGAATGATATTTTTTTTACTTTTGGGTTTTGCGATTCCCTATCAAGCGCCAGAACTTCGCGACTGGGGTTTCTTCTCCTCAATTCTTCCGTGAATTCGCCCCTGCCTGCTCCGACATCTATTATTAGGTTTCTCTTTGGTCTTTGGTGGATTGGCATAAATATTAATTTTTGCAGGCGTCTTTTACCTTAGCCTGAATTTCTTGTGCGCTTTTTTTGCTTGGAGCTGGCGCAGCATGTCGCTTAGGTTTTTTTCTCCGAGTTTTTTTGCAGAGTTTTCGTTTCCTGCAAGTCCCCTGAATCTTTTGAACATTTTTTTCATTTGCTTGTATTGCTTGATGAGTTCTCTCACGTCTTCAACTTCTTTGCCGCAGCCTTTAGCGATTCTTTCAACCCTGCTTCTGTTAAGTAGTTCAGGCTCAAGTCTTTCCTGTTCTGTCATGGAATCTATTATGATTTTGAATGAATCAAGCTTTTCTTGTCCCTGTTCAAGCATGTCTTTTGGCATTTTCATGCTAAAGCCCAGCATTTCTGCGACCTTGTTTAGCGGTCCCATTTTTTTTGTGGCTTTTAATTGTTCATAAAACATTCTTAAATTAAAATTTCCTTTCATGAGCTCTTCTGTGTCGATTGATTCCATGTCAGCTTCTTTTGCTTTCTCAAGTAATCCTTGTAAATCTCCGTAACCCATTATTCTGCTTAAGTATCTATTTGCTTCAAATGCTTCAAAGTCGCTGGCTTTTTCTCCTGTTGATAAAAAGTACACGCTTGCGCCTGTTTCGTTACAAGCCACTATCGCTCCCCCGCCTTTTGAGGATCCGTCCATTTTTGTAATTATTACTCCGTTGACTCCAACGGCTTTATGGAATGCCTGTGCCTGTTTTTTTGCGAGATTTCCAATGTCTGCTCCGAGAACGAGCCATTTTTCTTCGGCCCCGAAATTGTCATCGATTGATTTTATTTCTTTTACGAGTTCGTCATCGAGTGCACTTCTTCCTGCCGAATCACAAATAATAATGTCGCAGTGTGAGAGTTTTTTTAGGCCCTCTTTCACTACTTTTGCCGCGTTTTTTTCTCCGTTGATTCCAAAGAATTCTGCGCCCGCGATTTTTGCGTTGGTTTCGAGTTGTTCGTATGCTGCTGGTCTAAATACATCTGCCGCGATTACGCCCACTTTTTTGCCGCGCTTCTTATACCACATCCCGAGTTTTCCCGCGGCAGTGGTTTTTCCAGAACCAAATAGTCCGCAAAGAAGTATTTTTTTTGGAGCTTCCGGGGGTGTTTTTCCGCCGAGTATTTCTACAAGCGCATCATAGCTTACCTTCACTATGTGCTCTCTTTGAGTCATACCCGTTTTTGGTTTTTCAAAAGCTCTCTCTTCTATCTTCTTTGATAAAGCAAAAACAGTTGTGGTATTCACATTTGCTGAGATTAGGGCGCGTTGCATCTCTTTGATGGCTTCCTTGACTACATCCTTGTCCACCGCGCCTGCGCCCTGGATTTTGTCCATGGCTTTCCTTAAAGTTTCGCCTAGACCCATAAAGCCATTATTACTTCAAAAGTATTATAAAACCTAAAAATTACCTGGCGGTTTGTGTAAGGCCCCTCGCAAAGTATTTTAAATGGTTGAATCCTAATTAAGTGGGGAGGTTTTCACATGATAGAATATATTTTGGGTGGACTTTTAATTTTGGTTATAGTCGCTGTTATCGCTTTTGTGGTGATATACAATGGCTTAGTTTCGGTAAAACTACAGGCTGAGAACTCTTGGGCGCAGATTGACGTACAGCTTAAGAGAAGGACTGATTTGATACCTAATCTAATAGAGACCGTTAAAGGTTACGCTAAGTTCGAGAAGAGCACTCTTGAGGCTGTAACTCAGGCAAGAGCTTCGATGATGTCCGCAAAAGGACCAAAAGAAGCGGCAAAAGCCAATGATTTTTTGGCAAACACTTTGAAGAGCGTTTTCGCAGTTGCAGAGGCATATCCTACGCTTAAGGCGAACGAGAATTTCAAGGCTTTGCAGGAAGAATTGGCCAGCACCGAGAACAAGATTGCTTTCGCAAGACAGTTATACAATGACATGGTAATGAAGTGGAACACAATGATTTTACAGTTCCCTACAAACATGATTGCAGGAATGACTGGAATGAGTACAGCGAAAGAATTCTTCGAAGTTTCAGAATCAGAGAAAAAGAATGTTAAAGTTGACTTCTCCGGGTTGTGAAATCCGGCAGAAGCCATTTTATTTTTTTTACTTTTTTTAGGTGAATATTTTGGTTATTGATTTTTACGCGCAGATAAGTTCCAACAAGAAAAAGACTTATTTGCTTTTCTTGGCTTTCTTTTTGCTCATAGGAATACTTTCGGCTGGCATTTCAATCGCGCTTGGAGGAATATCCATTTACAGCGGATTTTATTTTACAATATTTGGCTTTCTCATAGTCGTATTTGCGCTAGTTTCTTATTTTACTTGCGATTCAGTGGTAACATTTATTTCAGGGGCGAAAGAGGCTGACAAGGCCCAGTTTAAGCAACTCTACAATATTGTTGAGGAGATGGCCATTGCTTCAGGCCTCCCTATGCCAAGGGTCTTTTTGATAAATGACACTGCAATAAATGCTTTCGCAACAGGAAGGGATCCAAAGCATGCTGTAATTTGCCTGACAACCGGCGCCCTTACAAGACTTAATAGGGACCAGATACAGGGAGTGGTTGCTCACGAACTCTCTCACATAAAAAACTTTGACATAAGGACAATGACAATCGCCACAATTCTTGTGGGGATTTCAGTAATGCTTTCTGATTTCTTATTACGATTCGCACTCCACGGTTTTGGGCGAAATTCCGATTCAAAAGATATGCGCTTTACAGCCCTAATATTGGTGCTCGCAATAGTTCTCGCGATATTTACTCCCCTGATTGCCGAAGTGATAAAGCTTTCGATTTCAAGAAAGCGCGAGTATATGGCTGATGCTTCTGCAATAGAAATGACAAGAAATCCTGAGGGGTTGGCAGGCGCGCTTGAAGTAATTTCAAAAGATATTGAGCCTCTTGAAGCCGCAAACAAGGCTACGGCGCACATGTATATTTCGGATCCTTTGAAGAACACCAAAGGAATGTGGTTCAAAGGAATGTTTGCAACTCATCCGCCTGTTGAGGACAGAATATCTATTTTGAGAGGTCAAAAACAAGCGCCTTTGTAAGTGTGTGATTTATCACATCTTGCGTTGGCATTTACTTAATAAACTGGATATCCTTTATTCTATTATTGAAGATGATTTGTTATGAGTGATTTACCCATTTTCCAAAAATGTCCTTTCTGAGAACAGTTTAGCTTCCACATCTAATTCGTCAAAATCTTTCATAGAATTGATGGACACTACTCTTAGAGATGGGGAACAAACAGAAGGGGTCTCATTTTCTGCAGGTGAAAAACTCGCTCTCGCAAAAAAGCTTCTTGAAGAAGTCAAGGTTGATAGAATTGAAATTGCTTCGGCAAAAGTTTCGGCTCTCGAGCACGACTCGTGCAGACAGATATTTTCTTGGGCGGCCGGAGCGGGCAAGCTTGAGAAAGTAGAAGTTTTAGGGTTTGTGGATGGAACAAAAAGCGTTGACTGGATAGATTCGGCCGGTGGTCGCGTTCTCAATCTTTTGTGCAAAGGGTCAAAGAGGCACTGCACCCAACAGTTGAAGAAAAGTCCTCAACAGCATTTCGCCGACATAAAAGAAACAGTGCTTTATGCCCAGTCAAAAGGATTTATTGTGAACGCATACCTTGAGGATTTTTCTAACGGCGTGAAAGAAGACTTATCTTATGTGCTTGATATTTGTGAGGGTCTTTTCTCACTTGGAGTGAAGCGGATAATGCTTGCCGATACTCTAGGAGTATTTTCTCCCGAAGACGTGCGAAAATACGTTCCCTTGGTAATCAAAAAATTCCCAGGGCATTTATTTGATTTTCACGCTCACAATGATTATGGCGTTGCGGTGGCAAATTCTTTTGAAGCTGTAATGGCTGGGTGCAGCGGAGTGCACACGACAGTGAATGGGATGGGCGAACGTGCTGGCAACACTCCTCTTGAACAATTCGTTCCCCTGCTTTTGGATTTTGGCAATTTTTCTTGTAATGCAAACGAACTCAAATTTTCTTCGATTTCAAAACTTGTCGAGCTTTTCTCAGGGCGAAGGATATCAAAGAATCATCCGATAATCGGTGCTGTCGTTTTTACTCAAACTGCAGGAATACACGCTGACGGGGACAAGAAAGGCAATCTTTACAAAAGCAAGCTTTCAGCAAAGCGATTCGGAAGAAAAACGCGTTATGCTCTTGGAAAGCTTTCAGGAAAAGCATCTATCGAAATGGCGCTAAGAGAATATGGAATACAGCTTGCGCCTGAAAAACTTAAAGAGGTTCTCGCAAAAGTCGTGGCGCTTGGGGGCAAAAAGGAATCTGTTACCAAAGAAGATTTGCTCTTCCTCGTGGACGAGACCCAGTCAAACGGCCATGCAAAATCGTTTGAAGTTGTAAAATACAAGATGGTTTCAGAGTCAGGCAAAAAGCCTCTTGCAAAAATAAACGTGCTTATTGGAGGAAAGAAGTATTCTGCCAAAGCATATGGGGACGGCGGATATGATGCGTTTGTAAAAGCGATGAAAAAAATATTTGAGAAAAAGAAGATTTCTTTCCCTGAGTTGACCGATTATGAAGTTAGAATACCTGTCGGTGGAAAAACAGATGCGCTTGTTGAGACAAAAATAATCTGGAAGCGCGGAAATAGGGTGATAGAAACAGTTGGCGTAAGCACCGACCAGCTTGAAGCCGCGATAAAAGCCACTGAAAGAATGGCAAATATTGTGCTTCTTCTTTCCTGAGAGTGTTTCTGCTAGAAATCAATCAAAGTGAAGACTATCTTTCCACGCGTATTTACATCCACCAAAACATTTCCCGCATAGGTGTCTATGAACAAATCAAGTTTGTGCTGTTTATCATATAGTTCTTTGAATGCTTCCTCACATTTTTCATGCAATTCATGCGGACTTAGCCCAGTTTTTTTCAAAAGCTTTGCCACTTTTGGGCTCACTCTTTGGATGTAGATGTCGAGCACCTCATCTCTTGTTGGTAAATCATAGTACAGTTCAAGCCTTTTTCCGTGGGGGGCAGGGTATCTTTTTGATATTCTTAGTTCGTACTTTTTTCCTTGTAATATTTCAAGATTTTTGATTGCGAGAAGTCTTCTTCGTTGCTCGTTCGTATGTTCTTTTGGCGTGCGGCTTCCTTTTACTACTATTTCTTTGCCTCCAATTTTACCTCGCCACAATAATTGTTTTACATTGGTGTTTGCATTTTTTAGAATCCAGGGCCTAAAGCTTGCCCTTATTGATGCTTTCCTTATGGCCTTTTTTGCTTTTTGAATTAATGGCATAAAAATAAATTTTGGTTTTTTGGGCATTTATGTTGTTTGGTTCAAAGCGGATCAAAGAATAATAAGGTCCTGCTTTTTTTGTGGTAGAATAAGTTGTGCCTGTCAAGATCGTTCACTCCAGACTGTGTTCCTAGCTTGCTTAATTTGTTTACCTCCGCTTCGAACATTTTTGAGAACGCCGTTTCGTTCAGTCCCCCCTGCGCAAGGTGGACTACTTCGTCCTTTTCAAAGAAATCCGTCACAACCACTCGGTAAGCGTCTTGGCTTTTTGGGCAATAGATCAAATGCGGTCTTATGAGCGCCACATTATATCTTCCTACTTTGTTGTCCATCATCCTAAATAAGTTTTCAGCGGCTTTGTATGCCTGTGGCTCGTTCGCTTCCATGTGCTCAGGGGTGAGTTTCAGAAAGAACTTTCTTCTTCCATGCGTCACTTTGAATGTTATTGATTCTTCTCCTGTGTAACTTCCAGTAAACGTGGGTTCTACGCGAACCCCTGTTCGTGGATCTACTAAGGATTTGCCCTTGAATCTTTCAAGGTTTTTCGTGACAAATCTATATGTCTTTACAGCAATGCCTTTGTTTTTTTCCATATATTGCCCAAAGCGTGGGGTGTAGTAAGCTCTTCTAGCGGGTTTAGCTGCGCTCAATAGGATTAGTCTTTGTTTTGGAATGATTCTTCTTGTGACTCGTTTTCTGCTAGGAAGCATAAACTAACTTGGTTTGTGTTTTATTTAACCCTTTCTTTTGGCAACGTAAAGCAAGTGCCTATTTGCTGTATTTTTCGATCAGTTCTTCTATTGAGGCAAGCGCTCTTTTTCTTTGAAGAAGCCGTGCTTTTGCGGCCTCTCTTCCATAAACTTCTTTTCTGTATCTTGCTTCTTCTGCGATGGCGTTTCGTAATGGAAGGAGTAGGGGGCTTCTTTGTTTTTTGGCCGGCGGCATAAAGAGAATATCAGGATTCCTGATATTTATATTATCCGGTTCAGTATGAATTCGGGCGTGAATTCTTCTAAGTCTTCGTATTCCTGTCCTGTTCCAACGAAGAGTATCGGTTTCTTTAGCTTGTAAAGTAGCGAAATTGAGGTTCCGCCTTTGGCATCAGTGTCTATTTTTGTAAGTATAAATCCATCGATTCCTACTATGTCTTCAAATTCTTTGGCTTGATCCAAAAGTCCTTGTCCTGCATAAGCTTCTCCAACATAGAGTTTTAAATTTGGTTTTGCGACTCTTTCGAGTTTTTTGAGTTCTTCCATTAGGTTCTTGTTGGTCTCTTGTCTTCCTGCGGAATCGATTAGTACGACATCAATTTTAGCTGCTTCCGCGGCTTTTATTGCGTCAAACGCCACTGCTGCGGGATCTGCACCGTACTGTTGCTTTACAACTCTCACATTGAGTCTTTTTGCGTGCTCTTCGAGCTGATCTATCGCAGCTGCCCTGAATGTGTCTCCTGCCGCAAATAAAGTTGTAAGCTTGTTTTTCTCGAAATACTTTGCGAGTTTTGCGATGCTTGTTGTTTTTCCTGCTCCGTTTGGTCCAAGCATTAGTATTCTATAAGTTTTTCCTTCTTTTTTGCTTTTTCTTACATCTTCCAAAAGATTGATTTTGTTTGTAGCCATCATTTCGGTAAGTATTTCTTTTATTTGTTGTTTTATGAATTCGTCGAGGTTCTTTGAGGATGCTCTTGTTCCGATTAGTCTTTCCTTTATTTTGCTCACAAGTTCTTTTGCGGCATCTTGTTCAACGTCGCTTTCAAGCAGACTGAGTTCGAGTTCGTACAATAGTTCTTCTATGTCTTTTTCACTGATCTCTATTCCGCCGAAAAGGAAGCCTTTGATTTTTCCACCAACGCCAATCTTCGCCTTGAGCTGTCTTTTGTCTTCTTCTGCTCCTTTTATCTCTACTTTTTTAAGTTCTTCTCTTTTCTCGTCTATTTTTTTGTCGTAATCCTCATTTTTTGTTTCTTCTTCCAAAACGGTCTGGGCAACTAGGTCTTCATCAGGCAGTTCTTCAGATATGCTTTGTATTTGCTCTGTTTTTTCTTTCTCTTCTTCTTCGCCTTCTATCTCTTCTTCAGCTTCTTCAAGTGCTTTCTCTTCTTCTCTTTTTTCATCTTCGGTCTCTTCTTCAGCCTGAGGTAATTTTGAGGGTACCTTTGTGGGCTCTTCTTTTTTTGTTTCTTTCTCTTCTTTTTCTTTTCTGTGTTTGTCTCTTCTGCTTTCTCCTAAAGGAGTGTTTTCTTTAACTTCAAGTTCTTTTTTTCTGTCGTGTTCGTGCTTTTGAACAGCAGGTTCTTTTTCCTCTTCTTTGGTTTCTTCAGATAAGCCTTCTTCTTCAAGTTCGGCGCCGATTTCTTCGAATAGTTTTTTTTCAAGTTCTGCGGCTTCTTCTTCGCGCGATTTCTTTTTCTTTTCCTCTTTTTTTGGCTCTTGTTTTTTCTCTGTCGTTTTTACTTCTTCTTTCTTTTCAGGGGTCTTCTCTTTTTTTGTTTCCTTGATTTCTTCTTTTTTCTGTTCTTTTGCTTCCTCTTTTTTAACTTCTTTTTTTTCTTCCACTGCCGGAACTCTGTCTTCTTTCTTTTCTTCCGCCTTTGGCTGCGCCTCGATTGCTTCTTTTGATTTTTCGTCGGCTTTTCCGCTTATGGTTTGCTTGAGTTTTTCGCCGAAAGATGCGATTTTCTGCTTTAGAAAGCCGAACATTTCACTTCACGTTGAACAGTTTATTTTTCTGGGATTCCATTTGCTTTAATATTCCAATAATATCCGTTAGTCTTTGCTGGCTTTTGGCAACTTCTTGTCTCAATTTGTTTGCCTGGGTTTCAAGGTTATCTCTTCTCGCCTTGATCCACTCTATCGTTTTTTCCGAGTCTTCTTCAAGAAAGCCGTTTTCAGCGAAGTTTCTTTTGCATCTTGTTGCGTCCTTGACTTGGGCTTCTATCATTACACCCATTCCAAGATCCACGAGTATTGTTCCCTTTGTTTTTTGTAATTCTTTTAGCGCTTCTGATGCTGCTGAGCTTTCTCTTAGTACGCTGATAATTTGTTCTAGCATATCCCTTTTTTGATTCATTGAGGCTTCTTCAGCCTGCGCCATTTGAACTAATTGTGTTTCTGAAAATTGTTGCTGTTGTGTTTCTGCCATTGTTTACCCCTCCAACGCTTCTTCTATTCTGTTAAGTTCAAATCCGCTTGTTTCCGATCCAACTAGCGCTCCTTTTTTGTTTGCTATGATTGAGTTTCTTACAAGCGCGTCTCCCATGTTTGCCGTAGCCGAACCGCCTCTGATTCCTAGCGCTTTCTCAACAGCATCATACTCTTCTCTTGTGGCGTTTGGAGTTATTAAGAATCCCCTATTTGTAATTACTATGCTTGATCCGACAGCGTCGGTTTTTCCAATATTCATTTGGGTAACTTTTAGTCCTGTTGATTCAATATCCAGCGCTACTTTTTGAGGAAGCGTCTTTGATACTATTGCGCAAGTGTCATTTAGTTCAAGCATGTTGCCTAAGGCATTGTCAGTGTTGATGATTTTTACCTTTATCTCTTTTTCAAGCGCTTCAACTTCTCTTGCCGAAGCGTATTTTGGAAGGTAGAGGCACTTGTTGTTTATTTTTGCAAAAACAGCTATAAGTGAACTGTCATAGATTGTTGTTTTTACTACCTTTACTCCTAGCGCCGTCTCTGCGACTTTTGCAGTTTTATCGTCCACCGCGTTTGGTAGCAGACAGAGCGAATCGCTCGTTATTCCGAACAGGCCCAAATAATTTGAGCCTAGGATTTTTGCCTTTACTAGGTCCATAAAAAAAATTGAGGGGCAAAGTTATTTCTTTGCCTTCTCTTTGTTTTCTTTTGTTTTTTCAGTAGTTTTTGGCGTTTCTTTTTTCTCAGCGGCTTTTGGCGTTTCTTTTTTCGTTTCTTCTTTTGCTGGCGCAGCTTTTGCTGCGGCTGCTGACTTTGGTGCTTCCTTTTTCTTTTCTTCGAATTTTTCTTCAGGGAGCATTACGATTACGTAATCTTTTGCCTTGACTACTTTTACTGTAACGTGTCTAGGGCAGTTGAATTTTCCTCTTCCCCACACAAGTTCGTTGAGCTTGTTGCTGATTCTTATATCCGTGGCTCTTGTTTCTTTTTTCACTGATTGTCTTATCTCAAAGAGTGCTCCTGTAGCTCTCTTTGTTACAGGTTTTTCAAAAGCTCTTTTGAGGTTTAAATTTATTGTTTTTTCTTTAAAGTCTTGTGCCATAGTAGTTCACCTCAGTTAGTTCTCCGTTTTCTTTTAGGGACCTTGCTTTTGTGGTCCCCGCTTCTAATTAATATCTTTGACATGGCTGCTTTGTGAGCCGGGAAGCGGGCGCCTAAGTCTATGGTCTTCCAGGTTCTCTTGCCTGTCTTGTTCCATATTCTTTTTCCTGCTTTTTGCATGATCCAAACAGGGGTGTTTGTGAGGCCTGGTCCGATCTTTCTTCTTTCGCTGATTAAGAAGTCTTTGAATTCTTTTTCTTTATGTCGTGCCATTTACTCTTCACCGCCCTTCTTTTTCTTTTCTTTGTCTTGCTGAGGTTTCTTGTCCTTATTGTCGTGTCTTTCTTGTTGTCCTCTTAGTGCGTCAGCAACTTCTCTTTTCTTCTTGTCGTCAACGTGCACTTTTTCTTTCTTCACGTAAAGACCTGCTGCCAAGTTCTTGTCAGCTATCTTTGAAGCTTCATTAAGGAGTCTAAATCCTTTTGTGGAAACTTTTCTTCCTTTAGGCTGCGCTTTTTCTAAATATCCTGCTTTTTCAAGCGTCTGTACTGCGCTTCGGATTACTTTTCCGCTTGCCTTGTAGTGGTGCTCTGTTTTGAGGCCTCTGTTTCTTCTGCCTCCGTAATAGGATCTTAGTCTTTCTGTTCCTATAGCGCCCCATTTGTATGCTCTGTAGAGGATGCTTGCCATTCGAACATGGAACCAATCGTCTCTCTGTGGAGCTCTTTCTCTATGCATTCCAGTTTTTACATATGCTGTGAATGCTGGAGCCTCTATTTCGCTTGCCAATTTCTTGGAAGCTTCTTCAATTACATACCCTGCTGGTACGTCGTATATACCCAAGTTTTTCACCTTTGACATTTCAGTCCAGATGCTCAACTAAGGCATGCCTTAGGAGCTAATAGACCTTATGAAAGAAAGTGCCCTGAAAACCTTTAAAAAGGCTCCTTTTTAGCAGGTTCCGGAGGAAGTGAAAGAGCCGCAATTTGTGAAGTAAGCGTATGTTGACGGCCAGAAGATAGTATTTTGGACCGTAAGTCCAGTATTTGGGGCAGTTGCAGAACAATATAAGGGGGTCGTTGTGGCGGGGTTTGTCAATGCGTTTGTGATGCAGATTTTTGAGTTTTGTATAGTGGTGTTTTGTGTGGTGGATAGGGAAATTCCTATGCTTGGCTGGCTAATTGTCATATTATCCAATACATTTCCATTTGAATTTGTGATAAATATTGCTCGCGAATTGTTTCCTGTTATTGTGCTGTTTTTTATTAGATTATTGTTTGAGCCGCCAATAAGCATGATTGCAGCCAAGGAGGAACTATTTAGTAAGGTACTTTCGCTTATTGTGCTTGAGGAAGTGTTGTTGAAATAGATTGCGATGGATGAGTTGCCAAAGGAAGTGTTTTTTATGTTGTTTGAATTGCTGCGGTAAAGATATATTCCAAAGCTATTTCCGAAGATGTTTGAGTCCTGTAGTATTATATTGTTTGAATCTTCTGCATAGACTCCATAATAAAACGTCTTAATTTGGCAATTCTTTATCGTGATATTTTTGGAATTGTAAATATATATTCCGTAAGTCGAAGTGTTTTTTGTGGCTTGTGTGATGTCCTTTCCTTGGCAATCTATTGTCACGCCATCCATTCCTCTGATGTTGAAATCAATGTTGTTTCCAGAGGTGCTTGTGAGCTGGGTTGTGATACTAGAACTCAATTTGTATTCTGTGTTGTTTTGGTAGGTGCCGGCAGCCGGGGGCGCGCTGATGTATACGAGTTCTCCTGCACTTTCTTTGTAGATGTCGCTAAGTCCCTTCTGAGCTGCTTCTTGGCCCTGATAGCCCACAGTAGTCTGTGTCTGTCCGCCTGAAAGCACTCCCGTGACTGCGAGTATTACTATTGCGACTACGAGTATGGCTGCGCCGATTATGAGTAAATATTCGATTGCGCCTTGTGCATTGCTTTGCATTACATAGGAAGGCTATTTGGGTATTTATCTTTTTGCTTTTTTAATCGCACCAGGCTTTCCAAGTAAGTTCGCTTGTCAGGGTGCCTGTGGTGTATATTTGGAAGTTATAGTCTCTGTTGGTCTCAATTTTTGCGTTGCAATCTAAAACTCCTGAATCGTCGTATTGTCCTGCTCTTAGTCCTGTAATCATTATTCCGCAATAATTGGTATTGTTTCCTCCAAGATATATTCCGTCGCCGGCTCCGGGCGAAGATATTTTGTTGTTTATGGCGCTGGCTAACCCGACTATAGCTTCCCTTATAGTGCAATTTGTTTCATTCCTAAAATTGATTGTTTTTAGATAAACAATACCTGAGTAAGCATATTCTCCAAGTGCAACTTCATCCGCCTTTAGTTTATCAAGTCCGCTATATGCTTGTTTTGTGCTTTCTTGTCCCGCGGTTGCCTGATCTTGTCCGCCTGAAAGCACTCCCGTGACTGCAAGTATTACTATTGCGACTACGAGTATGGCTGCGCCGATTATGAGCAAGTATTCGATTGCGCCTTGTGCATTGTATTGCATTCAGAAATGGTAGGTTTTAGTCTATTTATTCCTTCACTTTAGTTTTTTCTTCGAGCGAAAATCTCTTTACAAATCCACACTCGTTGCACTTTACAACTAAAAATGGTTTTTCTTTTATTTGCTTGACATTAATTGAAAAGCATTTCTTACAAAATTTTTTCTTTAGTTCTTTTGGGATAGAAACTGTTGTTCTTTCCCCTATCGTTTTAGCAAGAGAAATGTATCGTTTCGCGTATTTCGCATTTTCTTTGCTTTCGGCGAGTTCGAAGAGGCGCCAGATCCTTTCGAGCGCGATTTTTTGGTAGCCTTTAATCTTTTTTTCCATGTTGAACCGCTTTTTTGTAGTTAAAAGAATTATTCGCTAAACCTTTTTATTTTATCCATCTTGGCGAGCTTTTCGGTTCTAAGCATTGTTTCCATTCCATTGCGTTCCCTAAACCTTATCAGCTTTCCTTCGTTAAGCGTTTCGAGAAATATGCCTTCTCGGATGTTCCCTCTTTCGCTTTTCACTCTTATCAACTGGTTTGGCAGGATATCTCCAAGAAGTTCTTTTGCTGCTCCGTAATCGGGTCGCTTTCCTGTTCTTGTAACATCAAGTCCCTTTGCCCTTAGCTCTCGTATTCTTTTTATGCTTTCAAGCCTCTGTCTGACTTCTTTTGATGCAAGGGTGGCTCTTACCGCTCCTATTGGGCCTTTACTTCGCAGGCCCATTGCAAGATTATATCTTTTTTGGGCCTTTAGTACTCTTTGGACCCCTTTTATATCTAGCAGTCCCGCGGGGCCGTCAGGTGAGTCCCACATCTCGCTTTTGTCGAGCCGCTTTGCCCCAGTTAGATTTTTTGAGGCCCTATTTACAATCCTTCTAAACAATGGCATATGTAATTCCTTTTCCCAAACTTAATAAATATTCTTAAAGCCCTTATTTTTTTCCAATCCTTGCCTTTGGGGAGGGTAATTTCTTTTTGAATGTTTTCTGTCTCCATTTCCAGTACTTTGTCAGTTTTCCTTTTTCGGCTTCCTTGTATTGTTTGTATATTTCAAGCGTCGGTTTGCAGTCTTTCATTATCTTTGAATTTGCTTTGACTCCTTTTTCTGCGAGCGCGAGCTTTAGCCTAATAACTGCGACCTCTACGCAATCTTCTCTCAACTGGCCCGTGGCCTCTATCTGTACTTTTGGATTGAATCGTTTTGTGGAAAGAAAGTTTCTTGCCGAATACATTTCCTTGTCAAGAAAATATTTTTGTAAATTGGCGTATCCAAAGTTTTCTTCAAGCGCAATCATCCTTTCTCCGAGCGTTTTTTTCGCAAAATCAAACAGACGCGCATAAGGCTTTGCATAATCTGATTTTGGGGGCATAGGCTGTTTTACAAGAATCAAAAGCGAAGCGGGGTCTTTTTGTGCGCGAAGGATTGCAAGTCCGTAGTTGTGCATCTCGTTTTTTGTAATCTCTTTTCCCGTTTTGCTTTTTGGTATTTGCCCCGATATCTGGGAGTGCAAAGGGTGTACAATCAGGAAAATCTTTTTCACTTCGGGCGCTATTTGCATACAGTATACTCTGCTTTGGGGATTAATAAAGAATTGCAATAAATTTGCAGAAACTAGTTAAAGCATGGCTTGTTCTGGTTCGGCTTTTCTTGCGATGTGCGGTTTTAGCAGGTAATCAAGGAGTGCCATTCTCGTGTAAAGCCCGTTTTCAGCCTGCCTAAAGTATGCTACCCTTTTGTCATTAGTTTCAGTTTCAATTAAGAGCGATATTTCTTCAACGTGCGGCAGTGGGTGCATTACGCGCGCAGTCGGTCTCACGTTCTTCAAGTTTTCTTCTGTTATGCAATATTTGCCTTTTGCTTTTAGATAGTCTTCTTCAGTCATCCTTTCTTTTTGTATTCGTGTCATATAAATTATATCTGCAACAGGCAGCACTTTTGTAAGGTCGCTTTCTTCCAAAAACACGACTTTGTGCTTGTCAAAGTATTCCTTGATGTCGTCTTTCATCTTCAAGTTCTCGGGCGAGACAAAGATTACTTTTACATTGTCAAATTTTCCTAAAAGATAGGAGAGTGATCGTGTAGTTCTTCCGTTTGCAAGATCTCCAACAAAAGCCACGGTAATATTGTCGAGCCTTCCTATTTCATCATAGATTGTGTATGCGTCAAGCAGTGCTTGCGTAGGGTGCTGGCCTTTTCCATCTCCTGCGTTTATGATTGGTTTTGTTGCAACATTGACAGCCTTTTGGGCAGTGCCGTCCTCGTAATGTCTCATTACGATGCAGTCGCAATATTTCTCGACTATTCTTATGGTGTCTTCTAGCGATTCGCCTTTGATTGCGGAAGAGAATTCTTTTGCATTTTCTGTCGAGATTACACTCCCTCCAAGACGCATGATTGCGGATTCAAAGCTAAGCCTTGTTCTTGTGCTTGGTTCGTAGAATAGCGTTGCAAGTATTTTTCCTCTAAGGCTTTGGGGCAAACTGACTGAGTTTTTTAACTTTCTGGTTTTTTCAAAGAGCGAAAGAATAAGTTCTCTGTCTAATTGTCTTGAATCAATAAAATATTCTAGCTTCTTCACAGGGAATCATCTATAAAAGTGCCTTCCAGTATTTATTTGTTTTCTTTGCCAAAAATTTGGAAAGTTCTACTTCTTTTTTGCGAAGGCCTTCTTCATCGAGTTTGTGGGGAAGAGTCGTGCAAGTCTCTCTCCTTGCCATTTGGCGAATTTTTCGATACATTCCTCGCAGAGGTCCGCTGAGCGAGTTTCATCAACCTTAAGGTGGTTGAATTCGAGAGAATAGTCCTTAATTTCGGTATTACAAAGCTTGCATTTCATTTCATCACTTTGAAAATTTAATTAATTAGGAATGCGTCCGCAGGGATTCGTGTACGCACCCTTCCGATGGTGCACGTCGGGAGACGCTAACGTCCCGTCCTTGACGGGACTAGAGACTTTTTCAAAGCCTTCAAATGCGTCCGCAGGGATTTGAACCCTGACAAAAAGCTTGGAAGGCTTTTATGCTACCATTACATCACGAACGCAATTTTGTTATTGGGTCGCCTTTGGCGCACCTTGCTAAGGAATTGTTGCCTTGGTTGCTTTTTTAAAGGTTGCTTTTAGAGGCTATCTTTTTTGGCGCGGGGGCTTAGAAGTAAGGATCATTGCATATGTCAAAAAAGTTTTCAGCCCTTTTTTCGCCTAAAAGATCATAGGTTTTTTTCTTTAGTCTTTGGAATATCTCATCGTCTTCGATGTAGCCTCTTGCATGGTAATCCTTTCTTTGCTGTGCCCTTTTTGAAGCAGCTTTTGCGAGGAGAAGTATTGCCTGAGCTTCTTTTTCAGTAGCATGAATTTTGATAAGTGCGCGATCGATTTTTTGGGTTGGGGGAGTAATTTTAGGCTTGATTTTTAGCTTTCTGAACACAAATTCTCTGGTTCTTCTGAAAAACTTCATAATTATACTTTGCGCGCAACTGTTTTTAAGCGGTACAATTGTGCGCAACTATTTTTAAGCTGTACAAGCATCTACTCTAATGGTGTTTAGGGATGAAAGGAAAACTGATTGTAATTGAAGGCGTTGACGGAACCGGAAAAAGCACGCAACTAAAGCTATTGATGGAGCGCGTGAAGGCTGAAGGCTTTGCTGTGGAAAATATTCATTTCCCAAAACACGAAATATCTTTTGGGAAAGTAGTTGATGCATATTTGCGCGGAGAATTTGGCGCAAAAGAAAACCTTTCTCCTGAATTTGTCGCAATGCTTTATATGACTGATTTTTATGAGTCAAAGAAAGAAATGGAAAAAATGCTTGCCCAAGGAAAAGTAATAACCCTAAGCAGATTTTTTTCTTCAACTCTCACTTACCAGGTCGCGCTTGAAAAAAACGACAAGGAAACTCTTTGGAAATGGATTAAGGAAGCGTGCGCAAGGCTTCCCCAGCCGGATCTTACTATTGTTCTTGACGTGCCTCAGAGTTTTTCGGATAAATTGATGGATAATGCGAACAGGACTGAAGAGTACAAAAAAGGGGCGAAGCATGATCAGCACGAATCGGACAAGGAATTTCAGCGTGCAGTGAGGGCGGAGTATGAAAGAAACATAAAAAAGAGCGGCTGGAAGAGAATTAACTGTTTGGAAAAAGAAGATTTGCTTCCTCCTGAAAAGATTCATGAGCTCGTTTGGGGCGAAGCCAAAAAAGTGTTGAAAAGTAATGTGTGATTTTATGAGCGGAACTTTTATCGCATTTGACGGTGGTCCCGGATCGGGAAAAGGAACCATGATTAGAAAAACCTTCAATTACATTTACGGGAAAAGCAAGAAATATGATAATATTTTGGTTACTGATGAGCCGACTAACGGCCCCTATGGAAAAAAAGTGAGGGAACTTTTCAAGCAGCAAAAATCGCCTTCAGATTTAGCTGAAGAAATACTTGCAACATTTGTTGAAGATAGGAAATGGCACATAGAGAACATTATCCGCCCCGCGCTTGAGAAAGACTTTGTCGTAATTGCTGATAGGTACAAGTACGGAAGCATTGCTTATCAGACCGTTCAAGGGTCGGATCTCTCAAAGTGCGTTTCCCTTAATGCGCCTCTTCTTGCACCAAACCTCGCCCTTATACTTGATGTCGAGCCACTTGAGGCAGTGAGAAGAATAAATTCAGATAAGGCCGAAGGGGAGAAACGCAAGCAATCCGATAATTTCAGGCAGCTTGATTTCGTTTCGGGTCTGCAAAAGCACTTTCTTGCGATGCCAAAGCTTTTACCAAAGGAAAACATCCGCATCATCGACGCAAATAAGCCTGTGGACAAAGTATTCGCCCAGATACAGCCGCTATTAGACGCGACGCTTCACTAAACCAGAAAGGTTTAAAAGCAACAAAAACATCTTTCTAGTATGAATTATGACAAGATCATAAACTCGGTTTATGATTGGATTAACTTGGAAGAAGTCTACTGGTTTTTGACTTTCTTCTGGCTTTCCCTACCGGTGCTAGCCGTAATCCCCCAGGCTCTTGCGAAGGATTTTTTCACACCTGACTTTTTGTGGGTAGTATATACACTCTACGATATAATGTACGTTGCTGTGATACTAGGGCTTGTTGCGCTCACCCAGAATTGCCTAATAAAAAGAAAACTTCATGCGCAAAAAATCACTCTCTTAAAAGCGCTTGACACTTTGTTCTTGGTTCTCCTTGAATTTTGGCACATATTTGTGTGGAACATGAACAGAAGGCTTAGAGTAATCCAAATATTGCTCTTGATGGCTTTCCCTTTGCTTTATTATTACTGGACTTTCGATGACTCGCTCTTGATAAGTTCCCTTTTGTCTTTCTTTGTATGGGCTTATGTTACTGTAGTATCCTACAATGCAGTAAGGTATTGTTTCTCGATAATGTGCTTTTACCATGATTGCAATACTATTCAGGACGCCGTAAAAAGATCCTGGGAATTAACTCATCACAGATTTGTCGAGGTTATTACAGGAGTTGTTCTTTCACTCGGCGCGGCTTTTGTTTTATTTGCAGTTGTGTCGGTAGTTTTAGGCGCACTGGCAAACGTAGTTTTACTTTATTTCTTCAATCCGCCTTTGGCTTACTCCATTGCCTCAAATTCGGCGATGCTTTTCGCTCTCGCCCCTGCTTTGATAGGATACCATTATGCGATAACAATGATGTATCATCAGTTGCTTGACGAGAAAGATTCTGACAAGAAAATAAAAAAATATTTGGCAAAGAAAGTTCTTTTCTCCGAGCCAAGAAGACTATTCAAGAAGCATGCTGAGAAAAGAAAAGCTGCTGCAAAAACCACAAAGAAGCCTAAGAAAAAGTCAAGGCGCTAGTGCCTGGCTTTTTGGGACTATTTTTTTCTTGCAGTTTGGGCTTTTGCATTTGCAGTCAAACGAATCGTTTTCGCTCATCGTTTCTGAATAATCTGTTGTGATTTCTTCGCCTATCTTGATATCTCTTTTCGCCACATAGCAGAAATTCTGTGCCATGGTGTTTGCGTCACAGGAATGGTTTACAAACTTTGCAGGCGCCTGCATCAAAATATATTTTCCATTGTGTTTTACGAGGAATTTTTTGTCTTCTTCAGAAAGTTTTTTTGCCTGGCTCTTTGAAATGATTTTTGAAAGGTCCCACTTTACAACGACCTCGCCTTTTCTATAATCCCTTGCGGCAAAGACTCCTTTGCCCGAGATTGACGATTTTTGGACCAGCAAATTCTTTGGCATTAGTGATCAGCTTTACTATGATTTTTTTACTCTGAATTTTTCTATACGGTTAATGTTTATTGATACAAGGCCGCCTTCTAGTCTTTCCACGAAAAGATCTCCGCCTACAAATCCTCTGTATCTTCCGCTGACTTTTTTTCCGCTCTTTGTCAGAAGGAATACTCTGCCGTTTTGGGGAATAGAGCCGATGGCCCCCCTCACGTTTGATATTTTTCTGATGTTTTTTGCCCTTTCAATTACGTTTACTGGCGCAATTAGTCTTTTTGCGAGTGTTCTTAGCGGGCTTTTTCTTTGCATAATGATGAGATATTAAAGCAAGTATTAATTACTTTGCTTTGTGGTGCCCAAGCACCAGCTAGAGCACCAGCTCTAGTACCAGCTAAAGTACCAGAAAGAATAAGTGCAATCGTCGCAGACAACGGGTTTTGGAATCCCTCATGACTTTTTTTCGAATTTAAATTCTTTTAACGCTTTCCAGTCTTTTGGATCATCTGTTTTGAGGTGGATAAGCCAGATTGATCCGGCAAGTATGCTTTTAGGGATTTCTTCATTCTTTAGCCATAAAAGAATTTTGCTTTTTTGTTTTTCTGAAAAATTCCTGCTTTTTTGCCTGTCCGCGTAAATAAGCGAGATGTGAGGGTCAAATTCCCCCTCTTTCACTATGTTCCCTGCAAATGCCTTTTTTAGTTTCTGGTTAAGCTTTTCTAGCCCCTGAGTCCTTTGAAGGCGCAAGAACACTTGCTTGTGAACCTTTTCTCCAGTGCCAATTCCAAGAACTTGGGTTTTAAAGGGAACGATTCTTTTTGCAACATCCTTGATTGCTTCTTCCGCCATTATTGTAGAGCATAAAAAGCTGAAAGAAAGGCTGATGTGAGGAAATAGTGGGGTACTGTCATATCCTTCCCTTAGGCTTAAGATTATTTTAGTTAGCTTCTTTTCTTCGAGGCTTTTTGGCAAAACCCATATAGAATACCTTTCCATTTAACCACATTTAAAGAAAAATGCGATCGTCGGGAATTGAACCCGAGCCCCGTCCTTGGCAAGGACGAATCATAACCACTAGACAACGATCGCGTCGTTTCCGCCTACATTTGGCAGAGTATTGTCAAGCTTTGCTTGATAATTAAGAGGGGGCGGGTATTGTTTTTATATGTATCTCTTTTTGACAAGATACACTCCGAAGATTATTACTGCCATACCTAAAAAGAGGGCTATTACTATCACTTCGGGGTTTTCAACTATTACTTGGATTTGATCCTTTTTTGGGGGGGTGACTTCCTGGACAACAGTCTCCTTTACTTCTGGATCGGCTATTTGTATTTTCTGCATTGTGGGATAAAATTTCTGGGTCAGTTTCTCGCTTTCAGTGGAAGCGCTTAACTCATAAAGTGCAGTATGGTAGAAGGGAGCGTCCTTTGAGTATACTTGTTCTGTAAAAGAAGGCACTCTTTCGCTCCAGGCGTAACTATCTTTTCCAGAAGTGAGGTTAAAATCTATGTTTGAATCTGCAATTTTATAGTTAGCTGCAGTTATCCTAATTATTATGCTGCTTGAGGATGCAATTGGAGTGATATCCTTGACAACTACACTTCCGTTGTCTAATGGATCGGATCGAACTATTGTAAAATCTCTTTCATAAGGGATATTTAGGGTGTTGAAGGTGAGAGTTCCTTTTGCATATTCTCCTTCTTTCAAATCAATATTTGGGTAGACTCTGAATACGACTTTTCCTGACTCAGCCGGATTGAGGATTATTCCCTGGGAAGTGTTTTCTACAAGTATGTCGTTGTAATTTTCCTTTATTCTTACCGGGATTGTTATCCTTGCGGTGGAATTATTTTTTATTATGAGTTCGATGTTGTTCCATTGTTTTTGCTTAAGTTCGCTGAAAGTAGAGGCGATGTCGGCTTCTCCGAAATATCCTTTTGAAGAAATATTTACATCAGGGATTGTTTGGGTCTGGAAAAATACGTCTGCCGTTCTTGGGAACACCGCCTTTGCGAGCGAAAGCGAGACATCGGTGAATGACCCTATCTTTATGTGCGTTGCGTCAACAAATCCTGTTTCTCTAAATGTTGGATCGGTAGGAACCCACCCCGCGTTCTTGTGCCAGACCTCGAGCCAAGCGTGGTTTCCCCACTGTTCTCCATCAAAAGTTATTCCAATAGCGAGTCTTGTAGGTATTCCTTTTGCTCTTAGCATTGCGGCTGCGAGATTTGCAAATTCATCGCAAACCCCTTTTTTATCCAAAAGAGTTTCTTTGGCTGTTTTTTGTAGCAAGTAATATCTTTGAAAGTCATCCCCTCTTGCATATTCAACGTAATCATTCACCCATGACACCGTGTCGTTGAGGTTTCCAAGGAAACTATTTTTTGGGAGCTTTGAATTTGTAAGGGTGAGTATTTCAGTGGAGTCGCTCTCGACTTTTTCGCTTGGCTTAATGTATTGGTCGACGCTTGGTGGGGTGATTGAAAGATTGTAATCGGTGAGATTATAGAATACGCTTCTTGTGTGTATTTCTGCCACAATTTCATAGTTGAAGGAGCCGTTCTGATTTATTTTGAAGTTCACATACTTGTTTCCAAATTCATCAAGGGTATAATTTGGGAAAATCTTTTCGTTGTTAATGTAAAGCACTTCACGGATCACTTTCACGTCTTGCAATTGAGATTCCTGGAAAGTGAGCGTTTGAAAAGAAACATCTTCGCCCGGCTTTAGATCAGATATTGTGCCGTAACCTGTAAGTCTTACCGTGCTGTTTAGATCCGCTATTGTTGTGGGGTAGAAGCTCTCAGCTGATACGAACGAGGCGAGTAGTATTATCAGAAAACAGGCTAGAGCGTTTCTTGATTTCATGTAATAAATAAGGGGCTTTTGGGGTTAAAAGAATTAGCGTTCGCCTTTTCCGCCAGGCGACAACGGGGCAGTATCTTCGTCCCGTTTTTTCGGGGCTCGATACAGCGAATTGTAAATAAGAAAAAGTGGGCCCGGTCGGATTCGAACCGACGACCATCACCTTGTAAGGGTGGTATCATACCGCTAGACCACGAGCCCGCACTTTTTTGCAAATTGATTTTGGCGCTTTGCGCTTCTACTGCTAATAAGAGAATTAAGCTGAGAGTGTTTTTTTAAACCTTGACTATTGGGGCTTTTTTGGAAAGTTAGGGGTTTCTTTACTTAAGGAATGGGAATGAAAAAGGATATTTCCAAACAGTTCCTTCGTTTGCCTTTATCGCTGCTATTACGCAGAAAGCCAAGTCCACTACTACAAGAATCATTATGACAAACATCAAGGCGAACAGGATTAGCCCGAAGATGAGTCCGATGAATGGAATTATTGAGAGAATAGCCAGTATGAAGAAAATAGGCATGAACAGTATGCAAACTATTGTGAAAGTGATCTGCCAGTTGAGTGCGTTCTTTGCGTGGGTCTTGACTTCTTCGTCTTTTGCGATTAAAAGTATTACCAAAGGACCTATGAACGCGAGAAAGATTCCGAGTAAGTGCGCAAGTATAATGAGAGTCTTATTGTCCATCGCAGGGGAATTCGTTTCTGTATCAGCTTTTTTGTCTGTTGGTGCCGCTTTTTTCTTTGCTGCCATGATAATACTAAACAACAAGAGGTATTTAATATATTGCCCTAAAAGCCCATTTTTCTCCAAAACCCTCGTAAAGAAGGTTTATATACAAGGTTTTGCCCCTAATAGTCAAGGTGATGTTTTTGAGTAAGATGATTCTATTCAAGGTTGGCTCAAAGGAAGCGCAGCTGCCTAAGATGATAGGCGGTTTCCTTGTGATAATTGCTGTCTTGATGCTCATTCAGGCAGGCGCTGTCATGTTTGATTCATGGCAAGCACTCAAGGACTTCAATACATGCGTTGAGTTTTCCGGGGTTAAGGAAATGTATAACCTTGACTCTGCCGGACAGATCTTGGCTGAACTAAGATACCAAGACTGCAAGAACTCGCTCTACGAAATAACCGGCGCACAAGTAATTGGCGCTGACACAACTCTCAGTTCAAGACAATTTTGGACAGGAATAATCGGACCCGTAGTGAATTTCTTCGCTTGGGCAATAGTGTTCCTCTTCGCGTTGTTCTTGTTTAACAGCGCTGAAATGGTTGTGCCTGTAGAGATGGCTGAAGTCCCTTTAGCAGCAAGACCTTTCAAGAAAAGGAAATAATTTTTTGAAAAATAAAGATAGGTGAAGCAAGATTGCTTCACACTATCATAACTTTTTTTTGGTTGATTCTACAAAGTGTATGTGTTAACTTTGCTTGAATCTATTGTTCCTTTCTTTACGCCGATTATTGTCTTTATTTCTCTCTTCTCAGCGGCTTCGACAAGTCTTTTTGTGATTATTCCATCGAACATTATTGATCCGATTTTTTTCTTGTTCTTGTCTAGAGCTGTTAAGAGGTCCTTTACTTCGACGTCTTTTATTTTCTTTCCTTTTTCGTCAAGGAGCCTTGCTTTTGACTTGCCTTTGAGCTTGTCAAATTCGGCTTTCATGTCGAGCACTTCTTTTGGAACGCTTGCCTGAGTTGAACTAAAGTTTTCTCTTGGAGCGAATCCATTTTGTGCCGGTGCTTGCCCTGCGCTTGGAGTGAAAGATCTTTGTTCAAAAGGTCTTGATCTGTCTCCAAATTGAGGTCTTTCTCCAAAGGATGGTCTGTCTCCAAAAGCAGGTCTTTCAAATCTTGGTCCGCCTCTTGAGTCTCCGCCAAATCCTCTGTTGTCTCGCATTCCGCCGTTAAACGGTCTATCGTGGTTGAAATTTCTATCTCCGCCGTTAAAGTCCCTTCTTGGGCCTCCGAATTGCGGTCTGTCTCCAAAAGATTGTCGGTCGTTTCCAAAAGATCTCTGAGGTCTTCCTTCTCCAAATCCGCCTCTGCTAGAGTTGAATCCGCCTTCTCTTCGGTCTCCAAAAGATGGTCTTTCAAATCTTGGCTGGAATCCTGGCGTAGCTCTTATGGCGTAGGTGTTTTCTTGGCCAAAAGACTGCTTGTGGTCCTTTGTGTCTGAAAGGTATTCAGTTAAAGTGTGCCTTCTCTTTAGGGCTTGCAATATTTCTTTTTGTGCAAGTTCTTCAACTTCTTTTCCATCAGGAGCCACTGCAACATAGTCGACTTTTGTCAAGGATGAAAGCTTTTTTACGTTTAGTTCTCCGCCTCTGTCTCCGTCGATTAAAACTGTAGTGTTCTTCAGTTTGCAAAGATCTATCATCTGTGGTGAGATGTTTGCTCCGTTCATTGCTACAGCATTATTTATTCCGTAGCTTAGGAGTTTTAGAACATCTGCTCGTCCTTCGACGATTATGATCTCTGGGCTTGCCTCAACTTCAGGTCCTGCTGAGAGTCCGTTGAATTCAATTATTTTTTCCGATCTTATTTCAGTCTTCACTGTGTCAGCAAGTTCTGAACTTTCAACGCCTTCAAACTTCTGCATATTTTTTAAGAGCTCTTTTGCTCTGTCAGTGATTACTTCTCTTTTTTCCTTTCTGGTGTCCATTATTTTTGTAACTTTCACTTTTGCTTCGAAAGGTCCGACCTTGTCAACAGTCTCTACTGTCGCTGCAAGGATGCTTGTCTTCACTTGGTCAAGCGAGCTAGGCAATACTATCTCTCCGAAAGTCGTGCCTTTTCCTCTATTAACAGTGATTTCTATTCTTCCTATTTTTCCGTTTTGCTGAAGTTCCTTAAGATCCATGTCTTCCCCTAAGAGGCCTTCGCTTTGCCCAAATATTGCTCCAATCATGTCCGGCTTTTCTATAACGCCTGTAACTTCGTAATTGGCTCTTATCTCGTACTTTACAGTACTGAGGTATGTTTTTGCCATTGTTTCACGTCTCCTTTGTAATTTGTGAACTTATTTTTTTGTTCTTTTTTTTGAACAAAATGGTTTTGCCATTTTGTAACATGAAAACCCTTTGTTCTTCCAAGGCTTGCCTTAGATTGGGTTTTCATTGGAACGAGAACTAGTTTGTGTTATTCGTGTTTCTCAAGCTTTGAGAGGATGTCTTCCTTTGAAAGCCCAATGCTTACTTTTTTTTCTTTGCTTGTAAGTCCAGAAACAATTCTTGTATCGGCCTTAAAAAATTTCTTCAATTCCTTAAGAATTTCAATATTTGCTTTCCCTTTCACGGGCTGTTTTGTGGATTCGACTAGGATCGTGTCGTTCGCTGCATCCCAATTGATGCGGAAATTCCTTTTTCCTGTCAAAACCCTTAAACGCAAAATTGTTTCCATTTAATTTACACAAACAATTCTGTTACCAATAATGAATATCCGCCCTGAAGAGTATATAATACTTATGTAGCCGTTTCGCCGGAATAAGCTCGTTTTAGGCTTTATTTAGGGTTTTATTGGCTTTAGTCGGCGGGAAAGGAAAGGATGCTTTTTAAGGGAGGAAAACGTAATTTTGTTGATAAAATGGCTCACTACAATAAAGGCGCAAATGCGGAGCGAGAACTTATTCACACTCTTTTTGACAAGGGTTTTGCGGTCCTAAGAGTCGCGGGTTCAGGAGTGAGTCCTCTTCCAAGTCCGGATGTAGTCGCACTTAAGGACAAGAAGATTTTGGCGTTTGAGTGCAAAGCATGGAAGGGTCAGTACCTTGCGATTCCTGTTCAAACTATGGAAGATGAGATAAATTGGGCGAAAGTGGCGGGGGCTGAGTTTTATGTCGGCTGGAAGATTCCAAGAGAAGGGTGGCTTTTTGTGAAAGCCCAAGCGTTTCGTAACGCTGGGAAGAATTACATGCTTTCTTTGGAGGACGCAAAAAAGAATTCTTCTGTGCTTGAAGTAATCATAGGGGAGCAGAGCCTGATTTAGGCTCATCCTTGCCAAATATTTAGTCGAATTTTTAACACTTTCCCCGAGAGTTTATTTATGCGTATCCAGATAGAAGACATGATTTCAGAGTTATATAGGCGCCTTGCAGAAGAGCACTCAATTAAGCGCAAAGTTCAGATACGCGAAATAATAGACAAGCTAAGAGAACTTGGAAACTAATTAATAAAACAAACAAACTTTTTCTTATTAGTCCCAGTTTCTTTTCCAGGCGAGCTCAAAGAATTCCCTTCTCATTTTCGGCCGTGCTTTTGAAAAAGTTTTGAGGATCACTTCAAGTGCATTATTTGTGTTGACCATTTTTTCAAGTTTTCTTTTTGCGCGCATATCAGACCTTGCGGGCGACAATAATCGCAATATTCTTGACTCAAGCCTTACTCTTTGATCTGCAACGTCAGTCACTTTCAGTTCTCCTTCCCCTTTCATGAAAGGAGGGTAGATGTCGAGGAGCACGAGTTCTCCGTTTACAAGCGCGAGGTTCTTGGCAGTAATATCTGCGCCTATCTTTTCTTTGTGGCTTTTGTTGTATCTATGCATCCTTTCAAGGAGATCGAGAGATTTTGAAAATATTTCTCCTGCTTCTTTTGGCGTACATGACTTAAGGTAGTTGTCAAGTATCATTTCTTTTTGTACATGTTCTTGGATAAGATTCAGCTGGTATGCATTTTGTTTTCTTGTTGGCGCAAATACTATTCGCGTGGCAAGTGTCTTTATTCCCATTTCATTGAGTCTCGTATCGTAAAGCCCTATTGTGTTTCTAAGTCTCACTGCATCTTTTGCGCTGACAAGAGACCTATACTGTTTGAGCACTTTTCCTGCGAGCGGTGATTTTCTGCGTGCGCTTTCTTTTGTGTGAAGGATTAGTTTTGGGCTGACAAACCCTCCTGCGCCGATTTTTATGTATCTTCTTTCTCCGTCTCGAGTGTATTTTCTCAAAAGAGTTTCACCTATCAAAGAAGTATTTCGTGCTTTTGGTATCTTTCAAGTAAGTCGCGCGCGGCTTTTTGGGTATCTGGTAGGCCGCCTTTAGCAAGAATTCTTTTTTTCTCTCCAATCATTTCAAGTATTTCGTGCTCGTCTTTTCCTTCATATCCCGTAAACCCGTAATACTCTGCTATTTTTTTGTTGCCAAGTATCGGGATCAATTTTTCTGCGCATCCTTCGACATCTTTCAATTGGTTCGGGTTTTTTGATTCAACCAAAAATAAATCAAATTCATCTTCTCCGTAAGGAATTATTCCCGGCGCATCGATTAGATAGATTCCGTCTGATATTTTTACTTTCTGTAGGCCTCTAGTGAGTCCGGCTTTTCTTGAGGTGGCTACTCTTCCTCTCCCCTTGCCTGCGAGCACATTAATGAGAGTGCTTTTTCCTACGTTAGGATATCCAACAATCCCTATTGTGAGTGTTTCTTTTTCTCTTAGCGAAGCGCTCATTTCTCTTCTTATCAGATTTATTCCGTCCCTTTGCAGTGCGGAGATAAACATCGTATTTATTCCTGTCTTTTCTTCAAGTTCTTTTTTGTTTTGTTCGCTAGTTTCTTTGCTTACAAGATCAGCCTTGTTAATTACTATGATCAACTTTTTCTGGAATTTTGCGATTTGCCTTTCAATGTTATAGTTGCGTGTCTTGTGCGGATAGCGTGCGTCCACTATTTCGATTATCAAGTCGCTTTGCTTGATGAGTTCGTTTATGTGCTTCATGAATCCTTGTTTCATAATGATCATTTCTGCAAATGCTGTAATATCAATTTGGCTTGCCTTTCGTTGGAGTATATTTCTCCTCTTAATCTTTCTTTTTCTTCAGGTTTTGCTTTCAACAATTTGCTTCTCGCTTTTTTTGCGAGCAATTGGTGCAGTCTCATCCTCGCCATTAAGGTTTCTGGGGAGTTTGCTCCATGTTTTGTACGGGCCACTCTTTCTTCCATCCTCGCCCTATCAATAGGGTTTGTTCTTGGAGTGGGCATTCTTACCGGGCTCATATGACTAAAGTAGCTTTAAGTCCTTAAAATACTTGACACCCTTAGTTTCTTCAACAGGTCCGCATGCAAAGCAGGTTTTTGATCCCGGTTCCACTTGTGTGTGCCCAGCATCAGTGATAAGCATGCAAGGAAGTTCTCTTTTTGCTTTCTCAAATAATTTCACGAGTTCTTCAGTGTTTGCCACCTTCAAAACTATTTTTTTCATTCCGATCGATTTCCAGTCTCGCACAACGTCATCATCAATCTTGTCAAGTACGGCAACAGATGCGTGACTGGCTTGCGCGCAGAGCTTTCCGCAAGACATCTTTAGCCCTCTGTTTATTATTATGTATTGTACTAGTTCGTCCAATTTTCCGCCCTCTTTTTCATGTGATTGAAGAATCTATTATACTTTCTTTTTAAATAAAGGTGTTCTGCATCTTTATAAATCCATTTGCAAAAGCGTCTCGCATTATCCCCGTAAAGCTCTATTCCTGAACAGCTTGACCAGTTTTTGACTTCGGTCGTATAAATTTTGTTTTCTTCAATTTTCTCCTTTAGTTTCGTTATGAACGGAGCATATCCAACAATCCTTATCTTTATTGTGTTTGGTTTATTGAAATGAATGCTGCCATCTCCATCAAAATAACCTCTGACAAAGGAGGCGTGATATTTTTTAGGAATATTTGTCGGGAAAGCTAGCTTATGTGTTTTTTTCGGGGGGCAACCCAAATTAATCAGTGTTTTACAGATTGCTTTGCTGTGCACTCTAAACTCCACATAATCTCCCCTAATAAATATCTTTTGTGTACTTTTTAGGCATTTTTTGAACTTCTTTATTATTGCCAGATCTTTTTTGTGTATGTGTAATTGGATTGTTCTTAGATTGTTGGTTACATTGCCATCACTATACATCCACCCTAGAAAATATGCTGACTTGTTGGTCCATTCGTCAAAAAATCTTTCATTTAATAAATATGTTCTTTTTCTAAAAGGTCTTTTGAGGCCCATTTTAAATGCCGCTTTGTATATTGAACTCTTTGAGCGATTTGGGAATAATTTAGCCAAATTATTTCTTTTTGCGTAATTTTCTCTAAGAGTGTCTTTCTCTTTTTTTGTCCATCTTGCAATATGCTTTATTAATCCAAATTTTTTCATTTGTCGCCTTATTGTAGAAATGCTTACTTTGAGATTCTCAGCAATTTCATAGTATTTCTTTGTCTTTAGCTCTTTAAGCAAGAGATTACGTGAGTTAAGTAGATTCATTAATTATATTTATAATTTTTTGATTAAAAGGTTTTCTAGGGCTTTCTGCCGCTGATAAGTTTATTTTTTATTAATTGTATTTCCAGTAATCAGCCGGGTCTATCCCTACGCGTCTTTTTTGGTTAAGGGGCATCTTGACTTTTGTAGGAGTAATTTTTTTGTCAATATATTTTCTGAGTGTATCTTGCTTTTGGCTGAACGCTTTGAAATCCTTTTCCGCCTGGTCTCTTGCTTGTCCCATTCTTGTGCTTGGTTTCCTGGATCTAATTATTTGGTTGTTGTAGTGCTTCCACAGTTCTTCTGCAAGGTTCATTGCGTGTCGATACATTGCCAGTTCCGCTTCCTGCGCAAGTATATGCCCGGGGCCAAGAATCTTTGATTCGCTGATATTTTCGGCTTTTGCGCGTGAAAGTTCTTTTGCGTGCATCATCATCGCAGCAGTGGGTTTTTTTATTTTTGGAAGTTTAATTGGTCTTAGTGGCATAATTATCACTCGCCTCTCGCTTTCTTCAAATAATAATCCAAAAGTTTTGCTCGCGCAAAAGTTCCTTTGTCTTCTTTTTCAAGATTATGAATTCTTTTCTGGAGGATTCTTGCGTCCGCATTATTTCCCCTGTTATCGAGCCAGTTGCGCATGTTCGCAAGTCTTTGTCTTTCAGCGAGAAAGTATTTGTGCTGTGCGTTAAGCGCATTAAGTGTTTTTTGGGTGTCTTCAAGGGTCCTTGTGGATCCGGAGCGGGTCATATTGGCTTCCTTAAGCGCGTCAAAAAAGGATTCCCTTGTTTTTATGAATTTCGCATGAATTCTACTTGTTTTTGGTAGTCCCATAACAATTACCTTTCTTTGATGATTATAATCCTTCCCCTTACCTTTCTTTTTTCATTAGCTCTATGACTTGTTTCTGCTTTTTTCCTGCTTCGTCAAATTTTGCGTCAAAATGTATCATGGCCAGTTCTGCCTCTTTTACAAGTTTGGTGTTTCCTCTTTTTAGCGCCCATTGCCTGATGCTTGCCATTCTTTTGAAATTTGAATTGAAATAATTGCTTTCTTTTGTCAGTGCATGCACTAGTGCAAGTTTTGCTTCTGCCGAATGGGGCCCGCTTCGTTGGGATTCGCGTTCATAATCCATTATCGCGGTGCCAAGCTTTCTTGCGTCATTTTTGAAATTTTTGCTGAGTGCCCTTGCAGCGCTTCCTTGTCTCTTAGGCATATACTAAGTATCGCTTTTTATGGCTATTAATCTTTGCTTGCCAACTTGATTAAAGATAGCCTTTGGCTTTTAGAAGCTCGGCGTTAAGTATTCCTCCGCCTGCTGCTCCGCGAACGGTATTGTGACTTAATCCGACAAATCTATAGTCAAATACATTACAGTCTCTTAATCTGCCCGCGGTGATAGTCATTCCATTTCCCCTGTCACGGTCCTTTCTTGGCTGCGGCCTATTTTCTTCTTCGGCGTAAAATATCGGCTGAAGCGGAGCGGAAGGGAGCTTAAGCTCCTGCGGGAGCGAAGAGAATTCTCTCCAGATTTTTATAATCTCTTCTTTGCTTGGCTTGTTTTTTTTGTCGGCAAATTCGAGGCTTACGCACACTGTGTGTCCGTCAACTACGGGTACGCGGTTGCAGTGCGCGGAAATCTTAAGCCCTTCAAGGTTTGCAAATTTTTCGTCTTTTACTCTTCCCATTATTTTGAGAGGTTCTTTTTCTGATTTTTCTTCTTCTCCTGAAATGAATGGAACAATGTTGTCTACCATGTCAAGCGACGCTACTCCAGGGTATCCCGCTCCTGAAATAGCCTGCATTGTTGTAAGTATCACTTTGCTTAACGCATATCCCTTATTTTGGATGGCGAAGAGAAGCGGGATGTAACTTTGTGAAGTGCAATTTGGTTTAACCACAATGAATCCTTTTTTCCAGCCTCTGTTTTTTTTCTGCAGATCTATCATCGCAAGGTGTGAATGATTCACCTCGGGGAGTATCATTGGTACATCGGCGGTGAATCTATGCGCCGAGCAATTCGAAACAACAGGAAGGTCGTTTTTTGCATATTCTTCTTCGAGTAATGCTGTTGCCTGTTTTTCAAGTTCGACTGCGGAGAAAACAAAATCGCATTTTCCCACTGCTTTTGAAACTATATTTGCGTCTTCTACAATAAGGTCTTTGAGGGCTTGAGGTATTGGGGTATTCATTTGCCATCTTCCCTTTACTGCTTCAGAATATTTTTTTCCCGCGGAATTTGGGGATGCTGCTAAGTAAGTTACTTCAAACCAGGGGTGATTCTCAAGTAGTCTAAGATAATTTTGTCCAACCATTCCCGTTGCGCCTAGTACTCCGGCTCTTATTTTTTTCATTTTTCAATTCCCCCGTCGGTTTTGATAATAGTTAAATCATTCGATGAATTCTTTGTGCGTCGTTTGTAGCGCCCTGTCAAGATCGGCTTTTTTTACCACAAAGCTTAGGTTTATTGCTGAAGATCCTTGGGCTATTAGTTCAACATTGATTTTTTCTTTTCCGAGCGCTGAAAATAATCTTCCTGCAATTCCTGAGGTTTCCTGTATCCCTTCGCCGATTATTCCAAGCATTGAAACATCTTTTTTGGATGAGACTGTGCATGGAAAGGAATCTGAAAGGCTTTTTGCGGCGTCCATTGCGCCTTCCACGCTTTTATTGTCCACGCTGAAAGTTATTGATGTTTCGCTTGTAACTATCAGATCAATTGAGATGTCCCTTTCTGCAAGTTTCAAAAACAATGTTGAAGCAAATCCAGGCATGTTAATCATACTCATGCTGTTTACTGTGATAAGAACAATGTCTTTTGTTGTGGCGATTGATTTTACTACGCATTCATGCATCTTCTTTTCACCGCATATTATTGTGCCCCTAACTTCCGGAGCGAACACGTTCTTTATCTCAGCGCACAACCCTTTTTGTCTTAGCGGATCTATTGTTTTTGGATGAAGTATTTTTGCGCCTAGATACCCAAGTTCTGCGGCTTCATCATAGCTTAGTGTTTCTATTTGTCTTGCAGCGGGCACGACTTTTGGGTCGGCTGTCATGAATCCCGAAACGTCTTTCCAAACTTCAAGCTCTGCATTAAATATGTTTGCAATGAATCCTGCGCTGTAATCAGTTCCCCCTCTTCCAAATGTCTTCACGTCTCCGGCTTCATCCACCCCATAATACCCTGGCAAAAGGATGACTTTGTCTTTTAGTTGTGGCATTGCCTTCTTTTCAAGAGACTTTTTGGTTTTTTCAAGTTCAACAATCGCATTCTCAAAAGGGCCTTTGCAAAATATTCCCACTTCTTCAGCATCCATGAATTCTGCGTTTATTCCTTTATCGAGCAAAAATGCTTCGAGCACAATCGGGCTTAGTCTTTCTCCAAAGCTTTGGATGAGGTCCTTGCTTCTTGGACTTATCTCTTTTAAGTAACTTATTCCGTAAAGGAATTTTTCAAGCACTGAGATCTCTTCGTCAAGGGCGAATTCTGCGCTTTGCCTAATCTTTGGATTTGATAAATATTTCAGATAGTCCTTGTGCATTTTTTTCAGTGATGCTATTGTTTCCTCGACTTTTGCCGAGTTGTGAAAACATTTTTTCATGCTGTCGAGGAGAGAGTCTGTTACTCCGTAAAGTGCTGAAATAACGATTATTTGCTTTTTGCCGGATTTCTTTTTTCCTTCGACAATTGAGACTACTCTTTCAAACGAGTCCTTGTCGCGCAGGATTCCGCCGCCGATTTTTAGAATCACAGTCCCTGATTGGCTTGCACAATCCATGATGGAGCTTGAATCAATCTAAATAAATAACGTACTAATGGCTACGAAAATCGTAATCTATGGGTTATGGGGTGTTGATGCTAATTGGGAGTTGCTAGTTTTTGGCAGATTGTAAAATGGCTTTTGCCGCCAAAAGACCTGTTTTGGTTGCTTCGCCAATAGTTTTTGCTCCAGTAACGCAGTCTCCTGCCGCGTAGACTCCTTCAAGCGTAGTCTTATAGTTGCCGTCAACTTGCACAAGATTATCTGCACATTTTATGCCTTCCTTCTTTAACCAAGAGAGATCTTGGGTTTGTCCTATTGCAACTATTATTTTGTCGCATGGAACTAGACGAGTCTTTCCTGAATCAATCGGTTTTCTTCGTCCGCTTGCGTCTTTTTCTCCCAAAATCATTTCAGAGCACACGAGCTCTTTTTTTCCATTTGCGTTGACAAGTTTTTTTGGGGCGAGCAAGAAGTCCATTTGTACTCCTTCTTTCTCTGCAGAATCCACCTCGTTTTTTAGCGCTGGCATTTCGGCTCTTGTTCGCCTATAAATTATTGTAACTTTTTCGCATTGGCGTACGGCTGCCCTTGCGGCATCTACTGCAGAGTTGCCTCCGCCGATTACAATGACCCTTTCTTCTTTTGAGAGAAGATTTTTTTCATAAAGCTTTGATTCGGTTAAAAGATTTAATGCATCAATTATGCTTGGGTCATTTTTTCCTTCAAAACCCGCGCTTGATCCGGCGCCGGCGCCTATTGCAAGAATAACATAGTCAAATTCTCCGCCAAAGTTTTTTAGCAGGGATTTTACGGAAAGGATTTTTTTATTCTCAAAAATTATTCCTTTTTTCTCCATTTGGGCTTTTCTTTCTCTTGAGGATTTTAAGGGTATTCGAAATTCGGGTATTCCATAGGCTATCATCCCCCCGAACTCCTTAAGTTCGTCAAATATTGTGACTCCAAATTCTTCTTTCGCCAAATATTCTGCTGCCGCAAGTCCTGCGGGACCTGAGCCGATTATTGCTACGTTTTTCATGAGGATAATTTGTGGGCAACTTCTTTTATTCTATTTGTCGGCTGGCTTGCTTTTTTAGATGCGTTCGCTTTTCCTTGAGTATTTAAAGAATTTTTTTTCTGTTATTTTTTGGTATTTTTCAAGTTCTCTTCTTGTTGAAGGGTTTTTTTCGGCGGCTATGTCCTGTTGGTTGATTTTCCAGAGCTCTTCCTGAAAATTGCTTTTTGCTTTTAGAAGTCTTCGCCTTGATTCAATTACTGCGGGGTGGTTTTGGCCGACAATGCGAATCATTTTTTCCAGATCTTCCCTTGCTTCATTCACTTCTGCGCTCGCCGCTTCAACCTTTAGTTCTTGGAGTGTTTTTTTTCGCTCTATTTGTGCCTTCTTTCTTCCTGTTAGGGCGTCTATTTCGCCTAGGAGTCCTGTTTCCCTTTTTTGCATGGCATCTGCGTGGTTCTTGAATTCTGTTGATTCGTTCTTGAATTTGCGCCACTTGTCAAACTTTTTTTGCTTTTGGGCTTCCTTTGCAAGTGTTTTGTAGATATTCTGTTTTGCCCTGAAGAGTTCTATGGATTTCTTTACGGTGACAATTCTGTTGATTAAATCGTCGATTCCCTTCTCTCGCCTTTCGTGAAGTTCGCGTGCGCTTTCAAGTTCTTTTCTTGCGCGGACGATTGTCTTTCGAAGTTGGGGTATTTGTCGGGGCATTAATAGATTGCGCAGCGGAGGCTTTTATTGCTTCCTGTCTTCAAGGAAAATCTTTTGCTTTTGACTCGTAGTCTTTTATTGCAAGCATCAGTGCGCGGTCTCCTAAGACTGAGCAGTGAACTTTTATCGCGGGCAATCCGCCAAGGCGGTCCATTATGTCTTTT
>ERZ1292640.65-Hain-H43-02um-R1-65-length-79949-cov-19_pt1 | contig 79949 bp, 54 predicted proteins | sample MGYA00564404_ERZ1292640 | MGnify/ENA primary metagenome ERZ1292640 (study PRJEB36523, sample SAMEA6512636) | groundwater metagenome | collected 2019-01-08 | study: AquaDiva: Metagenomics assemblies of 32 groundwater samples
CGACTGTTCACGTCCATCGCAATGACTTCCGTCAGTTTTTCAGCATCCTGCTAGGTACTTCCCGATCATGCTCGTACTCTCGTTCCCTCTGGCTCTGGTGGTCTACGGCATCTTGATTCGCTTAGCTCACACGAGCCAGGAGAAGAACGCCATCTTCCTGTACTACGGATTCTTCCTTCTGGTAGTGGTGATCGCCAAGTGGAGCCACGATCGGAGGCGGGCCCTGCGCGGCGGTCAAGGGGAGAGCGGGCAGGACCACCGAGTGATCCAGAACTTCGCGCGAGCGCATGTCATTGCCGTTGTTGTGCTGGGAACGCTCTACACATCCACCTCCGGGAGAGATGCGGCAAGAGAGCAGGAGGTGTTCTACGTGATCACAGAGCCTATCGAAGGCGTGGTGCTGTATGTTCATCCGGAGGGCAAGCATATGGTGGTCGGTTCGCTGAGGAAGGGCAGCACGAGCCTCGATGGTACCTATCGCATTGTCGTTCCAGGTCCCGCGCACCCCACAATGAGCCATCCAATCAACTGCTGGAGCGTTCCCATTGGCCCCATGATGACACCTCGGCCAAGAGGGAGCAAGGGCGGACGGGAACGCTATCTGGCGCGGGGTTGGGAGAGGACGGTCTCGATGAACGCCACCATGTTCTCCGCCGGGGCGTCCTTGGGAACGGCGTGGGCGGGCGAGAAGACGTAACCGCCGTCCCGGCCCCACTCGAGAAGCTGGCGGGTAGCCTGGCGGACATCGTCGGGCGTGCCATAGGGCAGGACGCGCTGGGTCGAGAGCCCGCCGTGGAAGGAGAGTCTTCCCTGGTACTGCTTCATCAGCGCCGGGACGTCCATGACCTCGGGCTGGAAGGGGTTGAAGCAGTCGAGCCCGATCGCGACGAGGTCGTCGAAGAGCTCGTCCACGTCGCCACAGGAGTGGATCCAGACCTTCTTCCCCGCCGCCTTCACCGCCCCGTACATGCGGGCCAGCTCGGGCTTGATGAACTCGCGCCAGAGGCCGGGGCCCATCTGGAGGCCCTGCTGTTGGCCCCAGTCATCGCCGAAGTAGACGGCGTCGATGTCGTATTGGACGGCCTTCCGCACCTGGACGAGGTCCCAGTCCGCGATCGCCCGCAGAAGCTCGTGGGCGAACTCCGGGTTCTCGTGGAAGTCCATGAGCAGGTTCTCCATCCCGCGGAGCGTCCACGCCCGCTCGTAGAGCGAGAACCCGATCGAGAAGACCCGGTAGAGGTCCTGGTGCCGCTTGAGTTTGCCCGGCACGTCCGCGAACCACCGCGGGTCCAGGGGATCCGGGAACTTGTACCCTTGGAGCCGGGGCTCGGGCAGGACCAGCCCCTCGACGACGCCGATGTCCTTGTCCACGGTGCGGTCCCAGACCACCCCGAAGGCGTCGCGGACACGATCGTGGCCGGTCTCCACGAACCAGTCCTCGGAGTTGCCCATGCTGACGACGTGGTTGCCGAAGTCCGGGGGGAATCCGCCGAGAGCGGGATGGCTCTTGAGCTTTTCCCAGGCACCCTCGGTGAACCCGAAGGACCAGGGCACGTACGGCGGGCGCTTCCAGTCGATGGAGAGTTGGACGACTTCGCGTTTCGTCACGTCATCCCCCGCAGGCCAGGAACTAGCGAGAGCTTTCCTTCTCCACGATCTCGGCGCAGGCGATGCACATGCGCGCCGACGGGACGGCCTCGAGCCGCGCCTCGTCGATCGGCTTCGTGCACCGCTCGCAGTTGCCGAAGTTGCCGTCGCGGATGCGCAGCAGCGCGTCCTCGATGTCCTTGAGGCTGCGCCGCCCGGCGTCCGAGATCGCGAACGACATCTCCTGCCCGTAGGCCTCGGTCGCCATGTCGCCGTAGTCCTTGGCCTCCACGGTGACCGCGTCGCGGCCCTCGCGCTCCTCGTCCGACACGGAAGCGGTGAGGTCCTGCTTCTGCTTCGTCAGCAGTTGCTGGAATCGTTTGAGCTGGTCCTTCTTCATCGTCCGTCCTTCCTAAATCCAGTCTCTCGCTCGCCCGCGGCCTTTTGGGCCGTTCAGGCTCCCCCCTCAGGCGTGTTCTGGTGTAACACGAAGGCCAACATCTTATCAAAGTCCACGTCGCGCGTCGCGGAGGCGGGCGCCGCCTCAACGATGCGCACGGATCGGCCGGACATGTCCGCCTGCCCGTTGATCCGGCCGCCGGCCCGGAGCACGCCCGCCAGGTACCCCACGACTTCCTTCGTAATAAGTTCGCCAGGCGCCACCAGGGGCACGCCGGGGGGGTACGGGGACAGGAGCTCGGCGCAGACCTCGCCCGCCGCGTCGGCCAGGGGCACCCGCCGCGCCCGGCCGAGCACGGCCTCGCGGGGGGTGAGGACCACGCGCGTGGGCTCGAGCGGGGGCAGGTGCAGGGGCTCCCGGTGCGTCGCGAGGCCCCGGTAGTCGCGCTCGAGCCGCCGCACGGCCCGGACGAGACGCTGAAGCTGGCCCCACGTGTTGCCCTGCCCGACCAGGAACAGGACGTTCGTGGAGTCGGCCATCTCGGGCTGGAGCCGGAACTCGTCCCGGAGCCGGTGCGCCACCTCGAAGCCCGAAACGGGCCAGTCGACGTGCAGCATGATCCGGGTCTCGTCGAACGCGAACGCCCCCGGCCGGCCGCAGTGCTCGGGGCCGAAGCACCGGATCCCGGGGATGCGGTTCAGCGCCCGGGTCGTCTCCCGGGACATCGAGATCACTCGGTCGAGCAGCCGCCGCCCCGACACCGCCATCTGGAGGCGGGCGACGTCCAGGGACGCGAGCAGGACGTAGGACGGGCTCGTGGACTGGAGGAGCTGGAGCCCCATCTTGAGCCGCGCCCGGTCGATGCGCGCCCCGGCGAGGTGCAGCATGGACGCCTGCGTCATCGCGCCAAGCACCTTGTGCGTGCTCTGCGCCACGAGGTCGGCGCCGCACGCCATCGCGGACGGCGGGATCGCCTCGTGGAACCCGAAGTGCGGTCCGTGCGCCTCGTCCACGAGGCACGCGGCGCCCGCCCGGTGCGCGACCGCGACGACGCGCGCCACGTCGGTCGTCTGCCCGTAGTAGATCGGGCAGGTGACCATGACGGCCTGGCAGCCCGGGTGCGTCTTGAGGGCTTCGAGGACCTGCTCCGGCGAAATGTTGCCGTAGATCCCCCAGTCCTCGAGGACGGGCGGCGAGACGTACACGGGACGCGCGCCCGTGAGCATGAGCCCCGCGAACACGGACCGGTGGACGTTGCGCGGGATCACGATCCGCTCGCCCTCCCGGACGGCGGCCCAGATCATGGTCTGGTTGCCGACCGAGGTGCCGTTGACGAGGAAGAAGGTCTCGTCCGCCCCGAACGTGAGGGCGGCAAGCCGCTGGGCCTCCCGGATCACGCTCCGCGGCTCGTGGAGCGAGTCCACCTCCTCGAGGAGGGTCAGGTCCGCCTGGAAGACCCGGCGCCCGAGGAACCGGCGGAACGGCGCGTAGATCCCCCGTCCGTGCTTGTGGCCGGGGGTATGGAACGAGGCCTTGCCGGACCGCACATATTTTACGATCGCCTCGAAGAGGGGCGCATGGCGCTGTTCCGCCGGGATCGGGGGCACCGCCACGCGGGCGGGAGCGGCCACGACGGCGGCAGCGGCCTTGCCGTTGCCCGGGCGGCCCGCCTGGCGGGGCCGGGAATTAGATCGCCGTGAAGAGCGGCGAGTCATCCGTGATGATGTCCCCGGGCTGGGAGTAGGCCGTCCGGAGGTACTTGGGCACCCGGAAGATGCCCTCGTGCGTGATCCCGTCGTAGTACTTGAGGCCCGTTATCCGGCGCTCGGCGAGCCGGCGGTCCACGTCGTCGCGCGTGAGGCGCGCGGCGTCCAGGGTCTTGCCGGCGACCGCGATGCCCCAGGGCAGGTCGAACGCGGGCACTTCGATGGAGAAGGCGCGCACGTACGGGAACACGGTCCTGAGCGTCCGGATGATCATGGCGTGCATCGCCAGATCCGGCGCCTGCGTGGACGCGCACTGGAGCGAGATGACCCCATCGGGCGTGAGCTTCTGGGCCACGATCCGGTAGAACTCCTTCGTAAAGAGCATGTACGAGGGCCCCCCGGGCACGGGCTCCGAGAGGTCGATGATGATCACGTCGAACGAGCCCTTCTTCGACTTCTCCAGGAACTTCCGGCCATCGGCGGCCTTGATGATGCAACGCTTGTCGGTCCAGACCTTCCCGCCCCACTCGGGCAGGTACTTGCGGGAGAGGTCCATGACCGCTCTATCGATGTCGATCATCCAGCACTTCTCGACCGAGGGGTGCATGATGCAGTGCCGCTGGGTCGCGCCCTCGCCGCCGCCGATGATGGCCACGCGCCTGGGGTTGGGGTGCGTGACCAGGGCCGGGTGGACGAGCGCCTCGTGGTAGATGAACTCGTCCTTCTCGGCCGACTGCATCTTGCCGTCGAGCATGAGGCAGCGCCCGAACTGGTACGACTCCGCGATCTCGACCTTCTGGAAGGGGCTGTCGGCCTGGACGATGAACCGCTTCATCGCGTGCATGTGCGCCTCGTGCGGCGTCGTGAACTCGATGAACCAGCGGCTGTTCTTGATGTCGACGCCGGGATCCCCCGCGGCAACCAGCTTGCGTTTGCGCGCCACGGAGGCTTACGCCGCCACTTTCACGGGCGCGGGCTTGTGCCTGAGGAACGGGCTGTCGAGGGTGCCACGGCGAAGCTCGATCGTGGTCGCCTGCTTCGCCTTCAGCTTGTCGTGGAGGTAGTAGTAGCACTTCCAGGGATCGACCTCGTCGCCGCAGGTGAAGAGGTCCACGGCCGCGTAGCCGTACTCCGGCCACGTGTGAATAGTGAGGTGCGACTCCGCGATGACGACGACGCCGCTCACGCCGAAGGGGCTGAACTGGTGGACGAACGATTCCACCACGGTCGCCCGCGCCTCGCGCGCCGCGTCCTCGAGCATCTCCTTCAGGGCCGAGGCCTTGTTCAGGAGGTTGACGTCGCAGCCGTAGTATTCAACCAGGATGTGCTTGCCGAGCGATTCCAATTCCTATCTGCCTCCTTCTTCGAATACACGAAGAGGCAGTGACCGGATCACTGCCCCCTCCATTTCCCGCGCTATCAGTTGTCCGACCACGTCCACCCGACGCCGTGCGCCGCCCGTCTCGTCTCACGCTGCGCGAACGTTCCTGTCTCGATGCGTGGCCTCCCTGAACTACTTTCCGAACTTGACCTATCAATAACAGACGACACCCGACTTGTCAAGAATTTTCAGGGATTTTTCGGGGCGACGATCACGCGCATCGAGTCGACCGCGGCGAGGTACGCGGCCGCGAGCGGCGCCACGTCGCGCGCGGCGAACAGGTCCGCGAGCCGAAGGACTCCGGCCGCGAGCGCGTTGCGCTCCGTGATCGCGACCGCGAGGGGCGTAAAGCCGGCCGTGCGGACCGGGAGCGGGCCGGTGAGCGGCTCCGCGAGGCGGCGGGCCATCCCGAAGGCCCAGGCCGCCTCGGCCGCCCGGGACGGGCCGTCAAACGCCAAAAACTGCGCTCCCAGCGTCGAAAAACAGAAGGCCTGGTGCAGGAGCGCGTCCCGCGCCACCTCGTCCCGCGGCCGTTCGAGGTCGAAAACGGCCCCCGCCCGGGCGTACCGGAGACCCCGCCAGGTGTAACCCCGGATCGCCCGCCGGGTGTCGGCCAGCGAGCCCGCGGGATCCCACCGGCCCGGCCAGCGGGCGACCAGCCCCCGCGCCCGGTGCCGGCCGAGGTCCAGGGCCTCCCAGAGCGGACTGTCGTACCCGGTCTTGGCGTAGAAGGCGCCGGGCTGGGGCGGCCCGCCCAGGAGCCAGCGCAGGGCCTCCCAGCCCAGCCCCTCGAGATGGAACCGGGCCACCAGCCGCCGGTTCCCGCCGACATCGGCCGGCGCGAGATCGACGAGGGAGCCCATCCCGACCGCTTCGACATCCGCCCGGTCGCCCTCGGCGAACCGGACGGCCCAGAGCGGGAAGAGGTCGTCGTCGCCACGGCCGAGATACACGGCGCCCGGGGGCAGCGACGAGAGGATGTTTCGCGCGTAATCGTGCGCCGCGTACCATCGCGAGAAGTCGTTCCGGTCCAGTCCGCGGCCCGCCTGCCAGCCGCCGCCGAGCACGGCGAGGGTCGCCGCGACCACGGCGGCAGCGCGGCGCCGCCGGAGGAGCCCCGCGAGCACGCCGACCCCGAGCCCGGCAAAGAGCACGAGCACGGCCCAGGCCGGGCCGTACCAGCGCGCGACCTTCATCGGCGTGTGGATCGCAAAGGCGAGGTTGAGGACGACGACCCAGGGCACCGCCACGGTCCAGAGGGTCGAGCGCGCGATACCGAGGGCCAGCCCGGCGGGCGCCGCCGCGAGGATGAGCCACGGCAGCTCCTCGCCCGTGAGCCGCAGGAAGAGCCGGCTTCCGGTCCGGACCGGGCCCTCCAGCGCCGGTCGCAGGGGATCCGGCTCGGGCGGCCGGTACCGCGCCGCGGTGAGATAGCGCTCGAGCCGGAACGAAGTCCGGGGATCGCCCCAGTCCAGGTCCGCGCCGGCCCGCACGGGCGGGTACATGACCCGTACGGAGAGCGGCAGGACGACGAGGACGAGGCCGAGCCCGAGCAGGCGCGCGCGGCGCCGCTCTCCCGGGAGGGCGGACACCACGCCGCACGCGGCCGCCGGCACGGCGAAGAAGACGAAGGGATGGTGCGCGAGCCCGAGTCCCAGGAGCAGGGCGAGCCCGAGCAGGGGGCGGAGGCCGCCCTCCGCCGTCGTCTTCCAGGCCGCCCACAGGACGGCGACGCATCCGAGGTAGAGCGCCGGGTACTTGTCGCCGATCCCGGCCTGCCACCAGAAGGTGTCCGAGAAACCCCAGACCAGCGTGACGAAGACACCCGCCCACCGCGCCGTCGCATCGCTCCGTCCCCAGGTCCGCAGGATCGCGGCGGCGAGGCTGCCGAGCCACACGGCCGCCAGGGCGGCACAAGCGGCGGCGGCCACGTTGACCCGGAAGGCCGGGCCGCCCGCTGGCAGCAGCAGCGCCAGCCGGCCCACCAGCAGCCATGGAGGCGTACCCGGTTCGTGACTATTCCCGAGCGTGGCGGCTGCCGCCAATAGCTCGGGAGAATCCTCAAAATAGAAGGAGCCCGCCACCCCGCGGAGGTAGACGGCGAAAACGGCCAGCCAGACGACGGCCGTCACGCCGGATCCCTCACCGCGCCCGTCCTCCCAGCGCCTCCGCCCGGCGGAGGTCCGCCTGGGCGAGCGGGTCCCGTGGGGCCAGCTCGGCGACGTGGCGGAACACGCGTACCGCATCCGCGGTCCGTCCCTCCGCGACGTACAGGCCCCCGAGCGCGCGGTGCGCGGGCAGCCAGGAAGGGTCCCGGACGATCGCCGCTTCATACTCGGCGATGGCGCCCGCGACATCGTGGCGCGTCCGGTACAGGAGCAGGCCGATGGAAGCATGGGTGGCCGCCGGGCCGGTGCCCCAGAAGTCCGGCCAGCTCAGCGCCCGCCGGTACATGGCGAGCGCGGCTTCCGCCTCGCCCCGCCGGTCCAGGACGAACGCGCGCCGGTAGTCGCCGTACGCGTAGTAGCTCAGGGCCGTGCGGGTGTTGCTGTCCCGGACCGCCCCCGTGTCGAGGACGCCGCGCAGGGCGGCCCACCCGTGGAACCAGCGGCGCTCCCGCCTCACGTCCTCCCGGCGGAGCGCCTCCGGGTCCCGGCACCACCGGTAGACCGCCCCGTGCGGCAGGAGGTCGAGCGCCTCGGCCGCCTCGTAGACGACCGAGAAGCAGACGGGACGGCCGGGGTCCCGCCGCAGGAGGTCCGGCAGGTATTCGAACCGCCGCGCCAGCGGCTCCTGGCCCCTGGGGAACAGCAACTGCACCCGCTTGGCCCCCTCACGCGTCGACGTCGCCGCCGGGTCGGGCACCGAGTTCGAGTTGACGAGGATGACGTCGGGCCGCCGCTCCTCAATGTAGTGCGTGTACCAGAGCGGGAAGAGGTCGTAGTCCGCGTAGGCGATCAGGATGCTGCCCGGGGGACAGCTCCGCAGGAGCGCGGATGACAAATCCCAGGCGAAGTAGTGGCGGTCCCGGCGGGATTCCCGGCCGTGGGCTGCCGCCTGCCAGCCGCCCCATCCGATGAGAAGCGCCGCCGCCACCGCGGCCGTCAGGGGACGGCTCACCGCCGGACGGCGGTCGGCCGCCAGACGGCCGCGGCTCTCCAGCCATCGCGCGGAGACCGCCAGCCCGCAGGCGATCCAGACCGCGAGGATCATGAAGGTCGGGAGGTAGTACGTCTGCACCGCGATGCCTTCGAGGCTGAAGTTCACGCAGTAGAGGACTCCCGTCCCCCACGCGAGCGCGAGAACGAGTGCTTCCCGGCGCCGGACGCGGAAGAGCCAGCCGAGGCCGAGCAGGGCGAGCGCGACCCCGGGGTACCCGAACTGGCGGACCGGGTAGTCGGAGACGTGGTGGACGAGGCGCTTCGCGGCCTGCCACGGGGTCCAGTAGAGGATCCGGTACTGGTACGGCCCGCCGCCCGCATAGTCAGCGTAGCGCGGAAGGTTGCTGGGCGCGTTCCAGTTGAAGAGTGGCCCGGCCGCGGACCGGATCGGCGGGTACATCCCCTTCAGCGAGAGCCCGAGCACGGCGAGCAGGACGAGGAACACGGCCGCACGCAGGCGGCGCCGGGCGGGCAGACGGGCGAGCGCGAGCCAGCCCAGCAGCGCCGCGGACGGGGCGAAGTAGACGGTCTGGCCGTGGTGGCTCGCGCTGATCCCCCAGAGCAGCGCCAGGAGCATGAGCCACCGCGCGGGAGACCTTCCCGCCCTTCGCAGCGCAGCGAGTCCCATTGCCATGACGAGCAGGAGGGCCGCGTTGAAGCACAGGTTCATCGCGTACTTCTCCGCGATGACGGACTGCCACCACAACTGGGAGGCGGTGCCGAGGAGCCAGGCGGCGGCGAGGGACGCGAGCCACCCGAGCGCGGGCCGCAGGCCCGAAACGCCCGCAAGCAGGCGGTACGCGACGCAGGCCGCCAGGCCGCACGCAGCCGCCCCGCACGCGGCGGACAACAGGTTGAACCGGAACGCGATGTCGCCGAGCGGCACGGCTGCGGCGAGGCGCCCGACGAGGGCGTAGAGGGGATATCCGGGCGGGTGATGGATGCCGAGGGTGAAGGACGGAGCGATCATCTCGCCGCCGTCCTCGAAGGGGACCGTGGGCGACAGTGTGCGAAGGTAGAGGCCGAAAAGCGGCAGCGCCGCGGCGAGGAAGAGCCATCGCTGGCCGGCGGCGTCGCCCGCCCGGCGGCTCAACCTCGGGCCGGTCAGGGCCGCCGCACGCCGGCGGCGAACAGCCCCACGAGGGCCGGCAGCCCCAGCGCCACGCCCAATAGGGCGGCGCCCGCCGTGTGCGGCACGTCGGGCAGCGCCCCAAGCGGCCCCGCGGTCCATACACCGCCGAGGCGGCCGAGCACGCAGACGAGCTCGAGCGAGGTGGCGACGGCGGCCGCGATCAAGGCCGAGGGCGCGGCGAGCGCCCAAACCGCCCGCAGGAGCCGGCGGGGCCCGGAGGCGCCGAGTTCGGCGTACACGCGCAACTCGCCTCGCAGGTTGCCGGCCAGGCTCCCCAGCGCGAAGAGCGCGGTCAGCGCCGCGAACCCGCCCAGCCCCCACGCGGCCCCGCGGATCAGCGCGAGCAGGAGCAGTTCGTGCTCGAGCACCTTGGGCGCGGTCGCGGACGGGGCGCGCACCGAGACGATGCCCGGCTGGTTCTTCATCCAGTCCGCGGCCTCGTGCCAGGACTCCATCGACGGCAGGCAGAGCTTCACGCGGAACGACCGCAGGAAGGGATTGGCCCCGTAGGCGTCGAGGAGCGGGCGAATGCGGTCGTCCTGCCCGGCTTCCCGGCGGGCCTCGTCGGCGTCCACGTACCGGGCTTCGCAGCACCAGGGCTGGCCCTCCACGGCCTGCTTGAACGACACCACCTGGGGTACGGTGGCCCCCGTCCCCAGGAACGCCTCGAGCAGGAGCACGGGGCGCCTGGCGACCAGCCAGGGCTTCGCGCTCAGCCCCGCCCAGAGGGCAACGCCCCCGGCGATCCAGGCCGCCGTCAGGAGCCAGAGCGCCGGAGCGGCCCTGCCCGCCGCGGGTCCGGGACGCCACCAGGGCCGGGTGGGGCGGGCCATCAGGCGTCCTCCGCGGGGGCCGCCAGGCTCTCGACCCGGCCCCCGGCGGGCACGGCGTTCAGGCCCGGGGCCCCCGTGACGAGGCACGCGCCCGACCCGGCGAGGTACGCGGCGAACTCGGCCCGAAGCGGGCCCGGCACGGCGTCCCCGTCGTCGACGGCCCAGTCCACGAGCAGGACGTGCGGCTTGCGCGCGAGCCCCCGCACCAGCGCCAGCGCGTACCGCACCCCCCGGGACAGTACGGCGAACGGTGCGCCCGCGTGCGCCCCCAGCCCCGCGCGCTCTATGGCCGCCCGGGCCTCGGTTACGGCGGCCGGCCAGGGGCGGCCCCCGCACGAGAGGCCGAGCGCGACCCAGGCCTCGGCGGTGAGATTGAGGACGGGCTCGTCGTCGAGGACGGCCGAGACGACCCGGCGCAGGCCCTGCCGGCCGGCCCCGGAGCTCTTGTAGGGGTTCTGCCCGTTCACGAGGACGGTCCCGCTCGCGGGCGCCACGCTACCGAGGGCCATGCGGACGAGCAGGCTCTTCCCCGCGCCCGAAGGACCGGTCACGTGCACGAGTTCCCCCGGCTTGATCTCGAGGTTGAACGCCCTCAGCACCCAGACCCGCCCCTGCGGCCCGCTGACATGGAGATACTGCAGCACGTCAGGCCGCCGGCGGGGCCGGCGCGATCTTCCGCATGTTGCGCAGCGCCTGCCGGATCCGTTCCTCGTTCTCGACCAGCGCGAACCGCACGTACCCTTCGCCCTCGGGTCCGAACCCGGTCCCCGGAGACACGGCCACAGCCGCCTCCTGGAGGAGCTTCTCCGCGAACTTCATCGAGCCCATCGGGAGGAACGCCTCGGGCAGCCGCGCCCAGACGTACATCGTCGCCTTCGGCCGCGTCACCCCCCAGCCCTGCTTCTCGAGTCCCTCGGCCAGGATCTCCATCCGGGTGCGGTATAACTCGGCCGCCTCGCGGCAGGGCTCGAGCCCCTCGCGCAGGGCCGTGATGGCCGCCACCGCGATCGGCGTGAAGATGCCGTAGTCGAGGTAGCTCTTGATCTTCGTGAGGGCGGCCACCCCCTCGGCGTTGCCGACCATGAACCCGACTCGCCAGCCCGCCATGTTGTACGACTTCGTCATGCTGAAGAACTCGACGCCGACGTCGCGGGCGCCGGGAATCTCGAGGAAGCTCGTCGCCTTGTACCCGTTGAACACGATGTCCCCGTAGGCGAGGTCGTGGATCACGAAGAGCCCCTCGGCCTTGGCGAACGCGACGAGGCGCTCGAAGAACGAACGCTCGGCGGTCGCCGCCGTGGGGTTGTGCGGGAACGAGCAGAGGACGATCCTCGGCCGCGGGGTCGTGACCTTGAGGGCGGCCGCGAACCGGTCCACGAGCGTGTCCGGGTCCCCGAGCGGCACCGTGACGGGCCGGGCTCCCGCGAGCAGGACCCCGTAGGTGTGGATCGGGTAGGTCGGCGAAGGCACGAGCACGGTGTCGCCCTCGTTCAGGATCCCGTACATGAGGTGCGTGAGCCCCTCCTTGGATCCGATCGTGACGATGACCTCGCGCTCGGGGTCGAGATCGACGCCGAACCGCTCCTGGTACCCTAAAGCGATCGCGCGCCGCAGGTGCGGGATACCGCGGGACGCCGAGTACCGGTGGGCCTTGGGGTCGTGGGCCGCCTCGCATAGCTTCTCGATGATGAAGGGGGCGGGGGGGCGGTCGGGATTCCCCATCCCGAGGTCGATGACGTCGACGCCGCGCGCGCGCGCCTCCGCCTTGATGGCGTTGACGCGGGCGAAGAGGTAATCGGGCAGGCGACGGATGCGCTCGGCCATGATCGGCTGCCGGGCACCCGGGGTTTGGCTCATTGGCGCATTATCGCACGCGCGTTACGAAGGGAACCCGTCGCAGAAGTCGCGTGTTACAATACCCCAATGCAGCACGAACGGCTCTGCGTCTTGCCCGCCCCGCCGCCGGGTATTCCCGGCGCCGGGCGCGACCACTTCGCGCTCGCAAACGCGTCCTAGTCTCACGGCCGCCTGTTCGCCACGACACCCAGGAGAGTATTGAATGCTGGCAACCAAACCGCTCCCGCCTGAGATCGAGTCCAGGCTGAACGGATCCCTCGACAAGGGCGAGGAGATCCTGTTCCGCGTCGACTCGGACCTGGCCACGGACTTGAGGTTCGGCGAGAGCTGGCTCATCGTGACGAACCGCCGGATCCTCGTCTACGCCGTCTCGGAGCGCCGGCGGAACGGCAAGGGCCCGGTCGAGATCGGGCTCAAGGCCGTCAAGGGCGCGGACGTCTTCCCCGTCGTGGGCGGCGGCATGCTCATGGTGCGGACAAAGACCGGAAGCGTCCCGCTCATACATTATTCAAATTCGCTGTCGGCCCGGTTCGCCGAAGCCGCCAAGGGCATCGCCCAGCTCGCGAAGGGGAAGGACCTGCTGCTGGCCTCGGACCTCAAGCCGGACCGGTGCCCCAAGTGCAACCGGCTCCTAGTGGACCCGAACGAGCGGTGCCCGTTCTGCGTCAAGTATTTCCAGGCCATGGGCCGGATCCTGAGCTACCTCAAGCCCTATGCCTGGTTCACGGTGTCCACCGTCCTGCTGGCGGCGGCCGTCACGGCCATCAACCTGCTGCCGCCCCAGATCACCGAGGTGATCATGGACCAGGCGCTCAACCCCAAGACCGCGGAGGCCATGGCGGTGCCGGTGGAGGGACGGCTATGGCTACTCCTCAAGATGGTGATTGCCCTCCTGGCCATCAACGTCGGATCGACCCTGATCTCGATCTACAACGGCACCCAGTTGAGCTGGCTCGGCGGCCGGGTCGGCCGCGACATCCGGGCCGAGGTCTTCCAGGCCGTCGAGCGGCTGGGGATGAAGTTCTTCGACCGCCGGCACGTGGGCAACATCATGGCCCGGATCATGAACGACTCGTCCACGCTCCAGAACTTCCTGATCGACGGGTTCCCGTTCCTGGCCCAGAACATGCTCATGCTCGGCGGCATCGTGGTCCTGCTCTGGGTACGGTCCCCGGAGCTCACGTTCTACGTCATGCTCCCGGTCCCCCTCATGATCATCGGGCAGTTCCTGTTCTGGAAGTACGTCCGGGGCCTCTCGCACAAGGCCTGGAACCAGTACGCCCTGCTCAACAACCGGCTCCACGAGTCGGTGTCCGGCGTCCGGGTGGTCAAGGCCTTCTCGCAGGAGAATCAGGAAGTCCGCCGGTTCCAGCGGCAGAACGACAAGTGGTTCATGGCCCAGTACACGGTGGACCGGTTCTGGGGGGTGTTCTTCCCCGGCATGTCGTTCTTCGTGACCTCGGGGTCGCTCATCGCGTGGTGGTACGCGGGGCACGGCGTCATCGACGGAACGTGGACGATCGGCCAGTTATTCAAGTACACGCAGTACCTGTGGATGTTCTACGGGCCGCTTCAGTGGTTCAGCCAGATCAACAACTGGATGACCCGGGCGTTCGTGGGCGCGGAGCGCATCTTCGAGACGATCGACACGGCCCCCGAGTCCTACGACCCGCCCGACGCGGTCGCGATGCCCGAGCTCAAGGGCTCGATCGAGTTCAAGGACGTCACCTTCTCATATGAAAAGGGCCGGCCCGCGCTCAAGGAAGTCAGCTTCAAGGTGAAGGCGGGCGAGATGATCGGGCTCGTGGGCAAGTCCGGATCGGGCAAGTCCACGCTCCTCTCCATGCTCTGCCGGTTCTACGCGCCGGACGAGGGCGAGATCCTGATCGACGGGGTGCCGATCCAGAAGATCCGGCTGGACGACCTGCGCCAGAACATCGGGCTCGTGCTCCAGGATCCCTTCCTGTTCGGCTCCTCCATCTACGACAATATCTCGTACAGCCGTCCCGACGCCAAGGCTTCGGACATCATCGAGGCGGCCCGGGCGGCGAACGCGCACGAGTTCATAATGCAGAAGAACGACGCGTACGACACCCGCGTCGGCGAGCGGGGCAACCGGCTCTCGGGCGGCGAGAAACAGCGCATCTCGATCGCGCGCGCGATCCTGCACAACCCGCGCATCCTGATCCTGGATGAAGCGACTTCATCGGTAGACAGCGAAACCGAGGCCAAGATCCAGGAGGCCCTCGACCGGCTGGTCCGGAACCGCACGACCTTCGTCGCCGCGCACCGGCTCTCGACCCTGCGCAACGCCGACCGGATCTTCGTCATGGAGGAAGGCAAGCTGATCGAAACCGGTTCCCACTTCGAGCTGCTCAAGAAGGGCGGCATGTACTCGCGTCTGGTCAAGGCCCAGGAGGAGGCGTGGCGCAAGGCGAAGCGCAACCTCTCGCTCGCCCAATGAAGAAGAAGCGGAAGGCCGGGAAGAGCGGGCAAGACAGCGTGTGGCAGAAGCCCGAGCCGGCCGTGACCGTGGACGGCGCGGCCGTGACGCTGGTGCCCAACGCCGACGGCACGCTCAAGCTCGTGACCCCGGGCAAGACGTGGAAGCGGGTTCGCGTCCGGCTCGGCCGGCCGCTATTCCGCCCCGACGAGTTCGCGACCGTCCTGATCGACGGCGAGGGCGGCAAGGCCTGGGCCGGACGCGGACACGGCGGGCACGGGCACATGCGCTTCGGCACCCACGAGGTCGCGCTCATCATGAACCTGCCCGGGCTTTCCCCCGAAGCGCGGAAGGTTCTCGAGGAGCACCGGCTGAACCACGACCTGACGTGCGCGATCCTGAAGGTCAACTCCCTCCAGCACCAGTTCGGCGCCGCGTTCTGGGACGTCGATACCGACAAGGGCCCCCGTCAGTTCGTGATCCGGGGCACGACCGAGCATGTCCGCTGGCTGACCGACGACCGCATGCTCATCACCGACGTGCAGGGAAACCGCTTTGAAATCCCGAGCCTCAACGGCCTCGACCGGCGGAGCCAGAACCAGATCGCCCTGATCCTTTAGGCCTCCGTCAGCTCCCGTCCTTCCGGTACGCGACCCCCTTGTGGAACGGAACCGGCACGAGACCCGGCGGCGGCTTGTCCATGAGCTCGGTCTGGGCGACGAACAGCCAGCCGCCCGGCAGGAGGGAATCGCGGAGGTTCGCGACCGCGGCACGCCGGGCGTGATCGGAGAAATAGGTCAGCACGTTGCAACAGAAGACCACGTCCATCCCGGCGTACGCCGTCATTGCGCGGCGGTCGATGATGCTGGCCAGCGCGAACCCGACGGTCCGTTCCGTACATCTCGCGGCGTCCGGCTTCAGCCGAAATCCCGCCTCATCGCCGACGAACCAGCGGTCGCGCAGGGGTCCGGGCATGGTGCGCATCGAATGCCGGCTCCAGATCCCCGCCCGCGCCACCGCGATCGCCCGCGTGCTCACGTCGACGCCCGTAACGCGGACGCTCAACCCGGGATGGCGGTCCAGGACCAGGATCGCGAGCGTGTACGGCTCCTCGCCCGAAGCGCAACCGGCGCTCAGGATGCGCAGGGGGCACGCTTCCGACGGGTTCCTCTCCCCCCGCAGGATCGGAAGCACCATGCCGGAAAACGCCTCGAGCAGGGGAGGATTCCGGTAGAAGCTGGTCTCCTGGACAGTGATCTCGTCGATCAGGGATTGTAGTTCGCCGCCGACCGGCCCAGCCCCGGAAACCATCCGCGCGTAGTCCCCGAAGGACGCGACCCCGCATGCCGCCATTCTCGTCCGGACGCGGTTCTCGACGAAGTATTTCTTCCGGTCCGCGAAGTGGATGCCGGTCTCCTTCTCGATCACATCCCGCAGGCGGCGGAAGGACCCGTCGGACATCCGGGGTTTCGCTGGCGCTGTCACAAGGCATCCCGGATCGCCGCGGCCATGCCGTCGAGGGACACGACCTCGTCCACGACTCCCGCCTCGATCGCGGAACGGGCCATGCCGAAGACCGCGGAGCTGGCCTCGTCCTGGACCAGGGTCCGGCCGCCCGCCGCCTTGAGGGCCCTCATCCCCTCGGTGCCGTCGTTGCCCATCCCCGTGAGGAGGACGCCGACCGCCTCGCCGGCGAAGGCCGCCGCCGCCGATCGCATCGTCACGTCCACGGATGGAAGGTACACGGCGCCGGCGGCTTCCCGGGCGAGGCGCACGGATATCTCCTTCCCCGAGCCCGCCACCACCATATGCTGGTCCCCGGGAGCCAGAAGGACCTCCCCCGGAACCGTCCGGTCGCCGTGGGACGCCGCCCTCACCTTGAGGCGGGTGTGCCCCCCCAGGTGTTCCGCGAAGTGACCGACGAACGATGGAGGCATGTGCTGAACCACGAGGACGGGGACGGCCAGACCCGGCGCCAGCTTGCCCAGAAGCAGTTCGAGCGCCGCGGGTCCGCCCGTCGAACTGCCCACGACGAGAGCCCTGGCCTTCCAGCCCGGCGTCCTCGCCGCGCCCCGCGCGGCCCGGGCATCCCCCTTCGCCGGCACGAAGTGTCCGGCCGGATGCCGTCCGGCCGCCGCCCTGACCTTCCCCACCAGTTCGCCGCCGATGTCGAGAATGCCGATTGGACCCCTCGCGACCGTCTTCTCGACGAAGTCCACGGCCCCCAGCGCAAGCGCCCGGAACACGTCCCGCGCCTCCCGCCCGCCGGCCGCGCTCACGACGAGGACCGGTACGCGCGACCGTTCCATGATTCCAGCGAGCGCCGTCAGTCCGTCCATGCGGGGCATGTCCAGGTCGAGCGTGACCACATCGGGGCGGTATTCGACCGTCCTCTCCACCGCCTCGATGCCGTCGCGGGCGGTCGCGACGACCCTGATGTCCGGCTCGGCCTCGAGCATCCTCGTCAGCGCCTTGCGGGCGAACGCCGAGTCGTCGGCGACCAGCACCCGGATCACGAGGTCCTCCGACCCGACGGCAAGCCGCCTCCCGTCATCCGCCCGGACCCAGATCGAACTTCGCGACGAGCTGGCGCATGTCCTCGGTCTGCCGCGCGAGCTCGTGCGTCGCGACCGAAATCTGGCCGGTGGCGGAGGAGCTGTTCCTCGCCGCGGTCGCGATGTTCTCCACGTTCCTCGAGATGTCCTCGGCCGCTCTGGACTGCTCCTCGGTCGCCGCGGCGATCTGTTGGACCATACCCGTCACCCGATCCGCGCTCGCGACGATAGCCTCGAGGTTCTCCCGGGCGCCGCGGGCGAGATCCTGGCCCTTGAGGACCTGCTGCGCGACCTCGCGGATGGACTCGACAGCCCGCTCCGATTCCTCCCTGATCGTCTCGATCGTGCCCCTGATCTCCTTGGTGGAGCCGGAAGTCATCGCGGCGAGGCTCTTGATCTCGTCGGCAACCACGGCGAACCCTCTCCCGTGTTCGCCGGCCCGGGCGGCCTCGATGGCGGCGTTGCACGCTAGGATGCGGGTCTGGTGCGTTATCTCGTCGATCGCCCGGGTGATGCCGTCGATCTGGGCCGACCGCTTCTCGAACTCCTTGATCGTCGCGGCGGCGGCGTATGCCGCCGCCGCAATCCTGTCCATCCCCCCCGTCAGCCCGGCCACGGATTCCTTCCCCTTCAGGGCCACCCCGTTCGCCTCCCGGGAGCTCTCGGAAACGCTCTCGGCATTGCGGGCGACCCCGATGATCGTCGAGGACATCTCCTCGGTGGACGCCGCCACCTGGGTGGTCTGGGAGGCCTGTCCTTCGGCCGCCCTGCCCAATTGATCCGCGGCGGCCGAGATCTCGTGGGCTGCGGTCGCGACGTGACCGCTGGCGCTGGATACGCGAGCGATGATATCCCGCAGGCTCGCGACCATGCGGTTGAACGCGTCGTCCAGCACGCCGATCTCGTCGCCGCTTTCCGACTCGATGTGCCCGTCGGCCAGGTTGCCCTCCGCCACCCGCTCGGCCCCCACGATCAGCCGCCGGAGGCGCCGGGTAACCAGCCAGGCCACGATCGCGTAGGCCAAGACCAGCATCGCCGCGACTCCCAGCAAGCTCACGAGTATGCTGGCCGCCGTGCTGGCGGCGATCTCCCGGTAGACGCCGGTCAGGGACTGCCTGATCATGATCACCCCGAGCACCTTCCGGGCGGTCCCGTGGCACCTGACGCACCGGCCGTCCGCGATCACGGGCCGGACGACGGTCAGCCAGCGATCCTGCCCTCCAGCCTCCTCCAGCACCGTCTCGTCGCCCGCCGCCAGCGCCGCCCCGACCGCCCGGCGCGCGCCCTCGTCCCCGGCGACTCGAGCTATCGGGGCGCCCGCGGCTCCAGGGCGGGAGGTGAACGCGACCACCTGCTTCGGATCGAGGATGTGGATCTCGAGGCCCGGAGTCCCCCGCCCGATGGCCGCGAGCGAGGCCTGCACCTCGTCGCGGTCTCCCGTCACCATCGCCAGTCTCACGTTCCCGATCACGCTTGTGGCCAGAACCGCCCCCCCGGCACGGCTGACGGCCAGCACGTGCGCCCGCTCGCGGACGTTGCCGATCCACGTGACGACCGCCATGGCGACGAGGAGCACGCCGCCAAGGGGAATCATGACCTTCATGTCCAGACGTCCCTCGATCCATCTCAGCATCCGGTTCATCCTTTCGAGGGGCTAGGAGCCCCGGCTCGTTTCCACGAATATCCCCGCGGCCTCCACGGCCCCTTCCAGATCGAGCGGAAGAAGGGGTCCCGCCCGCCCCGCCTCCACCGCGTCCAGGACACCTTCGACCCCGTCGGCCTCCACGCACACGGAACCTCGTGCCGTCGTCGCCACAATCCCGACCCGCGGGCCGCCGCCCGGCGGTGGACCAGCCTCGTGCAACTCCGGCAGACCACGCAGGTCCGTACATGCCACGATCCGGCCGCGATGGTTCAGCAGGCCGCGAAGCGCTGCGGGAGCGCCGGGAACGGGAGTCACCGCGGCACCCTCGATCACTTCCTCGACCCGGGACGCCGGCAGGCCGAAACGCCTGCCCCCCAGCGTGAACACGAAGTGGTGCTCGTCCTGCTCCATGGTCAAGTCCCGCGTGCCCGCGCGGCGAGCGCGGCGACCTCGAGGAGTTCACCGCCCCCAGCCGACCCTCGATCGACCACGTCCAGGACGCGGTCTACCGCCAGTCCCACGTCGCCGCCGCCGCTCCCGCAAACCAGAACATCGAGGTCGGCCACCGTACCCGCGTCGGAAGCACCGGACCGGCCCACGAACACGAGCGGAATCCGGCCGCCGCCGACCAACCCCGTCCCGGTCGCCCCCGTTCTCGTTACGTCCGATCCGCGGCATCTGGCGATTCTGTCGACGGACAGCAGGGGCACCACGGCCCGCCGGCCGCCGCCGATCTCGACGAGGATTACGCGGCCCCCGCCCCCCGGCGCATCCCCCTCGGCATCGCCACGCGGCAACGTGCCCCCCGCGGCGGACTCCGCGCCGGGCGGAGCGATGCCGTTGACATCGACGATCAGTGCCACGGCGCCGTCGGACATGATGGTTGCCCCGGAGAAGCAGGGACCCAGCGGCGGCCGGCCCTCGACCGGCTGCATCACGATCTCCTCTCCGTCCACGACCTCGTCCACGACGATCCCGAATGACGCCCCGCCGGACCGGACCAGCACGACGTGAACCGGACCGTCCGTCTCCCGGAAGTCCCGTTCCCCCTCGCACCCCAGCACCAACCCAAGTCGCAGGAGCAGGAACGCGTGTCCGCGGTTCTCGATCACGCGGGCGCTCCCTCTCGTGCCGATGGCCGCCCTCGCGTCCGCCGGACTCAGGCGGAGGACGCGGACGACCGCGGACTCCGGAAGGACGTACCGGGCCCCCGCGGCCGTCACCACGAGCGCGCGCATGGTCGCGATCGCGGCCGGCAACCGCATTCGCACCGTGGTTCCCGCGCCCCGGACGCTCTCGATCTCGACGTCCCCCCCCACCCGCTGAACGGCGCTCATGACGACATCCATGCCGACCCCCCTCCCCGACAGGCTCGTGACCTTCGCGGCGGTCGAGAAGCCGGGCAGGAACACCAGCCGAAGCGCGTCCTGCCCGGAGAGACCGGACGCCACCTCCGGCAGGATGAGTCCCAGGTCGAGCGCCTTTTTCTTCAACCGGTCCGGATCGATCCCCGCGCCGTCGTCCGCGACCTCGATGCAGACCCGGTCCTCTGAATGGAACGCCCGGAGCGTCACGGTTCCCTCGGAGTACTTGCCGTGCTCCCGGCGGAATTCGGGAGTCTCGATTCCGTGGTCCACGGCGTTGCGTACCAGGTGGGTCAGGGGATCCTTGATCCTCTCGAGCAGGACGCGGTCAAGCCCCGTCTCCGCTCCCTCGAGAACCAGCCGCACCTCCTTGCCGCACTGCGCCGCCAGGTCCCGGACGACCCGAGGGAACGCGCTCCACAACCTTCCGACCCGGCCCAGCCGGAGCCTTCCGATCTCGGCGTTGATCCCGCGGACGGCAGCGTCGAGATCCCGGAAAGCGGAGTCGGTTGCCGGATTACCCCCGGGCGGTACCGTCCCCCGGGCGCGCCTGGACGACTTTACGAGGTCCGCGCCGTATCCCGCCATCCGGTCCACCGCCCGGACGTCGACGCGCAACCTGGACTCGGGCGGAGGCGAGATCGCGGAGGCGCCCCCAGGGGGTCCGCCCGGAGGCACGGATTCGCTGGCGGGGGCCCCGCCGCGCGCTCCGGCCCGGGCGAGGCGAGCCAGGAGATCGAGAAGCCTGGCGTGGTCCGCGTCACCCTCGCCGCCGGACGCCCGGACGACCCCAAGTCCGCCCCGGACGGCGTCGAGGAGAGCCAGGAGCGCTCCCGTCGTCTCGCGGGCCGCCACGGAGCCGTCCCGCACCGCGGCGAGCAGGTCCTCCCCCGCGTGCGCGAGCGCCTCGAGGCGGGCGAATCCGACGATGCCGCACGACCCCTTGAGCGTGTGCAACGCCCGGAAAGCGGACGCGATGCCCTCCCGGTTGGCCGGGTCCCGTTCCAGCAGGAGCAGGTCCCGTTCCAATTCCGCCAGCAATTCATCCGCTTCCGCGAGGAAGTCGCGCACTAGATCATCCATGTCCCTGCTCTCCCTCAGGTCGGCGCCTGTCCGGCCGCATCCGCCGCGCTGATACTGGTATACTCCACACACAAATGAAGGTTCAAGGAGTGTTGCCGACGTGAGCGACCGGTTTCGCGTTCTCGTGGTCGACGACTCGGATTTCCAGCGCGCGGTCACGATCAAGCGGCTCGAGGGGACGGAGTTCGACGTGGCGGGGGAGGCCCGGGGCGGCGCCGAGGCCGTGGCCATGTACGGCCCGCTGGCCCCGAACGTGGTCCTCCTCGACGTGGTCATGGCCGACCAGAACGGGCTGGTCACGCTCCGTCAGATCGTGACCGCGGACCCCGACGCCAGGGTCCTGATGCTGAGCTCGATGGGAACCGAGGACGTCCTGCGGGAATGCGCGGCGGCCGGGGCCGCCGGGTTCATCCTGAAACCCGTCCAGAAGGAGCAGTTGGTCCAGGCTCTCAGGTCGGCTGTCCGGCCCCGTCCGTAGCTCAGCCGTTGGTTTCGAAGTGTAGAACCACGGAAAAGAGCCCGCTGGGGCTCTCGAAATCGACGCGGACCGCCACCGGCGGAAACGGCCCGGCCCTCCCGGCCTGCTCGCATTGCGGCGGCCTCGGCACCGCCACCCCCTTGCCGGAGGGCATGTCGCCGCAGAATCTCCCGACGACCACGTTCACGAACTCGGACACCGCGTCGAGCACGACGCCGTCCAGCTCGACCCGTTCGGCGTCCGTCATCGCCTTCGCGATCGCGTGAAGCACCGTCGAGCGCGCGTGGAAGGCGTAGACGAACCGCGCCACGCCGCCGACCTCCTGGAAGAACACGTACTCGGACTCCGGCCTCTTCATCTCGAACGCGACGACCGACTCCACCTTCGCCTTCTCCCCCACCAGGCCCTCGTACACGCTCGCGGTCCGTGCGATCGCGGGCCCCACCACGTCGGCGTGCGGAACCGAGGCGATCGTATCCGCCACCGAAGTTTCCTGCGACCTGCGCTCCCGGTGGTACTCCCTGAGGAGAAGATCGAGACGTTCCCCCGGTAGGTGCCCCCGCTCAACGAGGATCTCGCCGACGAACCCGCGAGTGGCCGCCTGGGACTTGATGAGGTCCATCGCCTGCTGCCTGGACAGGAGGCCCCGCTCGACCGCCAGCGCCCAGAACGATGCCCCCGTCTTCGCGCACTCCCGCTGGATTTCGGTTGCCTGCGCCGCGGTCATGAGGCGGCTCTCCATGGCCAGAAGTCCGAACGGCATGGACCGGGCCTTCTGCACCGCCAGCGCGTCGCGGAGCGCTTCCATCGTTACATGGCTCTTGTCGACCAGGAACTGTCCGAAGAAACTTGCGACCAATGCCCACCTCCCGTGAAAGCTGGGTCATTATCACATACGCCGGCCGGCCCCCGCCAGACGAGCACCGGATTCCGGATCGCTACCGCCGCCCGCGCCCGGCCGCGCCCGCGGGCGATCCGGCTGCGTCCCGCAGCGCCTTCACGGTCCCGGCCTTGCCCGCGTAGCCTTCGAGGGTCACGGGTTTCCGTCCCGGCCGGACGACCACGAGCGTCGGGAACGCCTTGATGCCGAACTTCTTCTGGAGGGCCTCGATGTCGGCGGGGTTCTTCCCCTCCTCACGCGAGCGGTCGATGACCCGGACGGGGACAAAGGCGGCGTTGATGAAGGCGGCCGCCTCCGCATCGCCAAAGACCTCCTTCCCCATCCGCCGGCACGGCGGGCACCATGCCGCCGTGAAGTCGTAGAGCAGGGGCCTGCCGGCCCGCTTCGCATCCGCCTCGGCTCCCGCGATCGCGTGCCAGGACACGAGATCCGTCGCCGCCACAGGATGGACGGTCTCCCATGCCCGCAGCCCGATCCGGGCCGCCAGCAGGCCCCCGGCCAGCCAGAAAAGGATCGCGGGGACGCGCCGCGACGATCCCTTCGGCGCGTCAGGATCCGGCATAGGACAGCTCCTTGCGGTTCAGCCACCAGACGGCGACGGCGAGCGCGAGCGTCACCGTGGACAGGTACCCGACCGGTCCGGACCAGGTGAAACCGCCTCCGCCGAAGAGGGGTCCCAGGTCGAGCGCGGGCAGCATGAACGACGTGACCTCACCTCCGCCCAAGGTGACGGCCGTCCACTGCTTCCACTGGCCCAGCAGCCCCAGCAGAGTGCCCCCCAGCCACGTGAACATCATCACGGACATCTCCTTCGCACCCGGCACGAGTGCGGAGAACATGACCACCACGGCCGACGCCCCGAACGCCCGGAAGACGGCCTCGAGCACCTGCCGGACCAGGGCCACGGCCTCGACCGGATGCCCCCGCCAACCCGCGATGGCGGCAATGGCCACGGCCTGCACGGCGAGCACGCCGGCCGTCGCGCACGCGAGCGCGATCCACTTGCTGAAGACGTATTCCGATCGGGACACGGGCCGCGACAGGACGAGGAGGATCGTGCCCGACGACACCTCCTCGCCGATCACGCCGGCCCCGACGAGCCAGATCAGGAGGGCGTTCATCCACATGCTCGAGAAGCTGTCCGTGCCCGCCGGAAGCAGGCCCGCCCACAGGAGCGGCATGCCGAACAGGATGACGAGGCTGAACCAGCGCCCGCGCCCCGCCATCCGCTCGCGCAGCGTCGTTCGCACGATAGTCCAGTTCACGCCGCGCCTCCGGGCCCCTCGAGGAAGAGCCGCTCGAGCCGGCCGGTCTCCGGCACCGCCTCGATGATCCGCACCCCCGCCCCCACGAGAGCCGCGAGGACCTTCGCGGCCGCCTCGTCGTCAGGCACCTCGACCCGGAGCGACGTCTCCGTGCTCCCGGCCAGCGATCCGCCCGCCGCCGCCACCACCCGGCCGGGATCGACGCCCGCCGGCACCGGCGCAGCCGTCCTGATCAGCAGGACCCGGGCGGCACTGGCGCCCGCCGCCGGCACCTCGACCGACTCCACCCGGCCGTCCTTCACGAAGGCCACGCGCGTGCAGAGCCGTTCGACCTGCTCGAGCTGGTGGGAGTTGATGACTACGGTCGTCCCCCGCCGGGCGAGGTCGTCCACGATCCGGCGGGCCATGATCGCCCCGACGGGGTCCATGCCCGAAGTGGGCTCGTCGAGATACAGGTACCGGGGCCGGGCGACGAGCGCCTGCGCGAGCCCGAGCCGCTGGAGCATGCCGCGGGAATAGGCCTTGACCTTCTTGGCCGCGTCCTCCGCCGTCAGCCCCACCTGCTCCAGCAGGCCGGCGACCTCGCCGTCGCGCGCCGCGTCCGGCTGGAGCGCGAGCGCATGGTGGTAGCGCAGGAAATCGCGCCCGCTCATCCACCGGTCGAACATGAGCCTCTCCGGCAGGTACCCCGTGATCGCATGAACGCCAAGGTCGTCCGGCGACCGGCCGTCCACCGCCACGGTCCCGGAGTCCGGCCGCAGGAGGCCGAGCATGCACCCCATGAGCGTGGTCTTGCCCGCGCCGTTGGGGCCGATGACGCCGAAGACCTCGCCGGGCCGGATCTCGAGCGAGACGCCGTCGAGCGCGCGCACCTTCCCTCCACGGTAGGTCTTGGTAAGCGATTCGACGACGATGCCGGCGGTCACGTCAGCGGCCCGCAATCTCAGTACCCGTAGGTTGAGTACGCGATCGCCTTGCTGTCGGTGGCGGAGGAGTTCACGAAGAGGTGCCCGTTCTTCGGGTTGTACCGCCAGCCCCTGCCGGTGGACGTGATGACCTCGTCCGTGGTGTACAGGACGGCGGTGCCCGACGGACTCTCGGCGAGCCCGCTGCCGATTCCCGCATGCGACGCCTTGACGGGCGGAAGCACCTCCAGGTAGCGGGAGAAGCCGTTGGCCGGTACGGGCTCGATCGAAACGGGAAAATCCCCTCCCTCCTCGGAGTGATAGAGCGCTATGGCCCCGCGGATGGACGCGATCGTGGCTCGCGTCGTCGATTCGCGGGAACGCTCGATCATGAGGGCAAACTTCGGGATGGCCATCGCCGCCAGGACCCCGATGATGGCCACGACGATCATGAGCTCGATGAGGGTGAATCCCGTTTCGCCCCGCCGCCGCGACTCCCGTCCATGCCGATTCATCAGGTGCCGATCATAGCATGCCGCCGGGTCACAGCCCGTGCCGGCGCCCCAGCCTCTCCAGCGCCCGGCGCGACCGGCGGTAGGCGTCCATGATCCTCGGCACCTGGCCGACGTCCACGCCCACCCAGCCGTCGAATCCCACGCGCTTCAGCGCGAGCATGACGCCGTCCCAGTCGATCGACCCATCGCCGATCGCGCGGTGCTCGTTCGTGAGGCTGTCGTTGTCGGAGGCATGCACGTACTTGATCGCCCGGCCCAGCTTCATGATCGAGAGCGGCAGGATCTCCTTCTGCCCGTACTGGTGGCCGGTGTCGAGGACGACGCCGAACCCCTTCGGACCGACCGCCTCGATCAGCCGCAGCATGGCGTCCGTGTTCGAGACCATCTCACCCACGCGCGGCTCGACGAGCAGCGTGAGGCCGCGCGCATTCGCCGCCCGCTTGCACCTGCGCATGGAATCCGTGAGCGCCTCCCACTGCCGGGCCCACGAGAAGCCCTTGGGCACCCGGACGACGTACCGCTCGTTGAACCGGACCATCTTCTTGTAGGGCGCCGTCCCCCGGAACTCGAGCGGCGGGGTGAAGCTGTCGATCTGGACCGTGGGCGCCCGGAAGAACGCGGCGAGATCCGCCCCGATCTCGAATAGATCGATGGCATGCCGGCGTTTCCGCGCGTCGAGGCTCACGAGATCCGGGAGAACCGGACAGAAGTTGATGATCCTGAGGTTGAGGTCCGAGCACAGAGCCTTGAGCTCATGCCGGTCGCGCCAGACTTCCTTGAGGTTCTGCTCGCGGACGCCCTCGAGCTCCCCCGCGGTGAACCCCATGGCGGCCATCTCGGCCAAAGCCTTCCGGGTTTTGGCCGGCGTGGGCGGATACCCGTACCGGCTGATGGCATAGAGCCAGCAGCACGCGATCTTCATGGGCGGATTCCCGGCTTCGCCCCGACGTGCTTCTCGGAGAGCGTGACGGGTCCGACCTTTGCCGTCTGCATCGTGATCTGCATAATAGCACCGGCCCGAGCAGGGGATGGCGGAGTTTCGGCGTCCGCCGAAACTCCGATGCATCCGTAAACGGATGCGCTACAATCACCCTCATGCCAACCACATACAAGATCGCCGCGATCGGGGCCGGAAGGCCCTGGAAGACCGAGGGTGCCACCGGATTCGGGATGTCCCACCGCCACTGGATCGGGTTCAAGTCGACCGGCCGGGCCGAGCTGGCCGCCGTCTGCGACCTCGTGCCCGAACGCTCGCAGGCTTACGCGAACGACCACAATCCCGCGGCCAAGCTGTTCACGGACTACAAGAAGATGATGGAAGAGGTGAAGCCGGACTTCGTCTGCGTCTCGCTGTGGCCCCACCTGCACGCGACCACCGTCTGTGACCTCGCCCCGTACAAGCCCAAAGGCATTCTCTGCGAGAAGCCCATGGACGTGGACTGGGACGCCGCGATGCGCATGCACCTGGCCTGCCAGACGCACGGCGTGCCGCTCATGATCCACCACCAGCGCCGGTTCAACAAGCCGTTCCTGGAGGCCAAGCGCCTGCTCGACGCCGGGGCGATCGGCAAGCTCCTCAGGCTGGAAGGCGGCTGGCACAACTTCCAGGACTCGGGCACGCACCTGATCGACATGCTCTTCAACTTCGCCGGGGATGCCGAGGCGGAGTGGGTCCTGGCCCAGGCGGACGCCCGCGGCGGCCGCAAGGTCTTCGGCGCGCTCCAGGAGACGCACGGGATCATCACGTGGCGGTTCAAGACCGGCGTGCGGGCCACGTACTTCGGCGGGAAGGATTGGGCCGACCTCGGGTGCATCATCCGGATCACGGGTGAATCGGGCGTCATCGAGATCAACGACAAGGGCGCGCCATGGGTCCGGATACGGAAGGACGGCGGTACGTGGGAGCATCCGGACACCGGCGGCGAGGGCATCCATGACAACGCCGCGATCGACCGGGGCATCCAGGACTTCGTGGATGCGGTGGAGAAGGGCCGGCCTCCCGTGTTGGGGAGCCAGAGCGCCATCCGTCCGACCGAAGTCATCTTCGCGGCCTACGAGTCCGCGCTGAAGCGCACGCGTATCGACCTGCCGCTTCCGCCGGGCCCCTCGGCCCTCCGCAAACTCGCGGCGGATCAGGGCGTGGAGTTCTGAACTAGGCCAGCCGGTCGACGACGAGAACCCGGTCGGGGCGGTCGCCGGGCGGGGTGAAGGTCCTCGCGGCGTCGGCGTCCATGCGCCCGAGCTCGATCGTCGTCCCGTCCACGGGATCCAGCCACCGCACCCGGACCATCCGCCCGCCGAGGCGCTTGAGGTTGACGGTGACCGCCCGCGGCGTGGGGAGGTAGACGAAGGCCCACGCGCCCTCGGCGTCCCGCATGGCGCGGACGTGGTCGCCACCGGCCCCGGGATCCGAGACGAGCAGGCCCTGGTCCGCGACCCGCGTCCGCGTCGGCCGCGACGTCATCAGCGCGGCGAGGTGGCACACCTGCCGGGCCCCGGGCCGCTGAATCGCCTCGCGCCACGCGATCAGCTCGTTACCGTTGTTGACCGGCTCGCGCCCCGGCGCCCACATCTGCCAGACGAAGTGGTGGCCGTAAGTCACCCCACAGCCCCCCGCAAACACGGACCGGTAGAGCTGTTTGCGCACGTCCCAGTCGCGGAAGTACCCGTTGCGTGGATCCCATTTCGGCCACGGGTTCACGGGGTGGTCCTCGTAGTTCGGCTCCCCGTCCAGCGTCGGCTTCGGGGGTGCGAGCGCGAGGTCCCGCTCGATCCATTCCCACACGGGCACGTCGTGCCCCCCGCCGTGGCCGCTCTGCATCATGTTGACGTCGAGCCAGGGCTCGCCGTGCAGCCACTGCGAGGAGGATGATCCGCCGGACGGGTGGTAAGTCTTGAGCGCCCGCTGGCCGCTTCCCGCGTCGATCCCGGCCGCCATCGCCCGCCACAGCGCCCGGTAGTCGTGGCCCTCGTAGACGGGGATCCGGTCACCCCCGAGGACCCAGACGAGGTTCGTCTCCTCGCGCCAGCGGTTCCCCAGATACCGCCCCCACGCGTGCGCCTTCGCCTCGTTGAAGACCACGGGCCCGGTTCCCCACTGGCCAACGTTCACCTTGTCGCCCCAGGTCGGCAGGACGCCGACGTAGAGGCCGAGGCGGTCGGCCGACCGGATGACCCAGTCCACGTGCCGCATGTATTTCTCGTTGGGCTGTTCCGGGTCGTCGTTGACCAGGGGCTTCTCCCCGTACCGGTTCGGGGTGTGCAGCCCGTCGAACTCGGCCAGCACGACGGCCTGGATGAGCGTGAACCGCTGGCGCGCCCGGGTGCCGAGGTACTTCGCCGCCTCGCGCCGGTCGAGCCGCTGGAAGAGCTCCCACGCCGTGTCCCCCAGCCAGAAGAACGGCTTCCCCTTGCCCGTGACCAGGATCCGGCCGTCGTTGCTGACCCCGAGCCGCGGAAGCCTGGCAGCCATCAGATCCCGCCCATCGCGGCGGCGACGATCGCGCGGGCCTCGTCCTGGATGCGCCGCAGGTGATCGGCGCCCCGAAAGCTCTCGGCGTAGATCTTGTAGACGTCCTCGGTGCCCGACGGCCGGGCCGCGAACCAGCCGTGCGCGGTCGCGACCTTGAGGCCCCCGACCGCCGCCCCGTTGCCCGGAGCGTTGGTCAGGACCGCGGTCACGGGATCGCCGGCCAGTTCCTTCGACGACACCTGCGCCGGGGAGAGCTTCTTGAGCGCCCCCTTCTGCGCCGGGGTCGCGGACGCGTCGATCCGACCGTAGACGGGCTCGCCGAACTTCGCGGTCAGCGCCTGGTAATGCTCCCCGGGGTCGCGGCCGGTGCGGGCCGTGATCTCGGCCGCCAGCAGGGCCAGTATGATCCCGTCCTTGTCCGTGGTCCAGACTCCGCCGTCACGCCGGATGAAGGAAGCGCCCGCGCTCTCCTCCCCGCCGAACCCGAGCGAGCCGTCCGCCAGCCCGGCGGCGAACCACTTGAACCCGACCGGAACCTCGTACAGCCGGCGCCCGAGATCAGCCGCCACCCGGTCGATCATGGAGGAGCTCACGAGGGTCTTCCCCACCGCTGCCTCGCGCTTCCACGAAGGGCGGTTCCGGAAGAGGTAGTCGATCGCCACCGCGAGGTAGTGGTTCGGCGGCATCAGCCCGGCGCTCCGGGTCACGATCCCGTGCCGGTCGTGGTCGGGGTCGCAGGCGAAAGCGACCTGGAAGCGGTCCTTGAGGCCGATCAGCTTCTGCATCGTGTACGGCGACGAGGGGTCCATGCGGATCTTCCCGTCCCAGTCCACGGTCATGAACCGGAAGGTCGGGTCCACGGTCTCGTTCACGACCGTGAGGTCGAGCTTGTACCGCTCCGCGATCCGCGCCCAGTAGTGGACGCCGGCGCCTCCGAGCGGGTCCACGCCCAGCTTCACCCCGGCGTCCCGGACCGCTTCGAGGTCAAGGACCTGCCCGAGATCGGCCACGTAGGCGTTGAGGTAATCGTGTTCGTGCGTGGTGGCCACGCTCCGGGCCTGATTCAGGGGGATTCGCTTGACCCCCGCCAGCCCGTCCGCGAGCAGTTCGTTGGCCAGCTTCTGGACCGCGCCGGTGACATCCGTGTCCGCGGGCCCGCCATTGGGCGGGTTGTACTTGAACCCCCCGTCGGTGGGCGGGTTGTGCGACGGCGTGATCAGGATGCCGTCAGCCAGACCGGAGGTCCGGCCCCGGTTGTAGGTCAAGATTGCGTGCGAGACCACGGGGGTCGGCGTGAACTCGCCCCCCGCGGCGACCATTACCTCGACCCCGTTGGCGGCGAGGACCTCAAGGGATGTGTCCTGCGCCGGCGCCGAGAGCGCGTGCGTGTCCGCGCCGAGGAAGAGCGGCCCCGTGATCCCAACGCCCCGGCGGTATTCGCAGATCGCCTGGGTAATGGCCAGGATATGGGCTTCGTTGAACGACCGCCTGAAGGAGCTCCCCCGGTGGCCGGAGGTGCCGAACTCGACCCGCTGGGCGGCCACGCCGGGGTCCGGCGCCTCGGCCGCGTAGGCGGCCAGGAGCTTCGGAATGTCTACCAGCGTCTCTGGGGCCGGCGGCTTGCCGGCTAGCGGGCTGACTCGGTCACTCATGGGACCTCCAGCCTACCAGACGGCCGAGCTCCTCAGGCGACCGCCAGCCCTACTTCGCCGGAGGCGGCGACACGTCCGCTAGGGTCGCGGTCGCGCCGCCGATCCGGGAGCACCGCGCCGCCTTCATGCTCCGGAATGATCTCACTTCTTCCCCCAGATCAGGAGGTAGGGCGAGACCCAGCGGATCGGGCCCTTCCTGAGATCCTCGTCCATCCTCGCGAGGCCCTTGCGGAATGCCTCGTCCGGGATAAGGTGCAGCGACGAGCAGGCCTTGTTCCTCCAGAGGCTGATATCCGTGAGATCCGCCTCGAAGAGCACGCGCTCCTCCGCGATCCCCCTGAACCCCGCCTTCCGCATGAGGCCCTGGATCTCGCCGTCCAGGGGGTAGCGCTCGAGCTCGTAGGGAACGGTCTCGGGGAAGTAGTTCGTCAACGGCTTCCGGCTGAGGATGATCTCGCGGTCGTCCGTGACCGTGCAGATCCGTCCGCCTGGCCGGAGCAGTCCAAGCGCCTTCGCGAAGTAGGCCATCCGGTCTCGCACGTGGTGGATGACATCCACAGTGAAGATGAGATCGAATCCGCCTTCAGCCACGCCGGGCTCCTCGGCCGTGCCGGCCGAAAACGCCACAGACCCGCTCCGGCTCCTGGCCACCTCGAGCATCTTCGGGGCCGGATCGCCCCCCCAAGCCGCGCAGCCCGTCCGCTCCTGAAGGGCGATGATGTAGTTGCCGGTGCCGCACCCGACCTCCAACACCTTCGATCCGGCGTCGACGTTCGAATGGCCGGCCAAGGCCCGGAACACCTCGGGGTGGACCTGCCGGTACTTCGAGTAGTCGGCCGCGAGCCGGCCGTAATCCACGTCGGTCATCAGGATCTCACTGCCTGATCCGGTACAGCCCAACGCCGCCGGCCCACAGATCGGACGTCGCGGGGTCGAAGCGCAGAACGAGCGGCTTGCGGTAGGGCAGGTCGAGCGTGATATCGGACCAGGTCGCGCCGCCGTCGGTCGTCCTGTAGACACCGCCCGCCGTGTCCTCACCCCAGCTCACGCGCGAGAGCCAGATCGTCTCCTCGCGCCGGGGATCGATCTCGAGGCCGACGATGGCGAGGCCGTCGAAGGTCGTGAGCTTCGTCCAGGTGTCGCCGTGGTCCCGGCTCCGCCAGAGGTTCGCCCCGCCCGCGTACACGACGCCGCGCACCGAGACCGCGAGATTGAAGACCCAGCTCTCGGGGAGCGTGGTGCGCTCCCAGGTTGCCCCCGCGTCGCGGCTCCGGTGCACGCCGCCCTGCTCCCCTGTCGCGCCCCAGAACAGCCGGTTCGAGCGGGTGGGGTCCACGGCCAGCCCGTAGAACATGCGCCGGCTCGCGGGCTGCCCGGCAAGCCGCCGCCATGTCCCGCCGGCGTCGTCCGAGATGAACGCGCCGCCTCCCTCGAAGCCGTCCTCGGGATCCCCGTCGATGCCCAGGTAGAGGCGTCCGGGGCGGCTGGGATCGGCCGCAAGCGCGCGGGCGTAGCCTTCCCCCCAAACTGCATTGCGCGTCGGCCGGCGGCTCGGCAGTCCCGCGCCAGTGACGGAGAAGCTCTTCCCCCCGTCGTCGCTGAACACGATTTGATTGATCGGCCGGTCCCAGGGGGACGAGGTCGCGACCACGCGGGACCCTCCGCCGGGACGCTCGACGACGGCCACGCGCCACTGGTGCCCGCTGAGCCCGGCCGTGTATCGCCTCGGCAGGAGCTGACGCCAGCTCCCGCCTCCGTCGCCGCTCGCCATCAGTCCTTCGTCCATCGACGTCACGTACGTCTGCCCCCCCGCGAACCGGATGTCGGTCACGACGGAGATGTCCGCGCCGCGGTCGCGCTCCTCCCAGGTCTTCCCGCCGTCGCCGCTGAACGCCGGACGCCAGTTCCCGGCGATGAACAGCTCGTCGGGGTGCAGAGGATTCCGGGCCAGGCTGGACGGGGCGCTGATGTCCGGCGTCTCGCCCTCCTCCGGGAGGGTGGGGTCCGCCGCAAGATCCCGCCGGAGCGTTCGTGCCTCGCGCCAGGTCCTGCCTCCGTCGTCGGAGGCGCAGAAGAGGCCGCTCCACCCCTTCCGCGCGATGACGGCCAGGGCGTCCGCCCTGGCCGAGTGGACGGCGAGATCGCGGGCCTCGTACCCGGCGGCGACTCCTGCACACTGGATCCACGTCGCGCCGCGGTCGGCCGACCGCCACACGCCCTCCTTACCGCAGGCGGCGTAGGCGACGCGATCGTCACCCGGAGCGATGGCCACGCCAATCGCGGTTCCCGGGCCCTTCGGCGCGGTCCAGGTCGCGCCGCCGTCGTCACTGCGCCGGAGCCCCACGCCGGAGGCGACCAGCAGGAGACGTCCGTCGCGCTCGGATACCGCCACCGAGTGGATCGGCGGAGGCCCGGACAGCAGCGCCCGCCAGGTTGCGCCGTGGTCGTCGCTGCGGAAGAGCCCGTTCTTCGGCGTCCCCGCGTAGAGGATGCCGGCGGCGTCCGTCGCCAGGGACCGGATGCTGACGTCGCGCACCGCCACGATCCCGAGCTTCGAGGTCGTGGCGAGCGATGTCCAGCTCCCGCCGAAGTCGGTGCTCGAGTAGAGCCCACCGGTCGTCCCGAGGTACAGGGCGCCGGGGCGCCTCCGGTCGACCGCCATCCCGTAGACGGCGTAGTTACCGAGCCCGCGGTTCGAGATGCGCCAGTTACGGCCGTGATCCGTGGATACGTAGAAGCCGTTCACGTCGCCGCCGAGGTAGACGACGCCGTCCCGGGTGGGATCGAACGCGCAGGCCCAGTAGAATCCCCCGCCACCCCAGCCCACGGCCTGCCATGACGCCGGCCTCCCGGTGGAGCTCACCGCCGACGCGCTCCCCCGGCTCACGGCCCCCCCGCCGCACGCCGCCGGCAGGACCGCGACCAGGGCGCACAGGACCGATCGGAGGTGAGCCCCTTGCCCATCAAGTTTCGTCACGATCCCCGTTTTACCACGCCCGGGTGCTTACGCTTGCGCGTGTGGTCGCCCGTCCTCCTCCAGCAGGTGGATCCCCGGCGACTCCTCAGCGGCCGTCTGGACGTCGGCCGGCAGGTCGGTCATCTCCATGACTTCCCGGAGCTCCAGCTCGCCCCCGAGCCTCACGACCGGGCACTGGGATGCCCATTCGATCGCCTCCTCGCGCGAGTCCACGTCGATGAGCCAGAATCCCGCGATCTGGTCCCGTGCGCCCGGGAACGGTCCGTTCCGCACCTCCCGTTCGCCGTTCGTCAGCCGGACCCTGAACCCCTTCGCGGTCGGGGCCAGTCCCTCGGCCGACAACAGGCAACAGGCCTTCGTGAGTTTCTCGTTGTACCTCGCCATCTCGGCGAAGAATTCCGCGTCCGGCAGCGTCCCCTGCTCGGTCTGTTCGTCCGACTTCACTATCATCATGTATCGCATGTCGATTCCTCCCCCTCCGGCCGGCTCACCACCGGCTGGCACTAGCGGTAACGCGCGGGAGGCTCCGGGGGTTCCGAGGAGGGTTTCAGTCGCCCTGCCGGGCGGACAATCGGCGCGGGCGCGTCTTCCGCGGCGGCGGAAGCGGGATGATTCTGTCCAACGCGAACGCGATCGCGTACGCGACGAGCAGTACGATCCCCCAGATCATGATCCCCTTCATCGGCACGGCTACTTCCTCCTCCTGCCCTTCGGCTCTGATCTACCGCCGCCTTCCAGTCCCCCGGCCTCGCCCACCCGTCCCAGGATCGAGAAACCGAGGATGGCAAGCAGAATGGCTATAAGCAGGGCTCCAACCAGGTGCTCGACACCCCAATCCTGCGCCGCAGACGGGAAGAACAGGCCGAGTAGCGCGGCCACCCCCATCGCCTTGGCCGCACCAATCAGAAGATCGGCCAGAGTCCTGTTCTGAAGACGCGTCAGATGCCTCAGGCTCACAACCAGATTATACGCTCGATGTCCCGGCCGGTGGACGGGAAAGCCCGAAGTGGCGCTGGATGGCCTGTGCCGTCGCGCGGGCGCTGAGTTTCGTCGTGTCCAGTTGCAGCCAGGGCGCGGGGGCACGCCAGCCCTCCGGAGGCATCGACGAGCGGAAGCCGTAGCGCCGGATGATACTCTCGGAGAGCTTGAGGTCCCGCATCCCGGGTTTGTGGCGCAGCCGGTTCGCCGTCCGGCTCCGGCGCAGGCGCTCCCGGAGGCTGGCGTCGAGCCCGACCAGGAGCACGCGCGCGCCCCGCCGCCTGAACGGCCGGATGAACGCCGCGACCTGCCTCGTGCAGGTCGGATTGCCGAACACCCACGAGTAGGTCATCACGACCCCGGGAACTCCCGGGTCGGCCGCCGCCTCCTCGAGGATACGGCGGCGCGTCTCGAAGAGGAGCCGCCCGAAACGCTCGGTTCCGAACCCGAAGATCGAGGCCAGGGGATCGATGGTCATGTGGTTGTGGAGGAGCCGGTAGCCCGTGCGCCGGCACAGGTGCTGGCCGACGGTCATCTTCCCCACCACCGGCGGCCCGAAGACGAGGATGAACGTCTTGCGCGGGCGGGGCGGCGGGGCCGGTTTCGCCGCGGTTCGCGCCAGCGCCGGGTCCGCGCCGATCTCGACGAGCGCCCGCTCGAGGAACTCGTCGCGGCCCTCCCGGACCCCGCGGATGGTCCGCTCCACCGGGACCGTGGGCCGGATCCCGATCAGATGGTGCCGGGACCCGTCGTGCTTGACCACCCGCATGCCGGTAAAGTTGATCGTGTACCGGCCGGGGAGGCCCATCGTGTTGACGTTGCCGTTCGTCCCGGCCGTGGGCGCCCCCACGATCGGCCCCAGCTTGTACCCCTCAACGAATCCCATCAACGACTCCGCGTAGCTGATCGCCCGCGCGTCCGTGAGAAAGACGACCTTGCCCCGGATCCGCGGTCGCATGGGCCTCAAGTTCCACCCCTCGCATTCGTATCCCACGAGCCGCTCGCGGTCCGGGTGGATGATCCGGGGAATCCTCATCCATGCCCCGGCCTCGTCCTCCTTCCGGAGCAGGTGGTTGAGCACGGAGGTGACGCCCTTGTCCGGGTAGCCGCGCATGTCGAAGACGACCGCCCGCGCCGTGGCCAGGACCGGCATCTTCTTCCCGAGTTCCTCGTCCGAGAACTCGGGCAGGTTGACATAGAAGACGCCCGGGGCCAGCTCGGCGAACGGCGTCTTGGGCCCCGGATCCCACATCGCACTCTTCGTCGAAGTCCTTGGCGAGACGAATCGCAGGACCCGGCCCTCCCGGCTGACCGTAAGCCGGGCCTTCGTCCCATACATGCCGTAACCCAGTTTGTTCAGCGCAGAAACCTTGACCCACTGCGGGGAACCCGAGACCACGCTCTCCTCGTACGCGAGGATCCTCGTCGCCGGCTTGCCGTCGATCTCGAGGAGGATGTCGCCGGGCCTCAGCGGGCAGTCCTCCCAGACGAGATCGATCACGATCTTCCCCTCGATCCAATCCAGCCGGAACGGCGGGCATCCCCACCGGCCAGGCGTCCCCGGTCCCCCCACGCCACCGTGCCCGTCCCTCGTCTTCGCCACGAGCCGCTTCAGGAGCCTCTTGAAGTCCTCGCCGCCGCCGGTGTTGACGGCCTCCCGCAGGGTCCCGGACAGGACGGAGTCCCAATCGACTTTCACGATGTCGAAGTAGGGATAGAAGTGCTGGTACACGTTCCACGCAACGATGATGGAGGCCATCCGCACTTCCTGCCGGCTTGCTTCGAGATTGCGAGGGGGAATGCGCGCCAATTGCCGCTTGAGCGACCCGAGTGGAACCGGGGACGGCGAACTCCAAGTCCGGTTCCGCACGATGCGCAGGGCCAGCGGCACGCGGCACCAAAGCCCGGCACCAAGCGGCTCGATGGTCGCCTCCCCAAACCGCGGGACCTCCTTGAAACCCACGGGCTTGTCGATGACGCGAGCCTTGCCGTCCCCAAAGACGACCCGGTTGACTCGGTTGGTTCGCAGGCTCCGGTATATCGGCCATCTCCTGTGATTGCAGTCGGTCACGCCAAGGTGCTGCCAGGAAGTGGTCCGGCCCGCCCCGAGGCCCGCCGGCGGAATCTCCGGCCTCTCCGGACGGCTTGGCCGCCCGGCGTAGAGGCGCACGGTCGGCGCGATCGGGAGGAACAGCTCCTCCAGCGTCCACTTCAACTCGCGGGCGTTGCCGGCGCGAAGCACCCGGCCCGCGGCGTGGACGACGAACCGGTTCCAATCCATGGCCGCCGCCTCGTCGCTCGGATGGAAGTACCGGACGTAACCGTAAAGCCGCGCAAAGGCGCGCAAGGCATCGAGCCGCATGCGAGTCGGACGTGAAGCGCTCATGGGAATCCTCCCTTTCGGCGCACTAGGCAGGAAGGCGCTGCACCCAGGAGATCCCGTCGAACCCCGAATCGAAGGACAGAATCCGGTCGACGGCGTTCGCTTTCATCAGGGCGAGGTGAACGGCATCCCGGGAAGAGAGGCTCTTGTGCCCCAGGACGAGATCCTTCGCCATGTAGATGTGTCTCTCCTCCACGGGGAACACCTCGTCGACGATCGACCGGAGGGCGTCGAACGCCGGCTGGATGGCCTCGATACGACGGATCGCGGCATACCGGTGAAGTATCTCCTGGAAGACCTCGGCATCCGTCACCAGTCGTTCCTGGCTCGCGATGAGCGCTTCGACGGCCCGCTGAGCGTCTGCCTTATGCGGATGGGCCTCCCCCACCAGGTACATGGGTATGTTGGAGTCGACGAAGGTCAGGAAGCCGCTCCGCGGGATCTGCCGCGCTCGATCTCGGATAGCATGCGGCCGATGTCCGCCGTGGGGAACGAGTGCCGCACCGCTGCCCGGAGCGCCGCCAGCTTGCGATCCGCGCCGTCCTCCGGCTGGTCGAGCGAGGCCTTGCGAATGGCCTCCCGGACCCACGTCGCCACGGTTACGCCCTTGACCTGCGCCAACCGTTTGAGCCGGTGCATGTCGGCCGGGGGTAGCAGAACCTGAAGCCTCTTGCTCATGGCCTTAGCCTACCTTACTCATGCCGATGAGTCAACTACTGCGCTCCCAGCGCCGTGCCTTTCACGAGGGCCCAGACCGCGCGGACGGAGAGGACCAGCGCGCCCTGGCAGAAGACCCCGAGGACGAGCCCGCCGAAGAAGGGCTTCCACTTCTCGTAGGACTCGACGCCGCCGAGGCGCAGGAGCAGGGTCTTGAAGATCCAGGCGACGATGCCCGTGAAGACCCACATGTGGCAGCCGGCCCCGGGCGCGCGGCCCATGGCCGCGAGGATGAACCCGACCGGGTGCAGGAACCAGCCCACGACGTTGTTGCGCAGGAAGATCAGCACCCCCATCGTGGCCATCCCCACCCCGAGCCAGGTCAGGCGCAGCCAGTCGGTCCCGAGCGGGGTGCGGACGGCCTCGCTGGCCCGGTCGAACGGCATCCGCATGTACCACTGGTAGTGCCAGACGCCGAACGTGTTCGCGCCCTTCCGGTACGCGAGCCACGCGGTGGCGAACATGCAGAGGAACGTGGCGAGCGCGACCGCGACGAGGACGAGCGTGAAGGTGCCGCGCGGGAAGCGGCCCTGCGTCCGCGTGCGCTCGGCGGTCATGGCATTCCCGACCTGGCCGAGCGACGCCGTGCCGTAGACCCAGCAGGAGGCGAGCGCGAGCGCGGCCAGCGCCGCGGGGGCGAACCGCTTCGTGCCGCAGACGATGACCGTAAGGTCCACCTGGTCCGTGGGCCACCCGACCTCGAACGACGATTCGGCCAGAATGCGGGCGGAACCGATGTAGCCGAGCGCCTGGGAGCCGAGCAGCACGAGCAGGCCGCCTGGCTGGCGCAGGCCCAGGAGGCCGAGCCAGACCACCAGCCCGGCCGAGGAGGCCAGGAACACGGCCACGGTCGCCCGGGGCGAGAGCCACGACCAGTCCTCGCCGGTCCCCTCCCAGGCCGCCTTCAGGTAGGCCCTGATCGTGTGGCGCCCGGCCCACAGCGAGAACAGGATGAGGGACATGAAGGCCCCCGTGAGCTGGAGCGACCCCATGTCGCCGCTCGAGTAGAGGTCCCCGTGCTCGAGCTTGAACCCGGCGAGGTTCAGCCCGTAGTCGCGGAACGAGATCAGGACGAAGAAGACGACCATCGAGATCACGATGTCGCGGTGGACGAAGTACAGGAGGCCGAGCAGGAAGAGGTTGAGGTCGGTCCTGATCCTGGGCAGCCCCTTGTACCACTCGACGCCCTCGGGCCCGCCGCCGAAGTACAGGTTCGCCTGCGGGAAGACGGGCACGAACTGCTGGAAGAGGTTCCAGAGCGGGACCGCGCAGGTGATCGCGACCCCGTACCAGAAGAGCCGGGACTTGAGGAAGCCCTTCGCCGCGCCCACGAGCACCTCGGCGTGCGGGAACGTCAGCCGGTCGTGCTCGATCCACTGCCGGGCCATGAGTCCCGCGAGCGAGATCATGAAGGCGGTCCAGACCACGGTGAAGGCGCTCCATGCGAGCGCGGGACGCAGCCACATGCCCCATGGAATCGCGTGGCCGGAGGAGAGGCCGTTGTAGAACCCGGAGGCCCAGGGGTCCCCGGCCGGGCCCATCGCCCATCCCGGCAGGTAGGGAATGATGTTCTCCTTCCACCCGTTCTCGGGGGAGGCGAAGACCCAGGGCGAAGTCAGCAGCGGCATCTGGACCTCGACGTACGACCAGGTCGCGACCCAGCCCCCCATCAGGATGATGATGAAGCACCCGAAGGACTCCCCCAGCGTGACCGCGGGCGGGAGACCCCGTCGCTCGCGGAGGGCGTTGATCCCGCAGAGCGTAAGGAAGAAGGACGAGGCCGCGAACGGCAGCACTCCCCACGCGCCGGGGTTGTCGCCCTTGGCCACGAACACGAGCCAGGGGGCGGACACCGCCACCGCGGCGACCACGAGGAGCGAGAGGGTCGCGAGCAGGAGCCAGCGGCGGGGAGCGGAGCCGTTCGTCATCATGTCAGTAGAGCAGAGGCGTCACGGCTTTCGCCATGAGCGTGACCGCGATGGCGACCATGCCGATGAGCCCCATCCCGCAGGCGAATCCGGCGCCCAGGATGGGCGCGTACGCCTGCCATTTCTCGTTCCCGTACCGCTTCGCCATGCTCATGCCGATCAATGCCCCGATCATCATCGGAATCGAGTCGTGGGGCCACATCTGCAAAGACCCGACCATGCTGAAGAAGAAGAGCGTGGACATCCGCAACGCCGCGGTGGCCGCCCACAACAGGCCGGCGACCGCGAGCCCGAGCCCGATGAACTTGAGGTTGAGCACCTGGTGGATGAAGTAGGCCCGGGTCGGGCTCGCGGGGTCCGTGATCGAGAGCCAGATGTACTGGTTCTGGACGCCCAGCGGCCAGTAGGTCTGCGCGTACGGGTACGACTGCGACGGAATCGGCCCGAGCTTCCAGATCAGGGACCAGTAGATCCACGAGAAGACGAAGGCGAGCACGGTCGTGAGCACGATGAGCTTCAGGTAGCTCGGGAACTTGGTCCGCGACATCTCGAGCGACTTGTAGGTCGAGGGCTCCCAGCCGCAATCGTAGAGCGGGACGGGCGCGAACCAGAGCGCGACGCCGCGGTACCCGGAGAGGAAGAACGTGAACTCGCGCAGGAACGGGAACGGGTTCCCCTGCGTCGAGCCCGTGATCCCGACCATGCGGGCCGTGATGAACGAGTTGAGCGGGCTCCAGATCAGCCCGAAGAACGCCGTGATCCATACCGGAAACTCGGGCACGAGCCACTTCACGACGCCCACGATGGCGAGCGTGCTCGCGGCCCAGAGGACCAGGCAGAGGGCGGGGTTGAAGTCGCCCCGGCCGGGAGGAGGCGGCGGCAGCCGGAACCGCGCGCTCCCGGACTCGGAGGCCTGCGACCCCCCCGCCTCGAGCCGCTCGCGGCGCTGCTTCGCCATCTGCCGGAAGAGCGCGACGATGCCCGCCCAGCCGAAGAACAACCCGGTGCCCATGCCGAAGCTGATCCAGAAGTTCCACGTGAGCGCGATCGAGGTCGGGATGTTCGAGTAGCCCGGCTTCCAGTCCGGGAGCATGTGGTTCCAGACCAGGAGGGGCGGGATCACGAGGCCGCCAATCATGGAGCCCGCGAACTGCCCCCACGCGATATCCTTCGGCAGGACCATGCCCCAGATGTACCCCCCGAGGCCGGTGGACAGCCCGAAGAGGGCCCCGGGGAGGAACGCCTGGATGGCGCGAGTCAGGTCGATCCAGGGGATCGGGATGAGCAGGATCGGCTGGGGCGCGAGGATGCTCGTGATCGCGGGCACGCCGACGTAGATCGCGCCCCACGCGACCCCGATCATGGCCCCGATCGAGAAGACGCGCCAGCGCCAGCCCTCCTTCCCCGACGAGGATTCCGCCAGCGCCATCGTGCCCCCCACGCTGATATTGACGAGCGGGAACGGAAGCCGTTCGGCGTCCGAGACCGCGCGGAATAGGACGAACCCGAGGGTCACCGAGTTGACCCGGTAGAGGAGGCTCACGATCATGCCGATCAGGATCGGCTTGGCCCAGTCGTGGTGGAAGAAGGTCCGGAGCGCGTAGACGGGGGACGCGAGCGGCGGCACCACCCAGTCCGGGATCTTGGGCGCCAGGTTGGCCATCAACGGGTGCTGGATCAGGTACTGCTCCCATATGAACAGTCCGAACGACCCGCCGAACATCTGGAGCCCGCCGCCGAAGGCCCAGCTCACCCCGATCATGCCCGAGACGGCCCAGTAGATGAGCATGATCTCCTGCGGCCGGAGCTTGACGAAGGTCCGGCGGGCGACCTCGAGGAAGAGGATGAGGGTCACCCACTCGGCCGCGCCGCCGAGGCCGACGCCGGCGATGAGCCCCATGTAGATCGCGCCCGGGAGCATGACGAACCCGGCGAATAGCGCGGCGATGACGACGTTCCGGCTGAAGGCGTCCTCGTACTGGAGGTCCGCCGGGATCAGGTTGTGGTCTTCGGCGGCGGGCGGGGCGGCGGGTTTCATGTCAGCCACGGGCGCCCTCCTCCATCCGACGCGCACCTTCCTCGGCGTAACGGGCCTTGATCTCGGGGCCGAAAAGCCGCCAGACCAGGAACCGCTTGCGTAGCGCCGTCAGGAACCGCCGGTTCTGCCGGTGCCAGGAGCCGGTCTCGCCCGAGAGCCGGTCCAGGGTCACCTGGACGCGGTAGAGCCCGGGCACGTTCATCGGAATCGCCTCGAAGGTCGCCTGCTGGCTGATCCCGAGGTCGTAGGGGGCGAGCCAGCAGGCCATCTCGATCGCGATACCGTCCACCGTCCGGCGCTGGATCACGCCGTCGGTCGCGAACGACCCGATCGAGGAATCCCGGTAGGCGCGGAAGAGGGCCGCCAGGTACGTGAAGAGCCCGACAAGATCGTTCTGGCCCACCGTGAACGGGAAGTCGAACCGGAGCCGGTCGCCCTCGGCGGGCGGGAGTTTCCAGTGCCGGGTGACGTCGGGAACCGACAGTTGGCTCGCCTTGCGCGCCGGGTAGATCGTCGAGAGCATGACCGCCGCGATCACGACGACGCAGGCCCCGACGGCCGCGCTCGACGAGTAGTTGAGCGAGAGGCCCGCGAGCGTGCCGGACCGGAGCAGGACCGAGGCCACGATCTGGGCGAAGAGGTACCCCAGGACGACGCCGACGACGGCCACGACGAAGGCCTCCGCGACGAAGAGCGCGCCGATGTGGGACGGGGCGAGCCCGACCGAGGAGAAGATCGAGATCTCGCGCGTGCGCTCGTGGACGCTGCCCATCATGGTGTTGAGCACGATCAGGCTCACGAGCAGGATCGGGAGGAGAAGGTCGAGAGTGCCCGAAACCGAGACCGCGCCGATCGAGGTCAGGAGCGAGGTCTTCTGGCCGTCGGACACGAGCGCGATGACGGCCGCCCGGGTCAGGAACTCCTTGACGCGGCCCAGCACCTTCGTGGCGTCCACGCCCGGCCGCGGGATCACGGCCACGCTGCGCAGATGGCCCTCGAGCGAGAGCGCGAGCACGTGCGGGACGATCGCGATCGTGTCGCCGCCGTAGTGCTCGGAATCCGTGAACCGCTCCGTCGGGCTTTTGGTCGGCGCCGGCTCCCCGCCCGCCTCCCAGTTGTACCGGCCGCGGCTCACCTTGAACTTCGCCGGCGCGATCGATTCGCCGTCGAGGTCCCGCCAATCGCCCAGCCTCTTTCCGTCCACGAGCCCGACGACGGTGAGCTCGACGCCGCGCACGCGGACGCGGCTCCCGAGGGAGGCGCCCAGCCGCGCGGCGACCGCCTCGGGGAGGATGCAGGCGGTCCGCTCACCCGGGGCGAACCACCGCCCCCGCAGTCCCGCCGTGGCCTTCGGCCGGAGGACGGCCACCTCCCCCGCGGTCAGCCCCAGCAGGGCCGAGAGCGTGGCGTGGCGGTCTCCGCACTCGATGTCGAGGATCAGCGACTCCTCGCGCACGCGCGCCATGACCCAGCTCCGGGGCAGGACCTCGGCGTCCGGCTCGAGGGCGCTGCGCAGGTAGGTCTCGACCGGCGGCTGGAGCGACTGCCACGCCATCTCCCGGACCAGCGCCCCGGTGTAGGAGGGGTTCGTGCCCCGGGGCAGGCGGAAGAAGCTGATCGTGCTCGAGAGCGAGACCATCGAGAGGACGGTGAACGTGAGCACCACGATCGTGGTCACCGTGAGCGCGGTCCGCAGCGGGCGCTTGCGCAGGTTCGACAGGCCGAGGAGCAGGGCGGCCACCGTGGCCGAGACGCGGCCGATGTCGACGGCCTCGTAGTCGCCGCGCTCCCCCTTCATCCGCTTCAGCTCGCGCTGGAACTTGGACGTGATGATCGCGAGCACGAACAGCCCGAGGGCCAGGATGATGAACGCGAGGAAAATGATTACGGGATTCGACGAGATCCGGAAGGCCGGGTGCACCTGGCTCAGCGCCAGGAACGCGACGACGAAGAAGGTCGCCGTCGCCACGATCTGCCGCCGCAGATCGGTGAACGAAAAGAACAGTCGCTCGAGACAGAACGAGAACGGGAGCAGGAGCACGCAGTAGAAGACGACCGTGCGGACGAGGTCGTTGGCGACGGTGCGGAACTCGGGGTACGCGCGGGCCTCGTACCCCCAGGCGCGGCGGGCGGCCTCGAGGAAGGCCCCGTACTTCCGTTTCCGCCAAGCCTCGCGGGCCTCCACGAGCCCGTCGTGGGCGCGCTCGTGGAGCGCCTCGATGCGGAAGTTCCGCACGTTGTACCGCTTGAGCGTCCGCCCCCGGGCGTCGTCGAGCGCCCAGAGGTCCTTGGCGCCCTCGAAGGGCGCGCGCGTGAGGACCCGGCGGGAAGCCGCGTAGCCGCGGCCCTGCGCCTCGGACAGCTCGAACCCCGCCCGGGCCGGGTCGAGGAGGCCCTCGTCCGCGCCGGTGAAGACGCCCTGCAGCCCGAACGGGCCGGTCGTGAGCAACGCCTTCACCCGCGTTTCGACCTCGGGCATCCTCGGCGCGAAGATGACCACCGCGGGGGTGAAGGCCTCCTGGGCCGTCGCCTGGTTGGCCACGATCGAGAACCCCTCGTTCATGAACGGCTGGTCCCGGCCGTCCGTGAGCGTGATCCAGTCGAGGAAGCGGAGGTACCGGGCGTCCACGGGCTCCAGGATCGTGAGCGGTGAGCACCGGAAGAGCAGGTGCAGGGTCTTGCCCTCGCGTTCCTGGAAGCCCACCGACGGGCTGAACTGGTTCTTCGTGAGCGGCCCCAGGTCCCGGGACATCGCGATCCGTCCGTCCGCGTCGAAGGTCCAGCCCTCGAGTTCCAGCATGACCCACTGCCAGTACTCGGCGATCCGGACGAGCGGGACCCGGAAGGTGCCGGTCTCGCTCCGCGACAGCGCGGGGTCGGTCCGGCTGAACCACGCGTGCAGGCCGCGGACCGTCCCGTAGGTCTTCCGGCTCAGGCTCCCCCCCCCCCAGGAGGCGCCCGCGCGGTACGTCATGAGCGCGTGGGGCACGGGCTTGTTAGGCAGGCCGGTGATCGTGCGCTCGAACTCGTGCACCTCGCCCCGGAACGCGCGCGCGTCGTCGGGGAGCTCGAGCTTCAGCTCGTTGAAGAACGCGGCGTCCGGCAGGGCCGCGGCCAGCAGGTCCCCGATCGTCGCGATCTGGCGCCCCAGGTTCCCCTGGTTGACGGCGGCGGCGGTGTCGGCGGGCGTGTCGCACCGGTCCCGCGCGTCGAACGGCGTCGCGAACGTGAGGCCGGGAGTCCCCGTCTGCGTCGCCACCTCCGCGTCGAACGCGGCCCGCCATCCCAGGAGGTCCTTCCAGCTCCGCGTGGGCGGCGCCACGCCGTTGAGATAGCGCTCTCCCGCCCCCGTCTTCCCCCAGAGCTTCTCCGCATGGGCGTCGAGGACGCGGGCCGTCCCCGCCAGCGCGTTCTGCGCGAGCAGGTGCGTATCCCATCCGTAGTAGAACGTGCCTTGCGAGAAGGAGGCCACGCGGGCGTCGCCGCTGGAGAGGTCGAGCCCGACGAACAGGTCCGCCTTGATCGCCTCTTCGGCCGTGATCGACCGGGTGAAGAACTCCCGTTTCCGGATGTGGCGCACGAGGAAGTCGGCGGTGCCCGCGAAGACGTGGTTGTGGCCCGACGTCGCCACGAAGCACAGCGACGGAGGCACCGGCGCCGACGCGAAGCGGCGCGCGAGCTCGAGCAGCGCGATCAGTCCCCCGGCCTCCTCCCCGCCGGGCGCGAGGGCGGGCACGACCGACATGCTGTCCGTGTACGCCTGGAGGATCACGGTCTTGTCCCGCCACGCGGCCTTCGACGTCTGGTCGTCGGAGGGGAACCTGATCGGCGACCCGCGACGCCAGCCGATGATGTTCGCGGTCCGGATCTCGGCCCAGCCCACCCGCGAGCGCAGGGTCGCGCGCACGCCCCTACGGGCGGCTGCGACCAGGGGCGCGACGGACGCGCCCGGCGCCCACACGCGCGGCAGGTCGGCCGGCACGTCGAGGAAGAGGTCCTCGGCTTCGGCGCGGGCGAGGCCGGCGCCGCCGGCGGGAGGAATGAAGACGACGGCCGCGGCCCCGAGGATGAACGGCGTCGTCCAGCCCAGCGGACCTCCGGCGCACGGGAGGCGGACGAGCACGATCGCGCCCTCGACCTCGCAGCCGTCGAGCGCGGTCGCCTCCCCGTGCCCGCCGTCCACGAGCGCGCCCGTGACTCCGTCGCGCGGCGTTACCGGGCACTGGACGCGGTTGGGCCAGACGGCGTGCAGGACCACGTCACGCAGCCCCGGCCCCTGGATCGTGACCCCCTCCTCCACCGGCGCCACGACGATCACGGGCTCGCGGTGCACGTCCGTGAGCCCGTATGCCCGGAACGCCCGCTCGACCTCGTCGAGGGTCGCTCGGTGTCCGGGCGACCCGGCGTACCGGGTCGGCGCCCCGGCGAACTTCAGCAGCCAGCCCGGCACGTCCGCCCGAGCGGCCGGCGCCAACGCCGTCAGGAGGACCGCGGCAAAGAACCGGCGAGCGATCACGCCCGGCCTCCCGCCGTCACGCTGGCGGCCCGGACCCGGACGTCGACCTTGACGAGGCGGCCCAGCGGCGCGCCCAGGAAGCGCCGTGCGAATTGTGGGAACATGCCGCCCGTGTCGGTGAGGCAGAAGGTAACGCGGCCGCGGGGACCGCGCACGCGCAGGAGGTTCCGCTCCCCCAACTCCGCGCGCACGGCGCGGAGCACGGCGCCGGATGCGTCCACGAGCATGACCCGGGTACCCAGCACGTCCCGGAGCACGGACTTGATGAGGGGGTAGTGCGTGCATCCGAGGATGACGGTGTCGACGCGCGCGGCCTTGAGCGGCGCGAGGTAACTCATCGCCACCTGCCGGGTCACGGGAGTCCTCGCCCAGCCTTCCTCGATCAGGGGCACGAACAGCGGACACGCCCGCGCGAACACGCGGACACCCGGAGCCGCCGCGGCCAGCCGCCGCTGGTAGGCCCCCGACGCGATCATCGTCCGCGTCCCGACCACGCCGATCCGCCCGGACCGGGTGCGCGCCACGGCCTCCCGGACGCCGGGATCGATCACGCCGACCACGGGAAGACGCATCGACCTTTCGAGCCCGTCGAGCGCGACGGCCGAGGCCGTGTTGCAGGCGACGACGGCGACCTTCACGCCCCGGCGCTTGAGAAACCCGAGGTGCGCGCGCACGAGCCCGCGGACGGTGTCCGGGGACTTCGTGCCGTAGGGCAGATTAGCGGTGTCCCCGAAGTAGACGAGGGATTCCCGGGGCAGGCCGCGCCGGAGCGCCCGGAAGACCGTGAGACCCCCGACGCCGGAGTCGAAGATGCCGATGGGCCGGCTCAAAGTCACTTCCGCCTCCCCCCGACCATCTGGCGGACGCGTGCCATCTTGGCCTTGAGCTCGGCGTCGCCCGGCTTCCCGGCCAGCAGGGGCTCCCCCAGGCTGAGAGCGAGGTCCCACCGGCGCATTGACAGGGCGAGCTCGAAGGCCCGGTCGCGGGCCGCCTCCATGCCGCCCCCGATCGTGAGCGCGTCGAGGTACCGCCCGAGGGCCCGCTCAAACTGCTTGTCCAGCTCGAGCAGGATGCCGAGGTTGTAGTAGACGACGCCCGTCGGGTAGCCGTACGTGATCGCGCGCTCGTAGTCCGCCATCGCCTGCTTCGGCTTCTTCAACAGGCTGAAGGCGTAGCCCCGGTACGCATAGGCGTGGCTCGCCCGGGGCAGCGCGCGCACGAGGTCTTCGCAGACGGCGAGCGCCTCCTCGGTCCGAGCGCGCTTGAAGAGGTCGTCCGCCTGGCCCACCAGCGCCCGGCCCCGCGCGGCGGCCTCGGCCGAGTGGAAGAAGGACGGCATGCCCTGCTTGCGGCGTTCCGGGGGCAGGGGCTTCTCGAGCAGCTCGAAGAGGAAAACGCCGTGGCTGGTAAACACGGGCTTGCCGTAGGTGTTCCACATGTCGATGAACGTGTTCCGCGGCCGCTCACCCCAGTCGAAGATCCCGTACCGCGAGTACTCCTCGCCGCGGGCCTCGTACGAGATCAGATGAGTGACCCGCATGCGCTTCAGGGCCCGGCGCAGGTCGGCCGGCGAGGACGCCGCCTTCGCGAGCTCCCCGAGCGTCGAGCGGTCGTAGATGCTGTTGCAGATCCGCCGGCGGCGCAGGTAGAAGCTCTCGTCGCCGCTGACGAACAGCACCCGGTCCCCGTCGTGAAGCGCGGAAGAGGCCGATTCCACGGTCTCGTAGTATTGCACGCCCAGCCGCAGCAGTCCCAGCCGGTCTAGATGCGCGGTGGTGTAGGGCACGAGCGCGTTGTTGGAGAAGCGGTTATGCACCTCGCCCCACGCCCCGATGAGCAGGATCCACGCGGTCGAAAGCGTCACGACCCCGCGCGCGAGCCAGGATCCCCGGCCCAGCCGGGCCGCAACGAACGCGATCGCGACCGAACCCATCGCCATGACCGGGAACAGGAACCGCGTCTGCTGGGACGAGGTCGCCCACAGCACGAACGTCACCCCGGTCGAGATCGCGAGGAACCGGACCACCTCGGGCACGCCGGGAAAGAGGAAGAGACAGGGCAGCAGGAGCAGGGCGAAGGGGTTCAGCGTGAAGGTCCCGAAGTCCGAGATGTCGATCGACGCCATCGCCGGCATCATGAGCCAGCTCCGCAGGCTCCCGTGGCCCGTCCCGTACTTGACGTTGTCGCCCATCCACGTCGCGAAGAGGCCGGCATCCCACCGGATCGCGGGGAAGACCTTGTAGAGGAACGGGAAGAACGGGTCGCCGACGAGGAGCCAGCTCTTGGCGAGCCATACGCCCGTCCATGCGGAAGCCCACCCGACCGGAACCGTCAGCTCGCGAACGAGCTGGCGGGGTGAAGCACCCCGGCGCAGACGAGCGAGCACCCACCAGCCCAGCATGAGGCCCGAGGCCCAGATGCCGATGTACTTCGTCCCCTGCGCAAACCCGAAGAACCATCCCGCGACGAAGAGCCATGCGAGGGGCGGCGGCTCATTGGCCGTCGCCCTGACCCACTTCATGGCCCGGACAAACGCGAGCGTGGCCAGGATCTCGCACCACGTCATTCCCAGCTCGACCATCGTGATGTGGTGCAGGAACCGCATCGTGGGCTGGGAGAGGAAGATCGCGGCCGCGAGGAGGCCGCCGGTGTGGCCGAGCAGGGCCCGGCCGAGGGCGTAACTCCCCCACGCCGCCAGTCCGCCCTGCGCCCAGTGCAGGAGCTTGGGCGCGACGTCCTCGCCGAGCGCGAGGAAGAACGTGTACTGCATCTCCTGGAGGAACGGAAAGTTGGAGAAGAACGTGTGCGCGAGCCGGACGATCTTGTGCTCCACGATCCACTGCTCGGGCACCGCGAGGTGGTAGACGAGGGAGTCGTAGAACCACTCGGGCTCGAACGCGGGCAGGAAGTTGCCCACGATGACGATGGCGATGACGGCCACGAGCAGGGCGTCGACGGACCTGCCGACGATCCGGGACGACGCGAACATCCGGTAGAGGAGGCACCAGATCAGGGCCGCCGCGGCGGCCCATGCGAGCAGGAACCCGGCCTCCCCCCAACTTACGGCGTGCCGGCGCAGGTAGGCCTCCACGAGGAGCCCGAGCCCCGCCAGGCACGCGGCGCTGACGGCGGCGCAGAGCCCGAGCGGCAGCCACTCGAGCCGGCCGGGACCGGACATCGAAAGAGGAGCGCCCTCTCCCGCCGTCAGGGAGGAGTCTCCCGTCAGACCGGTGGCCGTCTTGAGCCGGGTCCAGGGCGCCCTCCACCACCGCCCCCGCGCGGCACCCACGCCGAGCGCGACGGCCAGGAGCGCCCAGAACGGGCCGCCGGTCAGCGCCCCCACGAGCCCGAGTCCGAGGGTCGCCGTCCCCAGAATCCCGTTCCCGAGCCCTACCGAGAGCAGGAACGACCAGCGCGGCGCGATCGGCCGGCCCAGCGCCCACCGCAGGGCCCGGCGCCCCGCCAGCCACGAGAGCGCGAGGTAGCAGGCCAGCAGGGCGACCGACCTCGTGTTGTTCAGCCACATGTTCACGAAGACCATGCCGTTCGGGGTGAGGAACCGCTGGTCCCGCCGCCAATACTCGGCGAAGAGCTGGGGCTCGATCGGGAACTGGCGCCAATAGACGACGAAGAAGCCGAGGCTGACGAGGAAGAACGGCAGGGCGAACCAGCGCGGGTCCCCTCGCAGGAGCGGAGGTTCCGGGGGAGGCGGAATAGGGCCGCCCTTCGGGTTCGCAGATGCCGGCGGCACCGGGTTTTTCGGGCTTTTCATGCGAAGACCATCGTACCGCAAAGCCCAAGGTGTATGATCACGACCATGATGGCCGACAGGCATTCCGCCCAACGCTTGCTGGCCATCCTGTTGTTCCCGGTCATCCTTGCCTCCTGCTCGGGCCGGGAGCGCGTCCTTCAGAAGATCGGCAAGGACGGCTACTGGCACCTCGAGCGCGTGGCCCACCGGCCCCTGCTCTCCGTGCTCGGGCGGATCCCGCTCCTGTCCTCGCTCGTCGGCGACACCGGCGACCGCTGGTGGTTCGTCTCGCCGAAAGGCGAGAGGTCATTCCTCAGGATGGTCAGCAGCGTCGGGGACGGGGAGCCCGCGTCCCGCGCCGCCTCGTTCATGGTCGAAGCCCAGCGGAACCTCACCGCCTGGGGGTTCAACGGCTTCGGTTTCTACGTGAACGAAGTCGCGTGGGCCGGAATGGACGGCAACCGTCTGCCGGCGGTGCTCTATTCCGGCGGGGGGACGATCTGGGCCGGGATCTTCGACGACTGGGTGCCCCCGACCGTGGAGGAAAGCGTGAAGGGCCAGGCGGCTTCGCTCAAGGACGCCCGCGACGTGCTCGGGCTCTTCTACGGGCTCGACGGGGCCAGCTCGCCCCGGCTTCTCCTCCTGGCGTACGGCTCGTTCCCCCGGGAATCGCCTTCGAAGGTGCGGCTGGTCGAAGTGATCAGGAGGCGGTGCAAGGGGGATCTCAAGCAGCTCTGGGCGAGGATCCCGAACGTGAAGACCTTCGAGGAACTGCTCGACAAGCGCAACTGGGAAGCATACGACGGCGCGGACGAGGACGGAGAGGCGTTCGCGAAGGAGCTCTACGGGGAGTACGGCGCGATCGTCCGCAAGTCGTTGCGGGCGCACATGCCGAACTACCTGGCCTTGGGGCCCGTGCTCTGGCCGGACACTCCCATCCCCGTGCTCCGGGCCCTGGCGCCGCACGTGGACGCGCTGTCGATCTTCCTCACCTCCGCCGACGGACGGCTCTCCCGGCGCTACTTCGAGGAGGCCTCCCGGGCCACCGGCAAGCCCATCCTGATCTGGGCGGCGGGCCCCCAGCTCAGGGAAGGTCAGGGACTCGCCGTCGAGACGGAGGCCGGGCAGGCGATCAGCTTCCGCCGGATGGCGAGCGGGAGCGCCGCGCTTCCGTTCGTGGCGGGTTTCTGCTGGACCAAGTACCGCGACGGCCGGGAAGACAACGTGGCCCTGCTCGACCGCAACGGGAACCGCCGCGATCAGGTGCTCAACACCATTATGGAGACCAACGGCCAGCTCGACCGTATCCATGCCGAGGGTGCGGAAGGCTACTACCCCGAGTACTACCAGGAGGACCGGTTCGCCGCCGGTACGCCCCGCCAGGACCTCCGGCGCCTGCCGAAGCCGCTGGCCGTGGACGGGGACCTGGCGGATTGGCCCGCGCGGGGATTCTGGCTGGAAAACGTCAAGCTCGCCCGGGACCTTGATCCCGTCGTGTTCGCGGGGGCGAGGATCGGCTGGGACCCGGCCGGCCTGTGCCTGGGCGTCGAAGTGCAGGACGACGCGGTGGAGCTGCTCGACCCGCGGGTCTACTGGGTCGCCGCGGACTTCGTGGAGGTCCTCATCGAGGGCTCCGGCAAGCGGCTGTCCCGCTACGCGCCCTCAACGTCGCATGTCGTCCTCCTCCCCCGGGGCGGCGGACAGGACGGAACCTCCGCGCTTGCCATGATCATGCACCACGAAGGCGACCGGTGGAACGCGAACCAGTACGACGCTAAGGCCATCGAGACGGGTTCGTCGTTCTTCCGGGGCCGCCGCGAGTTCGACCACGTCGCGGGGATCGGCCGGTTCACGCGCAGCACCCGCGTCAGCCTGCGCGAGTCCTCGTGGAAGCTGGAAGCCCGCATCCCGTGGGCCTCGATCGGCATCGAGCCGAAGCCGGGCGAAAAGATCAGGTTCAACCTGATCGTGCACCGCATGGGCATGCGCGAAGAGGAGGCGTTCTGGGCGGCTCCGCGGGATCGGGAGACGCTCGGCTCCCCGGCCGCCTGGGGACAGCTCACGATCGCGGACGAGGGGAAGCCTTGAGGGCCCGCCGGCTTCCGCTCGCCGGGCTCCTACTGATGGTCACCGGCGCCTGCGTCGCCGCCCGGGTGCCGGAGACGCCCTTGCCGAACATCGAGGATTTCGAGCGTGTTCCGGTCGGCGGACTGGCTGGCGCGGTCACCGACCCGAACGGGAAGGCGCAGTGGTCCGCGAGCGTCGTCTCGCCGGGCCACGGGGGCCAGCGGTGCCTTCACCTGGCCTCGATCAGGACCCTGAACCAGACCACCTGGATCCTGGAGCATCCATCGAACCTGGCCCGGTATCAGGGCATCCGGATGTTCGCGAAGGCCAGCCGGCCCCTGGACGAGATCCACATCATGCTGGACGCCGGCGGGCGGCTGTTCTTTCGAAGTCCCGTCGGCACCGATTGGAGGGAAATCCGCGTGTCGTTCGAGGATTCGGCCGGGTACGGCCGGTTCGAACCCCGCCGGTTCCGATCGATCTCGGTGCACGCTCAATCCGCGACGGGAGACCCGGTCGATATCTGGATCGACGACATCGCCGCCTTCGGGGAATCCCGCGCCTCCGCGTCCCTCCGGTCCCTCTTCAACGGCGACAACGGCCTCGCGTGGGTCCCCTTTTCGTGGCTGTCTCCGAACGTGCTGAATGCCTCCGAAATGGGGCTCTGGATCCTGGACTCGGCGGATAACGTCTGGGTCGATCCTTTCTTCACCTCTCCCCAGTCCTACATGCGCGGCAACATCGCTTCGAGTCTGGGCGACGCGCGAACGGCACGGGTTCGTCTGGCGCACCTTACCGCGAGCATCGCCGGTTTCGACGGCATACTCGCCACCCTCCGGGTGGAACCTTCCGTGCCGTCCACGATCGTGAAGTTCTGGTTGTCCGAGGAAGGAGGAGAGCAGTGGCTCGCGCTCCGGGACGCACCCGCCAAGCTGGAGGACGTATCGGTTCCGTTCGGCGAGTTCTTCCCCGACGCCGCGCGTAATCTCAAGGTCCCGGCGAACGCTCAGAACGGCGTCCTCGACCTCGATCGCGTCACGATGTGGGGCGTCGAGTTGATCCCAACCACGGAAGAGCCATTTCGCGGCAGGTTGTACCTCAAGGGCGCCTGGGCCGTCAGGAAATAATCACTCCCACTCGATGGTGGAGGGGGGCTTGCTGGAGACGTCGTAAACGACGCGGTTGACGCCCCGGACCTCGTTGATGATCCGCGACGACATCCGCGCCAGGACTTCCGGCGGCAGCTTCGCCCAGTCCGCGGTCATGCCGTCCCGGCTCGTGACCGCCCGGATCGCGACCACGTCCGCGTACGTCCGCTCGTCGCCCATGACGCCCACGCTCTTGACCGGCAGCAGCACGGTGAACGCCTGCCACACGCGGTCGTACTCGCCCGAGCGCTTGAGCTCCTCGATCACGATCGCGTCCGCGTCGCGAAGCGTCGCGAGCCGGGGCTCGGAGATCGGACCGAGCAGGCGCACCGCGAGCCCGGGGCCCGGGAACGGGTGCCGCCACAAGAGGTCCTTCGGCAGGCTCAGCTCGGCGCCCAGCGCGCGGACCTCGTCCTTGAAGAGCTCGCGCAGCGGCTCGATGAGCTGGAACTGCATCCGCTTGGGAAGCCCGCCGACGTTGTGGTGCGTCTTGATGACCGCCGAGGGGCCCTTCGTCGACATGCTCTCGATCACGTCCGGGTAGAGAGTGCCCTGGGCGAGGAACCTTACCTTCCCCAGGTGCCGGACCTCGTCCTCGAAGACGCGGATGAAGGTCGTCCCGATCCGGCGCCGCTTCAGCTCCGGGTCGCTCACGCCCTCGAGGTGCTTCAGGAACCGCGCCCGCGCGTCCACGAGCCGGACTTTCGCCCCGAGCCGCTTCCGGAGGAACCCGATGACTTCGGCTCCCTCGTTCTTGCGCAGCAGCCCGTTGTCCACGAAGAGGCCGATGAGGTTCGGCCCGATCGCGCGCCCCACGAGCGCCGCCACGACGGAGGAATCCACGCCCCCCGAGATCGCGACGAGAACCTTCTCCCCCGCCGCGCGCTCGCGGATGGCCGCCACCGCCTCCTTCGCGAACGCGCCCATCGTCCACTGCCGCCGGCAGTTGCAGATGCGGAACACGAAGTTGCGCAGGATCGTGACCCCGTGGTCGGTGTGGACGACCTCGGGGTGGAACTGGACCCCGTAGACCCGGCGCTCGGGGTCCGCCATCGCCGCGTGCCGGCACGAGGACGTCCGGGCGATGCGCCGGAACCCGGGCGGGAGCCGGACCACGGAGTCGCCGTGGCTCATCCAGACCTTCGACGTGGACGGCACGCCGCGCAGGAGCTCGGACTCCCCCCGCTTCACGAGGTAGGCCGGCCCGTACTCGCGGTGCGCCCGCACGACGCGGCCCCCGAGGTCGTGCGCCAGGAGCTGCATCCCGTAGCAGATCCCGAGCATCGGGTACGGCACGCTCTTGAGGAACGCGGGCATGACGGGCGCCCCCTTGCCGTAGACGGAAGCGGGCCCGCCGGAGAGGATGACGCCCCGCGGCGCGAGTGCGCGGACCTGGGCCTCGGTCGCCGTCGGAGGCAGGATCTCGGAATAGACGTTGGCTTCCCGCACGCGGCGCGCGATGAGCTGCGTGACCTGCGACCCGAAGTCGATGATCACGATGCCGCCCCGCCGCACCGATTCCGTCCGTCCCGTCTGGCTCATTAGATCGGGTAACTGTTGCCGGGGTTGGTGACGAACAGGTCGTGCGGATGGCTCTCGCTCAGGGAGGCGTGCGTGATGTGACGCAACACGGCCGTCTTCCAGAGTTCCGGGATCGTCCGGGCGCCGGCGTAGTAGAAGCCGGAACGGACCCCTTCCAGCATGGTCTGCGCGACCGATGCCAGGTCGCCGCTGCAGGGCACGAGGCCTTCGACGCCTTCGGCAACCAGAACACTCTCGGCGGAGTAGCTCTTGCCGTGGAATTCATCCTCCGAGCTGATCTCCTTGCCCCGTTCCATGGCGCCGATCGAGCCCATACCCCGATAGGACTTGAACTTGTAGTTCCTCGTGCCGTTGACGATGCTGCGGAAACGGGAGGGTATCTGGTCCTTGGCAAGCTCGATGGTCGCGCCGGGCGATTCCTCGGTGGCGGCGAACAACCGTCCCATCATCACCGATGAGGCACCGGCCGCCAGAGCCTTGGTAATGTCGCCGAAGTAGTTGATGCCGCCGTCGGCGATAACCGGTATCTTGTGCCGGTGAGCGATCCTGGCGGAGTCCATGATGGCGGTGAGCTGCGGCACGCCCATACCGGAGACGATACGGGTGGTGCAGATGGCGCCCGGCCCCATACCGACGCGCAAACCGTCTGCGCCCGCCTTGATCATCGCCTCCGCGCCTTCGATCGTCGCGACGTTGCCGGCAATGACCTCGACGCGGTGGCGTCGCTTGATGTCGCGCACCGCTTCGATGACGAACTTCGAGAAGCCGTGCGCCGAGTCGACGACGATGACGTCCGCGCCGGCCTTGACCAGGGCCGCGACGCGTACCTCGTAACCCGCGCTGGAACCGACCGCCGCGCCAACCAACTGACCGGCCTTCCTGACCTTGGCCACCTCGGCCGCCTGATCCTTGATGGTGAGGTTGCGGTGGATGATGCCGATACCGCCGGCCCTGCCCAGGGCAATGCCCAGGCGGCTTTCGGTCACCGTGTCCATCGGCGATGAAACCAGCGGCACCTTGAGCCTGATTCGACGGGTCAACTGCGTATCGAGCTTGACCGCGGAACGGGGGAACCCGGCGTAGCCGGGCTTCAGGAGAACATCGTCGAACGTGAGAGCAGGTGTCCCGATGTATTCGGCCATGACGTCTTGCTCCTTCAGCCCGGAGGCCAGCGAAACGGCCGGCCACCGAGCAGGTGTAGATGAAGATGCGGAACGCTCTGTTGAGCGTCGTCACCGATGTTGGAGACGAGGCGGTAGCCGGATTCGGCCACGCCGAGCTCCTTCGCCAGCTTGTTGAAAACGCCGATCAGTTTCATCATGAGCGCCGCCTCGCCTTCGCCGACGTCCTTGAGGGACGCGACGTGGCGGCGCGGAATCACGAGCACGTGCACTGGCGCCTGCGGGGCGATGTCCGCGAAGGCCACCACGTCCGCGTCCTCGTGCAGGATCTTCGCGGGAATCTTCTTCGCCGCGATCCGGCAGAAAAGGCACCCGTCGGCCGTCATCGCGGTTCCCCCGCCGCCTCACCGGCCAGCTCTCCGTCCGCGTGCCCCGTGACCCGCACGCGCGCGATCGATCCCGGCCGCGCCCCGGGGTCCCGGAACCGGACGGGCAGGTAGGAACCGGTCGTTCCCCGCCAGTTTCCCGCGGCGGACCCCCGCTCCACGACGGCCTCGACCTCGGCCCCGACGTGGCGGTCGAGCTCCTCGGTGCACAGCCGCTGCCCCAACGACCGGAGCCGGCTCATCCGGGCCTCGACCTCGTCCACCGGCACCGGCGCGAGCGATTCCGCCGGAGTGCCCGGCCGGGGCGAAAACGGAAAGATGTGCAGGCGGTGGAACCCGCACGCCTCGACCAGGGCCTCCGTCTCCGCGGCATCCGCCCCGGTCTCGCCCGGAAACCCGGCCAGGATGTCGGCCGTGAGGCCGATGCGGGGGTCACGGCTCTTGAGGTCCCGGACGAGCCCGAGCACGGCCGCCGCATCGTACCCCCGGTGCATGGCCCTGAGGACCGCGTCACTGCCGCTCTGCACCGGCAGATGAAGGTGGCGGCACACCTTGGAATGCCCCGTGAGCAGGTCGATAAGATCCGGCGGCTGGCGCCCGGGGTAGAGCGAAGAGAGCCTGAGGCGCCGGAGCTCCGGAATCGCGGCGAGATCGCGGACCAGCCCGGCCAGCGTCAAGTCCGTCGCGGGATCGCGCCACCCCGAGAGCTCGACGCCGCAGAGCACGACCTCGGGGACGCCGGAGGCGGCAAGCCCGATAACCTCGTCGTGGATCTCGCCGGCTGGACGGCTGACCGACCGGCCCCGGACGAGGGGCACGACGCAGAACGTGCACCGGCGGTCGCACCCGTCCTGGACCTTGACGAACGCGCGGGAGTGCCCGGCTGCCGGGCGGCTGATCCCGGATCGCGCCGGAAGCGCGGCCGGAATCCCAAGCGCCGCGAGGAGGGCCGCCGGCCCGGTCCCGGCGACGACGGCGTCCGCGAGCCCCTCTGCCACGAGATCGACACCCGGCCGGCGGGCGAAGCAGCCCGCCGCCACGACTCTGGCGCCCGGATGCCGCTGGCGCGCCCGCCGGAGCGCCTGGCGTCCCTGCCGCTCGGCCTCCGCCGTCACCGCGCAGGTGTTTACGAGGATCAGGTCGACGGGACCGTTGGGAGCCGCCTCGGTCCAGAGATCCCCCAGCGTTTCGCGCATGAGCTGGGTCTCGTACTGGTTGACCTTGCACCCGAATGTGAGGACGGAGAAGGTGGAGACAGGCGGGACGAGCGCCCGCGAGGCGCTCAGCGGCAGTTCAGAGGAGGAATTGACCCCTTCCATGAAGAGATTCTAGAGGAACGTCTCCCGCTTGGCAACCTGCCGCCCCGGAAGTGTTCAGGGAGCCGACCAAAGGACCGTCTGGTCCTTGCCCAGCAACAACCGGCCGTTGCTCACCACGGCGGCCGCCCCCTTCTTGTCCCGCAGGGTGAGGGTGGGGGTGCCGTCCAGCCCGACCGTCATCACGATCCGGGCCCCGCGGTCCTTGTCGAAGAGGTTGAGCCCGGGGAGGCCGTCCGAGCCGACCTGCAGGAGGACGGAACTCTCGCCCGGCCCGCCGATCAGGCGCAGGAGTCCGGTTTCCCCGCTGATCCCGAACGCCGCGCGCTCGCGCCCCCGGCGCCCGAAGAAGCTCAAACCGGCGAGCGAGCCGCCCACGGTCGAGAGCGCCGCCTCCATGCGGCCCTCGGGGCCGTAGAGCGTGAGGCCCGACATCCCCGCGCGGTCAAGCCCCAGCCACGCGCGGTCCACGCCGTCCCGGTCGGCCACCACGATCGACACCGTGTTGTCGGTCGGGAGCAGGAACCGGATCCGGCTCTTCTCGTTGGTCCCCGCGAGGGTCATCTGGGGCTGCTCGGCCGGCGTCAGCCCGACCGTGAGCCGCACCCGCTGGCTGCGATCCATGAACGCGAGGACGGGCTGGTCGCCCTCACCAAGCCCCAGACTCGCGCGCACGACGCCATCCTTGTCCGCCAGGAGGATGGATCTGGTCCTGACCGAATCGACCGGCCGGGACGCGCGCCCCACGATGAAGACTCCGAGGCTCATCCCCGCGATGACGAGCGCGGCGATGATTCCCCAGCGCCGGTTCTCGGTCTCCAGCTTGTCGACGCGGCGCTGCAGCGCCTCGAGCCGCTTGTCGTCCACGGCGCCCGCGCCGTCCCGCGACAGGACCGGTTCGCGCCCCCACTCCATCCGGTCGACCATCAGCGGCCCTCCCCCCGCCGCGGAACGCCGAACGACGGGGCGCTGTCGCCGTCGGGCGTCGCGGTCGGGTTCCCCGCCCGGCGCACGGGCGTCATGAGTCCGCCCTCCTCCGCGGGGGGGCCCTCCAGCTCCGCCGGCGGCGGGAGGAGGGTCGAGCCGTCGGGCGCGGGCGCGGACTCCGGAACCGGCTCCGGCGGGATACGGTCCGGGCTCCTCGCGCCGGCGGATCTCGGCTCCGGCGGCGTGCCCGTATCGGGCAGGGCGGCCGGCGGTCCCGGCGGCGGGCCGTCTTCCGGCTGCGGAACCGCGGGAGCGACAACCGTCGCTTTCGCGGACGGCTTCGGTTTGGCCTGGGGCCCGGGCGCGATGCTCCACGCCTCGTCCTCGTCGATCGGAACGGCCGGCATCGCCTTGACCGCCGGCGCCTTCTTCTTCTTCGGCGCGACTGCCGTCGCCGGCGCGGGCGAGGAAACCGGACGCGGCTGGCGGTACTCGACCGAGATGCGGTGCGAGGTGGCCAGATCGCCGAACGGCTGGTAGGCGTAGTCGAGGGTGAAGTCCCCGAGCCTGAATCCGGCGCCCGCGGCGACGCCGCGGAACCCGGAGATGCCCTGGCTCTGGCCCTCCCACAGGTAGCCCAGCCGGAGGACGACCGCCGGGTGAACGCGCGCTTCCCCGCCGATCCCGACGGTCATGAACTGGTCGACAAGCCCGTAGGACATGTCCATCGCGGCATTCAGCCGGTCCCCATGATACGCGGTCCCGATCCGGAACGTCATCGGCATGAAGGAATCCTCGTCGCCGCCCAGGTGCTGGAAGGCCCACCCGGCCGAGACCTGCGGGGACAGCGGCAACAGCTCGCCGACGTTGACCCCGAGCAGCGCGTCCTGGTCCGCCTCCTGCAGGAGCTCGATCCCGAGCCCCGTCCAGCCGAACCCGCCGAGCCACTTCGGACTGCGGAACGCCCAGGTCTGCGATGCCGCGATGTCGACGGGGCTTTCCGTTCCGGTCTTCACGCCCGACGCGTCCCGGTACTGGAGTGTCCCGTAGCTCATGGTCTGGAGGCTCACGGCGCCGACGGCCGAGCCGACCGGCGTAGCCACGGCAACGTAGCTCGAGGCCATCCCCAGTCCCATCGCGTCGTACTGGGCCACGGCCGACAGGCTCCCGATCTGCCCCAGCCCGCCCGGGTTCCAGGTGGCCGCGGATGCGTCGTCCGCGACCGCCGTGAACGCGCCGCCCATCGCCACGGGGCGGGCCCCCACCCCGCGGGTGAGGAACGCGCCGCGCTCCCACGAGGCCCCGTAGTTCCAGCCGCTCACGTATTGGGTCGCCCGGCCGGCCCCGGCCGCCGACACAAGTACGAGGAGGATCGCAATCCGTTTCATTTCTTCACCGCCAGCTTCACCGGCTTGAGGAGCACGACCCGTTTCCCGGGATACGTGACCTTCGCCCGGACGAGATAGACGCCCGGAGCCCAGTCGGAGACGCCCCAGACGGGCAGTTGGGCGTCGGCCCCCGGCGCCACGAACCGCCAGACCCGCTCCCCGACCCGCTTGAACGCCGAGTTGTAGACCTCGACCGCGATCTCGTCGGCCGGGCCCTCGAGCCGGACCGCGACGGTGAACGAGGACGTGGCCGGGTTCGGCCAGACCGCGAGGGGCTCGGAGAACTTCTCCGTGACCGTGACTGGCGCCTCGCCCGATGACGACGTGAGAGCGTACGTGGCGGCGTCCTGGGTCGGCACGGTCACCCGGGCCGGGATAACGCCGTGCCGCAGGGCCCGGACCTGCCAGGCGACGGTCGCGGTCCCGCCCGGCGCAAGGTAGTTGACGCCCCCTCCATAGGCTCCCGAGACCAACTGCATCATCCCGGAATCCGCAAACGCCAGCGAGGACGTCCCGAGGTAGCTGTAGGATTCCCCGGCGTTCGTGAGCTTCGCCTGCACCCAGAACAGGTCCCCCTCGACCACCGATGACGGCTCGACGGCCACCGCCACCACGACCGACGACGGGTTCACGACGGAGAACGGCGACGACGCCGTCACGGTCAGCGGAAGGCCGGATTGCGCGTCGGATCCTGTTGCCGTGGCGCTGAAAATGCCGGACCCCTTCGCCGTGGGTGTCCACGTCCACACGAAGGTCTGTTGGGCGCCTGCATCCAGGATGATGGGACTGGCCGGGACGCCGGGGTTGAAAGCGACGAACGCGGTTCCGGAGACCGCCGACGCGCCGACCGTGACTGCGGTCGCGGACGAGGCCCCGACATTCCGGACGGTCACATACAGGTAGGTCAACCGGCCGACGACCGTGGGCGAGTAGGAGACCTGCACCGACGCGGTCAATGCGGCCGCGCCGGTCGCCGTGAGCGACGTGGACGCCGTGGTCGAGAGGCCCGCACCCGTCCAGCCGTCCTGTCCCGTGGCCCGGGCGACATACGACACCGTCCCCGTCACCGTGCACGTCCACACGAAGGTGGTGGAGGTCCCCGGTGCGAGGGCGGCCGGCCCGGCCGGCAGGGGGCCGGAAGCAACGAAGACGCTGCCGGTCGTCTCGAGCGTCGGCGCCGCGATCACGGCGTTCGCGCCGCCCTGGTTGGTCACGGTGAACGCGACCGTGATCGCCTGTCCCGCGACCGGCGCCCGCGGCGAGACGCAGAGCTGCGACACGAGGACGGGCGCGTCCATGACCTGGAGGGACACGGAGCGCCCGACGAGCACGGCTGCACCGGTCCCTCCGCTCGTCCCCGAGGCCGTCGCCGTGACCGCGAGCGTACCCGGCGCGGCCAGGGACCAGGTCCAGGTGAACGACCGCGTCGACCCGGCGGGAATCGTGACGGGCCCGGCGGGGGTCGGCCCCCCTGCCAGGGTCGCAATCGCGGCTCCGAGATTGACGTCGAGGGCCGGGACCACCCCGGTCGCGTCGAACGCGCCGGAGTTCGTGACGTCCAGCCGGGTCCGCACCGTCATCCCCGTCTCGACCGCGGACGGCGAGACGACGATCGTGGCCGACAGCGCCGCCGGGGAGCCGCCGATGACCGCGGACGCCGCCCACGCCGTGAGCCCCCGCCCGGTCGCCGCGTCGGTGCCCGTAATGGTGCCGCTGAAGGCCACCGGCCCGGCACCCGAAACCGAGTAGGTCCACGTGAAGGACGCAGTGGCGCCCGAGGCGATCGAGGCCGGGGCCGACGGCGACGCCTTGAGCACGACGAGCGAGGCGCCCGCGTCCGGGCCCAGGGCGAGCGCGGGCGCGTTGAGCGCGGCGCCGGCCGTGTTCGTCACCGTCAGGACGACGTCGAACCACTGTCCCGACGCCGGCTGGGCCGGGGAGACCGCGAGCGAAGCCGCCAGCAGTTCCCGCCAGCGCAAGTACCCGTTCCAGTCGCCGCCGGAAGGCGCAGTCGTGATGCGAAGGTAGTACTCCTGCGTCGCGGCCGCCGTGGTGTCGAGGCGGAACTGGAACGCCCCCGCCCCGTCGTCGTCGGACGCCACGGAGACCGTCCCCGCCGCGTCGGCGAAGAGCCGGCCGAAGTCGTCACCCGTCCCGCCCGGCGTCTCGAACCGGTACGCGCGGCCCCCGGCGAGCGCCACCCGGTACCAGTCGTCGGCGTCGGAGCCGCCGAGCGCGTGCGGCCCCTGCGTCTGCCAGACCGGCGAGGGCGTCAGGATGGTCCCGCCGCTCGCGAGGTCGTCGCCCGGGTCCCACGCGTCGCCCTTGACGAGCACCGCCGCGCCCGCGACCGTTGCGACGGATGACGAGGTCCCGGCGTCCGTCCCCGCAGCCGTCGCGGAGAAGGTCACGGGCCCGGCACCGGTCGCCGTCCAGCTCCACGCGAACGTCGTCGCGCCGCCCGCGAGAATCGTGAGCGCGGCCGCCGGCACGGGCCCGCCGGCCCACGCCACGCGGACCGACCCGTCGGCCGCGGCCAGCGCGGCCACGACCCCGGTCGCAGCCGACCCGCCCTCGTTGGTCACGGTAAGCGTGACCGCGAGCACCTGCCCCGTCGTCGCCAACGTCGGCCCCGCGGTAAGCCTCGATACCAGCTTCGCGGGACTGATGGCTGCGCCGGTCGCCGACCCCGCGCCGCGCACCGTCCCGCCCGATGCGGCGTCGGCGCCCGTGGCCGTGCCCGTCACGCCGAGGGCGGAGGCCCCGGTCACCGAATACGTCCACGTGAAACGCTGGGACGCCCCCGGCGCGAGCGTCACCGCCCCCGCCGGCTCCGGGCCGTCGACGGGCGAGAGGACGGCCGCTCCCGCGTTCCTCTGGAGCGCCGGCGTCACCCCGAGCGCCGCGAATCCGCCCGTGTTCGTCACCGTCATCACAACCTTGACCGTCCGCCCGGCCTCGACGAGGGCCGGCGAGAGGCAGACGGCGGTCGCCAACTGCGCGGGCCAAAGCGCGGCGAGCGAGCCCGACGCCGGAACGAGCACGGTCGCACCGCTCCCGGCGTCGGTCCCGGTCCCGGTGACGGTATAGCCCACGGCCCCGGTCCCGCCCACGCTGTAGGTCCAGCGGAAGGTCCGCGAGGCGCCCGCCGCCAGCACCACCGGCCCGGCCGGCACGACCCCGCCCTGCGGGACCAGGAGCGCGCCGACGGCGTTGAACTGGAGCGATGGGGCCAGCCCGTTCACGGCCGTCCCGCCCGTGTTCGTGACCGTGAACGCGAGCGTGATCCACTGGCCGACGGCCGCGGGGTCGGGCCCGCCGGCGGCCGTGGCGACGAGCGCCGACGGCGCCAGCGCGGTCAGGACCGCCCGGCCGAAAACCGTCCGCGGGATTCCGGTCCCGGCCTCGGTCCCCGTGGCGCTCCCCGTCAGCTCGACCGTCGCGGCCCCGGTCACGATGTGGACCCACGTGAACGACCGGGAAGCCCCCGCGGGGACCGCGAGGGCGCCTGGCGCGCTGACGGGCGAGAGCGCGGAGGCGCCGGCCGTGACGGCCAGCGCGGGCGTCACCGCGTTGAGGGCGGTGCCCCCCGTGTTCGTCACGGTCAGTACGACCTCGACGGACTGCCCGACCGAGGCCGGGGACGGCGTGACCGCGACCACCGTCCGCGCCATCTCACGGGCGGTCACGTAGCCGGCCCAGTCGCCGCCGGCCGGGACGGCGCGAACGCGGAGCCACGCGTCGTGCGTCGCCGGCGCCGTCGCCTCGATCGCGAACTGCAGCGCACCGCCCGAATCGTCGTCCGCCGCGAGCATCGAGGTGGCCGCCACGTCCGCAAAGAGCTCCGCGTAGGAATCACCGCCGCCCGAGAGGGCCGCCAGCCGGTACGCCCGGCCCTCGACGAGCGGGAGCCGGTACCAGTCCGTGGTGTCCGCCGCGCACAACGCGTGTGGCCCGTGCGTCACGCCCGACGGGACAGGCGCCAGCAGGGACGCCCCCGCCGCCGCGTCGTCGGTTGGGTCCCACGGATCGCCCTTGAGGAGGAAGCCCGCGGCCCCCGTGGCCGACACCGGGGCACCCGTAAAGGCATCGGTCCCTGCCGCCGTCGCGTTCAGCGCGATGGAACCGCAGCCCGAAGCGCTCACCGTCCACACGAAGGCCGCCACACCGCCGCCGGGGATCGCGACGGGCCCCGCGGGGACGGGTCCGCCGGCCGGGGAGACGAGCGACCCGCCCGCGGTCGCCACCGGGCCGGCGGGGACGACACCGAACGCCACGACCCCGCCCGTGTTCGTGACGGTCAGCGTGAGCGTGATCCAGTCCCCGGTCTGCCCGGGTGCCGGGCTCGCGGCGAGGGCCGCAGCAAGCGCCGTGGGCGTGAACGTGGTCAGCGCGGCCGAGGCCGCCGCCCGGACCGGCCGCGCCGTCAACCCGTCGAGGCCGGATCCCGTCACCGTGAAGGCGACCGGCCCGGCGCCGGTGACGGCGTAGACCCACTGGAACGTGGCGGAGGCGCCGGGCCCGACGGCGGCCGGCGAGGGCGACGAGACCGGCGACAGGAGCCCGCTCCCGGCATCGGCCTGGATCGCGGGCGTCACCGACGGCACGCCAATGTCCCCGGTGTTCGTGACCGTGAACGCGACCGTGATCGACTGGCCGATCTCGGCCGCGGCCGGGCTTACGGAGGCCGCCGCCGCGAGCGCCGCCCGCGCCAGCAGGATCGAGCCCGCGGACGCCGCGGCCACGTGGGGCGCGCCCGACAGCGCGGACAGGCCGGCCGCGGTCGCCGTGAACGCCACGGCCCCGGCGCCGGACACGCTGAACGTCCAGACGAAGGTGGCCGACCCGCCTCCCGCGGCCAGCGTCAGCGGGCCCACGGGCGAGGGACCCGACGGAAGCTCGAGCAGGCTCCCGCCGGCGTTGACGTCCAGGAACGGCACGACACCCGCCGCGTCCGTCCCGCCGTCGTTGGTGACCGTCAGGGACACCGTCAGCCACTGCCCGGTCTCGACGGGTGAGGGCCCGATCGCGACCGCCGCGGACAACGACGGCGGGGCCTGCACGGACATCACGGCGGACGCCGCCCCGGCGATCGCACCGCCCAGCCCCGCATCCGTGCCGGTCGCCGTCGCCGTGAACGACACCACGCCCGGAGCCGTCGTGGGGAAGGTCCAGACGAACACGCCCGCGAAGCCCGGACCCAGGGCCGGTATGCCCGGGGGCAACGGCCCCGTCGGGGCCCCCAGCAATCCGGCGCCGTCGTTCACGTCCACGGCCGCCACGAGGCCGGTCGCCCAGAAGTCCCCGGTGTTCGTCGCCGTCAGCCGGACCTCGATCGGCTGCCCGGCCTCGACGGGAACCACCAGGGCCAGCGCGGAGGCCAGCGCCGCGGGCGGGCTCGCGACGACCGACGCCGAGGCAGCCGACTCCACGGGGACGAGGTAGAACGCGTCCGTCCCGACCGCGGTGGCCGTGAAGGCGAGCGTTCCCGCGCCGGACACGGGGTACGTCCACGTGAACGCCTGCGACAGTCCGGGGTCGATGTCCACGGGCCCGGCCGGCGAAGGCCCCGTGCCCGCCCCGAGCAGGCCGGCGCCGCTGTTCACGTCGAGAAACGGCGCGACCCCCGTTGCCTGGGTATCGCCCGTGTTCGTGACCGCGAGCACGACCTCGATCGTCCCGCCGACCGCGACCGGCGACGGCGTGACCGCGACGGCCGCCTCGAGCACGGCGCCCGCCGGGGCGGCCGCGGCGGGACCCCTGAGGGCCAGCGCGACCGCGAGGGACAGTAACACCCGGCCAGTTCGGTTCATGTGTGGAGGTTCATTGTACGACATGCGGGGGCGCGGCCTCCCCCGGCCGTCCCTCCCCTCTCTCCCGCCTCAAAACCCCGCGTACTGGCGGTATCCCACGCCTTGGACCCGCAGGACAATGGCCAGCGCCAACCACGCCAGAGTGAGCCCGAGCGCGGTCCAGTCGGGGGCGCGCATGCGCAGGACGAGGTACGAGGTCCGGGGGCGGCCGGCCCCGAACCCCTTCGCCTCCAGGGCCCAGCTCATCCGCGTCGCGCTCCGCAGCGACCCGGCCAGGATCGGCACGAGGAGGGGCACGTAGCGCCGCGCGCGCGTGAGCAGGCCGCCCTCGTCGTACCGCAGGCCGCGCAGGCGCTGCGCCTCGACGACGTGGTTCGCCGTGGCGAGCAGGGCCGGCACGAGCCGGAAGGTGAGCCCGAGCGCAAAGATGGCCGGAAACGGGAGGCCCATCGCCCCCAACGCCGCAAGGATCTCCTCCGTCCGCGACGTGAGCAGAACGAGGAACCCCATGAGGAGGATGTTCGTGACGCGCAGGCCCATGCCGGCCCCGTAGACCCAGACGTCGGGTCCGCTGAATCCGCGCACCTTGAGCATGAGGGGCCACATGAAGAACGAGAGAGCGCCGAAGACGACGACCACGAAGGCGCCGATGGACCAGGGCTTGAGGACGCGGCCGAGGGCCGCGAGGACAACGAGGGCGAGGAACGACCACGACAGGAAGATGGGATCGTTGAACAGGAGCTCGCCCACGCTGAACGCCGCCAGGACCGCGAGCTTGACCCGGGGGTCGAGCCGGTGCAGGGGCGATGACGCCTCGTGGTACACGGTGAGCCTCACGGCGCCCTACCCTCCAGGACCCCGGCGAGCTCGGCGACCCCTAGCGCCCGCACCCCGAGCCGGTTCGCGAGCGCGGCCGCGGGCGGCGGGGACAGTGCGAGCCGCGCCAGCTCCGCCTCGCGCGCGAAGACGTCGTGGGCGGCCCCGTCCATGACGATGCGCCCCTCGGCCATCACGACGATCCGGGACGCGTACTCGGCCGCCGCCCACATCGCGTGCGTGATGAGGAGCACGGTCATGCCCCGGGCGTTGAGCGTCGCGATGAAGTCCATCATCCGGCGCGCCTCGGCCGCGTCGAGCCCGGTCGTGGGCTCGTCGAAGATCACGGCCTCCGGCCGATAGGCGAGCAGCGACGCCACCGCGAGGCGCTGACGCTCCCCCTTCGTGAGCGAGAACGGATCCTCCTCTTCGCGCCCGCCGAGCCCCACCGCCTCGAGCGACTCCTTGACGCGAGCCTCGAGCTCCGCGCCCGCGAGTCCGAGATTCCGGGCCCCGAACGAGATCTCGTCCCGGACCGTGTCGGAAAAGATCTGGTGGTCGGGATTCTGGAACACGTACCCCACGATCCGCGACAGCTCGGCGAGTTTCCAGGACCGGACCGGCCGGCCCTTGACCGTGAGACTCCCCGCGCGCGGCCGGATCAGCCCGACCGCGTGCTTGGCCAGCGCCGTCTTGCCCGACCCGTTCTGGCCGAGCAGTGCCACGCATTCCCCCGCCCGGACGGAGAGCGATATGTCGTGGAGGACGATCGCACCGCCGGAATACCCGGAGGTCAGCCCCGCAAATTCGAGCAGGGGGGACGAGGAGAGAAGGATCGTCCCCTTCGCCAATCCGGCAGACACCGGATTGGCGGGGCGACGAGCCTGGATTGCGGCGGCGACGGCGTCGATCGCCGGGTCCTCCACGGGAACGCCGAGGGCGAGCGCGACCTCGGCCGGGGGCCACGCGGGCAGGCCGAGGTCCCGGCACCTCGTCGGGTCCCGCAGGAGGGCGCCGGGCGCGCCGTCGAAGACGAGGCGGCCGGCGTCGAGCACGAGGAGCCGGTCGGCCCCGAGGAACGCCTGAGGATCGTGCTCGACCAGGAGCACGGTCATGCCCATCGCCTTGAGCCGCCCCACGACGGCGAGCACCTGGGACTTCCCCAGCGGGTCGAGATCGGTGAGCGGCTCGTCGAGCACGAGCACCGCAGGCTCAAGGGCGATGGCGGCCGCGATCGCGAGCCGCTGCTTCTCGCCGCCCGACAGCTCGGCCGGCACCCGGCCCTCGAACCCCGCGAGGCCCACCAGCGCCAGCGTCTCGCGCACGCGCTCGCGCTGCATGGCCGGATCGAGCCCGGCGTTCTCCAGCGGGAAGGCGACCTCGAGCTCGACGGTCGAGGATACGAGATGCGCCTCGAAATCCTGGAAGACCACGCCGATCTCGTGGGCCCGGTCCCGGGGCGTGCCCGGGGGAACCCCGTTCACGAGGACCTCCCCCCCCCATGTGCCGCGGACGAGGTGCGGGATCGTGCCGTTCGCGGCCAGCGCGAGCGTGGACTTCCCCGCGCCGTTGCGTCCTCCCACCACGGCCAGCACCCCCGCCGGCAGGGCGAAGCTGACGTCCCGGAGGGCCGGCGTCTCCGCGGGCTCAGGCGCCGGCAAGGCCCCGCCGGGCCGCGCGGGGTAGGCAAAAGACACGCCGCGGAACTCGATCCGCGGAACGGCGTCGGTCATGGCGCATCATTATATCGGCGGCCTTGAAGCCTCGCAGGCGGGAAGAGTATCCTGAAGCCGATGGGGATGCAGTCGGCCTTCCGTGGTGTTCTTGTGTTCGCATGCGCCTCTTCCGCCATGGCCCTCGGCCCTTCCGCCACCGAGTGGAGAGACGCCCTGGGCTCGTGCGGGGCCATCGACACGATGACCCAGGCGCCGGCCTGGGCGCCCGTCCGCCTCAACGCCGTCCACGGGCGGTCGCGTCCCAACGGCGGCGTCGTGGTCACGAACAAGGACATCTGGGCGGTCGGGGACGCGGGCAACATCATCTATTTCGACGGGACCAAGTGGGTACAGCAGGCCGCGCCGGCGGCCATGGATCCCCTGACCGCCTTGCGCGCCGTCTTTATCTATCAGTCGAATGTCACCGTCGGCGCCGACCAGGTCGCCGGATGGGCGGCCGGGGATCACGGCACCGTCCTGCGGCTGACAGAAAACACTCCCGGAAGCTACGTCTGGAAGTGCGAGAACTGCCCCGTCGACTGCGGACCCCCGCCGACGGTGACCACCGGCGGAGGCGGGTTCAACCTTTGCGCAACCGTGTACGACATCTTCCCTTCGGACTCCAACGACGTGAACGCGCCGGTCTTTTTCACCGGCGAGGCCCAATGCCGGTGGTACCCGGACGGGAGCTGCCAGGCGCCCTTCGGGGACGCGATGACTCTCTTCTTCTTCAAACCCGGGATGGCGGGTTGGCAGGAGGCCTGGGGCAACAGCGCTTGCGCGTCCGCGCCGTACTACATCGCCGACGCCTCGTGGATCAACGCCTATAACTGCACGAACGGCGTCACTTTCACCGGAGTCATCTCGCAGGCCACGGCCGGGATGGGGACGGCGGGCGGCGCGCTCGACAGCGGCTACCTCCGGTTCAGCACCGGCCTCACCGGCAACCAGTGGGCCCCGTTTCCGGCGAGGTTCACTACTTCGGGTTGCGCATACGAGCCCGCGTACTACACGTCGGCCATGTTCGGCAAGTGGGCGGTCGTCATGGGCGACGCCGCGGGCGTGTGCTGGAACCACTCCTCCCCCTCCGGGGCGGCCGTAAACGCGACGAACATGTTCGTGTACAACCAGTTCTCGGGCGGCAACCCCGTCTACGCGCTCCGGTCCGGGCTGTCGGCGGCCATGGACGCCACCTGGGGCTGCGTCCGCAAACTCGCTTCCGTGCCGGCCTGGGGCTACGGGATCGGCGTCGGCCACGGCGCCGCGGGGGGGGCCGACGTCGGCATGGACCGGACCGGCGTCGCGCCGAACGCCTACTTCGCGCTCGTGAAGTGGACGGACACCAACCGGCTCGTCCAGCCCGAGGACCCGACCTCGCCCAACAGCGTCCTCTATGAACAACAACCCGGGTGCGCCTCCGGCAACTGGCCGGGCCTCAACGGCGTCTTCATCTCGGCGTACAACGAGGCGTGGGCGGTCGGCGAGGGCGGCAAGATCATGCACTGGGCCGGCCCCACCGTCCAGCCCGCCAAGCTCGAGTGCGCGCTCAGCCTCTCCCCCTCCGGAGCGATCCCCCCCGGTACCCTGTTCGATGTCGTGCTCACGGTGACCAACACCGGCGAGGCGGGGCTCGCGAACCTGCTCAAGGATCTCGTGATCACGCCGCCGTCGTCCGCCGGCCTCGTCTGCGGCCCGTTCTGCTCGACGATCTGGTGCGACTTCACCTCGCCCTGCCCGGTCAGCCTGCCGCCCAGCGGGCCGGCGTACTTCACCTGGACCTTCAGCATGACGGGATGCGGGACCGGAATCAGCTTCACGGCGTCGGTGTCGGGTCTCGACCTCTTCGGCAACGGCAACGTGTGGACCTCGACCCAATACATCATCGGCTCCGAGCCGCTGACGCTCACCGTCACGACCTGGCACACGCCGGCCGCCGTCACCGCGGGAATCCCGGTCACCTTCGCGATTGTGGTTTCCAATGCGACGTCGGCCACCGCGAACAACGCCGTGATCGTGGATACCCTGTCGCCCCTGCTCCAGGGCGTCGTGCTCGACGGGCCTCCGGGATTCACTCCCGTGGTGGCGGGCGCGATCGTTTCCTGGGAGGCCACGGGCCCGACTACCATTCCGCCGGGCGTGTCATTCACCTTCTCGGCGACCGGACAGTTTTCCGCCACCTGTACGGCGAGCTCGATCTCGAACGTCGGATTCGCCCGTGCCGACGACGGATGCGGCAACATCGTCGGGAAGGCTTCGGGCGCGGACGCCTTCACGATACCCGGCCTCGCTGCGCCCGCGCTCACGGTCACCATCTGGCACGTGCCCGCCTCGCCGTCCCCGGGAACGATCGTCGCCTACACGATCCAGGTCCTTAACACGGGCACGGCGACCATCACCAGCCTGACCGTGGTGGAGACCCTTCCGCCCGAGCTTGCGGACCCGGTCGCCTGGCCGGCGTCGCTCGGCGTCACCCCCGGCTGGGCGGGGACGACGACAATCTTCACTTGGAACGGCCCCATCAGCCTGTTGCCCGGGACGTCCGCGGCCTTCTCGGTGTCCGCCTACGTTCCATCCACATGTGTGTCCGCCAACGTGACCAACCGGGGCTGGGCCCTCGGCAGAACGACGTGCTCCTCCAGCCCGATATCGTCCTCGTTCGACACGTTCGTCGTGGCGCCCCTGGCTCTGCCAGCCCTGGACGTGACCGTGAGCCACCTGCCGGACCCGGTCGTCGCGGGCGACCAGATCGTCTACACGATCGACGTCAGGAACACGGGCGCGGCCACGATCACGAACCTGCTCCTCGTGGACACGATGCCCGCCGGGCTCCTCGCCCCGACGGAGGGATTCACGCCCGCCCCGTTCACGTTCTCGGCCACCGGACGGGTCTTCTCCTGGCAGGGGACGGGGTTCACGCTGTTCCCGACGAATACCATCTCGTTCACCGCCTCGGGCTTCGTCCCGTCGGGATGCTCCGGCGCCTCGATGGCCAACCTCGCGTGGTCGCGCGTCGTCACGGCGTGCGGCACCGGCCAGACCATCCAGGCCGTCTCTGGCGTCGACAGCGTCCCGATCCCGGGCCAGATCGCCGGGGCGATCGCGGTCGAGAGCCAGCAGGAGGTCCCGGGCCGCTACTTCCTGACCGTCACGCTCACGATCACGGACACGGGTTCCTCGTGGATCAACCGGATCATGCCCGCGACCGACCTCGTCATCACGCCCTCGGGCCCGGAGACCGTCAAGGTCAGCGGCCCGTCCCCGACCGCCTATCTCGACGCGCTCGCCCCGATCCCGGGCACCTCCGTCAATCCCTGCCAGGTCTCGTTCCGGTGGAACTACCGGTCCACGACGGTCACGCCGATCACGATCACGGCCCTGGCCACCGGCGAGATCTGCCCGGCCCCCATCAGCTTCTCGGACTCCTCCAGCGGGTGCGCGGCCCAGGCCGGCGGGACCACCTGCACGTTCAGCGCCTCGACGGTCACGTTCTTCAACGACTCCGGCAACCCGGGCGACTACGCCCTGAACCGCAACCTGTTCCGGGGCCGCACCGAGACGCTGACCGTGACGTTCACGCTCCCGGAGACGACGGACGTGTCCCTGATCGTCTACAACTCGGTCGGCCAGAAGGTGAAGACGCTCATGAAGCGCGTCGTCGCCCGCCGCATGGCGCAGATGCTCGAGTGGGACGGCACCAACGACGACGGCGAGCGGTGCGCCTCCGGAGCCTATTTCGTGCGGCTCGAGACCGCGCACTGGGTCAAGACCAAGAAGGTCGCGCTCGTAAAGTAGGCCGTGAAGAGCCACCGCGCGGAACTGACCTTCACCATCCCCACCCGCCGGGCGTTCGTCCGCATCACGGACCGGGTCAGGGACGCCGTGCGGGATTCCGGCGTCCGCGAGGGACTGGTCCTCGTGAACGCCATGCACATCACGGCCTCGGTCTTCATCAACGACAACGAGACCGGCCTGCACGCCGACATTGAAGCCTGGCTCGAGAAGCTGGCGCCCGAGAAGCCGTGGGCGCAGTACCGGCACAACGAGACGGGCGAGGACAACGCGGACGCGCACCTCAAGCGCACGGTCATGGGACGCGAGGTCACGATTGCGATCACGAACGGCGACCTCGACCTCGGCCCCTGGGAAGAGGTGTTCTACGGCGAGTTCGACGGGCGCCGCAAGAAGCGCGTGTTGATCAAGATAATCGGAGAGTAGGCGCCCGTCGTTGAATCATGCTTCGCACCAATTCCGGGCGCACTTCGGCGCGCCACCCCGCCGTCGCTACTTCGCGGTAACGCTTTCCAGCCAGGTCCTCAGCTCGGGATTCTCGGGATGCAGCTTGAGCGAGTAGCGGAAAGACTCGATCGCCTTCGCCCTGTTCCCGTCCGCCCAGAGGCAATTCCCGGCGAGTTGCCAGCCCTGCCAGTGCCCCGGCGCCCGCTTGAGGAGCGTCCGGAGTTTCGCCAGCGCTCCCTTCCGATCCCCGGCGGCGGCCAGCGCCTCCGCCTCCGCGAAGAGCGCGTCCTCGCTCCCGGGCCGCGCGGCGCCCGCGGCGGGGGCCGCCGCGACGGCGGGCGCCGCTGGCCCCACGCCGTACACGAGCGAAACCCGGTGGCTGACCATGAGCGTGCCGAACGGCTGGTAGGCGTAGTCCAGCCCGAACCTCGCGATGCGGAATCCCACGCCTCCCGTCACGCCGGTGAGTCCGGTGAGCCCGGTGATATTCGACCGCCACTTGTAGCCCGCCCGCAGGACCAGGAACGGGGCCGCCCAGACCTCGGTCCCGACCGCGGCCCACGGGATCCGGTCCACGAACCCGTAGCCCCCGTCGGCGGCCACCCGGATCCGCCCGGGCGCCGTCCACGCCAGCCCGGCCCGCGCCTCGGCGGGGAGCCCGAAGCCGCCCTGTGCCGAACCGAGGTTCCGGATCGCCCAGCCCCCCGTCAGACCGCCGTCTATCGGCACGAGGCCGCCAATCCCCAGGCCGAGCAGCATCCCGGCCGCGGACTCGCTCACCGCCACCGCCGAAATCCCGGTCCATCCCCGTCCGCCGAGCCAGGAGGGATTCCGGAAGCCCACCCCCCCGGAGATCGCCATGTCCGAGAGGCTCGCGACCCGCTCCTTCACGCCTTCCTCGTTCCGCACGTCGTAGGAACCGAAGTTCAGCGAGGCGATGCTCGCCCCGAACGTCGCGCGTCCGACGGGCGCCGCCACCCCGAGGTAGCTGATCCCGATCCCGGCATCCAGCGCGTCGTGCGTCGCCACCGCGTTGACACCCCCGAGCTGGCCCAGCCCGCCGGGATTCCAGTACAGGCAGCTCGCGTCGTCGGCCACCGCCGTGAAGGCCTCCCCCATCCCGACGGCCCGGGCGCCGACGCCCTGGACCAGGAAGGCCCCGCGCAGGAGCCGCGCGTCCGGAGTGGCCGTGCCGAGCAACGTGGAGGCGGCGGCACCACCGGCGCACGCGGCAGCCGCCATAGCCACAAGGAGGCGCCTGAACGTGATCATCGTTTCACGACCACCTTGACCGCCGCGAACTTCTGGATCCGGCCTGACGAAAGCGCCGCCGTGACCCGCAGCAGGTAGGGCCCCGGCGCCCACGCGCGGACCCCCGTGATCACGAGGGACCCGTCCGCCGCCATGACACCGGCCCATGCGCCCTGGTACGCGCGCGCGGGCGCCATGTTGAACACGTCGACGTCCACCTTCACCGCGTCCTCATCCAGCTTCAGGAGGACCGTGATCCGGTCCCCCCCGGCCGGATTCGGGAAGACGATGACGGGCTCGTCGCCCAGGCTCGTGATCGTCTCGTCGACCGTCGCCTGGGCGCCGACCGGCCTTCCGTCACCCGAGTCCGTCCCCGAAACCGACGGGGTCAGCGTCAGGACGCCGGCCCGGTCCGCCCGGACCTGCCACACGAACGTCCGGGAGGCCCCGGCCGCGATCGTGACCGGCCCCGGGGGCGTCGGGGCGCCCAGCGCGTGGGCCCGGGTGGGGTCGCCGAGGCCAAGCGACGGCAGCACGTTCACCGCGGCGGCCGCGCCGCTGTTCGTCACCGTGAGGAACACGCCGAACGTGCCCCGGGTCCGGACGGACCCCGGTGAAGTGCCGGCCCGGGCGGAAAGCACGACCCAGGACGCGTCGACGCCCCGGGCCGCCGCCGTGCCCAACGCCCTACCGAGCCCCGCATCGGTGCCCGTAGCGGTCGCCGTCAGCACGATAGGTCCGGCGCCGGACACGCTAAGGGTCCAGACGAAGGTCTGGGACCCGCCCGCCGGAATCGTGACCGGCCCGGATGGTCCGTCCATGACTTCCAGCGGGCCTCCCGCGCCGCCCGTGTAGAGCGTCGCCGTGACCCCGGCGGCGTCGGCGCCCCCCGGATTCGCCACCGTGACTTCCACCGTGATCCACCGGCCCACCACGGGCGGCAGGGGCGCTATCGCGATCGCCGTGCTCAGGGAAGCCGGCAAGCGCAGATCGAGCGCCAGGCTGGCGGCGGAGGCGAGCGGGCTCCCAAAGAAGGCGTCCGTGCCGTTCGAGGCAACCGCCAGCACCGGCGTCCCCGCTCCGTTGACCGAGTAGGTCCACGCGAACGTCTGGGCGGCGCCCGGCCCCAGGACGACCGGCCCGGCCGGCACGGGTCCCGCCACCAGCGCGAGCTGGCCGATCCCGGCCGCCGGATTCGCCGGCACCCCGACGCCGTTCGCGGTCTGCGCCCCGTCATTCGTGACGGTGTACGACACCGTGATCCAGCCGCCGGTGTAGGCGGGGACGGGGCCGGACGCCAGCGCCGAATACATCCGCGCCGGCTGGGCGGTCACGACGGAGACGGTGCCGACCGCCACGCGCGGCTGCCCGGTCGCGAGCTCGACCGCCGTGATCGTGACGGAGAACGCCACGGTGCCGGCCCCGGACGCGCTGAAGGTCCAGACGAACGCGTGCGACTGGCCCGGGGCCAGCCCCATGCCGAAGGACGGGGACGGCCCGATCTGGGTCACGAGTCCCGCTCCCGACGTCACCTGGAGCGCCGCCGCGAACGTGGCATCCGTCCAGCTTCCCGTGTTCGTCACCGTCATGACCACCGTCGTCCAGGACCCGACGGGCAGAAGCGCCGGCGTGGCCGCGATCGCCCCCGCCAACGGGGACGCCGTCATCCGGTAGTTCACGCTTCCCGACCAGACATCCGTCGGCGCCGAGCCGCGCACTCGCAGGTAGTAGGTCTGGGTCGCCGCCGCCGTGTAGTCGAGACTGAACTGCCAGGAGCCGCCGCCGTCGTCGTCCGATTGCACCAGGGAGACGCCGGCCGCATCGCTGTACAGGTCGGCCGCCGGGTCGCCGCCGCTGCTGCCAATTGAGTCGAAGTGGTACGTGTTGCCCGCCACCATGTTGATCCGGAACCAGTCGTTGGGGTCCCCCAGCAGGCCGTTGAGGATGTGCAGGCCATGGGCCTGGGTCAAGGACGCCGGCACGAGGACGCTGCCGCCGGCGCTGGCGTCGTCGGCCGGGTCATAGGCGTCGAGCCCGCCCGAGGCGGCGAGCACGCTTACGGTGGAGGCCGCCGACACCGGACTGCCCGTCCCGGAATCCACGCCCGCCGCCGTCGCGGTGAACCACACCAGTCCGGTCCCGGACACGCTGTACGTCCAGGCGAAGGTCTGGGACGCGCCCGGCGCCAGCGTGACCGGCCCCGCCGGGACCGGTCCGGCCTCGTAGGTCACCCAGCTCCCGCCCGAGTTGATCTGGATCGCGGGCACGACGCCGGTCACGTTCGAGCTTCCGTAGTTCGTCGCCGTCAGCGCCAGCGTCACCCACTGGCCCGCGCCGGCCGTGCCCGGGGTGGCCTTCAGCGAGGCCGCGAGTATGACCGTCGGGGTGAAGACGACCTGGTCCACCCAGCCCGCATCCGCCCCGGTCGTCACGCTCCCGTCCTTCGAGTACTGCCAACGCAGCGTATGCGCCCCCGCCGGTATCGCAAACGTCTTCTGCGTCCACGCCACGCTGCCGCTGATCGCCCCCGCCTGCGGCGTCCCGTCGATCAGGAACGTCAGGTAGTCGAACCCGGACTCCGAGTCTACGCGCCAGTAGAACGTCAGGGCGCCCGGCCCCGTCACCGTCGTCTGGAGATAGCAGCTCTGGGAGTTGTTGATGTCCCCGCTCTGCGCCGCGTCGCCGCCGAAGTAAGTGACCGCGGTCTCGGGGAACCAGTTCGCGTTTCCCCCCGTCGTCCAGGCCAGGGGGACGTTGTCCACCGCCTCCCCCAGCGTCAGGGCGCCCGCGACGGTCGCCGACGCCGAAACCGAGACCCCCAACCCGGACCCCGTGTCGGTGCCGGCGGCGGTCGCCGTGAATGCGATCGTGCCAAAGCCGGACACGCTGTACGTCCACAGGAACGTCTGCGCCCCGCCCGGTACGAGCGTCACCGGCCCCGGCGGCACGGGCCCGCCCTCGGGAACCACCAGCGCGGAGCCCGCGTTGATCTGCACCGCGGGCACGACTCCGGTCACGTTGAAGCCGCCCGCGTTCGTCACCGTGAGGGCGAGCTGGAACCACTGGCCGGTGACAACCGACCCGGGGCTCGCCGCCAATGACGCCCGCAGCGAGGTGAGTGTGGCGCCGCCGGACGCGGCGGCCACGACCGGGATGCCAAGGACGGCGTCGGCACCAACCGCCGTCGCCGTGAACGCCACCGGGCCCGCTCCGCTCGCGCTGAACGTCCACACGAAGGTCTGCGCCCCCCCCGCGGCGAGGCTGAGCGGCCCGGGCGGCACAGCCGTGCCCTGCGCCACGACGAGGGCCGCCCCGCCGTTGACGCTCAGGAACGGCATGAGCCCCGAGGCGCCGACGCCGCCCGTGTTCGTGATCGTCAGCCGTACCGTGAACCACTGGCCGACCGAAACCGCCGCCGGGGCGACGGCCAGCGATGCCGCCAACTGCGCCGGCGGGACGATCGAAAGCGCGCGGGTCGCCGCGCTGAAGACCGGGCTCCCGGTGCCCGAATCCGTCCCGCTCCCCGTGGCGGTCAGGTTCACGGACCCGATTCCGGACGCCGAGTACGTCCAGGTGAAGCTCTGTGACGCCCCCGGCGCCAGCACCAGCGGGCCGGCCGGCAGCGGGCCGGTCTCGTATACCACCAGCCCGGCGCCGGAGTTGACCTGAATCGACGGCGTGACCCCGTTGGCGTTCAGGGTTCCGGTGTTGGTCACGGTCAGCACGACCTGGACCCACTGCCCGGAAAGAGCCGGCGAGGGAGAGAGAGACACCGCCGCCGCGAGGTACGCGCCCGTAACGGGATCGATCCGCCGCACGCGGTGGTCGCCGACGTTGACGACATAGAGGTGGCACGCGGCGTCCAGCGCGACGCCCACCGGGCCGTTGAGCTGGGCGGTCGAGGCCGCGATGCCGTTGCCGTTGTACCCGGCGACCCCGGTGCCCGCCACCGTGCCGATCAGGCCCGTCCCCGCGTCGACCCGCCGGACCCGGTGTCCCGCCATCTCCGCCAGGTAGAGGTGGCCGTTGCCGTCGACCGTGATCCCGGTGGCACGGTTGATCCGCGACGTGGTCGCCGCGATCCCGTCCCCGGTATAGCCGGCCACCCCGGTGCCAGCCACCGTGCTGATGAGGCCCGTCGCCGCGCTCACCTTCCGGATCCGGTAGTTCTGGTCGTCGGTGATGTACAGGTTCCCGGTCGCATCGAAAGCCAGCACGCAGGGATTGTTGATCTGGGCACCCGTCGCCGCGATCCCGTCCCCGTTGTAGCCGCCGGTCCCGGTGCCGGCGACCGTGCTGATCAGGCCCGTCGTCATGTCCACCTTCCGGACCCGCTGGTTGTATTGGTCGCTGATATACACGTTGCCCGCGGCGTCCACCCCGCCGAAGCTCGGATAGTTGAGCTGGGCGGTCGTGGCCGCGATCCCGTCCCCGTTGTAGCTGGCGACTCCGGTGCCCGCGACCGTACTGATCAACCCCGTCGAAGCCGAGACCCGGCGGACGCGCTGGTTCTTGCTGTCGAAGATGTACAGGTTGCCCGCGGCGTCCAAGGCCACCCCGGAGGGATTGTTCAACTGGGCGGACGTCGCCGCGATCCCCTCGCCGTTGTAGCCGGCCGTCCCGGTCCCCGCCACCGTGCTGATCAATCCCGTCGCCGCCGACACCTTGCGGACGCGGTTGTTGAAGAAGTCCGCGACGTAGACGTTCCCGGCGCTGTCCGCCGCCAGCCCGTACGGCGTATCGAGCTGCGCCGCCGTCGCCGCAATCCCGTCCGAGTTGTACCCGGAAAGCCCGGTCCCCGCCACGTTGCTGATCAACCCATACGGCATCCCGCACGCCGGCAACGACGGGACGCCCGTCACGAAGACTTGGGTCCCGGCCGCCAGCACGGCGGAGCCCGTCCCCGAGTCCGTCCCCGTTCCGGTGGCCGTCAGCGAAACGACCCCCGAGCCGGACACGGAGTACGTCCACGTGAAGCTCTGCGACGAGCCGGGAGCCAGCGTCAGCGGTCCGGCCGGGGCCGGTCCGTTCTCGTATACCAGCAGCCCCGCCCCCGCGTTGAGCTGGATCGCCGGGACCACCCCGGTCACGTTCGCTCCCCCGACGTTGGTCACCGTGAGCACGACCTGCACCCACGCCCCCAAGGCGGGCGCCGCGGGCGCGACCGACAACGCGGCCGCGAGCGGCTGCGGGACCACCACCGTGATCTCGTCGACGTACCACCCCTTGTAGTTGTTGCCGGTCCCGTCGATCGAGTCGAACGTGAACCTGAACATCGCCGACTGCCCCGCGTAGGCCGCGAGGTCGATCTGCACCTGGTACCACGCGTTCTCGGTCCCGAACAGGTTCCGCAACAGCGTCCACGAGCCCCCGCCGTTGGTCGAGATATACACGTTCCGGGTGTCCCAGACCGGGGAGTTCTCCGTCTGCTCCCAGCTCCAGAAGGTGAGCTGCTGATTCGCGCCGATGGCGTACGCGGGACTGGTCAGGTCGCCGAACGTACGCAACCCCGTCGCGTAGTTGCCCGTCCCATCCTGGCCGTACCACCACGTGTTCGGACTCCCGCTCGTGAACGGCCGGCTCGCGGGGGTCGTGCCGTCCGCGACGCCGTGCCACATCCCCGAGGTCGTCCACGCCCCGGCCACAGTGACGGCCTCCACCGCCGATGCGCCCGCTTGCACCGTGGCCCCGGATCCCGCGTCCGTGCCCGTGGCCGTGCCCGTGAACGAAACCGTCCCGGCCCCCGACGCGCTGTACGTCCACACGAACGTCTGCGCCCCGCCCGGGACGAGCGTCACCGGCCCCGGCGGCACGGGCCCGCCCTCGGGAACCACGAGCGCCGAGCCCGCGTTGATCTGCACCGCGGGCACGACTCCGGTCACGTTGAAGCCGCCCGCGTTCGTCACCGTGAGCGCGATCTGGAACCACTGGCCGGTGACGACCGACCCGGGGGTCGCCGTCAGCACCGCCCGCAGCGAGGTGAGCGTCGCGCCGCCCGATGCGGCGGCGACGACCGGGGTGCCAAGGACCGCGTCCGTGCCCGTCGCCGTCGCCGTGAACGCCACCGGGCCCGTCCCGCTCGCGCTGAACGTCCACACGAAGGTCTGCGCCGCCCCCGCCGCGAGCGCAACCGGCCCCGGCGGCACCGCGCCCCCCTGCGCCACGACGAGAGCGGCCCCGCCGTCGACGTTCATGAATGGCATGACTCCCGAGGCGCCGGCGCCGCCCGTGTTCGTGACCGTCAGCCGCACCGTGAACCACTGGCCGGCCGGGACCACCGCCGGGGCGACGGCCAGCGACGCTGCCAACTGGGCCGGCGGGACGATCGAGAGCGCGCGGGTCGCCGCGCTGAAGACCGGGCTCCCGCTGCCCGAGTCCGTCCCGCTCCCGGTGGCGGTGAGGTTCACGGATCCCAACCCGGACGCCGAGTACGTCCAGGTGAAGCTTTGGGACGCCCCCGGGGCCAGCGTCAGCGGGCCGGCCGGGGTCGGACCGTTCTCGTATACCACCAGCCCCGCCCCGGCGTTGACCTGTATTGCCGGCAGCACCCCGGTCACGTTCGCGCTTCCCACATTCGTCACCGTGAGCACCACCTGCGCC
>ERZ1292640.66-Hain-H43-02um-R1-66-length-79153-cov-9_pt1 | contig 79153 bp, 81 predicted proteins | sample MGYA00564404_ERZ1292640 | MGnify/ENA primary metagenome ERZ1292640 (study PRJEB36523, sample SAMEA6512636) | groundwater metagenome | collected 2019-01-08 | study: AquaDiva: Metagenomics assemblies of 32 groundwater samples
ACATGGCCACCACAAATGCCAACACTAGCGCGATAGCACTCCCGGCCATGATGTGCTGCCGCTTCATGCTCGTACCCCTTGTCGATGCGCGGCCATCAACAATCCGACAATCATGCTGAATGCGAGAAGAGACATGAGCGGGATGGTGAGGAAGCCGACCAGGCGCAAGTCAACGTCTGCACAAGACAGACCTTTGCTGCAAGGCTGCAGGTTCTCCGGAATCCAGCCGCTGTACAGGAGGAGGTGGTAGCCAGCCACCGCCCAGCCGACGGCTGCCAGCGCCAGCCCGTAGAGCACGCTGCCGGAGTCCTGTCGATATAGCCCAATGCCCAAGACCAGTACCAGAGGGAACATCGCGATCCGCTGATACCAGCAGAGCAGGCAGGGTTGCAGTTGCATCACCTCGCTGAAGAAGAGGCTGCCGAGCGTGCCGGCGAAGCTGGCTAGCCATGCCAGCAAGAGCAGGGTCCACGCCATAGGGCGCATATTTTGCGCCGACGACGATGTGGTGACGAGTTTTGCGGTATTCAGGGTGACACCTTCAGAAAGGACTGTATTAAATCAAGCGCGGGCTTCTCATCCCAAGCGGCGGCACCGGAGAGCCGACCAATCTCGCGCCCTTGCGCGTCGATCAGCAGCGTCGTGGGCACCGTGGTCACTCCAAGTGTGCTCAGTGCCAGGCCTTGGGTGTCCGTGTAGTTCTGGAGCGTTGTAGCATTGATCTGCCGCAGGAACGCATCGGCCTTGACAGGCGAGTCGAGCGCCAGCGTTACGACGGTGAATCTGTCTCCACCCAGGCGCGCATTCAGCCGGTCCAGAGCTGGCATTTCTTCACGGCATGGTGGGCACCAGGTGGCCCACAGGTTTAGGAGCAACATTCGGCCGCGGAATTTGCTCAGGCTGGTAGGCTTGCCAGTGGGATCGGAGAAATGTAAGTCCGGGACATCCCGCGGCTTAGCCCAACGCTGGAAACTCTGGCCGTTGAGCTCAATGATTTGGACGGCAGCCGGCGAGGCGCCTTGGCCCTCTTGCACAGGGAATAGGCCTTCTATAACGTGGCGGGCCATGAATCCCAGGACAAAAATGGCCGCTAGACCGACGGCAACAACGGAGACTCGCAGGACTTTGGACATAATAAGACTGGCAATTGAACAACCTCTAGCCGGTAGAGAGTCAAGCACCTTGCTCAATCCCCAGTGAATCGGCCCAGCCGAATGTCACGGACGAGGAGGTTTTAGACGAACATCCGACCGGAGGCACGCCGGAGCGGATCAACTCTTAACCCACACTCTAAAGTCGCCATGAACACCCGAATGAATAGACGCCGGATCTTCAAGCTGTTTCATGACCGCTTCCACGGTGAACGCTTCTGGAGAACGCGAGAGGAACAGGCGTGGCTCGATGTGGCGCCGGTGGGCCGGGAATTTGGCAGTCCGGACTATGAGCGCCTTCAAGTCCTGGACCTCTACGCCACAGGGAGGATGAGCTGCGAAGATGCCATGCGCATACTTGGCATTGACAACCTGCAAGGGCTTCAGCAGCAGATGTTGGCAGCGAACCTCAGGGCTCCGACTACAGCGACGTGAGGCGCTGAATGGGAAGGTCGCGGGGCAATCTCCACCTCGTCAGTAATTATTGCGCCTATCAACCGCCACATCCTACCGATGCGCACCACTGGTGCTTGGGGGCGCTCAGGCAAACTGCAGTTCGATCTTGCCGGCGCGGCGCCGCACCGGGCCGACCACGATCTTCACGTCATGTCCCAGCCGGGCCACCAGCTCCAGCAGCTTGGCTTCACTGACACCGCGGAATTGGCCGCGCGTGATGCGCGATACCTTGGACTGGTCGATGCCCAACAGTGCAGCCGCATCTTCCTGCGTCAGGCGGCGCGCCTTGATTGCGCGGGCAACCTCGCCGGCCAACTGGGACTTGCGCTGCATCTCGGCCGCGTCGGTGTAACCCAGATCAGCATAGACGTTGGTGCTGCCTTCTTCGATAGTTATGCTTGCGTGTTCATTCATTTGCGTGCTCCTTGCTTTGCCTGCCAAACCTCGAAATCCTGTTTCGCGGCCTTCAAGCGGGTGTTGATCAAATCCATGTCCGGCTTCGGCGTGGCTATGCCGCTTTTGGACTTCTTCTGGAAGCAGTGCAGGACATAGACCCAGCCGGCGAACTTGACGGTGTAGACGGCCCGGTAGGTGTCGCCCTGGTGGTCTTCGACCACCTCCAGCACGCCGGCCGAACCAAAACCCGTCATGACCTTGGCGTCTTGATGTTTGCCGCCGGCCTGGGCCAGGTCGATGGCATGGCCAAAAACGTCTTTGACATCTTCTGGCATTGCATCGAGATCACGCTTGGCGGAACTGACCCATTTGATGGGTTTGCGGGCTGGCTTCGACATCGCCTCAATTATGCCTGTTTAGGCATATTGCCGTCAACGCGCCGGGGGCGGAATTTTTAGCCGCAGGGGTGACTTTTTTCTGCGGGGGCATATAAGCGCGCTTATGACGCCAAATCGACATTTGGCCGGCCCCGTACCAGCGCCGCGGTTAAAGCCGCCCAAATCGGCTTCACATTGGATAATCCACCATTATCCAATGTTAGTTTTATCGAAAGCTATAACTTCTTGACCTCCTAAATAGTATGTAATATCATGGTACGTACTATAGTATGAAATAATGAGGTGAGCCATGGCCAGAGCGGGAATCTACAAGTCTGAAGTGCTGCGCGCCCGCGATAAATTGCTGGCCGCCGGGCGCAATCCGTCCATCGATGCGGTGCGTGAAGAGCTGGGCAGCGGCTCCAAAACCACGATCCACCGCTACCTGAAGGAGATCGAGGAAGAGGAAGTGCCGGCCACCGGCAGCCGCGTGGCCGTCAGCGAGGCGATCCAGGATTTGGTGGGGCGCCTGGCCGCCCGCGTCAACGAGGAGGCGGAAGAGCGGGTCACCACGGCGCAGGCTAGGCATGCCGAGCAGCTGAGCCAGCAGCAGCAAGCCGCCGCGGCCCTGAAAACCGAGGCGCAGGCCACGCGTCAGCAGCTGGAGCAAACCCAGCGAGGGCTGGCCGATGAAAAGACCGCTCACGGCACAACCAGCGAAGCGCTGAGCAGCAAGACCCTGGAAAACACGCAGCTCGTCCAGCAGGTGGCCGACCTGCAGGAGCGCCTCGCTGCCGAGGAACGCCATCGCCAGTCCCTGGAAGAAAAGCATCAGCATGCGCGCCAGGCGCTGGAGCATTTCCGGCAATCCACCAAGGAACAGCGCGACCAGGACCAGCGCAAGCACGAGCAGCAGGTGCAGTACCTGCAGGCCGAGTTGCGTGGCGCGAACGAGACCTTGGTCACTAAGCAGCAGGAAGCCGTCCACACCCTGCAGGACAACGCGCGCTTGCTGGGTGATTTGTCGCGCGCCCAGGGCGATCTGCACCAGGTCCAGGAAGAGGTGCGGGGCCTGCGGCCGCTCAAGGATGAACTGGGGTTTGCCCAAAGGCGCGCCGAGGAGTTGGGCTGGCGTCTGGTCGAGCAGGACGCGGCCGTCCAGCAGCTCAGCACCTCGAACAAGGAGTTGCTCGCCAAGGTCGACGAGATGCTCACCACAAAACAGCAGTTGGAAATGGCGCTGGCGACGGCTAGGTCATCCGTCACGGCACAAGAGCAGGTTGTAGCCAACATGCTGGAGCGATTCAGTGTGCCGACGCCTGGTCCTGATTTGGTGGTGGAAAACCCGCCTGAAGGGGCCCGCCAATCGGTTAAGAGAGATTCAAAGAAATCAACAGCGACGGGGACATAGGCCTGTTTCTGCGAAATTTTCAGGAATCGGCCGACCATCTACAGCGTCACGAACAGCCAGGCCGGCATCGGTATAGGCGGCAGCAGCGGCACGATCTTGCGGTGCGAGAACACCATCGCAAAGCCGATGAGCAGGCCGAACAGCCCGCCCGATGGGCCCACCGTCGGCACACCGCTGCCCAGCAGTGCCGTCACGGCCAGTTGCAATTGCCGATGACCTTTGCATTTGGTTGCGCTGCACGAGGCTGTGCGATCGCGTTGACATGGATCAACAAAGGTACGGCGCATGACAAACGTCATGGCCGGCAGCCCCATAGGTCTCCTAAGGTGTCAATGCTTCCCGCCACTGGCGAGTCAACCATCCTCACCATCGCGCGCGTCACCTTCTGGGGCGCGCTGGCGATGACGCTCACCGCCGGCGTCGGGCGTGTGTTCGGCGTGGCGGCCTGACACCCGGCCCCTGTCCAGCGCCGCGCCCACTGATGTGACAGCGACAACACTGATGGCGTATGCGGTCTCGAAGGCAAGTGGTGGTGGACCGGCGTCAAGCAACCGGTCGAACAGGCGGCGAGCAAACGAGGGGCCCACGCATGGATGGCGACAAGTCGGGAGGCTCGCCAACGTTGCCTTGGAGTTGCACAACGCTGTTTCGGAGATCCACATGAAACTTTCCTTTCACGGCGCCGGCCGCGGCTTCACCGGCTCGTGCCACCTGGTCGAATGCGCCGGCAAATGCGTGCTGATCGATTGCGGCCTGTTTCAGGGCGGACGCGGATGGAACTTTCACTTTGACAGCAAATTTGCTGTTTGTGAAGTTGGGGGTGTCCATACCATTGCGCGGAACCCGCTTTTGGGCAAGAACCCGCAGATCTTCAATGGTGGTGATCACGGCCATGAGCTTGTCTCCTTGAATGACTCGATGTTCTTTCGATGTTCTTTCGATGTTCCCACAGCCCGTGGCGTCGGCGGAAAGCTGGTTGCATTCCATCGTAGCGGGGCGCCCGTGAAAAAGGCGAGCCGTAGCTCGCCTTGAAGGGGAAGGGCCCAAGCCCGCGTATCAGCCGAGGTTGACTGGCACAAAAATCTTGTCGCTGCCGCGCTGGATCAGCAGTGCGACCGATTTTTCCGACTTCGCCACGGCGGCCTTGACCTGATCGACACTCTTCACGGCTGTACCGTTGACGGCGATCAGCACGTCGCCGGACTGCACACCCGCCATCGCGGCCGGGCCGCTGGCGTCCTGCACCAGCAAGCCGCTGTCAATGCCGGAGTCGCGTTTTTCGGCTTCCTGCAGAGGACGCAGCGCCAGCCCCAGCTTACCCTTGGCCATTGCATCCTTGCTGCTGGCAACTGTCTGCATCTTGTCGTTGGCGTTGGCCAGGCGTGCCGTGATTTCCTTCGCGGCACCCTGGCGCCACACGTCGAGCTTGACGCTGTCGCCAGGCGCTGCAAGCCCGATGATGGCGGGCAGGTCGCCCGACGACAAGATCGGCTGGCCGTTGACCTGGCGAATCACATCGCCTGCTTCCAGGCCGCCCTTGTCTGCAGGCCCGCCTTTTTCAACGCTGGACACCAGCGCGCCCTCGGGTTTGTCAAGCTTGAACGAGTTGGCAAGTGCCTGGTTAACTTCCTGGACTGCTACACCCAGCTTGGCATGCTCGGCCTTGCCGGTGGCCACGATCTGGTTCTTGATTTTCCAGGCAACGTCGATGGGAATGGCGAATGACACGCCCTGGTAGCCACCGCTGCGACTGTAGATCTGCGAGTTGATACCGACCACTTCGCCGCGTGCGTTGAACAGCGGGCCACCGGAGTTGCCCGGATTCACGGCGACGTCGGTCTGGATGAAAGGCACGGCACTGTCGTCAGGCAGCGAGCGGCCCTTGGCGCTCACCACACCGGCCGTCACCGTGTTCTCGAATCCGAAAGGCGAGCCGATGGCCAGCACCCATTCGCCGACTTTCAGGTCAGCGGTCTTGCCCAGCGTCACGACCGGCAAGTTTTTGGCGTCGATACGCAGCACGGCCACGTCGGTTTTAGGGTCCGCGCCCAACACCTTGGCCCGGAATTCTCGGCGGTCCGTCAATTTGACCGAGACTTCCTTGGCGTCCTTGACGACGTGGGCATTGGTCAGGATGATGCCGTCGCTGCTGACGATGAAGCCGGAGCCCTGGCCGCGCATGGGCACTTCCTGCTGGCCACCGCCGCCATTGCCACGGCCTGCGCCTGAGCCCTGCTGGAAGCGACGGAAAAATTCGGAGAACGGATCATTGGGCGAACCGCCGCCGTTACCCTGGGCAAAAGGCGACTCGTCGGACACCTTGGTGGTGCCGGTGACGCTGATGTTGACCACCGCCGGCCCGTAGCGCTGGGTGATCTGCGGGAAGTCCGGCATGGTCACGGGCGCGATGGGCGCGCCTGGTGCGACGGTGGCGCTGATGGCCGGGGGTACGGCTGCGCCTGCACGGCTGTGCAAGCTATCTAGTGCGGTGATACCTGCACCGCCGATGATGCCGGCGGCCAGTAAGGCGGCGACCAGCGAGGTATTTTTAAGAGCAATAGATTTCACGACGAGGACTCCTGGGGTTGGTGGCACCCCTCGGTGCCGGTAACCATGACTGTGAGGAGCCAGTCTTAGGCGGGGCTTAAAGAAGCGCGAAGCGCTTTCCTAGATCTGAAAACCCAGCCAGCGCACCAAGCCTTCGGCAATATCGCGCAGCAGCGAGGGGCGAACCGGCTCGAAGAAAGGCAGTGTGCTGAACTGGCCGTCCACCCAGCGCGTGACGGTGCCGATGTCCTCGGGCGAATAGAACGCCACCATCAGTTCGAAGTTCAGGAACAGGCTGCGCGCATCGAGATTGAGCGAGCCGCAAAAGGCCAGCGCGTCGTCAACCACCACCACCTTGGCATGCACCATGGCGCCACTCAAGCGCACCTTGCCGCCGGCCGCAACCAGGTCGCGCAGCGCCCGGGCGCGTGCGATGTCGGCCAGCCGGTGGTTGGACCGCGCGGGCATGATGAGTTCCACCTGCACGCCGCGCCGGGCCGCCAGGCACAGCGCCGTCAGCAGCGTGTCGTCGGGCACGAAGTAGGGCGTGACGGCCACAACGCGATACTGGGCGCGAAACAAGGTGGTGAGCAACAGGCCATAAAACGTGTCCTCGGCCTGGTCGGGGCCGCTGGGGACCAGTTGCGCGCGGTGCAGGCCGGTGTCCGGGGCGCCGGTAGCCGCAGGCAGCGTGGGCACCGGTGGTGGCCTTGAGACATCCGCTGGTTCACCGCCCGGATCACCGCTACGCCAATGGCTCTCGAAGATCTGCCACGCCTCGGCAGCGAGCGAGCCTTCAAGGGAAAAACTCAGATCGATCCAGGGCGGTGTGCCGCCGTCGTGCGTGAAATATTCCGCTGCGAGATTGCGCCCGCCCGTCCACAGCCGCTGGTTGTCGGCGATGGCCAGTTTGCGGTGGTTGCGCAGGTTGGTGCGTCCGCGCAGGGGGTTGTGCAGCAGCGGCATGAACCAGTGCACCTGCACGCCGGCACCGCGCAGACGGCGCACACGGCTGTCCGATGTCTGCCAGCTTCCCACCGCGTCGAGCAGCAGGCGCACGCGCACCCCGGCAGCGGCGCGGCGCTCGAGAAGCGCTGAAAGGCGTTCGCCCAGGGCATCGTTGCCGAGTACAAAGGTGCAGATGTCCAGTTGCGCGCGGGCCGATTCGATCAGGCTGACGAGCGCATCCCAGGCCGCCTGGCCGTCCTGATGAAAGCCGATGTGCCGGTTGGGCGCAGGTGGCGGCAGGCCCATGCCTAGCAGTGTGGCAATCGCGCCGTTTTGCAGGCTGTTGTCGGGCGGCTGTGAGGGTGCCGGGGCCTGCCGGGCGGGGCGCGCGAACTTGCGTTGCCCCAGCACCAGGTACAGCGGCACCCCGACGTAAGGCACCAGCGTAATGATCAGCACCCAGGCGAGCGCTGCGGAAGGGTGGCGCCGCTGCCCGCTGGTATGGGTTCTGACTGCGTAGATCAGCAGGGCAGCCAGCACGAATACCACGTGGGTGAGAACAGACAAGTGAGTTTCCGGAGTTATTGCGCCGCCGATTATCGGGTCGCTGCAGTGTTCGGGGCTGGGGCCAGGTCGGCGGGCATTTCAGGGGAAGCGTCGGATTCTGCCGGCGTCACAGCCGGCATGCGCAACTCAACGCGCAGGCCGCCCCGACGTGCGGACCGGTCCAGGCGCAGGGTCGCGCCGTGGCGGTCTGCAATCGTCTTGACAATCGCCAGGCCCAGCCCGCTGCCGGTTTCGGCCAGTGGGTCGCTGGCGCGAAAAAACCGGTCGAACACGCGCGACCGGTCTTGCGCCGCGATGCCCGGCCCGCTATCTTCGATGGTCAGCACGGCCTGTCCGTCCAGGCTTTCGATGCTGACATCCACCTGGCCCGACACGGGCGTGTACTTGATGGCGTTGTCCAGCAGGTTGCGCAGCAGCATGCGCAGAGCTTCGGGCTGGCCCATCACCACCACCTGCTGATGCTTTGATATGCCCAGATCAATGTACCGGGGCTGGGCCAGCGGCAGCATGTCAGCCACCGCCCATCGCACGATCTCGCCGAGATCGACAGGCTCGGCGCGCTGCGTGACTGCGCTGCCTTCCTCGCGGGCCAGCACCAGCAGCTGCTCGACCAGGCGGATCGCGCGGTCGATACCCTGGTTCAGGCGCGCCACGCCCACTTCGCGTTCGTCCGGGTCGGTGCTGGCGCGGCGCAGCGCCTGCGCCTGGAGCTTGAGCGCCGTGAGCGGTGACCGCAGTTCATGCGCCGCATCGGCCACGAAGTGCTGCTGCATTTCAAAGGCATCGCGCACCCGGCCAAACAGCAGGTTCAATTCATCGACCAGCGGACGTACCTCGTCGGGCAGATCGTCATTGACCAGCGGCGAAAAGTCGTTGACCGCCCGGTTCGCCACCTGGCGGCGCGCCCGCTCAATGGGCGCCAGCGACCGGTTGATGGCCCACCACACCGCCAGCATCAGCAGCGGCGTCAGCAGGGCGAACGGCAGCACGGCGTGAAGGGCGATGGCGCGCGCGCGCGTGGCGCGGGCTCCCAGGTCCTGGGCAATCTGCACTGTTTGCGAAGCGGTCTGCAGGGAATAAACGCGGTAGTGGTTGCCGTCGGCCTCCACCTCCGAAAAACCAAGAATGGTGCGCGGCGGCAGCGTGGACCGTGTGGAGCGAAAAAGCTGCGTGCCGTCGGGGCCCCACACCTGCACATAGATATCGAAACCCCCGTCACCCTGCATGAGGGCGGCAGGAAAGTCTGGTTCGGCGCCGCTGGAAAACCGCGCGCTGCCACCGAGCGAGCGGGCCACCTGCTGCAGGTGGTCGTCGAACATCGCGTCGGCCTGCTGCACAGCACTGCGGTAGGCGGTGGCAGCCTGCAGCACGGTAGCCAGCAAAATGGCCACCAGCACGAACCACAGCAGGCGCCGTTTCAGCGAATGCGACGGAATGTTCATCATTCCCTGGGCACCAGGTAACCCAGCCCGCGCACGGTTTGAATCAGATCGTTGCCCAGTTTCTTGCGCACGCCATGAATGTAAACCTCGACCGCATTGCTGCTGATGTCGTCTTTCCAGCTGAAGAGTTTTTCTTCAAGCTGCGCACGCGACAGCACCGCGCCGGGTCGCACCAGCAGGGGTTCGAGCACCGCCCATTCGCGCGCTGACAGAGAAACCGGCTGGCCGCCCACGGTGGCCTCATGGGTGGCCGGGTTCAGGCTGATGCCCTTGTATTCAAACACCGGCTCTGCCCGGCCGGCGGCCCGGCGCAGCAGCGCGCGTATGCGGGCCAGCAGTTCGTCGGTGTCGTAGGGCTTGACCACGTAGTCGTCGGCGCCCGCGTCAAGCCCGGCGATGCGGTTGCCGACGGCATCGCGTGCGGTGGCAATCAATACCGGGACCGGGTTGCGCCGGCTTCGCAGGCCACGCAGCACCTCCAGACCATCGCGCTTGGGCAGGCCCAGGTCGAGCAGCACCAGGTCGTACTGTTCAGTGCGCAGCGCCTCATCGGCCATGACGCCGTCGCGGACCCAGTCCACGGCATAGTTCTCGCCGCGCAGAACCTGCAGCACCGCTTCACCGATCATGGTGTCGTCTTCGACCAGTAACAAACGCATGGGATGCCTTTTTACCGTGGAGTATGCAGGGGCCAGCTTAGGGCTACGCTGAATAAGCCCAAGCAAAGCGAGCTTCTGGGTTGATGATGGTGACATTTCGCGCAAGCGTCTCGTTATCGAGGCGGATTGCAGCCCTTATGGGTATGTTTCGCGGGCCGCGTGGCCCTTGTGCCGCTCTCACGGACGCACCTGTGCCATCAACCGTTGTCGGCCGAGGTAGATGTTGGCCAGTGCCAAGGCCATGAACGCGCGCGTGGCGTTCTTGGCCAAGCCGCGATAGCGCACTTTGCCAAAGCCCCACAGCCGCTTGATCACCCCGAACACGTGCTGCACCCGCGCCCGGATGCGCGACTTGTTACGGTTCTTGCCTCGAGCGGCTTCGTCGACGATGCCCTTGCGCTTTGTACGCTGGTTCGTGAAGTCTTTGGCCTTGGGCGCCTTGCCTTCAATCAGCTCCTTCTGGCTGGCATAGGCCGAGTTACCGTACACGCGCCTTTCCTGCCCATGCAGTAAGTCTGGCAGCGGATGCTTGTCATGCACGTTCGCCGCCGTCACCACGGCGCGGTGTGCCAGCCCCGTCCGACTGCCCACCCCGATGTGCAGCTTCATGCCGAAATACCATTGCTTGCCCTTGCGGGTCTGGTGCATCTCGGGGTCGCGGGCCTTGTCTGCGTTCTTGGTCGAGCTGGGCGCCCCGATGACGGTGGCGTCCACGATGGTGCCGGTGTTGACCTTGAAGCCCCGGGCTTGCAACTCTTGCCCCACCTTGGCGAACAGGGCCTCGCCGAGCTTGTGGTCATTGAGCAAACGGCGAATCTTGAGCATCGTGGGGGCATCGGGCACCGGCTCTCGGCCCAGATCGATACCCACGAAGCGGCGCAGGCTGGCGCTGTCGTACAAGGCCTCCTCGCAGGCCAGATCGGCCAGGTTGAACCAGTGCTGGATGAAGTGGATGCGCAGCATGCGCTCAAGGCCAATGGGTGGGCGGCCGTTGCCTGCCTTGGGGTAGTGCGGCTCGATGACCTCGCACAGCGCTGCCCACGGCACGATGGCCTCCATGGTCGCCAGGAACTCGTCTCGCCGCGTGGGCTTGCGGTGTTGCTCATATCCAGATTGATCGGCTGCCATGGCCAGGGTCTGCTGTTTCATCGTGGGGCCCTCACTGTTGGATGCCCTCTTGCATGCAAGTCATGCGCCAGTTGGGGACTTATTCAGCATTGCCTTAGGCCTGTTTCTGCGAAATTTTCAGGAAATCACGGCCGACTTGGAGCTGGCGTGTCAATCTGCATCAAAAGGACGAACGCCCCATCTCAAAGCGCAAGGCTGTTAGCTTACGGCCAGCAATCCAAAACCCGGTACTTCGCATGGCTGTTTTTCTTCGGTACTGGCTGCCCGCGCGTAACCGGTCACAACCGGAAAGTTGTGTCAGACACCAGTAGTCGGGCACTTGCGGAGAAGACTATTTGCACGCGCAGCCCGGTTTTTTGCTGAGGATCGGAGTAACCCAAATGAACAGTCGCGCCAAGACGAGTGGAGGTGGCTTTGACTATGGACAACCCAAGCCCTGAGCCCGTCTCGTTGGTGCCCAATACGCGATAGAAAGCATCATAAACCCGGACCCGCTCTTCTTCCGGGATGCCTGGACCGGTATCTGCGATTGTCAGCGTCACAGTGCCTCCAGTGGTTTCCACAGATAAATCTACCCGGCCGCTCTCCGGGGTATAACGAATCGCGTTGTCCACTAGATTTTTCACCATCGCATAGAGGTCAACCTCTGAAGCGCTGACCGTCGCATCCATCTCGCCGGTGACTCCCAGATCAATTCCTTTTGACTCTGCCAAGGGCATCAAATCTTCCAGCACCTGACGAAATATCGGTTGGACCGATACCTGCTGGCTCACTTCCGGGGGTGAGTGCTGGGCCCGAGCCAGTGTGAGAAGCTGATCTAACAAGTTGCGATTTCTGTGAATACCTTTGCGCAGAGTGACCAATCTGCTTGCAGCCTCAGGGGACATTTCTGCCGCAGCCATCCGTTCGGCCTGTAAGGAAAGGGCTGTCAAAGGTGAGCGCAACTCGTGTGCTGCGTCAGCGACAAAACGGCGCTGCTCCAGGGATGCCCGGGCAACGCGCGACAGCAGGCGATTGATCGCTACGACAAAAGGGCGGATTTCAGAGGGAAGGCTGGCGTCCGTGATCTCACGCAAGTCGTCCTCTGAACGCAAATCCAGGTCAGCAGCCAAGGTTTTGAGCGGTTGAAACATCTTGCGGATCAGGTCAGCCACCAGCAATAGCAAGATGGGAATGAGTACAAGAAACGGCATCAGAGTCCGAAGTGCGCCGTCGCGTGCAACCTCATCCCTCACGGAGGTTTTTTGACCCACAGCGATCCGTGAACCCGAGTCCAAGGGCTGCACAAACAAGCGCCACGAAACGCCTTGCGTTTCCACGGTCTGGATGCCTTCTGGCAAATCGCCGGCCAAACCGGGAAGCTCCCCAGTCAATGACGGTTCAGAGGCGGCCGACGGGGTCAAAAGTTGCACCGCGACCCGAAACTCCGAATCAACGTCAGGCCCCTGCTTTGGTGACTTGGCAAATCTCAAGGGCGTGTCTTGTCTGGCAATCAAGACCGCCATCTGTCGCAACTGCTCGTCCTGCAGCTCGATCGCCTCCTCGAAGGCCGATACGAAGGAGAATATGCCGGCAGCAACAGCCACTACGATAATGGCGATCGATAACGAGGCCGATAGCCTAAGCTGAAGTGACTGCCTGATTCTTATTTTGAAACCATCCATCCGACCCCCCGGACATTTTTGATAGAGCCACTTCCTACTTTCTTGCGAAGCGAGTGAATCAAAAACTCAATGGCATTGCTTTCAACCTCCTCGCCCCAGCCGTAAAGGCGGTCTTCCAGCTCGCTGCGTGACAAGATGGCTCCGGGCCGGATCAAGAGAGCTTGCAGCAATGAAAACTCCTTACCCGACAAGCGGGTTGCAACGCCCCCGGCCACAACCTCGCGCGTCGCAGGATCAAGGGTCAAACTCCCATTTGACAACACTGGCCCTGACGCGCCACCCTTTCGACGTATGACCGCTCGCATCCGGGCGAGCAGCTCGCTCATATCGAAGGGCTTCAATACATAGTCGTCGGCGCCGCTGTCCAGTCCACCAATCCGGTCCTGTAGAGCGTCGCGCGCCGTGATGACCAGCACAGGCACAGCGTTCTCGCGTGCCCGGACCGTACGCAATACGTCAAGGCCGTCCCTTTTTGGCAATCCAAGATCAAGCAGCACAACACCGTATTCCTGGGTGGAGATCGACGCCAGCGCCGTGGAACCGTCGCGCACCCAATCGACAGCGTAGCTTGCATCTTTCAAGGCCTGTGCCACGGCCTCGCCAATCATTGCGTCATCCTCGACCAGTAGCACACGCATTGGATACGCTTTCAATGTAGTTATCGGGCAACGCGCCTTCAGGCTTATGCCTCAGAAATTGCAGGCTTTCTCTGCGCCGCTGTCATGTAGACAATCAACCCCAGAATAGTTGTGAGAAAGATCAAACTGGTTACCACCGTGCCCAAACCAAGACCGCCGCTCGTGACCGGTTGAGACAGAAGATCGCCCCAGGATGCTCCAAACGGCCGCGTCAGGATGTAGGCGATCCAGAACGCCAGAACTGCATTGAGTTTCAGAAAGTAGTGCGCCAGTGCAACTGCGCCGATCACTGCACCGAAGGCCAATGCCGACCACCCGTAGCCCAAGCGCATACCCTCAGCAACAAGGTCTCCTGCTGCCGTTCCCAAGGCAAATGTAAACAGAATGGCTGACCAGTAAAACAGCTCTCGGCGGGTGGTGTAAATGCTGTGAATCGACAGTGTCTTTTCACTCAAATACCACGCAATGAATGTTGCCAGCAGGGCCCCACTGAATACCATGGTTGTGGTCTGCAAGGTGATGGCAAAATTGTCTACTAGGTTGTCCGTGATCAGTGTTCCAAAAACACTCAGCAGCACAACTGCGACCCAGTAAATCCAAGGGATGTAGCGTTTCGCGCGAATCTGGAGAAACAGTGCGACCAGGAGCAAGCTGCCCATGACGATCGAGGTCTTTGTCAAACCAAAATTCAGATTGACATTGAGAAAATCGGCGGCGGTCTCCCCAACTGTCGTTGCCATGATCTTGATAATCCAGAAAAAGATCGTGACTTCGGGGACCTTGTTAAGCATGCCACCCGATTTTGAGGCCAAAGAAGTATTCATGAGTTGCTTTCATTTTGCTTTCCACGCAAGAAAGCATGGACAACACCACTGTCGCGGCGAACACTTAGGCAATACTTAGGGTGTCACTTTAACACCCACCCCCGGCGAATCAGTGCGGCGAAAAGGCGGCGGTAAACGGCACTGGTCCACCGGAAAACGGGTTCTATGAAGCGGCGTTCCTCGCGCAGACACAGCCAGGCGCTGAGCGCAGCGACGATGGCAGCGCCAAGCATATCCAGGGGGAAGTGCACGCCGAGATAAATACGCGCCCAAGCTACTGGCAGGCCGAGGACAGCGAGAAGAAGACCGGCCCAGCGCGGACGGCGGTGCATCAAAAAACTGAAGGCGACGGCCCATAACAAAGTCAGATGGTCGCTGGGAAACGATGAGTCGGCAGCGTGAGGTATCAGTGTATTACCCAGTCCCACCATAAAGGGCCGGGGATGCTGCCAGAGCACGCCGATTGCCTGGTTGATCAGGAGGCCCGCCATGCCGGCAGCGGTGGCCTCAAGCAACAGTTTGCGGGTGTGCTCGTTGCCGCGCAGCCAAGCGCCGATCAGAGCCAGCGGAATCAGCCAGATCGAATACTCCGCCAGCAGCTTGGCAGTCCACAGCAGCGCTGTGTTGGGATGTGCAGACGCATTGACCAGTAGGAACAATGCCTGGTTCAAATCATTCATAAATATTAGGTGAAACGCCGGAACACTAAGGCTTTGGTGCTCCGGCACCAAAATCAGTCGGCCTTGTCATCGCCGTCGTCGCGATCAGCCTTGTCTTCGACCGAGGAAATAATGGTCCCCTTGTCCCCATCGACCTGGACGTCAAAGACTTTCGCGCCGTTGATGACTTCGACGTCATAGGCCCAGCCAGTTTTGTTTTTTTCGTATTCGGCGCGGGAGGCCTTGCCGCCGGCATGTTGCTCGGCAACTGCAATGGCTTGCGTCAAGGACACTTTGGCCTGAGGTGCTGCCATGGCATCGTTGTCCATGGTCTTGGCGGCGAAAGCCACTGCGCCAGCCGAGGCAAGGGCAGCGGTGACAAGGGCGATTTTTGTGTAGCGAAGCATGTTGAATCTCCAGTTGAAACACGCAGAAATTTGCGTGAGTTGAAGATTAACGGGACACACTTAGCACAGACTGAGTGCGAATGTGAGGTTACTTTTTGCTGGAAACAACTGTGATGTTCGATATAAACATCGCCGCAAGAGCCAACAACGCCCAAAGTGCGCCGCTGGAAAATGCTGCTGCGCTACCAAGGGTGACCCATAACCAGCCTGCCAGCACCCCGCTAGCCAATTGAAAAACGCCGGTTACGAAATGGAATAGACCAAACGACGTCGCATACATGTCTGGTGGCGACGATTGGGCGACTGCGGCGGAAAGCCCGCCTTGCGACAGGCCCATGTGCAGGCCCCACAAGGCGACGCCTAACCAGAACCCCAAAGTCCCTGGATACAGCGCCAGAGCCACCTGGGCGCCGGCCAAGGCGATCAACGATGCCCCCAGAACAACCTGGCGATTGGTGCGGATGGCGAGTATGCCCGCAGGATAGGAAGACAAGGAATAGACGGCGCTCATGACGATCATGACCATGGGTATCCACAGCAGGCTCAGTTTCATTTCCTGAGCCCTTAGCACCAGGAATGCTTCAGAAAGGCGGGCGAGCGATATCAGGGCTGTAAGAACAAGCAGACGCCAGAATGCTGGCGGTAAGGCGCGAATCCTGTCGAAGTCCAGCCGCAGCGCCCTAGTCTTCTGGCTCCGGGATGGAAGCTGAGGCTCGTCGACACCGACGGCCAATAGCAGGACCGCTATCGCGGCCGGCACCACGGCTACCCACAAAACGGCACGCAAATTGTCAGCCCAAAGCCATAGAAACAGCATCGCCAGAAGCGGGCCAAGGAAGGCGCCTACTGTGTCGAGCGATTGGCGCAGGCCGTAAGCAGCGTCGCGTAATTCAGGCGGTGTGACATCGGCAACGATGGCGTCACGAGGCGCACCGCGAATGCCCTTGCCGATCCGGTCCACAAAACGCGCGGTGACAACACCCATGGCCGTCTCTGCCAGCGGAAAAAATGGCTTCGTTAGAGCGCCCAGGCCGTAGCCGAGAAGAACGAGAGGTTTGCGGCGGGAAAAACGATCTGACACAAAGCCGGATACCACCTTCAACATGGAAGCTGTTGCTTCAGCAATCCCCTCGATAATGCCAACCGCTAAAACCGACAAGCCAAGAACGGCCGTCAAATAGATCGGGAGCACTGCATGCACAAGCTCGGACGACATGTCCATGAACAGGCTGACGAAGCCGAGGACCCACACATTTTTGGGTATGTGCTTCAACGGGCTTGCCATCAGTGGGAAACCTCGTCAGTCCGATAGATTCGGTGCCAGAGCCAGTAGGCTAAGCCAGCTCCGAAAATAATTCCAACAGCTTGCCACTCATAGTGAGCCAACTGGGAAAGCACCACGGATATGGCGCGCCCAAACACATAACCCAGCGCAGAAAAAAGGATGGCCCAAATGGCGGCCCCAAGCGCATTAAAAATGAGAAAGTCCCGCCACGGGACGTGAGCCACCCCAAGGGCAATCGGACCCGCTGTGCGGAGTCCGTAGAGAAAGCGGACGCCAAATACAATCCAGCGACGGTGGCGATGGATATGTGGATTCATGCGTGACACACCGCGGCGCAGGCCGGGAAACCTGGCAAGCAACTGCTCGCCTCGCCATCGGCCCAGAGCGTAGTAGGTTTGATCGAGAAGAAAATTAACGACTGCCGCCAAGGCCGTGACCTTCCACCATGGCGCGTATCCCTGGTGGGCTGCAAAACCCGCCAGCACCACCGTGGTTTCTCCCTCGATCAAGCTGCCCAGAGCAATCGCGGTGTAAACATGGTCCTTGAGTAGTGAACTGATGTCGAAAGAAATCATGATGGACAAATGTTCGAGGGAGTTTCAGGATTGTGCCCCAGCCAAATCGGACTCAGGGCTGCCGTTTGTTTCGCTGTATTTGTCGGACAGATCAGATCACTGGAGTTTGGCTTCCGCCTGGCCGCGCGTAACGCACGGCGCATAGGCATCAAGGCGAGACTGATACACCTGACTCTGGATATGGAGCAATCCGAGGATCGAATGAAAAAGATTGTCGTGTGACAGTTTTTCATCGCGTCGCCCCTTCAGGCATTGCGTGGACACTGCGCGACTTTTCTCAAACCCTGCGGATAACCATGTGATCCAAGGAACCATCTTTTGCAGATCGGGCGCGATGGCGTAAGGCAGTCCGTGGAGATACAGATTGCTCTCCCCAAGGGACTCTCCGTGGTCGCCGATATAGACCATCGCAGCGTCGTATGTGGTTTGTTGTGTTTTAAGCCAGCTTATGGTCGAAGCGAGGAAGTGATCTGTATACGCAATCGAGTTGTCATACGCGTTCAGTAATTCGGACTGACTGCAGTTTTGCAGATCGTTGGTTGCACATTCCGGCTTGAACCGCTTAAAGGCGTCCGGGGACCGCTGGTAGTACGCGGGCCCATGGCTTCCCATCGAATGCAGCACCAGTACCACGCCGCGTTCGCGTTGCTCAAGAGGCAGCGCTGCGATGCGTTTCTCCAGCCCTTCGAGCATGATCTCGTCGTAACACGCACCGTTCGGGCATAGTTGAGGGTTCTGCAGGCTGGTCGTACTTGCGTTGGGAACCCGATCGCAAGTGCCCTTGCAACCCGACTGGTTGTCAAGCCAGAGCACCGCCATTCCCGAGCGTTGGATGACGTCCAGCATGCCTTCATAGTCTGTGCTTCTAGCGTCAAATGCTGAGCGCCCGAGGCTAGAGAACATACAAGGTACAGAAGCGGCGGTGCTTGTGCCGCAAGACCAGACATTGCCAAAGCTTGCAACCTGGTCCTTCTCAAGCTCCGGCGTGGTCGGCCGCACGTACCCATTCAGGCCGAAATTACCACTCCGGGTTGTTTCACCCAACACCATGATCAAAAACGGGGGACGACCACCGGGTGCAATAACCGGTGCGCGGGCATCCAAACCAATGGGCTCGACCCCTGAGTTGATACGGGCTCGCGAGCCCACGGCAAGGGAGCCCAAAGCGTAGATGGAATTTAACGGATTCATCAAATAGCGGATCTGCTTGTGGTTGCGCATCGTGGATGCCAAGGGTTGAAAGCTCAGCGCTACCGACAAACCCAAAAGAACGCCTGCACCCATCAACAAAAACAGGTTCTGTAACAGTCGCCGTGCCCATGGGCCATACGCAAGAGGTAAACGCCAGATTGCCAGCGAGGGGACTATGCCGAGAACAAAGACAATCGCCATCAGCCGGAGATTCAGCAAACCAGTGGCTTCCCGTGCATCCGTTTGGAGTGCATTGGTCATCATGGTTGTGTCGATGACAACGCCATAGCTCAGCATAAAATACGCACCGAAAGCGGCGGCAACCAAGAGCAGCGTGAGCAGTGGTTTCAAGGTCCAGCGCCAAGCCAGTAAGCTGCACAACACCGTTAGCGTTGCGGCAATGATGATCGCCAGTCCCGTGGCAAATGCTGCCCCGGGCGGACTGTTTATCAATCCGAGTTTGAAGAGCTCCCGCCATAGGGGAAGGTTGGCTACAACGGCCATCCAAAGGCTGACTCCCACCACCAACCACGCTGGGTTGTATGCTCTTAGTCGATTATTCTTCTGACCGGCGGTTGGTAAGGCGTCGTCCGGAAAAAGAGACGCCAAAAGGCGTTGAGATCGGGTCGCACTCACGGCATCACCCTTACTTCTATGGTGGGCCCCGCAGCGCTGGGTTTTGCTATTCGGCTTTGAACGCCGTCCATCACCCAAGCCACGCACCAGCAGATCAGGCCCGTCCAAAGGGTATGGCTCATGAAATGCGCACCTCGCATTTGCTGTGCAATGCCTAGCGTCAGTCCTGCTGCGATCGAAGCGGTCAGCCAAAGCCGGGCTCCCGACGGGAAGTCGTGACGCAATGCGAAGTAGCCTCCGAGGAAAGCGAAACCTGCGGACGCATGGCCTGCAGGGAAGCAGCGACCGCTTCCGCCGTCAGGTGCCAGCAGGTGTGACCAATGCGAGGCGTAGCTGGCGATGCCGCCGAAGTCGGTCATATCCCAGGGACAACTTGCGCCGCTCCAGGACTTTAGCCAGCTGACCAGAAGCACGGCAATCAAGGTGGTGCTCGCCAGCTGCACTCGGCGCCCGAGGTTCAGTTGTGTCAGTTTGCCTACCGGCCACCAAACCAAAAGGCATAGAAGCAGGGCCAGCATCCATGCAATATTTCTGGCCCCGTCATGCAGCACCTGAGTCAATAACCAACTGTCGCGAAGCGGAAACCCCCCAGCACCGCCCGACAAATGAGCCACCACGAGATCGAAACTCGACAGATCCCATATAAGAACCAGTAGAGCGGTAAAGGCAGTGAGCCAGGCCAGCGCTTTCCCGGGCAAGGGTCTGACAAGCCCACCGGCGTCGAGGCGCAGGGCTGGGGGAGTGATGAGGTTTTGCATAAGCGTGTTGGAATAGCCTTCTCGGAAGGCCTCCAGGTGTTCTTCGGTTGACTGAGATCGAAGTTATCGACGCGGACTTAGGACACACTTAGTGAAAATCCGTCGCCATTGGCGCGAGAACAAGCGCTCAAATCAACGTGAAAGAAGGCGAACTCCTCGCCAAGCCAGGCGCAATTCCCCTGCAGCCATGAGGATGGTTCTCTGGGCAGTACGCGAACAAATTTGCATAGCCGCGGAAAGATAAAAGCCCGGGGCGTCATCCGTCACAGCACAAGAGCAGTTGGTTGCCAACATGCTGGAGCGCTTCAGGGCGACGGCGCCTTGTTCTGATTTGGCCGTACAGAGCCCGGCTGCACGAGCTGGTCGATCAGCTAGCATGGAGTCGAAAAAGCCAACAGTGACGGGGACTTAAGCGCATTCCAGCGGTTTTTTACATGAATCCCTGCCGACCCTCTACCTGCCATCGCGCAGGTCAGCATCAACATCAACCTGGCCCCTCCCCAGCCGCAGTACGAGGCCGTTCCCGTGCTCGCACCCGCGCAGGTCTGGGCACCGGGCTACTGGGCGTGGACCGGAGAGCGCCATGTCTGGGTGCGCGGTCACGCCATCCAGAAACGCGACGGCTACCGCTGGGCGCCGGACCGCTGGGAGCAACGAGGCGACGGCTATCATCGCCAGCCCGGAACCTGGGTGCGCGATGCCAACTATGTGTACGTCAAGGACAAGAAAGACAAAAAGGACAAGTACGAGAAGCACGACAAGCACAATGACAAACGGCACGGCAACGGCAACGGGCATGGCAAAGGCCACGGCAACCGTGACTGACACCTGACCCTGCTGTCATGGCACAAAAAAAAAGCTGGCACCCGTGCCAGCTTTTTTGTGGGTGAAACGACCGATCAGGAAGCCGTCTTCAGCGCATCACGCAGGGCCTTGACCTGGTCGTGGTTGCGCTGCACGCCCTGGGCCTGGCGCTCCACCAGGGTCCTGATCGCCGGGGGAAGATTTTCCTTGAGGGCATTGCGGTAGCGGGCCTTTGCCGCGTCCTCGCCTCGCTCGCATTCGTCCAGCATGGCGAGGTCGGTGTAACCGCTGAGCGTGCCGCGCACCGACACCCAGCCGCGATGCATGGCCCCGCTGGCCGTGCCGCCTTCTTCGGGCTCGCCACCCAGCTGGCGGATCTGCGCGGACAGCTCGGCAGCCGCACCGCGGCATTCGTCCGCATGACGCCGCAGCAGGGTTTTCAGGTCCTGCGCCTTCACGTGTTCGGCGCATTCGGTGAAGCCGTATTCACCGTCGCGGCAGGACTCCAGCAACTCGTTGAGCGTGTCAATCACGTCGTCGTTGTCGGCAATCTCACCGGACAGCGTGCGAGGCGAGAGCTGGTCGTCCACCCGTGTCCAGGCGGCGCGGCTGGCGGCTTCGGCCTCGGGCCAGCTCAGGGTCGAGCGCTCCTTGCGGCTGTCCCAATGCACGGCCAGGTCGCTTTGCGCATCGTCAAACGTACCGATGTAGTTGCTGCGACCGTACAGGCCCAGGCGGTAGGCCGGTGCATAGTCGTCATAGCTGCGGCTTGCATCGTAGTAGGCCTCCCGGGTGTACTGCTCGCGCCAGTAGGCTTCTTCAGCGGTGGGGTTGATGGCTTCGGCCACCGCCTTGCCACCCAGTCCGCCGGCCACCGCGCCAACAACCGCTCCGGCCGCAGCGCCCACCGGCCCGCCCAATGCGCCGACGGCCGCTCCGGCGGCAGCGCCGCCCAGGGCGGCACCCACGCCGGTACCCACCGGGTGGGCGCCCGGTGCGTCAGTGATCGGGTCCAGATTCAGGTTCTTGTCGTGTTCGTCAAGTGACATGGTGAAGCTCCTTCAAGGGTAATGGGATGGTCCGTTTATGGACTGGAAACTGCGCCGGTGATGCCGGGTGTCTTGCGATTGCAGTTTTTCAGTTCAGGAGGCCATCGTGGTACGCGCTTCAGGGGCTCGCGGTCAGGCGAGGACAATCCGGCCTGTAGGAGAGGACGCCGTGCAGGGCGCCCTGCAGAAAATGCCGCGCTGCATGCGATGGCACCAGTTCAGTCAGGCACCAGGCTCAGCCAGCCAGCTCGGGGTAACGCCGGAAAATGCCTTCTTCGTTGAAGGGGATGCGTCGCTCGCTGGCGAGGTAGGCGGCCACGCGCCGGTGTTGCGCCACCCGCGCGTGCAGGCCGGCCACCAGCGGGGCCTGCTGCAGGACGCGCCCGGTGGCCAGCGGAAAAGCGTACAACAGGCCGGCCACCAGCTGGAACAGCGACAGATCGGCGTAACTCAGGCGTGCGCCCACCAGGCAGGCGCTGCTACTGGGGTTGCGCGCCAGCACGCTTTCGAACCAGGCGAAAAATTTCGGAATGCGCTCTTCACGAAAAGCCTTGGCCCGCCGCACGGCCTCTTTTTTCTGGTCTTCGTAATACAGGCCGGTGGAGATCGGGTGATGGGTGTCGTGGGCTTCCATCACCGCGTCGGCAATCGTCAGCTGCAGCTGGTGTGTCCACAAACGCTGCAATTCATTTTTGGCCACCAGGCCCAGGCGCGGGCCGAGGTAGAGCAGGATCGCCGCGGTCTGGCCGACAACGGCCTTGCCGTCCACCAGGAAGGGCGGCGCAAACGGCGGGTGCACGACCTGCGGGCTGTCGAGGTAATGCATCATGGCGGCGACGCCCTGCCCCCGGCTTTCGGGACCGCGCGCCACGTCCACGTAGTCGGCGCCGGTCGCCTCCAGCGCCAGCCGGACAAACTCGCCGCGGCCCTGGATGGTGGGCCAGTAGTGCAACTCATAAGGCATGGACGTCTCCTTGTATCACCAGGCATTCATGAAAAAAAGCTTTAGCCCTTTACCCATGGGCGCTGGCAGCTATTTAATTCATAGCAAATCACGTTCAATCCGCCTTCACAGCCAGCCGCCAGAGCGAGGTGACCTCCGCCGCCCTGGCGACATGCAGGGCATCACTGGCATCTGCCGCTTTCGGATGCTGCGGCTTCACGTCCACACGTGACAGCACCTGCAGCCTCGCCGCGGCGATCCAGTCCAGCAGCTCGCTGCGCGAGCGCAGACCCAGGTGTTCGGCCAGATCCGACAGGATCAGCCAGCCTTCCCCGCCCGGCGCCATATGTGCGGCCAACCCCTGCAGGAAACCGCGCAGCATGCGGCTCTCCGGGTCGTACACCGCGTGTTCGACCGGCGAGCTGGGACGCGCCGGCACCCAGGGCGGGTTGCAGACGATCAGCGGCGCGCGGCCCTCGGGAAACAGGTTGGCTTCCTGCAGCGTGATGCGCCCGGCCAGGGCCAGCCGTGCCAGGTTTTCCCGGGCGCATGTCAGCGCGCGCGGGTCCTGATCGGTCGCGATCACCTGCTGCACACCGCGGCGCGCCAGGATCGCCGCCAGCACGCCGGTGCCGGTCCCGATGTCAAAAGCCAGGCTGTTGGTGAGGGCGGCCGGCGGCAAGGGTGTCTCGGCCACCAGGCTCAGGTACTCGCCGCGCACCGGCGCAAACACGCCGTAGTGCGGGTGAATATGCGCGCCGCCCAGCGCGGCGATCTCCACACCCTTCTTGCGCCATTCGTGCGCGCCGATCAGGCCCAGCAGTTCGCGCAGCGAGCTCACGTAGCTGTCCTGCGCCGCGTCGCCCGGGCCATACGCTTCGCTGCAGGCCTGCGCGACATCCGGCGCCCGCCGCAGGCTGATGTGATGCGCCCCATCGAACTCGAGCACCAGCATGGCCAGCGTGCGCGCACGTTGCGACTGGGCCTGGCGGTGCTGGTTGAAGGCATCGAGCGGCGAGACCGCGGCCGCGTCAGCCCTGGCCTTGGCTTTCTTGATCTTTTTGGGTTTGTCGATGCGTCTGGCCAGGGCCTGCAGCAATTGCCGCGCATTCTGGAAATCCCCACGCCACAAAATGGCCGTGCCCTCGCTGGCCAGGCGAAACGCCGCGTCCGCGGTCAGGGTGTCGTCGGCCACCTGCACCCGTTTTGGTGGCGCCGCCCCGCTTTCGGAACGCCAGCGGACAGACCGGGCTTGGGCCTCCTCGACCCAATGGATGCGGGCCGGCTCGCTCATGCGGGGGCTTTCGATGAAAGAACGGAGGTGGGGGCTTTTGCCCGGGCTGGCAAACGCAGGAAGAAAAAAGGCATCAGACAAACCCGGTCGGTGAACAGACCGCCATTATCCCGCGCTGTGCAGCAAGCACGCCCTTATAGAGGCTTAGCGACTGTCCTTGCTGTCGCCGCCGGTCAGCGGCGCAAGGTCGGACGAGTAGGTGCGGTCACCGATGGCCATCTCACTGCTGTTTTGCCAGGCAGACTCAAAAGCCGCCAGCTCCTGCGCCGTCGCGCGTTCGTAGCGACGCAGGTTCGAGGCCCGCATCGCCTCGGGGCTGATGGCGTCCGGCGCGGCGGCGGCTTCGGCGCGCTGGGGATCGAAGCCCTTGAGCTCCTCGTTGACCCGCCAGTACACCGCCGGCACGCCCAGGCCATAACGGGCCAGTGCGTTTTTTCCGATGACGGCGCCCAACGCAGCCAGGTTTTTTTGCTGCCCCTGCTCGCTTTCCATGAAATCGGTGGACAGGTCCACCATCACGACGAAGCTGTGACCGCGCTTGTCGGCACGTACGACCTTGAAGCGGTAGCTTGCGCTGAGGATGCCCCGGCTTTCCATGGTGGCCTTGACCGAATCAAAAAGCATCTCGCGGCGAAACGCCATGCGTTCGTCGAGATTCATTTTGACGGGGCCAGTCTCCGGTCCCGAACCGCCTTCCTTGTGGCCCTGCGAGGAAGAAAATAAATTTTGGAAGAACGACATGGCGTGCTGAAAGTTGAATGACGTGTGCCAACCCTGTGGTCAATCTAGTTATGTTGCCTATGGTGTTGTCATGAGGGCTTTTCTGGGGGGAAGCCGCCCTTGACAACATAGCCATCGTATGCTTTTAGTTACAGCTTGTCATCTTCTGATACACGGTAATCTGACGGTACGCGGCTGTGACAAATGTCAGGCAACAGGTCCTAAGGCGTCAAAACCTGCACTTCAGTAAAACTTCTGGTTTAGCACCGCGCGTCGTCAGCCGTCGGTTTTCTCCGACATGGCAAAAAGCCTGCGCCCGATAGGTGGGGTGAACGTCCTTGCAGATACTTGCCCATCAACTTCTGGAGGAAGCAATGTCTTTTGCGCTTTATATGGTCGGTTTCGCAATTTTTCTGGGTGGCCTGGTCTGGGGGGCGTTTGAAGCCGGCATCCCCCACGTTTACATCGGCATTGGCGCGCTCGTGATTCTGGGCATAGGCATCTTCAGCGCTGTGGGCCGCACCCGCAGCAAGGATCCCTCATGATGAAAACCTGCTGACGAATTGAGCTGGCATGCTGGCGGGCCTTCCGCCATGCCGCCATCACAGGGCGCCCATCGTGCCTGCCCCGGCCCCGCTTCAAGCGGGGCTTTTTTGTGCCCCCAGCGATGCAAGAGGCCGACACAGCCATGACGCAACAGTAGGCGCTATCCCACAGCTTCACGCGTGCTGCACCGATACGGCACACCCACCCGCGGCCCAATGCTTGACCATCGCGGCGCCAATGGGCCGCGATGCCATACCTCCCTTATCAACGCATCGGCTCTTGTTTGAAGGACACGCCATGAAACTCACCCACATCAGAACCTTTTCTGCCGCCGCAGCCGCGCTTGCCTGCATGAGCCCGGCATTGCTGATGGCCCAGATGGTTGACAACCCGTCAACCTACATCATGCCCAGCATCAGCGTGGTGGATCCTGATGACCGATTCAACGGCGGCAAGAATTTCAACGCGCTGGGCCTGCGCCTCGGTAAGGCAGTGTCGCCGTCATGGGACATCCAGGGGGGCGGCACGCTGGGCCGGTCGACCCAGAACGGCATCCGTTACGAGCAGGCCACGTTGGGCGTCGATGCCCTGTACATGTTCAACCGCAGCAACTTCCGCCCCTTCCTGCTCGCCGGGATTGGCGCGCAGCGCGACAAGCTGCCCACCGCCAGTGCCACCTCGCCTTACCTGAGTCTGGGCGCCGGCTTCCAGGTGGCCCTGTCCGAGCAGTGGTTCATGCAGGCCGACCTGCGCCGCAGCCGCGCTTATGTTCGCCACAACACCTTCGGCGCAGACCACCTGACGACCAATTCGCTCAATTTCGGCCTGAGCTACTACTTCGACAAGCCAGTGCGCACCCAGGTGGCACAGTACACGCCACCGCCGGCACCGGCGCCTGTCGTGGCACCCCCGCCTCCACCGCCGGCCGCCGCGCCGGCTCGCTTTGAGCGTGTGACCCTGTCGGCCACCGAACTGTTTGCCTTCGACAGCGCCCAGTTGCGCATGCCGCAGACCAAGCTCGACGAAATTGCGCAGGTCCTGGGGGCCGGCCAGTACAGCGGCAATGTCACCGTGACCGGCTACACCGACCGTCTGGGTTCGGACGCCTACAACCTGAAGCTCTCGCAGCAACGCGCGGAAGCCGTGCGGAACTACCTGACCAGCAAGGGTGTGGCGGCCAATCGCCTGACAGCCGTCGGCAAGGGTGAAGCCAACCCGGTCGTCACCTGCAATGACCGCAAACGCACGGACCTGATCAATTGCCTGGCGCCCAACCGCCGTGTTGAAGTCGAGGAAATCGTCATCGAGCGCCGCGTCAACTAAACTGGTTTGACCACGGAAAAAGGGTTCCGGGATTGTCCCGGAACCCTTTTTTTATGCCAGCTCGGTGCCGTCAGGACGGCTTGGCACCCAGGCCCATGGCCCGCGTGATCACTTCCTTCATGATCTCGTTGGTGCCGCCGTAGATGCGCTGCACCCGTGCGTCGGCATAGGCGCGGGTGATCGGGTACTCCCACATGTAACCGTAGCCGCCGAAAAGCTGCACACACTCGTCCATCACCTTGCACTGCAGGTCCGAGCACCAGTACTTGGCCATGCTGGCCGTCGCGGTATCGAGCTTGTCATCGGCGAGCAACTCGGTGCATTTGTCGACAAACACGCGCGCCACCTGCACTTCGGTCTGCAGCTCGGCCAGGGTGTAACGCGTGTTCTGGTAGCTGGCCACCGGCTGGCCGAAGACCTTGCGCTCCTTCACATAATCGACCGTCCAGCCGATCGCCGCCTGCGCCGCAGCGACCGCACCGATTGCGATCTGCAGCCGCTCCCAGGGCAGTTGTTCCATCAGGCAGATAAAGCCACGGTTTTCCTGGGCCGTACCACCCAGCAGGTTTTCCGCGGGAACACGCACATTGTCAAAAAACAGCTCCGAAGTGTCCTGCGCCTTCAGGCCCAGCTTCTTCAGGCGTTTGCCCACCGCAAAGCCGGGCATGCCGCGCTCGACCAGCAGCAGGCTGGTGCCCTTGGCGCCGGCCGCAGGGTTGGTCTTGGCCACCACGATCACCAGGTCGGCATGCCAGCCGTTGGTGATGAAGGTCTTGCTGCCATTGAGCAGGTAGCTGCCATCGGCTTGTTTGATCGCCGTGGACTTGACGCCCTGCAGGTCGGAGCCGGCCGCCGGCTCGCTCATGGCAATGGCGCCCACCATTTCGCCGCTGGCGAGTTTGGGCAGGTATTTTTTCTTCTGCGCCTCGGTGCCGTAATGCAGAAGGTAAGGCGCAACGATCTCGCTGTGCAGGCCGTAACCGATGCCGGAAAAACCCGCAGTGCTTAGCTCTTCCATCTGCACCACGGAATACAGTTTGTCAGCACCGGCGCCGCCGTATTCCTCGGGCATGGTCATGCACAGGAAGCCGTTCTCCCCGGCCTTGTTCCAGACCGCGCGGTCCACATAACCCTGTTCCTCCCATTGGGCATGGAAAGGTGCGATTTCCTTGTCCATGAAGCGGCGAAAGCTGTCGCGAAAGGCCTCGTGGTCGCTGCTGAAAAGTGTGCGTTCGATCATGCGGGCCTCCTTGGCCTGTGGAAGTGGTGGTAATTCGCCATGAATTTTACCAAGCACGTGCTTTTTGAAATTCAGTTGGCGTACCGCCCGGGGCTTTTCGCCAAAGCGCCTCGCCCCAGGCGCCGCCGCATCAACCGTGCGAGAGTTGGCGGCATGAATGGTCGGCCTTCACAGGCGGGCCGCCTCCATGGCAGCCTTGACGATGCGCGCATAGTTGCCGATGAACACACCATGCAGCTGAGCTTCGTCCATGCCGCGCTTCAACAGGTTGTCAGCTACATCGCGCAAATCAACATAGTTCGAGAGGATGGGCCCGGGGCCCGCACCTTCCATGTCGGTGCCAAAGGCCACATGTGCGGGGCCAATCAGCTCGCACATGCGAACAATTTCGTCAGCATAGGTCTTGACGCTGTGCACCGGATAAGCCGGGTCGCGGCTGACGCGCACAGTCCACAGCCCCACCGCGCCGCCGCGTGCGGCAATCTTTTTTGCCGTGGCGGGCAGGAGGGACCGGGCAATGTAGGAGGAGTCTTGCCAGTTGCCGCCCTGCGGCGATATCCATGAATGCGACCACACGGGCACTCCCTCGCCTGCGTCCAGCACACCATCCACCAGGGCGGCGGTGCCATGGGCCAGATCAACCACCATGCCCAGCCGCCGACACTCGGCCACCACCTTGCCGCCCAGGGCGGTGAGCCCGCCGTGGACGGGATGGGCCGTCTGGTGGTCGCCCAGCGGGCTCTGGATGAAGTGCACCAGCTGCATGTGCCGCACGCCCCAGGCGTGGGCCTGAGCCACGCGTTCGGGCTGGCCTTCCAGAAAGTTGGCCCCCTCCGTGGCCAGCAACACACGCGGCTCGCCAGCCAGCGCGGCATCCACGTCGGCCGCCGTCAGCGCCTTGCGCAGGTTCCACTGCGCCAGCTTGGCCTCATAACCGGCCAGGCGCTGCTGGAACGAAACCCACAACTCGTCGGGTGCGGGCGTGCGGGTCTGTTTCCAGCCCGTGGGCGTCATGCTGATCCAGCGGTGGTCATCCGTAGCCGCCCAGGCCAGCAGCGTGGTGCCGGTGTCCTGCATGTGTTTGGGCAAGTCCAGCCCGAACAGGCGCGGCAAAAACATGCCGTAGTGCGAATGCATATCGGCCAGATAAAACCGCTGTGCACTCTGGGCCTGCGCCGGCAGGATCTGCAGGCCGGCCGCGGCCAGGCCTGACCGGACAAAGCGGCGGCGTGTAAGCATGGCGAAGGTCACGCGTCTGTCTCCCTGGTTGTTGCTATTTATGCAAAGCGTTTGCTTGGTGAAATGAATATACTCGTTCCTGCGGCTTTTCGGCGCAGCAACCGGCACCTCCCCTTGCCGGCACTGCCCTCCCCCCATCCAGCAGGAGCACCCCATGACCGAAGCATTCATTTACGACGCCATCCGCACACCACGCGGCAAAGGCAAAAAGGACGGCAGCCTGTACGAGGTCAAGCCGGTCAACCTGCTGGCCGGCGTGTTGACCGAGCTGCAGCGCCGCAATGGCTTTGACACCGCGCAGGTCGATGACGTGGTGATGGGGGTGGTTTCGCCGATTGGCGAGCAGGGCTCCGTCATTGCCAAGGTGGCGGCGCTGAAAGCCGGCTGGGACTTCCGCGCCTCGGGCGTGCAGATCAACCGTTTTTGCGCCTCCGGCCTGGAAGCCGTGAACCTGGCCGCGCAGAAGGTCCGCTCGGGCTGGGAAGAGCTGGTGGTGGCCGGCGGTGTCGAAAGCATGAGCCGCGTACCCATCGGCTCCGACGGCGGCGCGTGGGCCCAGGACCCGGAGACCAACAGCGCCACCGCCTTCGTGCCGCAAGGCATAGGCGCCGACCTGATTGCCACGATCGAGGGCTTCAGCCGCGCCGATGTCGACGCTTTTGCGCTGGAGAGCCAGAAGCGCGCGACCCAGGCCCGCGCGGCCGGCTATTTCGACCGCTCGGTGGTGCCGGTGAAAGACTTTCTCGACCAGACCATCCTGGCGCAGGACGAATTCATCAAGCCACACACCACCCTGGAAGGCCTGGCCTCGCTCCGGCCGGCTTTTGAACAGATGGGCGGCATGGGTTTCGATCAGGTCGCGCTGACGCGTTACCCGCAGGTCGAGCGCATCCACCATGTGCACCACGCCGGCAACTCGTCGGGCATTGTGGATGGTGCGGCGGCAGTGCTGGTCGGCTCGGAAGCTGCCGGAAAAATCCACGGGCTCACGCCGCGTGCCCGGATTGTTGCGGCGGCCCTCAGCGGCGCCGACCCGACCATCATGCTGACCGGCCCCATGCCGGCAGCGCGCAAGGCGCTGGCCAAGGCCGGCTTGGACGTAGACCAGATCGACCTGTTTGAAGTCAACGAAGCCTTTGCCGCGGTGGTGATGCGTTTCATGAAAGAGATGAAGGTGCCGCACGACAAGGTCAACGTCAACGGCGGCGCGATCGCCATGGGCCACCCGCTGGGCGCAACCGGCGCGATGATTTTGGGCACCCTGATCGACGAGCTGCACCGGCGCAAGCTGCGTTACGGCCTGGCCACCCTGTGTGTGGGCGGCGGCATGGGCATTGCAACGATTGTGGAAAGAATCTGATGAAAACCATCCAATACGAACTGGCCGACGGCATTGCCACCCTCACCTTCGATGAGGAAGGTTCACCGGTCAACACCATGTGCGCCCAGTGGCAGAAAGACCTGACCGAAGCCACCGCGCAGGTCGTGAAGGACAAGGACGCGATTCGCGGCATCGTGCTGGCGTCCAACAAAAGCACCTTTTTTGCCGGCGCCGACCTCAAGGCCACGATGCGGTTGAAAGCTTCGGACGCGGCGCAGGTGTTCCAGGAAATCGAGCAGACAAAAAAGAACTTCCGAACGCTGGAAACCCTGGGTAAACCGGTGGTCAGCTGCCTCAACGGCACAGCGCTGGGCGGCGGTTGGGAGGTGGCGCTGGTCGGCCATTACCGTATTGCCGTCGATGACAAAAAAATCCAGTTCGGCTTGCCCGAAATCACGCTGGGCCTGATTCCCGGCGCCAGCGGCATCACCAAGATGACGCGGCTGCTCGGCCTGATGGGCGCTCAGCCCTACATTCTGGAAAGCAAGCTGTTCAACCCGCATGAAGCGCTGGAGCTGGGTCTGGTGCACGAACTGGTGCCGAATGCGGCCGCGCTGCGGCCTGCAGCGCTGGCCTGGATCGCCACCCATGATGGCGCCGCCGCCCCGGCGCACCACCCCTGGGACGACAAGAACTACAAGATGCCTGGCGGCACACCGGCCAACCCAAAAATTGCCGGCATGCTGGCCGTGGCGCCGGCCGTGCTCAAACAGAAAACACGCGGCCTGTACCCTGCCCCCGAATATGCGCTGGCCGCCATGGTCGAGGGTGCGCAGGTCGATTTCGACACGGCGCTGCGCATCGAATCGCGTTACCTGGCCCGGCTGATCGTGAGCCCCGTGGCCAAAAACATGATCAACACCTTCTTCTTCAACATGAACGCGATCAAGTCGGGCCGCTCGCGTCCGAAAGATGTCCCGCGTTACAAGCCGCAGAAAGTCGGCCTGCTCGGCGCCGGCATGATGGGTGCGGGCATTGCCTACGCCCAGGCCAGCCGCGGCATCGGCACCGTGCTCAGGGATGTGAGCCAGGACAAGGCCGATGCGGGCAAGGCCTACAGCGCAAAACTGACGCAGGCCCGCGTGGACAAGGGCCGCATGAGCGCGCTGGAGCAGGCCACCCTGCTCGCGCGCATCAGCGCCACCGACAAGGTGGCCGACCTGGCCGGCTGCGAGCTGATCATCGAAGCCGTGTTCGAGCGCCGCGACCTGAAAGCCAAGGTCACGCAGGAAGCGGAGCCCTTGCTGGCACCTGGAGGCTTTTTTGCGTCCAACACCTCCACCCTGCCGATCAGCGGGCTGGCCACGGCGAGCTCGCACCCGGACAAATTCATCGGCATCCACTTTTTCAGCCCGGTGGACAAGATGAAGCTGGTCGAGATCATCCGCGGCAAGCAGACCGACGATGACACCGTGGCGCGTGCCTTTGACTATGTGCAGGCCCTGGGCAAGATTCCGATTGTGGTCAACGACTCGCGCGGTTTTTATACCAGCCGCACCTTCGGCACCTTTGTGATGGAAGGCGCGGCCATGCTGGGCGAAGGCATTCCTGCGGCGGCGATTGAAAACGCCGGTATCCAGTGCGGCATGCCGGTGGGCCCGCTCGCCGTGCTCGATGAAACCGCACTGTCATTGAGTGTGCATGTGCTGGACCAGACCCGCGCCGACTACGTGGCCGAAGGCAAAACCTACATCGCCACGCCGGGCGAGCTGATCGTCGAGCGCATGGTCAAGGAGTTCGACCGCAATGGCCGGGCCGCAGGCGCCGGCTTCTACGACTACCCCGAGGAAAAAGGCGCGAAGAAAACCCTGTGGCCTGAACTCAAGCCCCTGTTCGAAAAACCCGATGCGGCCTGGAACATCACCGACCTGAAAGACAGGCTGCTGTACCGCCAGGCCGTGGAGACCGCGCGCTGCCTCAGCGAAAACGTGCTGACCAGCGTGCACGACGCCAACATCGGCTCCATCTTCGGCATTGGTTTTCCCGCCTGGACCGGCGGAGCGATGCAGTTCATCTACAGCATGGGTGTGGACGCGTTTGTGAAACGGGCTGGCGAACTGGCTGCCCAGTACGGTCCGGGCTTTGCGCTCAGCGATGAGGTCAAAGCCACGATCAAAAAGCACCAGCCGGTTTATTGAGGGTTGATTGCGCTGGGAGGCCGGCCAGCAGGCCGGTTTTCTGCACCTTGCCCAGAGCGGTTTTGGGCAAGGCCTCGCAGAACACGATGCGCTTGGGGTGTTTGAAGCGTGCGAGCCGGCCTTCGAACAGCTGCAGTACCTGCGTTGCGTCGAGATCCACGCCGGGGGCTTTCACAATGACAGCGACCACCACCTCGCCCCAGCGCGCATCGGGCTGGCCCACCACCGCGGCTTCCAGGATCTGCGGGCAATCGGCCAGCAGGTTTTCGATCTCGGCCGGGTAGACGTTTTCCCCGCCGGAAATGATCATGTCTTTCGAGCGTCCCACCACTTCGTAAAACCCGGCGGCATCACAGCGCGCCAGGTCGCCGGTATGAAACCAGCCATCGGCAAAAGCCGGGTTGTTGTCATCGGCCCAATAGCCACACATCACATTGGGCGCACGCACCCAGATTTCACCGACTTCCCCCGTGGCCACGGTTTCGCCCAGCGTGTTGACGAGTTTCACGTCCACATGCAGTCCGGCCTTGCCTGCCGCCCCGACATGCTGCATCGCATCGGCACGGCGCAGGTAGATGGAGACGGGGCCGGTTTCGGTCGCGCCATAGACCTGGCCAAGCGGCACGCCGCGCGCATGGATGGCCGCAATCATTGAGGCTGGAATCGTGGACGAGCCCGCTGCCAGAAAACGCAAGGATGAAAGATCGGCTGAAGCGAAATCCGCATGATCCAGCACCGCGCGCAAGGTGGCGGGCACCATCAGTGACAGCGTGGGCCGCCGCCTGGCCACATCGGCCAGCCAGGCCGCCGTGTCAAAACGTGCATGCAGGGTCACGGTTGCACCGGCATGCAGGGCCGGCAGGGTCTGGATGCACAGGCCGCCGACATGAAACATCGGCAACACGCTCAGCACATGGTCGTCCTGCCTGAGCTCATGCCCATGGGCGGAAATCACGCAGTTCCAGATCAGGCCGGATTGCGTGTGCAAGGCGCCCTTGGGCCGGCCGGTGGTACCCGAGGTGTAAACCAACAGTACCGGCGAGGCATACTCCCCCGCGAGGACGCCGGTGCCGGCATCGCTGTCACCATCCGTGGCCAGCCCGGCGGCTGGCAGCAGGCGGCAGCCCTGAGCCGTGGCCAGCGCGGCAGCCGCGCCGGCGTGTGCGTTGTCGCTGACCAGCAGGCTCACCCCCGCATGGCCAAGAATCGCCACCTGTTCGGGTGCGGCCAAGCGGTAATTGAGCGGCAGCAGAATTGCCCCGACACGAGAAAGCGCAAACAGCAGCACCAGCAGGGCTGGATCGTTGAAGCCCAGCCAGGCCACCCGGTCGCCCGGCTGCACACCGGCTGCCAGCAACACCCCGGTCGCGCGTTCAATACGCTGCCACAAGGCGGGATAGGTAACGTCTTCCCCCGCCGCGTGGATCGCCACCTGCTGCGGCGAAAACTGCGCGTGCCGCTTTATGATCTGCGCGAGGTTCATTCCGACCCCGGCTTACAGCACGGCCTGTTCGTCCTGTTCACCGGCCTCGTACAGGCATTCACGTCCGAGCCGGTCGATGCAGAGTTCCGCGGTCCACGGCAGCATCAGCGAGCCGCAGCGCGAATCGCGGTACATGCGCTCCAGCGGCAGGGTCTTGAGCATGGACTGGCCACCGCAGGTGCGCACCGCCAGGCGGCAGATCTCGTTGGCGTTTTCCATGATGGTGTAATGCGCCGCGTACAGCCCGAGACGGATTTCCTTGGAAGGATCGACGCGGGCAGCGCGGGCATTCTGCAGAAAGATGGCGCGCGTCTGCTCCAGCCGCACCTTCATTTCCGCAACCGCGATCTGTTTGGTCGGGTACATGCGGCGTTTGACCGGCGGCGTGCCGGGCACCTCGCCCCGCAGGTACTGCACCGTGAAGTCGTAAGCCGCCTGGCAAATGCCCATGTAGGTCGGCGACAGGGTCGCGAACATGTGCGGCCAGCGCAAGGCAGCCTGGGCATACACACCTTCGGGAATCAGGCGTTCCACTTCAGGCACAAACACGTCCTGGAACACCAGCGTGCGCGACACCGTGCCGCGCATGCCCAGCGGGTCCCAGTCGCCGGTGACGCTGACGCCAGCCAGGTTTTTGTCGACCGCCAGGTACAGCGAATCGCGCTGGGTCGCGCCCGGCTTGTCCAGCGTGCACAAGATGCCGTAGTAGTCGGCCGCGCCGGCCAGCGAGGCAAAAATCTTCTTGCCGTTGACGATGTAGCCGCCTTCGACCTTTCTGGCCAGGGTGCCGAAAGGTGCCTTGCCGGCGGCAGCGGCACCGCCCTCGGAAAACGGCTGCGAGTAGACCTTGCCCTGCTTCACCACGCGCTCGTAATGCACCTTGCGGTGCGCCTCGTGGTTGGCGCGTTGCTCGGGCGTCATGTCGAGGTCGTCGGCGATGAAGCCGGTCCACATGGTGGAGCTCACATGCATGTTCAGGGTCAGCGCGGTGGCGCCGCAATGCCGGCCAATTTCCGCGGCGGTCATCACATAGGTGGCGAAGTCGGCGCCCCAGCCGCCGTGTTCTTCGGGCACACAGATGCCGAGCAGGCCGGCTTCGCGCAGGTCAGCGTAGTTCTCGAAGGGGAACACCGCATCGCGGTCAATCTGCTGAGCGCGTGGCGCGAATTTTTCGCGCCCGAGACGGGCAGCGATGGCCAGCAGTTCGGTCTGCTTGGGCGTGAGTTCGGTGTAGTCACCGGCAATCGACGGCGGCAGGTAACGGGCAGCAGGAGGTGGGGAGACAGGCAGTGCAGACATGGGTCGGTTCCTCGGGTCAAGTCAGGGCAGAAAATGTTGTTTCAGAAATGTCAGGACAGCGTGGTTGAACAGCGCGGGCTGCTCGAGATTGGCGATGTGGCCCACCTGCGGCAGGCAGACGTAAGCCGCGCCGGGAATGCGGCCGGCCATTTTTTCCACCACGGCGGGCGGCGCATTGAGGTCCAGTTCACCGGCCAGGCACAGGGTGGGTACGGCAATGTCGCCCAGCGCGCCCAACCGGTTGAAAGACACGATGGCCGACAGTGCGGCGCGGTAACTTTCTGCGGGGACGCGGGCCATCAGCGCGGCAGCTTCGGCGATGCGCGCCGGGTCGGCGTCGGGTGCAAACATGGTCGGCACCAGTTGGTGGGCGAGGCCCGCCATGCCCAGCCCCTGGTCCAGCGGCGCAAAACGGCTCTGCAAAAACTGCTGCTGCCAGGCGCCATCGGCCTTGCCGAAGGCCGGCGAAGTGCTGTAAAGAATCAAGCCGTGCACCAGCGCGGGATGCAGGGCCGCCAGCTCCTGGGCGATCATGCCACCCATGCTGTGGCCGAGCAGCACGTTGCGCCTGGCGCCCACATGCCCGATCAGGGTTTTCAAGGCATCGGCCAGCAGCACGTTGGTGCAAGGCGACAGGGGTGGTGACGCGCCATAACCCGGCATGTCCCAGGCCACGGCCCTGAAGCCCTGGCTCGCCAAGGCCGGCTGGTTGTGCGCCCAGGCTTCCTTGCCGCCACCCACGCCGTGCAGCAGGAACACGGCGGTGTCGCCCTCACCCTGCTCGAGATAGGCCGGCATCACCATGGCTCAGGCCAGCTCGCCGGTCAATTGTCCGGCGTCCACGATCACCTGACCGTCCAGCGCCACGGTGCAGCCCCGCAGGGGCAGATCGAAGTGCCCCAGTGTGTGGCGCCCCGCCACCTCGTTGGCGCCTGTCGAGTACAGGAAGTTGCCGGCAAAGGCGCGCAGCTCGGTGCCGTTGAAATCCTTCTTGTCATACAGGGCCATCGCATCCCAGCGCGCCTTCGGGTTCATGCCCCAGCCCACATGCGAGACGGCGTAGGCTTCGCGGTCGCCCCAGGCGGCCCAGTAGCTGCGCATCAGGTCGGCATCCACATGCTGGCCGGAAATGTCGGTCACGAAGTCGTTTTCAATCGTCAGAACCACGGCTTGTTCGAGATAACGTTTGAAGGTCAGGTTGACATCGCCGGGGGCCAGCACCAGCCGCCCGTTGACGCTGCCCCGGGCCGGAAAGGCCAGGCACAAACCGCCCGGCCAGTGGGAAATGGTGCCGGGCCGGGCCGTGTAGCCCCAGCCGCCGCCGGCCTGCGCTCCGACCAGCGAAATGGCCAGGTCGGTGCCCGCGGGCGAAGTCACACGCATGGCTTTGGCGCTGCGAAGCAGCTTGATGCCGGCCTTGACCTTGGGTTCGAGCGCCGGATCGGGGACACAGCGCTCGAGGATCTCGGGGTGTTCGTTGGACACCATCAGCACGCGCGCGCCACCCTTCAGAATGTCGGGCAGCTCGGCCGCGTGCAATAAGCCTTCCACGGTCAGGTCGGCCACAAAGGTGCTGGCTGCGAGGGCCTGCACGACAGGCGCGAGCTGGGCTATAGCGTCCGAGGCGCCGGTGGAACGCACCGGCACCGGCGCGGCCAGCCGGGGCGTGGCCAACACCAGGTGAAAGGCTTTCGCGCCCAGCCTGGCCAGCGCCAGCTCGGCAAGCTGCACATTGACCGGCCGCGACTGCGTCTCGGACAAAATCGCCGCGGTGTCGCCCGCCTTGACACCACACAGCGCAAAGGTCTCGGCGAAGCAGTTTATCCATTTGGCTTCAATTCGTTCCTGCAGCATGAAAACTCTTTCTTAAAGGCTAAAGGCGTGAGCCGAGCGCGAAGTACCCGCCGGCATGAAACAGCAGCGGCGCCGCCTCGGACAGCGTAAAGCGCTCGACTTCGGCAATGAACAGACAATGGTCGCCGGCGATTTGCCGCGAGACCGTGCGGCATTCGAACCAGGCGCTGGCGCCATGCAGCAGCGGCAGGCCCCAGGCGTTTTCCGCATGCGGCACCCCCTCGAACTTGTCGGCCTGGGGCGAGGCAAAACGGCGCGACACCTCCACCTGGGCTTCGGCCAGCACATTGACGACAAATCGATCCGCAGCTTCGAAGACAGGCAGGCTGGGCGAGCTGCAGCGCAGCGACCAGAGGATCAACGGCGGCTCCAGCGACAGCGCCGAAAACGAATTGACCGTGAGCCCGACAAAGGCACCGCTGCCGGCGCGGGTGGTCACCACCGTGATGCCGGTGGCGAACTGGCCCAGCGCGATGCGCAGGGCCCGGCTGTCCGGTGCCGCAACGGGAACAGGGGTACCGGGATCCGGGGTGGCTTGCAGGGCAGCATTCATTCGTCGCATAATATATGAATATTCATGCAATACGCAAGCGCATCAACCCGGCCTCCAACCCGACCTCCCCAAGGGCGAGGCACACCATGAGCCGCTCCCGCAAACCGGCCGGTGCGCCAGCGGCTGAAAGCCGTTTTATCGACGGCTACCTGTCCTACCTGCTCGCAAGGGCCAGCCACACGGTGTACAGCGAATTCCACGCCCAGGTCCAGGCCGCCGGTTTGAGCCAGCTGGAATGGCGGCTGCTGGCCACCTTGTCGGACGGTGACGGCCTGACGATCGGCGAACTCGCACGCGAGATCCTGACCCAGCAACCGACGCTGACCAAACTCGTGCAGCGCATGGAAAAAGCCGGCTGGGTGCGGCGTGGCGAAGACCCGGCCGATGCACGGCGCACCCTGGTGTTCGAGACTGAACAGGGCCGCGCCACCGTGGCCGCGCTGCTGGCCCAGGCCAAGGCGCACGAAACCTCGCTGCTGCAGGACTTCAGCGAACGTGACGTCACGGCCCTGAAGAAGATCCTGCGCACCCTGATCAGCCGCGGCGACGGGGCCTGACACCAGTTGCCGGGTCGGCGCCGATTACTTGACTTTGTCAAGTAATTGATAAATCATGGCGACCATGACACCGCGTACCGCTGCCGCCCCCACTTCTGTCTCCGCCGCCCACGTCAAGGCGGTTCGCCGCTTCAATCGCTTCTACACCCAGCGCATCGGCGTGCTCGACCCTTACCTGGGCAGCGAGTTTTCACTGACCGAGGTGCGCGTGTTGTACGAACTGGCGCATCGCGACCAGCCCACGGCCACCGAACTGGGCCGCGACCTTGCGCTGGACGCGGGTTACCTCAGCCGCATCCTGCGTCGTTTCGAGGCGCAAGGATGGATGGCCCGCACGCCCTCGCCCGCCGATGCCCGGCAAAGCCTGCTGCAACTCACCGAGGCCGGCCACCAGGCTTTTGCGCCGCTGCAGCAACGCTCGCGCGACGAGGCGGCCGCCCTGCTGGCACCGCTGGCCAGGCCGGCGCAGCAGCAACTGACCCAGGCGCTGGCCACCGTGCAACGCCTGCTGGCGCCTGAAGCCTCCCCCGCCCCACACAACGTGGTGTTGCGCGGCCCGCAACCCGGCGACATGGGCTGGGTGGTGCAGCAGCATGGCGAGGTCTACGCCCGCGAGTACGGCTGGGACAGCACCTTCGAAGCGCTGGTGGCGGAGATCGTCGCGGGCTATGTGCGCAACCACCAGCCCGACTGGGAGCGCTGCTGGATCGCCGAGGTCGACGGCGAGCGTGTCGGTTCGGTGTTTGTCGTGCGCAAGTCCAAAACCGTGGCGCAGCTGCGCCTGCTGATCCTGACGCCACAGGCGCGCGGACTGGGCCTGGGCGCACGCCTGACCGATGAATGCCTGGCCTTTGCGCGCAGCAAGGGCTACAAAAAAATGGTGCTCTGGACCAACAGCTGCCTGGACAGCGCGCGCGCCCTGTACGCCAGGCGCGGCTTCAAGCTGGTCAAAAGCGAGCCCTACACCGGCTTCGGCAAAGACCTGGTCGGCGAGACCTGGGAACTGCGGCTGTGAACCGCCAGCCGCCCCGGTGAAGCTCAATCTGGCCCTGCTGGCCGCGGCCGCCACCGGCGTGCAGGTCGGCGCCGCCATCGTGGCCTCGCGTTTTGTCGTGGCCGAGGTCCCGCCGCTGACCTTGGCCCTGCTGCGTTACGCGATTGGTTTTGCCTGCCTCCTGCCTTTTTTCTTGAAGTCTTTTCTGGCAACAGCCCTTGAAGGACAAGCGCGATCAGCTCTTAAAAACATAGCAATTGCAGACTGGCTGGCCATGGCCGCGCTGGGCACCGGCCAGTTTGCGGTGTTGATCGCGCTGCTCAATTACGGTCTGCAGCACATCGGTGCCGCCCAGGCGGCGCTGATTTTCAGCCTGTTCCCGCTGCTGACCCTGCTGCTGTCCAGCGCCCTCGGGCGCGAACGCATTTCGACCACGCTGCTGGCCGGCGTCTTGCTGTCGATCACCGGTGTGGCGCTGTCGCTGTGGCCAAAACTCCAGGCGCCGCACCCGGGCCACTGGTGGGGTGAGGCGGCGGTGCTGGCCAGTGCCGGCGTCGGTGCACTGTGCAGCGTGCTGTACCGCCCTTACCTGCAGCGTTACCCGACACTGGCAGTGTCCAGCTTTGCGATGCTGGTGTCGGTGCTGTTTCTCGGCCTGCTGGCCCTGACCGAAAACTGGCCGGCGCGGGTCATGGCGCTCGGCCTGCAAAGCTGGACCGTGGTCGCCCTGATCGGCATCTCCAGCGGGATCGGCTACTTCTGGTGGCTCTACGCCCTCAAGCACGAGCCGCCGACGCGGGTCACCGTGTTTCTCGCGCTCAACCCCCTGACGGCGGCCCTGCTCGGTGTACTTTTTCTCGGCGAAGCCCTTTCCCCGTGGTCGGTTGCAGCTATATTTTTAATAGCATCCGGTTTGTGGCTGGCGACCCGCGGCGCGGCGCCGGCCCGGCGATAATCGGGCCATGAATGCATCGCCCGGCCCAGAAGAAGCCACCCGCCCGCAGCCCCAGTCCCTGACCGACCTGTTTGTCTCCTTCACCCTGCTGGCGCTGCAGGGTTTCGGCGGTGTGCTGGCCGTCGTGCAGCGTGAACTGGTCGAGAAAAAACGCTGGATGACGCGCGAGGAGTTCGTCGAGGAATGGGCCGTCGCGCAAATCATGCCCGGACCCAACGTCGTCAACCTCTCGCTGATGATTGGTCACCGCTACTTCGGCCTGCGCGGCGCCATGGCGGCGCTGGCCGGCATGCTGACCGTGCCGCTGCTGGTGGTGTTGCTGCTGGCGCTGGTGTATGCGCAGTTCGCCGGCAACTCCGGCGTGGCCGGCGCCCTGCGCGGCATGGGAGCGGTGGCTGCGGGCCTGATCGCCGCCACCGGCCTCAAACTCATGGGCGCGCTGAAAACCCATCCGCTGGGGCTGCCAATCTGTATTGTCCTGGCCGTGGCGTGTTTCGCCGCCATCGCCCTGCTGCGCCTGCCGCTGGCCTATGTGCTGCTTGGCCTCGGCGGGCTGGCCTGCACCCTGACCTACCGGAAACTCGCGCCATGAGCCTGAACCTGCTATGGACCGACTGGCTCGGCATGTTTGTGCACTTCCTGTCGCTGTCGCTGCTGTCGATTGGCGGCGCCATCACCACCGCCCCCGACATGCACCGCTACCTGGTGGACCGGCAGCACTGGCTGACCGACCCGCAGTTCACTGCCTCGGTGGCAATTGCGCAGGCCGCGCCCGGCCCCAACGTGCTGTTTGTCGCGCTGATGGGCTGGCAGGTGGGCCTGAACGCGGGCGGCCCGCTGCTGGGCCTGTTCGGTGTGCTGGTCACCATGCTGGGCATCATGCTGCCCAGCACCACGCTGACCTACCTGGCCGCCAGCTGGGGCCACCGCAACCGCAACCTGCGCTGGGTGCGCGCCTTCAAGCAGGGCATGGCGCCCATCGTGATTGCGCTGCTGATCGCCACCGGCTGGATCCTGGCCAGCGCCAACGTCACCGGCCTGAAAGACTGGCCGGTGGCGCTGCTGACCGTGGTGACGGCGCTGATTGTCTGGCGCACCCGCATGCATTTGCTGTGGCTGCTGGGGGCCGGGGCCCTGCTCGGCTGGTTCGGCTGGATCTGAATAAAAACGGGCTTGCGCCCTTGCGGACTGGGCGCCAGAAGCTATCAAAAAAATAGCTGCTGGCGACGCTCTCAGCTGCGCTGGCGCAGCGCCTCGTAGAGGCAGACACCGCTGGCCACCGAGACGTTCAGGCTTTCGACGGCGCCGCGCATCGGGATGCGGACCAATTCATCGCAGGTCTTGCGTGTCAGCTGGCGCATTCCCTCCCCTTCGGCGCCCAGCACCAGGGCCACCGGGCCCTTGAGGTCCACGTCGTAGATGGTTTTTTCGGCATCGTCGCTGGTGCCTATGCACCAGATGTTGCGTTCCTTGAGCTCGCCCAAGGTGCGCGCCAGGTTGGTCACCATGAAATAAGGCATGGTTTCGGCGGCGCCGCTGGCCACCTTGGCGACTGTGGCGTTGATGCCGGCCGCATGGTCCTTGGGCGCTATCACCGCGTGGGCACCGGCCCCGTCGGCCACGCGCAGGCAGGCGCCGAGGTTGTGCGGGTCGGTCACGCCGTCGAGCACCAGCAGCAGCGGCGACTCTTCCCCGGCGGCTTCGAGCTGCTCCAGCAGTTCGTCCAGCGACTTGACCTGCGGCACGGCATCGACCCGCGCCACCACGCCCTGGTGGCCGTGGCTGCCGCACATCTTGGCCAGCCGCAGCCCGTCCGACTCGATCAGCCGGATGCCGGCCTCCCGGGCCCGGTCGACAAACTGGCGCATGCGGGCGTCGCGCCGCGACACGTCGAAAAACACCTCGAAAACAGATTGCGGGGCGGTTTTGATGCGCACGCCGACGGCATGGAAGCCGAACAGGACTTTGGGGGAAGAAGACATCCCCCGATTATCGCTGCACCACCTGCCTCCTGACGGCAGGAGTCACTGGAGGGATGGGCGGCAAGAGGGTAAGACTAAAATGGTAACGAGATGTTTTTCCGAATGGAGACCTCATGGGTTTACGCCTCAAGTTCAATCTGGTGCTGGTGATCGTGTTCCTGGCCGGCTTTGCGGCCACCGGCCTGGTCTCGCGCCAGCTGCTGCAGGACAACGCCCGTGAAGAGGTGTTGCGCAATGCGCGCCTGATGATGGACACGGCGCTGTCCGTGCGCGCCTACACCGTCGAGCAGGTCAAGCCGCATCTGGACAGGCAGCTTCAGGACGTGTTCCTGCCGCAAAGCGTACCGGCCTATGCCGCCACCGAAACCCTGGGCCACATCCAGAAAAAATACCGCGATTACGGCTACAAGGAAGCCACGCTGAACCCGACCAACCCGCGCGACCGCGCCACCGACTGGGAAGCCGACATCGTCCAGCAGTTCCGCCAGAACGCCGACTCCACCGAGCTGGTGTCGGAGCGCACGGGCGGCACCGGCCGCATCCTCTACATTGCCAAACCCATCCAGATCACCAACGCGGCCTGCCTGCAATGCCACAGCGTGCCGGCCGCGGCGCCCGCCAGCATGCTCAAGATCTACGGCGAGGCCAACGGTTTTGGCTGGAAGCACAACGAAATCGTGGGCGCCCAGGTGGTGACCGTGCCCATGGACATTCCCGTCCTCAAGGCCGACCGCGCCTTCAAGACCTTCATGGCCGCCCTGGCCGCCGTGTTTGCCGTGGTGTTTGTCGCGCTCAACCTGATGCTCAGCTGGCTGATCGTGCGCCCCATCCGGCGCATGTCGCTGGCGGCCGACAAGGTCAGCACCGGCGACTTCGACGTGCCGGAGTTCTCCGACGCGGGGCGGGACGAAGTCGCGGTTCTCGGCAGCTCGTTCAACCGCATGCGCCGCAGCCTGGAAAAAGCCATGCAGATGATTGAGCGGGGAAACTGAACATGGCCCTGGCGCCGGCCTCCGCCAGCCCGCCCCGCGCGTTGGGCGTGGACACGGCCGCCCTGCCCGACGGGCACACCGTCTTCGAGTACCGCATCGAGAAAATGCTCGGTGGCGGCGGCTTCGGCATCACCTACCTGGCACGCGACATCAACCTCGAGCTGCCGGTGGCCCTCAAGGAGTATTTTCCGGGCGACCTGACCTCCCGCGCGGCCGACCTCTCGGTGCGTGTGCGTGTGCCCGAGGCCGAGCAGCAGTTCCACTGGGGTCTGGAGCGTTTTCTCGACGAGGCGCGCGCGCTCGCGTCCTTTCGCCACCCCAACATCACCCGTGTGCTGCGTTATTTCAGGGAAAACGGCACGGCCTACATCGTCATGGAGTACGAGTCGGGCGACCCGCTCAAACGCTGGCTGGCCTGCCAGCCGATGCTGGACCAGGCGGGCCTGCTCCGGGTGATCCATCCGCTGATGGACGGCCTGGAGGCGGTGCACAGGCTGGACTTCCTGCACCGCGACATCAAGCCCGACAACATCTACATCCGCGCCGACGGCACGCCGGTGCTGCTGGACTTCGGTGCCGCGCGCCGCACCACCGGCGGGCGCGACCTGACGAATATCGTGAGCCCCGGTTTTGCCCCCTTCGAGCAGTACCACAGCAAGGGCAACCAGGGGCCGTGGAGCGACATCTATTCGCTGGGCGCCGTGATGTACTGGATGACCACCGGGCAAAAACCGGTGGAATCCGCCTCACGTGTGCAGGACGACGCCATGCCCAGGGCGGTGGACATCGCCAATACGGCGGTGTTCGGCGAGGCGCTGCTGCGCGCCATCGACTGGGCGCTGAGCCCGAGCGAGGGCCGCCGGCCGCAGAACGTCGCGCAATTGCGGGCTGCGCTGGAGCAAGCCGCACCCCGCCCCGCCGGTCTCGTACCCGCGGCTGGCCACACGCCTGCGGCCACGAGCGCGGGCCCGGAGAGCCAGACTCCGGCCCTGGCAGCCGCCGCGCTGCGCAGGAATGTGCTGGGCACCGTGATGTTTCTGAATCTGGTGGCCTCCTCGAAACATCCGGTGGATCAGCAAATGGCGCTCAGGGAGCGCTTCAACGAACTGATCCTCAAGGCGCTCAAGGGCGTGGCCGAATCCTCGCGCATCGTGATGGACACCGGCGATGGCGTCGCCGTCTGCTTTCTCGGCGACCCCGAGGAGGCGCTGCAATCGGCGTTGCTGCTGCGCGGGCTGCTGCTGCAGAAGTACGGCCAGATGCTTGCGGTACGCATCGGACTGCACCTGGGGCCGGTGCGCATGGTGCATGACGCCCACCAGCGTATCAGCGTGGTCGGTGACGGCATCAACGTGGCCCAGCGCATCATGGACTTCGCCCAGCCCAACCAGATCGTGGTCTCGCGGGCCTACCACGACGTCATTGTGCGCATCATGGACAACGCCGCGAGCATGTTCAGCGCCATGGGTCCGCACCTGGACAAACACCTGCGTTCGCACGAGATCCATGCCGTTCTGGACCGGCCATCACGGCCACCACTTGCCGCGCCGGCGAGCAGCGGGTTTGAAAACACCGCCTCTTTTGCGGCGCTGGCAACGCTGACGCCCGAGACAGTGGCCGAGATCGAGGGCGAACTCGCCAGAAGCATCGGGCCACTGGCCAAAGTCCTTGTCAACAAGGCGCTGCCGCGCACCGTCAGTGCTCAGGGCCTGCGCGAATTGCTGGCTGTGTCGATTCCCGATCCGGCAGCGCGGCAGTTGTTCACGCAGCCGAAAAGCCACAAGACCCAGCCTGTGCCCCACCTGGTCAGCCGCAAAGACTGGTCTGGCACCCCCAACCCATCCCACCCGGACAGCCGACCGCACACGGATCACAGCCCGCCCGTGAGTTCGCGCAGCGGTCCGGTATCGGCCCTCTCCTCCCCCTGCTTCAGCGACGCGCAGCTCGCGCAGGTGGAACGGGCCCTGAGCCAGTTCATCGGCCCGCTGGCGAAAATGATCGTGAAGAAGGAATTGGCGCGGCATACCGCGCTGGAGACACTGGTGCAGGCGCTGGCCACCGAAATCGACCGGCCGGCCGACCGCGCCAGCTTTCTGGCGGCGATGCAAAAGCTCTAGGACCGAGCCACCTGTCCGCCGTCCGGATTGCTACCTTATCAATAGCACTCCCCGTACGTCAATCAAGGGCTATGGCCCGTTTTGACCTCAAGCCGCAACGACCTGGCCGGCCTCGATGATGATGCGCCGCTCGCAGCGCGCAGCGATGGCCGGGTCGTGGGTCACGAGCACCAGCGTGGTACCCAGTTCCTGGTTGAGCTCGAACATCAGTGCCATGACTTTTTCGCCGGTGGCAAAGTCCAGGCTGCCGGTGGGCTCGTCGGCCAGCAGCACCGCCGGTTGCACCACAAAGGCCCGGGCCAGCGCCACCCGCTGCTGCTCGCCGCCCGACAGCACCTTGGGGTAGTGGCCCAGGCGTTCACCGAGGCCGACGCGCTTGAGCATCTCGGTGGCCTGCGCCCGCGCGTTCTTCGCGCCCGACAGTTCCAGCGGCAGCATGACGTTTTCCAGCGCATTGAGGTTGCCCATGAGCTGAAAACTCTGGAACACAAAACCGACCTTCTGCGCGCGCAGTGCCGCGCGGTCGTCTTCGCTGAGCGCAAACAGGTCCTGGCCGGCCAGCCGCACCGTGCCCTGGGTGGGCGTATCCAGCCCGGCGATGATGGACAGCAGCGTGCTTTTGCCCGAACCGGAAGCACCGACAATGGCGGCAGTCTCCCTGGCCGCGAGTGCGAAGTCAATATCGCGCAAAATGGTCAGCGTGCCCGTCGAGTCGCTCACGCTCTTGAAAACATGCTCGACGGAAATAATTGAAGATGAACGGTCTCCCGCCCCTGCCGCTAAGGTGGACGGCGCCGGAGAAACAGGAACAACGGGTTCAAACATGCCAGCCTTGTCGGATATTTCGGGAATTATTTTTGCAATGATTCGCCCTGACTTTACCAAGCCCGGGCGGCGCGCGGGTCTGCTGGGCCTGATGCTCTGCACTTTCATGCTGGTATTGCCGCAGAACGGGCGGGCCCAGGCCGTGGCCCAGGCAGCAGCCGGCGCCGGCCCGACGATTCTGGTGGTCGGCGATTCGCTGAGCGCCGAATACGGCCTCAAACGCGGCAGCGGCTGGGTCAGGCTGATGGAGCAGCGCCTGGCCGCCGAGAAAATTCCGGCCCGGGTGGTCAACGCCAGCATCAGCGGCGACACCACCTCGGGCGGGCGCTCGCGCCTGCCGGCCCTGCTGAGCCAGCACAAGCCCGGCGTGGTCATCATCGAGCTGGGCGGCAACGACGCCCTGCGCGGCCTGCCGCTGGACATGACCGAAGGCAACCTGCGCGCCATGACGCAGGCGGCGCAAAAGGCCGGCGCCCGGGTGCTGCTGGTGGGCATGCAGGTGCCGCCCAACTACGGCAGCGACTATGCAGCGAAGTTTTCCGGACTGTTTGCCAAGGTCGCGAAAGACCGCAAGGCGGCGCTCGTGCCTTTCCTGCTCAAGGGCGTGGGCGACACCGAGGATGCCACCAGGCTGTTCCAGGCCGACCGCATCCACCCCAATGAGCAGGCGCATCCGCTGATGCTGGCCAATGTCTGGCCGGAACTGGGAAAACTTCTCAAGTGAGCGTCGATCGCATCACGGCCCAGGAGGCGCTGGTCCGCCTCGCCGACTTTTCGACCATCATCGACGCCCGCAGCGAAGGCGAATACGCCGAGGACCACCTGCCCGGCGCCGTCAACTGGCCCAGTCTGAACGACGATGAACGCAAAATTGTCGGCACGAGTTACAAGCAGATCAGCCAGTTCGAGGCGAAAAAACTCGGCGCCGCGCTGGTTGCCAAAAACATCGCGGCCCACATCCAGCGCGAGGTGCTGGACAAACCGCGCGAATGGCAACCGCTGGTGTACTGCTGGCGCGGCGGCAAACGCAGCGGCTCGCTGGCACTGATCCTGGACCAGATCGGCTTCAAGGTCACCCTGGTGGACGGCGGCTACAAGGCCTTCCGGGCAGCCCTGGTCGCCGACCTGCCGCAACTCGCCGCCCGCTACAGCTACCAGGTGGTGTGCGGCACCACCGGCAGCGGCAAGACCCGGCTGCTGCAGGCCCTGCAGGCCCAGGGCGCGCAGGTGCTGGACCTGGAGGCGCTGGCGAACCACCGCAGCTCGGTGCTGGGCCTGATCCCCGGCGTGCCGCAGCCCAGCCAGAAGGCGTTTGACAGCCTGATCTGGGCCGCGCTGCGCAGTTTCGATCCGGCCCGTCCGGTCTACATCGAGAGCGAAAGCAAAAAGGTCGGCAACGTGGCCGTGCCCGAAGGCCTGATCGCCGCCATGCGCGCCGCCCCCTGCCTGCAGCTGGACCTCGCCGAAGACGAACGTGTCGCGCTGCTGCTCGAGGACTATGATTTTTTTGTCAGGGACATCGCTTTTTTCTGCGAACGCCTGGGCGCGCTGACCGAGGCCCGCGGCAAGGACACCGTGCAGGACTGGCAGGCGCGTGCGCGCAGCGGCGACGTGGCATCCGTGGTGCGTGAGTTGCTGGTCAGGCACTACGACCCGGTGTACCTGCAGTCGATGCGGCGCAACTTCAGCCACTACGAAACAGCCCGGGTCCTCGCGCCACGCGACCACACGGCTGCGGCGATGGCCGAGCTCGCGGCCAGCATGCTGGCCAGCTGAAGCGCAGGCGCCAACAAACAGGCCCCGGAGGTACAGTTGCCTGTCCCTGCGGGGCCTGGTGGCCGCATCAGCTATCAAAAAGAGAGCTGCTTGCGCCCGTGGATAAAGGGCTGGAGCCCTATTTGATTCAAATTTTCAGAGATCTCCGCAACCTCAGGGTGCGGGATCGGCCGGTGGTGGGGTGCCACCGCCGTCTTCGCCGTCTGGCGTATCGTCATCGGGCAGGTCCGGTTTGCCTTCGGCCTTGCGCTTGAGCTTTTCTTCTTTCTTCTTCTTTTTGGCCAGCTCTTTCTGACGTTTTTCGTAGGAATAATTGGGAGTTGCCACAGCGTGCTTTCTTCAGGAATATGTCCTAACTGTACTGCATCGCCGCCAGCGCGTTCGCCAGGTCGGCCTGCAGGTCGGCCACCGCCTCCAGCCCGATCGAAAACCGCACCAGGCCGCCCTGAAAGGGCCAGGGCGTGGTGCGTATCGCCGGCACGTCGTAAGGCGCGCACAGGCTCATGGGGCCGGCCCAGCTGTAGCCGAGCCTGAACAGCTGCAGGCTGTCGCAGAAGCGGGCCACCTGGGCTTGCGGATAGCAGGCCTTGAACACGATGCTCAGCAGGCAGGCAGCGGCCGTGCAGTCGCGTTGCCAGGCCGCATGGCCGGGCGAGCCGGCCAGCGCCGGGTGCAGCACGGCCTCGATCTGAGGCTGCTGCTGCAGCCAGACCGCCAGCGTGCGCGTGGCGCTGTCCTGCGCGGCGTAACGCAGGGCCATGCTGCCCAGCCCGCGCAGCACCAGTTCGGCGTCGTTGCCGGCCACACCGTAACCGACGCGCATATGGCAGAAATGCACCAGGTGATGCAGCGCCTCGTCGCGCGTGACGACCGAGCCCATCAGCACGTCGGCGCCGCCGCTGGGGTACTTGGTCAGGGCCTGGATGGAGATGTCGGCGCCCAGTTCAAAGGCGTTGAAGGCGATGCCCGCGCCCCAGGTGTTGTCCAGCGCTGTCACGATACCTTGTGGATGCACATCGCCATGCGCCTTGACGGCCGCCACCAGCGCCGGCAGGTCCGGAAACTCCAGCGTGATCGAGCCCGGCGCCTCGAGCCAGACCAGGCGCGTTGTAGCGCTCAGTTTTGCGGCCAGGTCGGCGGGCTGCATCGGATCGTAATAACGGAAGCTGACGCCCCAGCCGGCGAGCTCGTGCTGCGCAAACGTCTTGTTGGGTCCGTAGGCGTTGTCGGGAATCAGCACCTCGTCACCGGCCCTGAGCAGCGCCATGTCGACCAGCGCCACCGCCGCCAGGCCGCTGGGCACCAAGGTGCAGAACTGCCCGCCTTCCAGCGTGGCAATACGTTCCTCGAGCGTGAAGGTGGTCGGTGTGCCGTGCAGGCCGTAGGTGTAGCCGGTCTTGTGTTTCCAGTCGCGCTGGCGCAAGGCCGCCACATTCGGAAAAATGACCGTCGAGGCCTTGTGCACGGCGGGGTTGACGGCCTCGAAACCGGCGGGCGGCTTGTAGGGGTGGTGGATCAGCTGGGTGGAAATATCGCTCATCCGCCCATGTTAACGGCTGGCTTGGTCCGACGCTGCGGAAGCGATGCGATGCGATGCGAGCGACCGCGGGGCTCCCCCTTCAAGCAGGGGCCGCGGATCTGGCTCTGCCAGTCCGCAGGCGCAGCGGCCCCCGCGGGGGGGCAGGAAGCTACACGCAGTGAGCGACCGTGGGGGCTATATCTTCCATTTTTCCATGAGTTGTGCCGGCCGCAAGGCATCGTAGCCCTCGAAGGGCTGGTGAATCCAGGGGTTGGTCGGCAGGAACTCGACCGAGTAGTCCGGCTGGAAGGCGGAGACGCCCTTGGTCCAGATCACCGCGCTGCGCAGCTCACTGATCGGCTTGTAGTTGTTGCGCAGCTGGTGAATCACGGCGTTGAGGGTGTGGCCGGTGTCGGCCAGGTCGTCGACCAGCAGCACCTTGCCGGCGATCTCGCCCTTGGGGGTGGTGATGAAACGTGCGATGTCGAGGTTGCCCTGCACCGTGCCGGAGTCGGCGCGGTAGGAGCTGGTGGACATGATGGCCAGTGGCTTGTCGAAAATGCGCGAAAGGATGTCGCCGGGCCGCATGCCGCCGCGCGCCAGGCACAGGATGGTGTCGAACTGCCAGTCGGACTGGTGGATCTTGATCGCCAGTTTTTCAATCAAGTTGTGGTACTCGTCATAACTGACATAAAGGTGCTTGCCGTCTTCGGTCAACATGAAAATGCTCCTGATTCAATAGCTGGTTGCGCCCGCCCCGAATGGGCTGGAGCACGATTTAACTGAAAATCCTGCAGAAAAACGCTCAGGCCACGAACGGGTGGCGCAACAAGATCGTGTGGTCGCGGTCGGGGCTGGTCGAGATCATGTGGATCGGCACGCCGGTGACTTCCTCGATGCGGTGCAGGTAGCGCTGGGCCGCGGCCGGCAGCTTGTCGTAATCCGTCACGCCGACCGTGCTTTGTGTCCAGCCCGGCAGGGTTTCGTAAATCGGCTTGCAGCGGGCAATTTCTTCTGCGCCCATGGGCAGGATGTCGGTGATGTGGCCGTCGAGTTCGTAACCGGTGCACAGTTCAAGCTGTTCAATGCCGTCGAGCACGTCGAGCTTGGTGATGCACAGGCCGCTCAGGCCGTTGACCTGCGCCGAGCGCTTGAGCAGCGCCGCGTCGAACCAGCCGCAGCGGCGGCTGCGCCCGGTGGTCACGCCTTTTTCCGCACCGACGGTGCTCATGTGGTAACCCGGCGTGCCCGGTGTTTCCCAATCGAGCTCGGTCGGGAAAGGCCCGCCGCCCACGCGTGTGCAGTAGGCCTTGGTGATGCCCAGGATGTAATGCAGCATGCCGGGGCCGACACCGGCGCCGGCGGCCGCATTGCCGGCCACGCAATTGCTGGAGGTGACAAACGGGTAGGTGCCGTGGTCCACGTCGAGCAGCGTGCCCTGCGCGCCTTCGAACAGCAGATTCGCGCCCTCGGCATGCGCGTCGTTGAGTTCGCGCGACACGTCGGCCATCATGGGCTTGAGCAGTTCCGCATGGCGCATGGCTTCGTCATAGACAGGCTGGAACTCGATGGCCGGCGCGTTCAGGTAGCCGGTCAGCACGAAGTTGTGCAGGTCCAGCAGCTCGCGCAGCTTGGCGGCAAACCGCTCGGGGTACTTGAGGTCCTGCACACGCAGGGCGCGGCGGGCGATCTTGTCTTCATAGGCCGGGCCGATGCCGCGGCCGGTGGTGCCGATCTTGACGGTGCCGCCGGTTTCGCGGCGGGTCTCGCGCGCAATGTCGAGGGCCGCGTGGAACGGCAGGATCAGCGGGCAGGCTTCGCTGATGCGCAGGCGCGAACGCACCTCGACACCGGCTTTTTCCAGCCCTTCGATTTCTTCAAACAGCTTGGCGGCCGACAGCACCACGCCGTTGCCGATGTAACACTTGACGCCGGGGCGCATGATGCCACTGGGGATCAGGTGCAGGGCCGTCTTGATGCCGTTGATGACCAGCGTGTGGCCGGCATTGTGGCCGCCCTGGAAACGCACCACCCCCTGCGAGCTTTCGGTCAGCCAGTCCACCAGCTTGCCCTTGCCTTCGTCACCCCACTGGGTACCCACGACCACCACGTTGCGGCCGGCGGTTGCGGCGATTGTCTTTGTCATCTTCAGTCTGCTTTCAGGAGGGGTTGGTTATGCGGGCGGCGCGGCTTCAGGCCGGCTTGTTGCCCAGCGGCTGGACCTGCCACTGGCCGGCCACGCTGGCCAGTTCGCGGTCACAGTCAAATTCATCAACTTCGTGTTCATGGCCGGGCAACACGCAGGCCACGGTTTCACCGCCGGCGCGCAGTGCGGCAATCGCGCTGCGCAACCCGGCTTCTTCGCCCCAGGGGGCGCGGATGGCGGGACGCAAGGGTTTGGGTGTCAGCACGCTGACCAGTTCTTTCAGGTCCAGGCTGAAACCGGCTGCCGGACGGTTGCGCCCGAACACGGCGCCGACCTCGTCATACCGGCCGCCGCGCACCAGCTCGGCGCCCTGGGCGCCGCCCTGCTGGCCGTGGCCATAAATCGCAAAACGGGTGCCGCTGTAGTAGGCATAACCGCGCAGGTCAGCCAGGTCAAAACCGATGCTGACATTGCTCGCCAGGCTGCGGACATGGGTTGCGAGCCACTTCAGGTTCTGCAGCGCCTTGAGCGCTTCGGGCAAGGCCTTGAAAGCTTTTTCGGCCTCAAGCAATACCTTCTCGTCGCCATAGAACTGCAGCAGTGCGAGCAGTCCCTGGCGTGCCGCGGCGGGCAACTCACCGTTGAGGCTGGCGGTCAGGCTGGCCAGCTCACTGGCGTCCTTGCTCGCCAGCGCGGCATGAATGCGTGCCAGCATGGAGGCACTGACTTTGGCGCCCGCCAGCAGGCTGCTCACGATGCGCACATCGGCCATATCCACCGACAGCTTCGTGACGCCGGCGGCGCTCAAGCCTTCCAGCGCCAGCAACTGGGCTTCGAGGTCGGCTTCCAGCCCGGCATGGCCGTAAATTTCAGCGCCAAACTGCAGCGGCTCGCGCGTGGCATGTGGGCGGTCGGCACGGGTATGCAGCACCGGGCCGCAGTAACACAGACGGGCCACGCCCTGGCGATTGAGCAGGTGGGCGTCGATGCGGGCGACCTGCGGTGTGGTGTCGGCGCGCAGGCCCAGCGTGCGGCCCGAGAGCTGGTCCACCAGCTTGAAGGTCTGCAGGTCCAGCGCCTCACCGGTACCGGTGAGCAGGGATTCGAGATGTTCGAGCAGCGGCGGCATGACCAGCTCGTAGCCGTAGCTGCGCGCCGTGTCGAGAAACAGGCGACGCAGCTCTTCGATGTGACGCGCCTCGGAGGGCAGGACATCGGCAATTTGATCCGGCAATTGCCATGATGACGACCAGGCGGGCATGTATTTATCGTGGGCTGTTAAAAACAGGATTTTACCGGGCTTGGGGCCTGTTTTCGGCCCGCGCCGGCACACAGATGCCCGACGGACTCAAATACAGGCGCCAGACCGCCGCGTCAGCGGCTGCTGGTCAGAGCAGAAAGGCCATCCACACCAGGCCGGCAACGATGCTGCCCAGCCCGAAAAAGCGAATCTGCCCGTCCGTGAGTTGGAGGAACTTCTCGAACATGCCGCGCCAGCCGCGCGGCGAGAAAAACGGCAGCAGCCCCTCGATCACCAGCATCAACGCCAGTGCCTGCCAGATCGTGCTGCCGTCCAAGAGGGACCGTTATTTTTTGCCGGCCGGGGCCGTGCCGCTGCCGGAGCTGCGCATGGCCTTGAAGAAGTCGGACGAAGGATCGATCACCATCACGTCGCCCTTTTTGTCGAAGCTGGCCTTGTAGGCGTCCAGGCTGCGGTAGAACTGGGCAAATTGCGGGTCACGACCAAAGGCGTCGCTGTAGGCGGCGGCAGCCTGCGCATCGCCCTCACCCTTGATTTTCTGCGCTTCGCGGTAGGCATTGGCGATGGTGACCTCGCGCTGCCGATCGGCATCCGCGCGGATTTTCTCGCCCTCGGCAGCACCAGTGGAACGCAACTCGTTGGCGACCCGCTTGCGCTCGGCCTCCATGCGGCGGTAAACCGATTCGGTGATGGCTTCCACATAGTCGACACGCGTGATGCGCACGTCGATCACGTCAATGCCCCAGGGCTTGGCGCCGCGCACGACTTCCAGCACTTCGGTCTTCACGTCGGCCATCAGGGCTTCACGCTTGAGCGACAGCAGGTCCTTGACGGTGCGCTTGTTGATCGCTTCCTGGAAGGCGTTGCGCACAACCCGGTTCAACTGGTTGGCACCGGCACGCTCGTCCAGACCCACGTTACGGATGTACTCCGAGGGCTGGGTGATGCGCCATTTGACATACCAGTCGATGACCACGCGCTGCTTCTCGGCAGTCAGCATCGGTTCTGCATCGGTGCTGTCCAGGGTCAGCAGCCGCCGGTCGATGTACGACACGTTCTGGAAAGGCGGCGGCAACTTGAAGTTCAGGCCAGGCTCCAGGATGACTTCCTTGATCTGGCCCAGTGCGTAAACCACACCGAACTGCCGCTGGTCGACCACAAACAGCATGGAACTGAGCAATGCCAGCGCCACCAGCATCGAAGAAGCAATAAATCCAACTCTATTCACGGCAGTTCCTTAGCGTGTTTCGCGGTCGCGGGTGCGTGAGGTGTCACGGGCCCGCGTATCAAGGGTCGAAGTGGACGGAGCGACCGGGGGCAAGGCCGCCGAGCCGCCCGGCTCCACGGTGGTGGTCTTGGCGGCTGCGGTGGCCTGCATCAGCTTGTCGAGCGGCAGATACAGCAGGTTCGAGCCCTGGCGCGACTCCACCAGCACCTTGGTCACATTGCTGTAGACCTGTTGCATGGCATCGGTGTACATGCGGTCACGCGTCACCTGGGGCGCCTTCTGGTACTCCGTCAGCACCGAGCGGAAGCGCTGCGCATCACCCTGTGCCTGTGCCACCACCCTGGCCTTGTAGGCTTCCGACTCTTCCTTGAGACGCGATGCCGAACCGACCGCGCGCGGAATCACGTCGTTGGCATAGGCCTGGGCTTCGTTCTTCGCGCGTTCGCGCTCCTGCCCGGCCTTGAGCACGTCGTCGAACGAGGCCTGCACCTGCTCGGGCGGACGCACACCGCTTTGCTGCAGATTGATGCCGACCACTTCGACACCGACCTTGTAGCGGTCCAGGATGGTTTGCATCAGGGTGCGCACGCGCGGCGCGATCTGGTCGCGCTCTTCGGCCAGCGCGGAGTCCATTTTCATTTTGCCGACCACCTCGCGCACCGCGGTTTCAGCCGCCTGCACCACCGTGGCGGCCGGGTCCCGCGTCTCGAAAAGATAGGCGCGCGCGTCGTTCAGGCGGTACTGGACCGCAAACTTGATCTCGACAATGTTCTCGTCTTCCGTGAGCATGGCCGACTCGCGCAGACCGGTGGCCTTGATGATGGTGTCTCGGCCCACGTCAACGGAGCGGATCTGGGACGCCACGACGACTTCATGGCGCTGCACAGGGTAAGGCAGGCGCCAGTTGAAGCCGGCACCCACCGTCGAGTTGTACTTGCCGAACTGGGTGATGACGGCCTGCTGGCCCTCCTGTACGATGAAAAAGCCTGTACCCAGCCAGATCAGCACGGCCACGCCGGCAATCAGGCCAACACCGATACCCGCACTTTTCATGTCGGGCTGGAACCCCCCGGGCCCGCCACTGCCCCCGCCACCCAGTCCGCCGTTGCCACGACCTCGCTGCCCGGCATTTTTGGCGCCGCCAAAAAGACCGCCCAGCTTGCGGTTGAAGTCACGCCACAACTCGTCGAGGTCGGGCGGGCCCTGGTTGGGCCCCTGACCCTGTCCCTGCGGACGACTTGGCGCCGGTGGCCGCACAGGCGGCACCTCATCGCGGCCGGCTTCCGGCTTGGACTCGTCAGGCGGGATCTTGTTGTTGTCGTCGTCGCGACCCCAGCGCGGATCGTTCAAATTGAACATTCCTCGGGCGCGTTGCCTCAGCCTTGCAGGCAGGGTCGTCAGCGTCTGTAACACAGGGTTCAGGTTCATGAAATCGAGCTCACTTTTTTTATGACTCCCACATTGTGCCTAATCAGGCCACAGCCTCATCGATTGGGGGGCTATCTTCGACGGGCGCTTGCGACGCATGCCGGGCCAGCAACTCGCGCAACAGGGGTACACCCTCGCCCGTCTGTGCGCTGACAAAAACCCGGTCTACACGCCTGCCCGTGTCCGAAAAGGCGTCCTTGATCTCGAAACTGTCACTTAACTGCAGTGGCCGGCGCGATTTTTCAAGGGCATCGAGCTTGTTGAAGACCAGAATCTGCGGCACGTCGGCCGCGCCGATCTCGGCCAGCACGCGTTGCACCTGCTCGATCTGCTCGAGATGGTCCGGGTTTGCTCCATCGACCACATGCAGCAGCAGGTCAGCATCTGCGGCCTCCTGCAGGGTGGCGGCAAACGCATCGACCAGGCCATGCGGTAGGTCGCGAATGAATCCGACCGTGTCCGACAGCGACACCGACCGGGCGGCGTCGCCAAGGTACAGCTGCCGCGTCGTGGTGTCCAGCGTCGCAAACAGCTGGTCGGCCGCGTAGGCGCGCGCCTTGACGAGGGCATTGAACAGCGTCGACTTGCCGGCATTGGTGTAGCCAACCAGGGAAATCGTGAAAGAGTTGCGCCGCTCGCGCTGGCGCCGCTGGGTCTGGCGCTGTTTCTTGACCTTGGTCAGGCGCTCCTTGGTGCGCTTGATGGACTCGCCGATCATGCGTTTGTCGAGCTCGATCTGCTTCTCGCCCGGACCGCCGCGAACACCGGCGCCGCCGGTCTGCCGCTCCAGGTGGGACCAGCGCCGGACCAGGCGCGTCGACAGGTACTGCAGGCGCGCCAGCTCGACCTGCAGCTTGCCTTCGTGGCTGCGCGCGCGCTGGGCAAAAATCTCCAGAATCAGCAAGGTGCGGTCATTGACCGGCAGGCCAAGCACCCGCTCCAGATTGCGCTGCTGGGCCGGGCTCAGGGACTGGTCGAACAGGATTTCGCTGGCGCCGGTCTCCAGCGCGAGCATCTTGATCTCGTCGGCCTTGCCGCTGCCGATGAACAGCGCTGCATCCGGCGCCCGGCGCTTGCAGACCACACGGGCAACCGGCTGCAGGCCGGCCGTCTGGGCCAGCAGGCCCAGCTCTTCCAAGCCGGCATCAAAATTGGGGAGGCCCAGATCGACCCCGACCAGAATGGCCAGAGGCGCTGCCGCCGGGGAGAGGTCCTGGGAACTCAGCTGGCTGGGCTTTCTTGGGATTCGGCTGCAGCGAAATTGACTGCACGACCAGGAACAATGGTCGAAATGGCGTGTTTGTAGACCATCTGGGTGACGGTGTTGCGCAGCAGGACCACATACTGATCGAAAGATTCGATCTGACCCTGAAGCTTGATGCCGTTGACGAGGTAAATCGACACCGGCACATGCTCACGGCGCAAAGTATTGAGAAAAGGGTCCTGCAAGAGCTGACCTTTGTTGTTGCTCACGATATTTTCCGTGTTCAAGAGTTGGTAGGACTTCACCTTACCACAGCCGGTTGGCCGTGCATGTAGTCCTAGGCGGAATCTTTGTCCGCGTAGGGGTTGCTGGCCGATTTCATCTGGATGCGCAGCGGCGTGCCCACCAGGTCGAACTCCTTGCGGAAGCGCCCTTCCAGAAAGCGCTTGTAGGCGTCGGTGACGTGCTCCAGCGAATTGCCGTGAATAATGATGATGGGCGGGTTCATGCCGCCCTGGTGTGCATAACGCAGCTTGGGGCGGAACATGCCGGCCCGCTGCGGGCTCTGGAACTGCACCGCCTCGAGCAGCAGGCGGGTCAGCACCGGCGTCGACATCTTGCGGTTGGCCGAGGCATGGGCCTGGACAATCGATTTCCAGACCGGACCCAGGCCCTGGCGCTTGATCGCCGAAATATTGTGGATGGTGGCGAACTTCAGGAAGGACAGCCGCGTTTCGATGGAGCGCTGCAGGATTTCCTTCTGGTAGGCGTCCACCGCATCCCACTTGTTGACGGCCAGCACCACCGCGCGTCCGCTTTCCAGGATGTAGCCGGCAATGTGGGCGTCCTGGTCAGTCACACCCTGGGTCGCATCCAGCAGCAGCAGCACCACATTGGCACTTTCGATGGCCTGCAGGGTCTTGACCACCGAGAACTTTTCAATCGCCTCGAACACCTTGCCCTTGCGGCGCAAACCGGCGGTGTCGATCAGCTCGAATTTCTGCCCGCCGCGCTCGAAGGGCACGGAAATGGCGTCACGCGTGGTGCCGGGCTGGTCAAACGCCACCAGGCGCTCCTCGCCCAGCCAGGTGTTGATCAGCGTTGATTTGCCCACATTGGGGCGGCCGGCCACCGCCAGCTTGATCACCGACGGGTCGCTCGGCTCGCCCTCCTCGTCCGGATCCGGCAGGTTCAGCGGCTGCAGCGCCATCTCGACCAGCGTGCGCATGCCCTGCCCGTGCGAGGCAGACACCGGCAGGACCTCGCCCAGCCCGAGCTCGAAAAACTCGGACAGCTGCACGCCCTCGGTCATGCCCTCGGCCTTGTTGGCGGTCAACACCGTCGGCTTGCCCAGCTTGCGCAGGTATTTGGCGATCTCGTGGTCCTGGGCATTGACCCCGGCGCGCGCATCGACCACAAACACCACAACATCGGCTTCAGCCACCGCCTGCCGGGTCTGCTTGGCCATTTCCTTGTAGATGCCGTCAACGGCCTTGGGCTCGAAGCCGCCGGTGTCGATGACGATGAACTCCTGTGCGCCCAGGTGGCCATTGCCGTAATGGCGGTCCCGCGTCAGGCCGGCATAGTCGGCCACGATCGCGTCACGCGACTTGGTCAGGCGGTTAAAAATCGTCGATTTGCCCACATTGGGGCGACCGACCAGGGCAATAACAGGTTTCATCAATATAATTCGCGGCCGTCAAATGGCCGATAAAACTTACTCGGGCGCGAAGCCGAAAACAGCGCCTGAACGGGTGACCGCAATCAGGATATTGCCGGCAAGCACCGGGGACGCCGCCACCGGCGAGCCGTCGGTCACGAGGCGGTTCAGCGAGGAGCCGTCTGCGCGGGACAACAGGTGTACAAACCCGGCGGCGTCGCCGACGGCAATGGAGCGGCCCACGACCAGCGGCGCAGTCAGGCTGCGGTAACGCAGGCTGTCCGAGCTCCAGGCGCTCTCGCCGTCGCTGCGGCGCCAGGCCAGAACCTTGCCGTCGGCTTCGGTGCCAAACACCAGGCTGTCGTCGCCATCGATCCCCTGCGCGCCATTGGCGGGCTTGGTCCACAGCAGGACGCCGCGCTGGGCATCGACACAGCCGACGCTGGCCTGGAACGCCCGGGCGCAGACTGTGTTGCCGGTGCGGCTCACGGTGCCCACCAGGTCCACCAGACGCTCCACATCATTGATGCCGCGCGGCGAGGCAATCGGGGCCTCCCAGCGGATGCTGCCATTGAGCGGATTGAGTCCGGTCAGGCGGCCGGCCAGGCCCACCACCAGTGTGTCGCCCACGGCGAGCATGACCCCCGACTGGCGCAGCACCAGCGGTTCGCTGGGGCGCTGCTGGGACCAGAGCTTGCGCCCGGTCTGTCCGTCAAAAGCATTGACCGACCGGTCGGCCGCGAGCACAAACACCCGGCCACCGGCCACAAAAGGCGCGGTGAAGGCCTGGGCCGCCAGTTTCTGGCGCCAGATTTCCTTGCCGCCCGACAGGGCCACCACTTCGTTGGTCCGCGTGACCACCGCGGCCACCTTGCCGTCGCTGCCCACGCCTGCGGCGATCGGTGCACCGACATTCGTGCGCCAGAAGTCGCGGCCGCTGCGCGCGTCCAGCGCCACCACGGTGCCGTCGGTGCTTGCCGCCACCACGGTGTCGCCCGAGACGTTGACCTGGAGCGGGAAAGAAACCTCGCCGATGCGGGCGGTCCAGACCTGTTTGGCCGGCACCAGCGCCACCACCGGCTGCAACTCGGCCGGCTGCGGCTTCTTGACGGAACTGCCGAAAAAGCCGCTGAACGTCGAGCAGCCAGACAGGATCGCTACCAAAACAATAGCTGCTGACGCTTTACCAGCTTGGGCCAGGGGCTTGAAAGACTTGAAAATCACTGTTTGACCTCCGGTGCGGACGCGGGAGAAACTGCAGCGGCGGCTGCAGAAGGGGCCAATGCCGCCGACGGGTTCAGCCCAAGCGCATTGAGTTTGACTTCGACCAGGCGCCGGTACTCGGTGCGCTCATCCATGCCTTTGTAGGCCTTTTCGTATTCGGCCCGGGCTTCGTTTTTCTTGCCTTGCGCGGCGAGGATGTCGCCGCGGCGATCCGCCGCCAGCGCGACAAAGTCCTTGGGGAAGGTGCCGGACAGCTGTTGCAGGGCCTCGTCGTAGACCTTGGCTTCCAGCAGCAATCCCGCCAGACGCAGCTTGGCAATCGCCTGGTAACCTTCATCTGCGCTCTTGCCGGCCACCCAGCTCAGGGAGGCCTTGGCGGCATCGATGTTGCCCTTGTCGTAATAGGTCCTGGCCGCCAGCAGGCCAGCCTGCTGGGCAAAGGCCGTCCCGGCAAAACGGTCCTTCATGTCGGCCATCGCGCGGTCCAGCCGGCTGGTGTCTCCTGACTGGGCGGCACGTTCGACCTCGTCGTACATCATGGCCGCCTTGGCGGACTGATCGCGCTGCCAGTAGTTGTAGCCGTTCCAGGCGGCAAAAGCACCAAAAATGACAATCAAGGCCCAGGTGATCAGGTCGCCGTATTGCTTCCAGAAGTGTTTCAGCTCGTCGAGCTGCTCCTGTTCTTCCAAATCGAGATGTTTTGCCATAGAGCTCTGCTGGTTCCGCCAAATGAATTGTGTTGATTGTAGGGGTCGCTGTCAGACGCCAGCCCGCAGGCTGTGCGCCCACAGGGCCACGGTCTCCAGCGGCTGCAGGGTTTGCGCCTGGGCGGCCTCGACCTTTTCGCCGCGCAGGGGCTTAACGGCCACGCTGCCCTGCGCGAGTTCAGCTTCGCCAAAGATCAGGGCGAACCGGGCGCCGCTGGCGTCGGCCTTCTTGAACTGGGATTTCATGCTGCCCATGCCGTCTGCGGAGGCGCCGGAGGCCGCATGCATCTGCACGCTGACGCCCAGGGCGCGCAAGGCCTGCAGGGTTTTCAGCACCACAGGCAACGCCGAAGCTTCGGGAACAATCGCATAGGCGTCCGGCACCGGCAGATCCGCCGCCCCGCCCTGCTCCCTGATCAGCTCGAGCACCCGCTCCACGCCCAGCGCCCAGCCCACGGCGGGCGCGGCCTTGCCGCCGATCTGCTCGATCAGGTAGTCGTAACGGCCGCCGCCGCAAATCGTGCCTTGCGAGCCCAGGCTCTCGGTGATGAACTCGAACACCGTGAGGTTGTAGTAGTCCATGCCCCGCACCAGCCGCGGGTTGATGCTGTAGGCGATGCCGTTGGCCTCGAGAATGGCCTTGACGCTGCTGAAATGCGCCAGCGATGCCTCCCCGAGGAAGTCAATCAGCCGCGGCGCAGCCTCCACCAGGGCCTGCATTTTCGGGTTTTTGGTGTCCAGGATGCGCAGCGGGTTGCTGTGCAGCCGGCGTTTGGCCTCTTCGTCGAGCTGGTCGGCGTTGGCTTCGAAATAGCTGATCAGCGCCGTGCGGTGCTGCCTGCGTTCGTCGGGCTGTCCCAGGCTGTTGAGCTCCAGCCGCACGTCCTTCAAGCCCAGTTCTTTCCACAAGGCATCGGCCAGCAGGATCAGCTCGGCATCAACTTCCGCGCCGGGAAAACCCAGCGCTTCGGCACCGATCTGGTGAAACTGCCGGTAGCGGCCCCGCTGCGGACGCTCGTGCCGGAACATCGGGCCCATGTAGTACAGGCGCTTGCCGCCGTCGTAAAGCATGCTGTGTTCGGCCACGGCCCGGACCACACCGGCGGTGTTTTCGGGCCGCAAGGTCAGGGCTTCGCCGTTGAGCCTGTCCTCAAACGAGTACATCTCTTTTTCGACAATGTCGGTCACTTCGCCCAGGCCGCGCACAAACAGCGCCGTCGGCTCGACGATGGGTGTGCGGATGTTGCGGTAGGCATAACGCGCCATCAGCGCGCGCACCTTGTCTTCCAGCCATTCCCAGCGCGCCGAATCGGGCGGCAATATGTCGTTCATGCCTTTGACGGCAGTCAGTTTTTCAGCCATGGAGTCTTTTTTAAGCGGTCTGGGCAAGGTCAGCCTTGCCAAAACGCTTTTCAATGTAGTTTTCGACAATCACCCGGAACTCCTGCGCAATGCTGTCGCCGCGCAGGGTCACGCTTTTTTCACCATCGATGTAAACCGGTGCGGCCGGTGCTTCGCCCGAGCCGGGCAGGCTGATGCCGATGTCGGCATGTTTGCTCTCGCCGGGCCCATTGACGATGCAGCCCATCACCGCGACCTTGAGTTTCTCAACACCGGGGTATCGGGCACGCCAGACCGGCATCTGCGCGCGCAGGAAATCGTCGATTTCCTTGGTCAGTTCCTGGAAAGTGGTGCTGGTGGTTCGGCCGCAGCCGGGACAGGCGGTGACGCTGGGCACAAAGCTGCGCAGGCCGAGTGCCTGCAGGATTTCGGAGGCAATCAGCACCTCCTGCGTGCGCGCTTCGCCGGGTTGCGGCGTGAGCGAAACACGGATAGTGTCGCCGATGCCTTCCTGCAGCAGGATCGACAATGCCGCGGCAGACGCCACAGTGCCCTTGGTGCCCATGCCGGCTTCGGTCAGGCCGAGGTGCAGCGCATAACGCGAGCGCTTTGAAAGTTCACGATAGACCGAGATCAGGTCCTGCACGCCGCTGACCTTGCAGGACAGAATGATCTGGTTTCTGTCCATGCCCATCTGCTCGGCCAGTTCGGCCGAACCGACAGCCGAGGTGATCAGTGCCTCGTACATCACCTGTTTTGCATCCCAGGGCTGGGCGCGGCGGCTGTTCTCGTCCATCAGGCCGGCCAGCAGTTCCTGGTCCAGGCTGCCCCAGTTGACACCGATACGCACCGGCTTGTTCCAGCGGATGGCAGCCTCGATCATCTGGCCGAACTGCCGGTCGTGTTTGTCGCCCTTGCCCACGTTGCCGGGATTGATGCGGTATTTGGACAGTGCCTCGGCACAGGCCGGGTAGTCGGTCAGCAGGCGGTGGCCGTTGTAATGGAAGTCGCCGATCAGCGGCACGTCGATGCCCATGCGGTCGAGCTGTTCGCGGATGTACGGCACTTGCGCCGCGGCCTCCGGCGTGTTGACGGTGATGCGGACCATTTCCGATCCGGCAATCGCCAGTTCCTTGACCTGGATGGCCGTGCCTATCGCGTCTACCGTGTCGGTGTTGGTCATGGACTGCACGCGCACGGGCGCATCGCCGCCCACCGTGACGACACGCGAGCCCCAGACCACACGCGCCTGGGACGACATGCGCGCCTTGGGCGCGGCCGATTCCACGGGAAAACATGCTGCCACTACTTCACCTCAAAACGTGCAACGTTGTCTTTGCTCACAGCACCCAGGTCAAAGGCCTTGCCCCGCACCTCGACCTGCGTCGCATCGACCCGGCCCACCACAGCCGCCAGCGGCAGGACGCCTGATGCCCCGGCTTCTTCACCGGCAGCCAGGGTACGACGCAGAACGACCGTGCCCCGGGCATCGGTGACTTCGACCCACGACTCCCCTTTTGCCTTGAACACGATGATGCCGGCCGCTGCGGGCGACACGGCCACCGTCGCAGCCGGCGCGGCCGGTACAGCCGCGGCCACAGCCACGGGCGGCGACGCGACAGCGGAAGGCTGCGGTGCCAGCACAGGCACGGCCGGTGTCATGCCGGCGGGGACAACAGGCTGGGCCGCGCTGTCGGTCACAGTGGGCTTGTCCACTTCGAGCAACTCGGTCCTGGCCATGGCCACCCCTGACAGCGCGCCCGACGGGGTCACAGGTGTGCCGGCAACGGCAGGCGACGGTGTCGCAGGCTGGGTAGCGGTGCCGGGCTGCTGGGCAGCCGGCAGGAGGATCAGGACCAGGGCACCCAGCAACAGCAGCAAGCCCGCCAGAACAGCAGGCCTGGATATCTGCGCCAGCAGGGAGGGACCAGGTCCATCACCAGGCGAACGAAACGGGGTGTTGATGGGCGCACTCTGCTGCCCGAGATTGGGCTTGCCGGTTTGCGGCAGCAGCGCCAGCACCTGACCCGCATCGATCTTGAGGGTGCGGCAGACGCTTGCCGCCAGCGCGCGCACAAAGACGGCATCCGGCAACAGGTCCAGCCTGTCGGCCTCCAGCGCCTCGAGCTTTTTAACCGGTACCTTCAAGGCCACAGCCAATGCAGCGATATGCAGGCCAGCAGCCTCGCGTGCCTGCCGGATCAGGGAGCCGGCACTGACTGCAGGCCCGGCATCTGCCTGGTCTTGCAGAACCTGGGGCGGCGAGTCGTGCTGGGCCATGGCAGCACTACCCGGCAGCTGGCCGTCGGCGTCAGTCATTGAAGGCTCCTCTTTCGTAAGCTGCGGCCTCACGTGACTGGCCGAAGCGCTTTTTAAGCTGATCAGCCAGCTGCAGCATCGCTTCACGGTTGCCCAGGCTGCGCTCCACCTTGACACCCAGCCATAGTGTTTCGGCATTGGCCAGATTGCTGTTGTTCAAACGGCGAATGTAGAACTGCGCGCGGACCAGGTCCCCACGCTGGAACAGCAGGTTCGCCAGGTTGTAGCCGGTGACCGGGTTGCCGGCGTCCAGTTCGTAGGACTGCAGCAGGCTGCGCTCGCCCTCCGCTTTTTGCCCGGCCCGCACCTGACAAAGCCCCTGGGCCATGAGTGTTTTGGCCTGGCCGCCGTACTGGGGCGTGGCAATGGCGCGCGCGAACAGCGCGGTCGATTCGCTGTGGCGGTTTTGCTGGCACAGCAGCCAGCCGTAGTTGTGCAGCACGTCACCGTCCCGCGGATTGAGCGCCATGGCCCGCCGGAAACTGTCCTCGGCGAGTGCGTTGTCATTCATGCGCATGTAGACCAGGCCGCGCAGATTGTAGGCATCGGCATAGGTCGGGTCGGTCACCAGCGCCTGCTTGAGTTCGTCGAGGGCGACGTTGGTCTGCCCCTGCTGAAAATAGTTGGCGGCCAGCTCCAGGCGGATGCGCGCGCGTTTGCGCACGTCCGGCTCGTCCGACTCCGTCATGATTTCCCCGCGCCCGCTCGCGGCGCCCGGGGTGGAACCCGGTTTGCCGGCACAGCCGGCGAGCAGCACGGCCGCCCAGCAGACAGACATCAACAGGACATTGCGGACACGCTTCATATACCGACCTCTCTGGAGACTATCTTGATGCCCTTGAGCATACCTTGCCTCTGCGTGGCCATGCGCTGCTGGACACCGGTGCGGTCCTGCACATCGCCGGCGAGCTGGCCGCAGGCAGCGTCGATATCGTCGCCCCGGGTTTTTCGCACGGTGGTCACGATGCCGGCATCCATCAGGATCTTGGCGAAAGCCAGCACCTGCGGCATGTCGGAGCGCTTCAGGCCAGAGGCCGGAAACGGATTGAAAGGGATCAGGTTGAACTTGCAGGCCAGCCCTTGCAGCGAATGCCTGCGCATCAGTTCCACCAGCATGCGCGCATGTTCCGGCTGGTCATTGACGCCGTCGAGCATGCAGTATTCAAAGGTGATGAAGTCCCTGGGTGCCGCGGCCTGGTAACGCGTACAGGCCTCGAGCAGTTCAGCGATCGGGTATTTTTTGTTCAGCGGCACCAGGTTGCTGCGCAACTCGTCTTCCGGCGCATGCAGCGACACCGCCAGCGCGACCGGGCAATCCTGCGCCAGGCGGTCCATCATGGGAACCACGCCCGAGGTCGAGACGGTCACGCGCCGGCGCGACAGGCCATAGGCATGGTCGTCGAGCATCATGCGCAGGGCCGGCAGCAGCTGCGCGTAATTTTGCAGCGGCTCACCCATGCCCATCATCACCACGTTGGAAATGACGCGCTCGGTTTTGCCAAGGTGCTTGCGCAGGAAGTGTTCGGCATACCAGAGCTGGCCGATGATCTCGGCGGTGGTCAGGTTGCGGCTGAAACCCTGGTGCCCGGTGGAACAAAAACGGCAGCCGACAGCACAGCCGGCCTGCGACGAAATGCAAAGCGTTCCGCGGTCGGACTCGGGGATAAAGACGGTTTCAATGACATCGCCGGCACCGACGTCGAACAGCCACTTGATGGTGCCGTCGGCCGAATCGTGCCGGGATACCAGGTTGAGGCCCTGGATATGGGCCGCACCGGTGAGTTTTTCGCGCAGGGACTTGGCCAGATCGGTCATCTGGTCGAAATCTGTCGCACCCTTCTGGTGAATCCAGCGAAAAAGCTGGGTAGCCCGGAAACGTTTCTCTCCGAGCTGCCCGCAAAAGGCGGCCAGACCTTCCAGATCGAAATCAAGCAGGTTGGCCGTCATTGCATGGAAATCCGCGCTTCAGCGCGAATAGATGTTCATGCCCGCGAAGAAGAAACTGATCTCCACCTGGGCAGTTTCGACGGCGTCGGAGCCATGCACGGCGTTGGCATCGATGCTGTCGGCGAAGTCGGCGCGAATGGTACCGGCGGCGGCTTTCTTCGGATCCGTCGCACCCATCAGGTCGCGGTGTTTCAGGATCGCGTTTTCGCCTTCCAGGGCGGAAATCATGACGGGGCCGGAAATCATGAACTCGACCAGATCCTTGAAGAAAGGACGCTCTTTATGCACGGCATAAAAGGCTTCGGCTTCGCCGCGCGACAGGTGCGCCATCCGGGCAGCAACCACTTTCAGGCCGGCAGCCTCAAAGCGTGCATAAATTTGACCAATGACATTTTTTGCCACTGCATCGGGTTTGATGATGGAGAGAGTGCGTTCGATCGCCATGAGATTTCCTTAACCTTGATTTTCTGGGATTTATTCAAATCGAATAAAGCCTCTGATTTTAACCCGCGGGCAATGGCCCTTGAGCAAAAGTGCGTGTGAATACGCCGGTGAGTTAACGGTTTCCGCCGCGGTTGCCGCCCCCGCTGCGATTTCCGCCGCGGTTTCCACCCCCGCCACCGCCGCCTCCTCCTCCACGCCGCGGGCCTGAAGGACCGCCACCGCCCGTGCCGCTGCCACCGCGACGCTGGCCCTGGCCCGGCGCCTGCCGCTGGCGGGTAAATGTTTCAGCGCCGATATAACCAAATGAGGTTTTCATCGGGTCGGGCTGTGCCCCGCCGGGGCCCTTGTCGCCGCGGTCGCCGCGATCACCGCCCCGGTCGTCGCGGCGCTTCGGCCCCTGTCCGCCGGTATTGCCCCCGAATTTGCCGGGCGGGCCGGACCGGGGACCGGCGCCGGGGTTGCCCCCGTTGCCGCGTCCACCCTTGGCGCCGCGACGACGGTTGGGGTCGCGCGGCGCTTCGTTGCGATTCAGGGGTGGCTGAAGGTCCAGCGGATCATGGCCGCCCTCATCGCCATGATCGTCTGGCTCAGCGGCCCGGCTTTTTTCCGGCATGGCCTGCGCATCCGGTGCCCGGGGGGTGCCGTTGTCGGGGCGTCCCCGTCCGCCGCGTGAGCGGTCGTTACGGCGCGGCCCGCGCCCTGGACGGCCCTCGCCGGAGCCGGCTTCCCCGGCCGCCCCTGCTTCCCCCGTGTTCCTGCTGGCCCCACGCGGATCGGCGCGCGCTTCCGAACGCCCAACAGCGCTGGTCAATGCGTCGATATCGCGCTCGTCGAGTTCGACAAAGGCGCCGCGCTTGAGGCCGCGTGGCAGCACCACCGCGCCGTAACGGATGCGGATCAGGCGGCTGACGGCGTGACCCACCGCTTCGAACATGCGGCGCACCTCGCGGTTGCGGCCTTCGGAAATCGTCACGCGGTACCAGCAGTTGGCGCCCTCGCCTCCGCCGGCTTCAATCGTGCTGAACTGGGCCAGGCCGTCGTCGAGTTGCACGCCATCGAGCAGGCGTTTTTTCTCTTCGTTGTTCAGCGCGCCCAGCACACGTACGGCGTACTCGCGCTCCAGGCCAAAACGGGGATGCATGAGTTTGTTGGCAAGTTCGCCGGAGCTGGTCAGCAGCAACAGCCCCTCGGTGTTCAGGTCGAGCCGGCCCACCGATTGCCATTTGCCCTGGAACAGCTTGGGCAGACGGCGAAACACCGTGGGCCGGTTTTGCGGGTCATCATGCGACACCACCTCGCCGGAGGGCTTGTGGTAGGCGATGACCCGCGGCGGCGGCGGGTCGATGCGCACCCGGATCGGCTTGCCATTGACCTTGACCGTGTCGCCAAACTGGATACGCTGGCCAATATGGGCCGGTTCACCATTGACGGAAATCCGTCCTTCCAGGATCAGCTGCTCCATTTCCAGCCGGGAACCGAGCCCCGCCTGCGCCAGCACCTTGTGCAGCTTGGGCGTTTCCGGCTGGGGCAGCAACACGCGCTTGGGAAGCTCGAGCGCCACGTCCTCCTCTTCATCGGCATCGAACTGGCCAGTCACCACGTCTTCAAAACGGGCCAGCGCCGGCGTCACCTGAGCCGCACGCTCGGGCCGGCCCGGCGCTGCGTTGGCCGCATCGTCGGCAGAGGCCACCTCGACCGCTATCAAATCAGGAGCTGATTGCGCCCGTAAATCGGGGGCTGGCGGCACAATGGGCTCATCAACCTGGGGAGCAGCGGCCGGAGCCGGATTGTCGTTTTGATTCATGCGTTTGCGTTCAGGCGTTGGGATCGGTGGCCGTGAGGCTGGTTAACGGAGCGTCCTGGGAATGGCCGGCATCCGCCGCATCGGAAAGTTCTGCGACCAGCAAGCCGGTCCCGGGATCGTCCGGCAAGCGGACACCCTCGGGAGCCGCCTCGACGCCGGGGACAGCCGCCGTCATGCCAAACTCGATCTGATCGAGCATGGACGCCTGCGCCGCCGTGGTGTCCATGACCGGCAACTGGTCCAGCGACTCCAGTCCCAGATCGTCGAGAAACTGCCGCGTCGTGGCGTACAGCCCCGGCCGTCCGACGGTTTCGCGGTGGCCGATGACCTCGACCCAGCCCCGGTCCTCGAGCTGCTTGAGAATCATGCTGTTGATGGTCACGCCCCGGATGTCTTCCATGTCGCCGCGGGTGACCGGCTGGCGGTAGGCGATGATCGCCAGCGTCTCCAGCGTGGCGCGCGTGTAGCGCGGCGGTTTTTCAGGGTGCAGGCGGTCGAGGTACTCGCGCATCTGCGGCCGGCTCTGGAAACGCCAGCCGGTTGCGACATGCACCAGCTCCACCCCCCGCCCGGACCAGTCGTTTTGCAGATCCTCCAGCAGGAGCTTGAGGGTGTCGGCGGTCAGTGCCCCGTTGAACAAAACACCCATCTCGCGCAAAGGCAGCGGCTGCTGCGCGCAAATAAGTGCCGTTTCGAGGACGCGCTTGGCATCCGTCGTATTCATGGTCTTGGTTCCGAAATGATTCGAGATAAAGGCGCCTGGCGGCGCAGTTCACATTCATGCGCAACCACAACATCGGGGCGCGCCATGCGGCGGGTAGCAGAAAACTACTGGATTTGATTGTATCCCAGCCCCAGCTGGGCAAGCGCCGCGGCCAGATCCGCCGGCAGCGGCGCCCTGAACTCGAGGGCTTCGCCGGTCACGGGGTGGGTGAAAGCCAGGCGGCAGGCATGCAGGGCCTGACGTTCCAGGCCCGCGGCAGGTTTGCCGCCATACACCTCGTCCGCCACCAGCGGATGACCGATGGAGGCCATGTGCACCCGGATCTGGTGCGTCCGGCCGGTCTGCAGCCGGCAGCGCACCAGGCAAAACGGCCCTTCGTTTTGCAGCAGGTAAAAGCCGGTCGAGGCGGTTTTGCCGGCCGTTTTTTCCAGGTCCACCACCGCCATGCGCAGGCGATTGCGCGGATCGCGGCCTATCGGCGTCTCGACCTGGCGCGACTTTGGCCCTTCCCACGCGCCGTGGGCCAGCGCGATGTATTCGCGGCTGACACTTCGCTCGGCAATCATGGCCACCAGCTGGTCCATGACCTGGCGCCTGCGCGCCACCACCATGAGGCCGCTGGTGTCCTTGTCCAGCCGGTGCACGATGCCCGCGCGCGGCAGCAGGCTGGCCTGGGGATCGCGCGCCAGCAGCCCGTTGAGCAGCGTACCGCTCCAGTTGCCGGGCGCCGGATGCACCACCAGGCCGGCCGGCTTGTTGATGACCAGCAGATGTTCGTCCTCAAAGAGAACCTCCAGCGCCATCACCTCCGGCTTGAAGGCCTGGCTTTGCGGCGTGGGTTTGAGTTCGATCTTGAGGTCGTCGCCGGCCTTGACCCTGGCCGAGGCCTTGGTCACCGTGACGCCATTGAGCTGCACCGCGGCAGCCTCTATCAGTTGCTGCAGATAGCTGCGGGAGAACTCGGGCACAATGCCTGCCAGTGCCCGGTCCAGACGCGCGCCGTGGCTCTCCACGGGAACACTGACCTCGCGCAACTCGGCATCGGCGGCCGTCTCGCCCTCCCCCAGAATGTCCTCCACCAGCGTGCCCGCCGCAGTGGCCCTCGATATAATCAGTTTGCTTTGTACAGAATCAGTCATTAACAGGATCAATTGCGATGTTTTCCACCAAATTATCGGTTGTTCCAGCCACACGTCCCGTGGCAGCGGCCATGCTTGTCTGTGCATTCGTCCTTTCGGCATGTTCCTCCACCGTGAAGGACCCCACGGCCAACTGGAGCCCGAACAAGATTTACACGGAAGCCCGGGACGAAGCGAATTCCGGTGCCTACGACAAGGCCGTCCCGCTGTTTGAAAAGCTCGAAGGCCGCGCGGCCGGCACGCCGCTGGCGCAGCAGGCCCAGCTGGAAAAGGCCTATGCCCAGTTCAAGGGTGGCGAGCAGGCACAGGCCCTGGCGACGCTGGACCGCTTCATGAAGCTGCACCCGGCCAGTCCGGCGATCGACTATGCCCTGTACCTCAAGGGCTTGGTCAACTTCAATGAAAACCTGGGCCTGTTCAGCTTCCTGTACAAGCAGGACCTGTCCGAGCGTGACCAGAAGGCGGCCAAGGAGTCCTTCGAGTCCTTCAAGGAGCTGGTCAACCGTTTTCCCGAGTCCAAATACTCGGCCGACGCACGCCTGCGCATGAATTACATCGTCAACTCCCTGGCCCAGTATGAAGTCCATGTGGCCAGCTACTACTACACCCGCGGCGCCTACATCTCGGCCATCAACCGTGCACAAACTGCGATTGCAGACTACCGCGATGTGCCGGTGCTCGAAGAAGCCCTGTTCATCCTGTACAAGTCCTACGACGCCCTCAACATGACCCAGCTGCGCGACGACACCAAACGCGTGATGGAAAGAAGCTTTCCCCAGAGCGAATACCTGTCCAAGGGCTTCAAGTCGGTGGATGGGCCCTGGTACAAGTTCTGGTAAGCAGATCCAGCCGCTCGTTCAACTCCTCTTCCGAGGCCAGGCGCTGCATGGGCGGCAGTGCACGCAGCAGCCGCTTGCCGTAACCCATGGATGCGAGGCGGCTGTCGCAGACCACCAGCACGCCTTGATCGGTTTCGCGGCGTATCAGGCGCCCGGCGCCCTGCTTCAGCGCCACGGCAGCTTCCGGCAGGAAATAGTCATTGAAAGCACTTTTGCCTTCAGACTCCAGTAGCCGCGACCTGGCCTCCACCATCGGGTCGTTGGGCGGCGGAAACGGCAGCTTGTCGATGATTACCAGCTGCAGCGCATCACCCGGCACATCGATGCCTTCCCAGAAAGAGGCGGACGCCACCAGCACGCAGCCACGCCCGCCATGGCTGTCGGCCTGGCGGAAACGCTCAATCAGGGTCCGCTTGGGCATGGCCCCCTGCACCAGTACCTCGATCTCGGTCGAATTCTCAAAGCTCGCCTGCAGGGCATCGCCAATGGCGCGCAAGGCGCGCAAGGTCGTTGTCAGCACCATGGTGCGGCCGCCCAGCCGGCGTGCCCAGTCCGCTGCCGAGGACGCCACAGCAGCCGTGTGGCTGGGCTCGCCAGGCTTGGGGAAGTTTCGCGGAATGTAAAACGCCGCCTGGCGCGCATAGTCGAAAGGGCTGCCCACCTGCAGCGTCGTGGCGCCGGTCAAGCCGCAGGGCTGCGTGAACCAGCTCAATTGCGCATCGTCGCCCAAGGTCGCCGAGGTGAAGATCCAGGTTTTGGCAGCCGCCTTGTCGTCAGTGAACACCCTGGCCTGGATAGCCTGGGCGATGTCCAGCGGGGACTCCACCAGCCGCAGTTGGGTGCCCACATCCAGCCAGCGGACACCGCCGGGCTCGGGCGCAAGACCAAAAGCGCGGGCGCGCGCTTCCAGTTCGGCAGCGCGCTCGTGCAGGCGCACGAAGTCCGGTGCGATCTCACTGACCGTGTTCAGGGCCTCACAGGCGCCAGCCAGCGCGGTGCTGACGGCCGCCAGCGCCTGGGCCCATTCGACGGGGGCCAGGCCTTCGGGCGCAGCCTCGTTCCAGCGCAGCTTGCTGCCCGGATAAGCCTTGCCCACACACAGGCGCAGGTCACGCGCGGCATGTTCGGTCGCGCCGGCCAGTGCCTGCCAGTCCAGCAGGCCGCGCGCCAGCTGCAGCCCGGTGCCCAGCATGTCGCGCGCAAAATCGAGGAGTTGCCCGGTCGACAGGTTTTTCCCCAGGAACTGCACACCGGTTTCATTGAGCTGGTGCGCTTCGTCAAAAATCGCAATGCGCACTGTCGGCAGCAGTTCGGCAACGCCAGATTCGCGCACCGCCAGATCCGCAAAAAACAGGTGGTGGTTGATCACCACCACGTCGGCCGCGAGCGCTTCACGGCGTGCATGGTTGACGTGGCAGGCGCGAAAACGCGGGCACTGGGCGCCGAGGCAGTTTTCGCGGGTGGAGGTCACCCAGGGGATCACCGGTGAGCGTTCGTCCAGTCCAGGGAGTTCAGCCAGATCGCCGGTATCGGTTCCGCGCGCCCACTCCTCCACCTTGGCCAGCGCGCGAAGCGAGCTGCGCTCCGGAAAGTTGGCGTCATGGCGGGCCATCTCCATGCGGTGCAGACAGAGGTAACTGCCGCGCCCCTTGAGCAGGGCGGTGCTGACCGGCACGCCAAGGGCCTTGACCAGGGCCGGCAGGTCACGTCCGAACAGCTGGTCCTGCAAGGCCTTGGTGGCGGTGGACAGCAGCACCCGCTCGCCGCTGAGCAGGGCCGGCACCAGGTAGGAAAAGGTTTTTCCAACACCGGTGCTGGCCTCCACCACCAGCGGATAGGCGCCTTCGATGGCGCGCGCCACGGCCAGGGCCATGTCGGTCTGTCCGCTGCGCGGGACAAAATGCTCGGCCGCGCGCGCCAGCACACCTTCGGGGGCAAAAGCCTCCAGGACTTGCGATTCCAGGTTCATCAGGCGGGTTCGGGAGGGTCGAGGGCCAGCTCGAGCTGGGAGATCAGGTCGCGCAGGAGCAGGCGGCGTTTTTTCAGGCGCCTGAGCATCAACTCGTCGATCGGCACGGCATGTGCTGTGAGGTCCACCAGGGCATTGAGATCCGCATGTTCGATCTTGAGGTCTATGAGGCGACGCTCCGGGGAGTGCAGGTTGAAGTCCAAGTTTTTTGATCCGGGGGGCAGCTTCATCTGATAATACGTTGATTACGGAGATAAATCGAGTCCACATGACTCGGCCATTTCAATATGTCCAAAGGTTATCGAATCACGGCGTCAACCGGTATCCACAAGGGAGACCGCGACTATCAGCAGGACCAGGTGGCCCTGCTCAGCCATCCGCGCATCGCGGGCTGCATGCTCGGCATCGTGGCCGACGGCATGGGCGGTCGAAGCGGCGGACGCAAGGCGTCCGACCAGGTCATGATGACCGCCAAACAGCTGTTCGAGCGTTATGCCCCTGATACCGACGATGCGGTGGCCATGCTCAAACAGCTGGTGGAAGAAGCGCACACCGTGATCAAACTCACCGCCATTTCCGCCGAACAGGAGCCGCACAGCACGCTGGCTGCGTTTCTGATCAACCCGGGCGGCGACTGCCACTGGGTGCATGCCGGCGACTCGCGCATCTACCATTTTCGGGGCGCCAAGCTGGTCAAGCGGACCACCGACCACTCCTATGTCCAGACACTGGTGGACAAAGGGGAACTCACCGAGGAAGAGGCCAACGTGCATCCGCAGTCCAACATCCTGATGGGCTGCCTGGGCACCGAAGAGGTGCCGCCGATCAGCCAGCACTACATTCCCCAACTCGGCCCGGGCGACTCACTGATCGCCTGCAGCGACGGTGTCTGGCACTATTTCAGTCCCAGTGAAATGGGCTCGGCCCTGTCGATGCTGTCGCCGCGCGAGGCGACCGAATTCCTGATTCAGAAGGCGCGGTCACGGGCCCATGGCGGGGGCGACAACCTGTCGATGGTCATCGTCAAGCTCGAGGCGCTGGCCTGAGGACTCCGACTTAAGCTCAGCCAGGTGCAGGCAAGGGCTTGGCCGCCGGCTTGGTCTGCTCACGCTGCCTCTGCTCGCGGCTTGCTTTTCTCTCCTGCGCTTCCTGCTGCTTGTCTTTGTAAATCTGGGCCTCTTTGGCACTGGCGGCCTGCTTGTCGGCGCGCGCCTGGGCCCTCTCCTTGGAGCCTTGGTCCTTGCCTGCAGCCTCTGCCGCATTGACTGCTTCGTTCTGCTTCAAATCGATGCGGTCGCTGGCCTTCTGACGCGTACGCTCTTCACGGGCTCTGGTGTCTTCCAGCGCCGTTGCGCGACGCTCGGCCGCCTGCCGCTCAGCCTCGGGTGACGATTTTTCCTCGGTCTGGCGAACCTGCTCGGCCGCTTTTTGCCGGCGCTCCTGCTCGTTGAGGGCGACTTCCCTGAACTTCAGGTCGGCCATCGCATCGCGCCGCCTTGGCTTGACGGCATTCAGACATCTGTTGACAAAAAACTTCTTGTAACAGGCGTCTTCTTCCGCATCAAATGCCGCCTCCAGGGTGGCGCGCTCGGTGTTGATGCGCTGCCGTTCGCGATTGGTGGCGGCCGACAGCAGTTCATCCTGGGTTTGAGCGCTTGAGGCGAAACCCAGTGTGAAAAACAGCAGGAAAAGAAATAGGTTCTTCATGTCAGGGTGGTATCCACATTTCGGCGCTCCAGCGCCAGAAACTCGGCAGACTGCATTTCATTGAGCCTTGAGACTGTCCGGGGAAATTCGTGGGCCAGAGGGCCTTCTGTATATAACGCTTCAGGAGCGACTTCTGCCGACATGATGAGTTTGACACGCCGATCGTAAAGAACATCAACCAGCCAGGTAAAGCGGCGCGCTTCGGACGCCATGCGTACCGGCATGTGCGGTACGTCGCTGAGCAGCACCGTGTGAAACTGGGTGGCGATTTCCAGGTAGTCATTTTGTGAACGCGGCCCGCCGCACAGGGTCTTGAAATCGAACCAGACGACGCCGCCCGCCTTCCGTCTGGCGTGGATTTTCCGGGATTCGATGTGCAGCACCGGCGATTCGTCGTGAGACTCCGCCAGCCGCTGAAAAGTTTCCTCCATCTCCGCGTCGGCCCGCGGCCCCAGCGGCGTGTGGTACAGCTTGACCTGCTCGAGCGTGCGCCGGCGGTAGTCGGTCCCGTTGTCCACGCTGATCACTTCGAGGTTCTGCTTGAGCAGCGCAATCGCAGGAAAAATGCGTTCGCGGTGCAGGCCGTTTGGGTAGAGGTCGTCAGGATGGAAGTTGGAGGTGGTGACAAAACCCACGCCGTTGTCAAACAGCGCCGCCAGCAGGCGGTGCAGAATCATCGCATCGGTGATGTCGGCGACGTGGAACTCGTCAAAGCAGATGAGACGGTAACGTTTGGCAATACGTTTGCCCAGCTCGTCGAGCGGATTGACCGTGCCCTGGAGGTCTCGCAGTTCGCGGTGGACTTCACGCATGAACTCGTGAAAATGCAGGCGCGTCTTGCGCTTGAGCGGAACCGCGTTGTAAAAACAGTCCATCAGGAAGCTTTTGCCGCGCCCTACCCCGCCGTGCATGTAGACCCCGCGCGGAATGTCAGGCCGGTTGATCAGCTTCTTGAGCGGATTGGAACGCTTCTCCTTGAACGCCGCCCACTCGGTGGCGCAACGCTCCAGCGCGTCCACCGCCCGCAACTGGGCGGGGTCACTGGTGTAACCCCGCGTCTTCAGTTCAGACTCGTAATCCGAACGCACCGACCCTCGCGGGACGACCATCAGCCGCCGCCGGGCCGCCCCAAGGCGGCTGGGCCCCCCTGGGGGGCAGAGACCCACACGAAGTGGGAGACCGTGGGGGCAAACATCGTCAGAAATTCAGCGTCCGCTTGTCGACGGCCAGGGCCGCCTCCTTGGTGGCCTCGCTGAGCGACGGATGGGCATGGCAAATCCGGGCGATGTCCTCGGAACTGGCCCTGAACTCCATGGCCACCACACATTCGGCAATCAACTCACTGGCCATCGGACCAACAATGTGCACGCCGAGAATTTCGTCGGTAGCGGCGTCCGCCAGCATTTTCACCATGCCCGTGGTATCGCCCAGGGCGCGTGCGCGGCCGTTGGCCATGAAGGGGAAGGTGCCCGCCTTGTAGGCCCGGCCCGCGGCCTTGAGCTGCTCTTCGGTCTGCCCCACCCAGGCGATCTCGGGGTTGGTGTAAATCACCCACGGAATGGTGTTGAAGTTGACATGGCCGTGCTGGCCGGCGATGCGCTCGGCCACCGCCACGCCCTCTTCTTCCGCCTTGTGCGCGAGCATGGGGCCGCGCACCACATCACCCACCGCCCAGACATTGGGCAGGTTGGTTTTGCATTCCTCGTCGACCACGATGGCGCCACGCTCGTCGAGCTTCAGGCCCACGGTTTCCGGCGCCAGACCGATGGTGTTGGCAGTCCGGCCGATCGAGACAATCAGCTTGTCGACATCGAGCGTCTGGGCCTCGCCCTTGGCATTGGTCCAGGCGACAGATACGCCTTTTTTGCCGGACTTGATCTCGCCAACCTTGACGCCAAGCTCGATTTTCAGGCCTTGCTTGACAAAGGCCTTGTGCGCTTCCTTGGCAATTTGCTGGTCCACCGCACCGAGGAACGTTGGCAGGCCTTCCAGAATGGTCACATCGGCACCGAGGCGCCGCCAGACCGAGCCCATTTCCAGACCGATCACGCCGGAGCCGATGAGGCCCAGCTTTTTGGGCACAGCGCCGATGCGCAGGGCGCCGTCGTTGGACAGGATATTTTCTTCATCAAAAGGTGCGCCGGGCAAGGCGCGGGCGTTCGATCCCGTGGCCACGATGACGTGTTTGCCGGAGAGGGTTTCCTCGGCGGCTCCAGCCACCTTGATGTCATAAAGACCGTCCTTCGCCGCGACGAAAGAGCCCCGGCCATGGAAGAAGGTGACCTTGTTCTTCTTGAACAGGTAGACGATGCCGTCGTTGTTCTGCTTGACGACCGTGTCCTTGCGCGCCACCATCTTCGCGACGTCCAGGCCCAGGCCCTTGACCTCGATGCCATGGTCGGCAAAGTGGTGAGCGGCATGGTCGTAGTGTTCAGACGATTGCAGCAAGGCCTTGGACGGAATGCAGCCGATGTTGGTGCAGGTGCCACCCAGGGCCGGTCCGCCCTTGGCATTTTTCCACTCGTCGATACAGGCCACGTTGAAACCCAGCTGGGCGGCGCGGATGGCAGCGATGTAGCCGCCGGGGCCGCCACCGATGACGATGACATCAAATTGTTTGGACATAAGTTATGTAAAAAATTAGTTTGCGAATTTCAAATTCCGTATTTCACCAGCCGCAGTTACAGGATCTACTTCTTCAACGGAAAAAGTCCAGGTGCCTATCCCTGGACCCAACAAAAAGGAAATCACTGCGGGCTCTTCAAAACTCACCAGACGTACACGGACAAACTTGCGTTCATTGGGTTTTGCATCCAATACCAGCACGTTCGCCTTCACGGCTGAACCGGGCTGCAAAGGGGGTAAAACGACAGTGAAATTGCTTGACCCCAGAGGAAGAGGCTCAATCACAACGCTTCCGCGAGTAAGCGAGCTTTTGATCGCCTTGCCATTCAATACGCCTGGGAAGTACAGACCACCTTTATCGGCGGGGCGATAGATAACGAGTTGTTGGCCGGCATATGTCGAGTCAAGTTCGCCGACTGGTTTACCCATAGGAACTGTGCAGCCCACGAGGAGAACGCAGAAAAATCCAAAAAGTAATTTCAACGCTCTCATTTCAACTCCCGCGGGACATGGTTATTGCATCAAATATCAAACAACAGACGTGCCGGATCTTCCAGCGCTTCCTTCATCGCCACCAGGCCCAGAACGGCCTCACGGCCGTCGATGATGCGGTGGTCGTAGCTCATGGCGAGGTAGTTCATGGGGCGGATCACGATCTGGCCGTTCTCCACAACTGCGCGGTCCTTGGTGGCATGCACGCCCAGGATGGCCGACTGGGGCGGGTTGATGATAGGCGTCGACAACATGGATCCGAAGGTGCCACCGTTGGAAATCGAGAACGTGCCGCCGGTCATTTCTTCAATGCCCAGCTTGCCGTCCTGTGCTTTTTTTCCAAACTCGGCAATCTTCTTTTCGATGTCGGCAAAGCTCATCTGGTCGGCATTGCGCAGGATGGGCACCACGAGGCCGCGCGGCGAACCGACAGCGATGCCGATGTCGAAGTAGCCGTGGTAGACGATGTCATTGCCGTCAACCGACGCATTGATCATCGGAAATTTCTTCAGCGCATGCACGGCGGCTTTCACAAAGAAGCTCATGAAGCCGATCTTCACGCCGTGTTCCTTGGTGAACTGGTCCTGGAACTTCTTGCGCATCTCCATGACGGGCGCCATGTTGACCTCGTTGAAGGTGGTCAGGATGGCATTGGTCGATTGCGATTGCAGCAGACGCTCGGCGATGCGGGCACGCAGGCGGCTCATGGGCACGCGCTGCTCGGGGCGGTCACCCAGGCCGCTGGCCTTGGCAGGTACCGCCACCTGAGGCAAGGAAGTGGTTGGAGCGCCCGTCGGTATTGCGCTGGCAGCTACTGATTTAGGAGCAGATGTGGCACCACCGGCCACGGCACCCAGCACGTCGCCCTTGGTCACACGACCATCCTTGCCGGTCCCGGGAACCGAGCCGGAGGCCAACTGGTTGTCGGCCATCAGCTTGGCCGCTGCGGGCATCGGTACACCGGCCATGCTGCCACCGGAAGCCGCAGGCGCAGCAGCGGCGGATGCAGTGGCAGTAGCGGGCGCTGCTGCCGCCGCGGCCGGCGCAGCGGCTGCCGCCTTGCCTTCGGTGTCGATCCGGGCAATCAACTGCTCGGCCGTGACCGTGCCGCCGTCGGCGACCAGGATTTCGGACAGGACACCGGCGGCAGGCGCGGGCACTTCCAGCACCACCTTGTCGGTTTCGATTTCGATCAGGATTTCATCGATGGCGATGGAATCGCCGACTTTTTTCTTCCACTGCAGCATGGTGGCTTCCGCCACGGATTCGGACAACTGCGGGACCTTGACTTCTACGATAGCCATTTGAATTCTTTCGGGTTATGGGTTCGATGGAGTGCGCCGTCCGGCGCAGCCCTCTTATTTGGTCAGGACAAAGCCCTTGAGCTTGCCGAAGGCGCCGTCGACCAGCGCTTTTTGCTGCTCCTGGTGCAGGTGCGAATAACCTACGGCCGGGGACGCCGAGGCCGCACGGCCCGAGTAACCCAGCTTCTGGCCTTCGGACATGTTTTCGTGGATGTAGTGCTGCACGAAGAACCAGGCGCCCTGGTTCTGCGGCTCGTCCTGGCACCAGACGATGTCGGTGACATTCGGGTACTTCTTCAGCTCGGCCGCGAAGGCCTTGTGCGGGAAGGGATAGAGCTG
>ERZ1292640.67-Hain-H43-02um-R1-67-length-78773-cov-8_pt1 | contig 78773 bp, 67 predicted proteins | sample MGYA00564404_ERZ1292640 | MGnify/ENA primary metagenome ERZ1292640 (study PRJEB36523, sample SAMEA6512636) | groundwater metagenome | collected 2019-01-08 | study: AquaDiva: Metagenomics assemblies of 32 groundwater samples
GCCAGGGGAAGGGTGCCATGGTCTGCGGGATCAACTCCACGCCGTCCATGTCAAGCTCGGTCAGGCTTTTCGCAAACCGCTCGTAGTAGGCCTGGATAACCGACGCAGGCAACGGCTCGTCCATGGTGAAGCCCCCAATGTTGGCAACAATCATCGGGCGCTGGGTCTGCGGGAAAAAACGTTTCAAATCGCGTGTAATGTTGATCACGCGCTGCGTTTCCAGAACCGACTGGGCGCGATAGGCTTCATCGGGCGAAGCCAGGTCCATCAGGCGGCTGTTCGCAAACAACTCTGGCGCGTGGACAACAAATCCGCAGGCGTAGGTGCCGGTCAGGAAATCATCCGGCTTGAGCTCCATGTCCGAATAAGACAAGTGAAATTCGAACAGGTCCGGCTTGATACGCGCGTTGTATTCCTGAAAGTCATGGTATCTGACCGGCACACCCCACGGGCGCCCGAACGAGTAGGGACGCGGTTCAATGCGTTCGTCTTTCAGATCGGAAGGGTAGAAAAAGTCTTCTTCATTCAAATCATGCTGAAGCGTACGCCCCAGAAGCTGTTCATAGTGCTGGGGTGAAAGACCCTGGCCCGGACTACGCACCTGCACATGCTCGGCTTTGATGATGGTCCCTTTGCTGAGCGACGTTGCGGCGACCAGGCTCTTGCCGAGATTCTCGCGGTTGATCATTTCGCCCTGCGATATACGGCGTTCGCCCCCGTCACCCAGTGCCTGCTCGATTTCGCGGATGCCCTCGATCAGGCGCTTGAATTCATCATGCTCAAGGCTGGCGGCATGGTCCGGCCCCTCCATTGAACGATCCAGCGTAAAGTGGCGCTCGATCAGACAAGCCCCCAGAGCCACCGCGGCCAGGGTCACGGCCGTGCCACGCTCATGACCTGAGTAACCCACCAGCGGGTGCATGCCGCGCAACTGGTCCATCCATTTGAGCTGGATATCATGCAAAGGAGCGGGGTAGGTACTATTGCAATGAAGCAGAACAAACCTTGCCTTGCGCTGATTCAGGAAATTCACCGTGATCTGCACCTCTTCACGGCTACTCATTCCCGTGGACAGAATGAGCGGTTTGCCGGTCGAGCAAAGTTTGTCCAGCAGCGGAAGATTGGTCAAATCAGCAGAGGCTACTTTGTAGGCGGGAACGGCCATGCCCTCCAGAACGTCGACGCTCCGCTTGTCCCACGGCGTGCAGAGATACAAAATGCCTTTGCCGACACAGTACTCAGCCAGTTGCCGATGTTGTTCAACAGAAAGTTCAAAGCGCCGGAGAAGGTCCAGGACATACTCGGTGCCCAGGTCTTCGCCATCCTTGCGCAACGTGCGTTTGCGATACACCTCGTCAAGCTGACGCAGCTGAAATTTCGCGCAGTCGGCCCCCATCTCCACAGCGAGATCCACCATTCGGATCGCGCGCTCAAAACTTCCGTTGTGATTGTTTCCTATTTCGGCAATCACGAACGCGCGGTTGCCACCGATTTCGTAGCCTCCAATTTTGATAGTCATGAGGTCTCAATTTCCAGGTGATTTTTTCGTTCCCGTGCGGACCAGGCGCGCAGGCCTTCCTGCTCAAAGCGGAACGGCTGAATCTTCAAGCCCGAAGATTCAAGATTGGCGATAAGCTCGTGCTTGCGAAACGGTGTGACGTAGAAGAGGAAGAAACCTCCGCCCCCTGCCCCCAACAGCTTGCCGCCCACCGCGCCATGGCTGCGCGCATCTGCATAGATCTGATCGAGTCTGCTGTTGGAGATCTTGCTGCTGAACTGGCGCTTGAATTGCCAGGCTTCATGAAGAGACTGTCCAAACTGCAGCAGCCTGCCACGAAGCAGATGATTACGCATCGTGTAAGTGAGCTCCACATTGGATTGAACCTTTCCCCTGATTGCGTCCTGCTGCATATGCTGTCGCTGATCCTCGTGGATTTCACCCGATTCATGCGGCGTGCCCGTGTCACAGAGCACAAGACTTTCCTCCAACTCCAGGAGGGTGTCCGCCTGGATTCTCAGGGGATGAACAATGTTCTGGTCCATCCTGAATTCCATGAAGTTGAAGCCCCCAAAAACCGTGGCGTATTGATCCTGCCAGCCACCCGCAACACCCAGGTACAGGCGCTCGGCCTGAAAAGCCAGTTCAGCCAGTTCATGCAAATCCCACCGGTCTTGCCGGAACTGGTTAAAGCAACCCAGCACGGCCGCGGAGATCACAGCGGACCCCCCCAAACCCGACTTCATCGGGAAATCTGAATGCAGATACATCTCAAACCCGAAGTCAGGGTGCACGACTTTCAGCAAGGCCTGAATCAACCCGAAGGGCCCCGGCTGAATCAGCGCGCTCTGCAGATCCGGCGCTTCCAGCGACGCATTCAAATCCCTCGAATGGATGATGATTTTTTCATCCTTGCGTACCCGCAGGGTAGCGTGGCTGTAAAGCGAGACAGTGGTATTGATCACCGCTCCGCCCTCCCCCGCAAAAAAATGCGTCAAGTCCGAGCCACCACCACCGAAACTGATCCGGACAGGCGAGCGGGCACGCGCATAAACCGGTTCCTCCACAGGAACCGGCAAATTGTTCCTGCTCACGATTCCGGTCAGCTTTCGCGTCGCGTCAAGCACCGGGATGACGCGAATACGGTTGTCAAGCTGCTTCAGCAACAACTCCCGAGGAGTCGACTGATCGGCCCACACAAAATTGGGATTTGCGCACGAAGAAATCGGGGCATCCAGCGATGCGCCATCAAGCAACTTTCTCCGGATGTCGCCATCGGTGGCCAACCCGGAAACGACTCCGGACGCGGTGGCCGTCAGGATGATGCCATGATGATTGGCTTCAATCTGGACGAGCGCCTCCCTCAATGATGCAATTTCAGCAATCAGGAAAAAATTCAAACTCACAGTGCTCCAATTTTTCCAGCCTTGATCCAGCGGCAAAAACGAAAATAGTCCTCTGGAATGCCTATATCGATAAAGTTAGTCTGCAATGGAACTGCCTTCAAAAGACCCTGGGCGCCCCAAGCAGGAAAACTTGTACTTTCCAGGGAAAAGGGCACCTGGTCCCAATTTCTGAACAGCGCTGCATTCAAATGACACAGCCCTGCATTGATTAATCCAGCTCCCGATTCCCTGTTCTTCTCACGAAAGTCGGTAATAAAGTTCTTGCCATCGCACTGCACGCTCCCGTAGCGTCCTGCATTTTCAACACGGACAACAGCCATTGCAGGTGAATCAGCGCGCGAAACGTCCTGCATACCCGTTCCAAGCCAGGTATCAGCGTTGGTTGCCAAAAACCCGCCGGAAATACCCAGTTGATTGACCGCGTAGGCCAGCGCGCCACCCGTTCCCATCGGCACCGGCTCGGTTATCCAACTTACTTCGCAATCTTTAAGCAGTCCGCCTTGTTCCTTTTCCAGGAATGCAATGATCAGGTCCGCTTGATGATGCAGGAGAAAGACAAAGGATTTTATCCCCTGATCGATCCAGTTCTCAATCTGCAGATGAAGAAACGGCACGCCACAAACAGGGGCGAGAGCCTTTGGCAGCCCTGATACGGCCGATTGCAATCGGGTACCGAATCCCCCAGCCAAAACCAGCAACTTCATTGCCCCGCCGCCATGGAGTGTCCGCGACTTAAAAATCCCAGCGCTTCATCGAGACTGGATATCCGCTGATAGGCGCGACCCAGCAAATCATCCGGGGCGGATGGCGCCAGCAGGATATTTTTGCCGACACCTGCCGCAATGCCCGCCTGGATATCGCTGGATTTATCGCCGATCAAAATTGACGATGCCAGATCCAGATTGAACTCAGACTGCGCTTGCAAAATCATTCCAGGATGAGGCTTTCGCGAAACATCGTCTTTCTTGTATATTCCTATCCCTTCGGTCGGATGATACGGCGAGAAATAAACTTTGGCGATGGGCGCTCCCCGGCTTTCAAATTCCTTGCACATCCAGCCCGTCAGCTCATTAAATTGTTTTTCCGAATACAAGCCACGTGCAATACCCGCCTGATTTGTAATCACAATGAGGTCGTATTGTTGAACATGAGCACTGCGAGCCAAGTCAAAAATGCCGTCGATAAACTCAAAATTCTGAATTTGATGAACATAACCATGATCAACATTAATGACGCCATCACGATCCAGTAGAAGTGCACGTGGTCGCATGGATACCTCAATCGAAGTCCTGGCAACCAAAACGCAAGGCGCTGAACGTCAGGAGAATCAACTGTCCAGCTCCAGATACGCAATCAAGGTGTCGCATTTCGCAATGCTCGCCAACGCGTCGGCATAAGCCTTGTGCAATTCAGGACTGTCAAGAAAGGACCATTTCTGATGTCCGCCAGGCGTGCCTCGACTGAGCCAATGCAGATGATTTGACAGCGAGTAGCGCTGATGCTGCTGTATGGCAACAATACGCAAACCCGCCTGCTTCGCCAGCAATCCTAAAGTCTTGGCGTTGAACAGAAAAAGATGCTGACTCCAATAGGTAAAGTTCTGAAATGCATCATTGTCAAAAAGCGTCAGCAACGCGTCTTCGGAACTGGGGACTTCAATGACAAGACGCCCCCCAGCGCACAAATGCCCGGCTAACTCTCTCAGCATGCCACGTGGATCGGCGAGATGTTCAACGACATGAAAGGCTGTGATGAGGTCGTAGCCTTCCCCAGCCCCTTCAAGGCTTTGGTGCAGGACCATCGCGTCACCCCAATGCTCGTGAACGCGTTGCTCAAGTTCCACGCCCGCGACCTTTGCCGCCAGCGCTTGGGCTTTTCTCAGAAACCCGGCGGCCCCGCAACCGAAGTCAAGTACCTTGCGGTTCACCAGACTGGCCTTGAGCATTTCGAAGCGGCGCTGGTCGTCATGCTCTGTTTCACGCAGCCACGCGGCCATGGAAGGGGGCTCTTCTCCGTGCATGCCTGACTTTTCATAGTGCCCCGCGTGGATATGTTCCATCGAGCTGAGCGCCACAAGCCCACAATTTATGCACTCCACAATCCTCAAGGATGCGTCATCGCGCACGGTTCCTTTACGTATACGACGGTCTGTGTGATTGCAGAGATAGCAGCTCATGGTGAAATGTTTGTATCGTGAAATAATCGTCGGCGCGGGCGCCTGTGGACGCCGGCGCTTAAGGGGCTTAAGGGGCTTAAGGGGCTTAAGGGGCTTAAGGGGCTTAAGGGGCTTAAATCGTCTTATCCTTTTCAAGCCGTTTCATGTAAGCGCTGGGACTATGCAACACTGCACAAAAATTGTATTGCTTCATATTGAGCAATGCTCTCAAAGGATGGCGCGTCAGAGTCGCCCGGCACAAACTGGCTACATCAATCAAATACTTGAGTATCGGTCCCAGCCTCCGAAACACGCGCCGACCGCGAAAATGGTCGACTGGAGAGTCGCTCAGAACGATTTTCACGATTTCGTCAATAGGGTCGGTGTTTCTGCCTGTTGAATAGAAACTGTGGAAATACTCATTTAACACAGGAGAATCGACGGGGGGCAGCGACGGATTCATGCATAAAACCACGGCAGCATCAATAGTCTTAGGCATATGTGCGGCCCGGGCAAATTCATTGATGATTTTGATGCGATCCAAGCCAGTGTAATGACACTTCTGAATACCTTGCGTCGAAACAATGGGAATTCCGGCAAGATACGCTTCGGTATAAGCCGTCGATGTAGGCCCCACAACAACCGAAACCTTGCTCAGCCATTCGTTGAGGTCATAACTCGCATCGATGCTGAAAAGCGGTCCGAACTTCTGTTGCAGCAAGCGGTAACTGCTGACATTTTCATTCGGATGGGGCCGTATGGATACTGCAATGCCTTTTGCCGTGAAAATACCAATCATCTTTGAAACGATGGAAAATGCCTCGGCGTCAATCGCCAACCGGTCGTAATACCATCGCAATGCTTCGTCTTCCGGGTCGATCACCAAAAGATTCTCGAAATTGTGCCTCCCATCAAAAGTATTGATGAGTTCAAAACGGGAAAGAATACCGACCATGGGCACATGTTTCGCTTCCTTGCGTTTGACCAGAACACTATTTCTGATCGAACCCGTCACATGCACATGCAGGGGATCAAGATTCCGGTGTTTCAGTAGCCAGCCACGTGACCACTCGCTCCATACAAAGATTCCGGCGAGCAAGTGATAGTCGATAAGTCCATCAGGATACGTGCTGGCAATAGCAGCTTCGTCCTCGATTACCCCCTCAACCTCGTTGATGTAAACCTTGACATTGCGTTGAATCAAAGCTGTCAATGCAGCAGGATTCAATGCAAAAACGTGCGACAGAATCACAACGTCCGGCGTGAATACCCTGAACAGGTAAGGCGTGGAGATCCGGGAAGTCAGGATCACGCGATAACCGGCTCTCTTGAATTTCTGCCCCAAAAGCCAATTGCTGACATACTCCCGCCGAAGCGAATCAACGTGAATCACGACCACCGGTTTCATCTTGACTTCACTTCTTTTGCAACATTGGGCAAAGGTTCTTCACGCACGGCGAGCCCCTCGGGGTTGAGCCGTTCAATCTCGGGGTAAGGTAGCGCACAGGCACGCCCCCCTGGAGGTATGGAGCTGACAACGCGTTTCCCCGCCAAAAGGCCAACCACCATCGCCATGGATTCGCAGCCAACGACCACATCACAGTCGACGATTTCCTGCAAAAGCGTCTGACTGCCACCCCTCGCAACGGGTAAGTCGCACTGCGCTTGAGCCCAGTCGTACTTGTTCGCGGGTTCGGAAGGATGGGGACGGATCACTATGCGCCCGACAGCTTCACCCAAGGCATCAATGTGCGCCAGAAAATACGCGAGAGCCTCATGCTCGACATACCCCAGATGCCTTTCGTTGCCGAACTGGAGTTTCATATGCTGGCTCACGGGTTCGCAAACATAAAGCACTGAAAGCTTGTCCGCATCCGCATCCTGGCTCGGCGTGAGCGCCGCAAGTTCCTGTCGCAGGTCTGCGAAATATGGGTTGTCAACCAAGCGGAGCGGGACGCCTGGCAGCGTCGCTGCCGCTAGGTCCTTTGCAATGCTGTCGCCCACCCAGACTTCATCGGGCAGACGGACCTCAGTGCCGCGCGTGAATCGCTCCCGGTAATTTACCCAATGGTCAAGGAAAGCAACCGCAGGTTTGCCCAATTCGCGTGCACGCGCCAGGGCATTGAATTCGAGGTCAGACTGCCAGCTCGTTCCGCAAAGCAAAGACGTGGCTTGGGTGATGGCCGCCTCAAGTGACAATGTACGTATTGGCCCCAGCTTTCTTTCAAAAACGCGCAGGGCCGGCCCCTCCAGAACGTACAAGCAAGACAGCCCCTGTTGCCGGACGTAACTGCTGAGAAGCTCCGCGCCACCAGCGTCATGGGAGACAACGGCCAGCATCACCTCACGCTTTGTTCGAATTCGGAGCGCAGGACGCCGTACTCCACCATGTCCACCCTGGCGCCATCGAGAAACAGGTGCTGGCGCCGTGTGCCTTCCAGCGCCATGCCCAGCAACTTCGCAAGTTTCTGCATGCCCAGATTGGTCGCCGCCGTACCGCAATGAATACGCTCCAGATTGAGTTTATTGAATCCATGGGATATCAGTGCCCTGCCCGCAAGCGCGCCGACGCCTTTACCCCAATGTCGCTTGTCGCCCAGGAGAATCGCAAATTCGGCGGTACGGTTGATCAGGGAGATGTCCTGCAGGCTCACATTCCCGATATGTCCATCAGCCACATGGCAAATGGCAAGGACGACACGGTCTTCGTGACCACGTTGAGCCAGGTACGCCTCAAAATGAGCCAGGGGTTTGAAAAATTTTCCATGCGAGTTGTAGCGACAAACTTCCTGGTCCTCAAACCATGCCGGATAAGGACCTTTCAGATCGTCGGCCGCCAGCGCCCGGAGGAAATAGTCTGGTGCAAGTTGATAGATCATTTCAGACTCGCCAGCTGACTCCACACTTTTTGAAAGGCTGCCACCAGAAGGTCGACCTCTTTGTCCGCCAGATCATGCATGCACATCTCGTAACCCAAAAATGTTGAGTCGTGCAACGTCTCGGCGACAGGACAAATGCCTTTTTCGTAGCTGACATCGCGGCGGCAGATGTCTGATGTCCATGGGAAACCTCTGGAGCCATACGCCATTTTTTGTTGATACATCGGCAAAAGATGAACGTTGGCATAACCCGCAGCAAGCCCAGCAACCCCTTCGGCCTCCAGCGCCTCGACAATGCGTGCCCGAGGCACGCCCAGGAGTTCAAGGTCCAGCACCATGGGATAGACGTAGTAGACATGGGTGCAATCAGGTTTCACGATCGGCGTTCGCAATCCGGGCAGCTTGCTCAAACCCGCAGTCAAACGTTCAGCAGCCCGCTGGCGGCTGGCAACAAAACCGCCCAGCTTCTTGAGCTGCTCGATGCCAATGGCACACTCGATCTCTCCCAACCGGAAGTTGTGGCCAATCATGTTGCGCAAATCGGTCATGCCCATGGGGCCCACCACGGCCTCGGCGTGATTGCGGATCAACTGCAGGCGCTTTGCAATCTCGTCGTCATTGGTCACGAGAATGCCACCTTCGCCCGTGTGGATGTGTTTGTGGTAGTTCAGGCTGTAGCCGCCCACGTGGGCCTGCGTCCCGGTGCATTGCCCCTTGTATATGGCACCCGGCGCCTGGGCCGTGTCGGTGATGACTTTGAGCCCATGCCGCCCGGCTATTTCCATCAATGCGTCCATGTCAGCTGCATGGCCAAAGATATCCACGGCCATGATCGCCCGGGTGTGCGGCGTGATATTCGCCTCAACCGATGCAGGGTCAAGGCAAAATGTGTCCGGCTCAATATCGGCAAACACGGGAATGGCGTTCCAGTGCAGGATGGCGGTGGCACTGGCGCACATGGTCCAGGGGCTGACAATCACTTCGTCCCCGGGTTCAATGCCAATGGCACCGACGGCAGCAACGAGCCCCGAAGTCCAGGAGTTCACGGTCACTGCATGCTTGACGCCGAAGAATTCCTCGCACTGCCGCTCGAACGCCTGGACCTTGGAGCCACCATAAAAATCCGGTTCCCACCCGCCAATAAACTGGGACAGCACGCCGCTTTCCACAACCGCCTTTGCTGCCTCGACCTCCTCGCGGCCCATGGAGTTGTAGCGTTTAAATGGAGCGCCAATGGCTTTGGGCCCACCAAACAGAGCCAAGCTGGATTTCGTATTCATTGCTGTAACTTATGTTGTTTCAACGACATTAGCGGTTATTCAGAACTCATTCCGGCAAGTCAGCCAAGCTCAGATATTGGCTTTCCTATATTGGTATATGCGGGAAAAAAGGCGATGCTCATGATGTCCCTGTGGCGGTTTTCCGCCGGTATTCCGGCCTTGTGCAATGTCAGGCCAGTCGTGAACAACAAATAATCACCACGTCTGCCTACAAGCTTTTCAGACTTCGAAAACGGTACTTTGCGATCTCTTTTTCTGTAGTAGTCCATCTCACCGGCCTGCACAGCGCCATCCAGATACTCAAACGGCCCATCCCGGTCCGTGGTGTCCTGCAAGAGGATGAACAACTGAAGATTATATTGATCGACCACCAGATCCTGGTGAAATGCATCTGCAAAAACCTCCGCCCGTGCTTCAGCGATTGCTGGAGGGACATGAGTATTTCTCCAGAATTGAGCCTTGCTCACATTCGTTGCACAAGCAAAGTAGCTCTCCACGATACAGCGAAAAGATTTCACCAAGTCCCGAATCTCTTTAGGCAGATCCGCGAGCTCCACCTCATACCCACTGCTGTAGGAGTGCCCGTCAATCAGATCACCCCTGGGAACAGAAACTTCGTGCCGGTAATTGAATTCCGGCGGGAGATCAATATGTCCTTTAAAAGTGATGTGGGAATGACGTTCCGAAAATGTTCTAAACGCTCTTTTCAACGAAGACAAATAATATTTTCTCCACTTTCTTATGGCAAATAGCTTTTCAAGAAAAGAGGAGTTTCTGAAAGCTCTCAATATTTCTCTTTCGGAAATACTTAGATGAGGGTGTTGATAATTTGTCATACCCAATACTTTCTATCTTGCTACAAATATTTTTTTACGCGAGCAGCCATCCACCTGCAAGGTGCTCAAAGAAAACCCGCATCATCAAAGGAGCACTGGCGCCATCTTCGGCTAGTTGTAACTCAAGATGACGTTGGCATGATTCGGCAAATATCTTCTCGTCAGCAATACGTTGATCTTTGAAGAGTTTTCACCAACAAAATATTTGGCCATCTGGTCAACAGTATCCAAACGGTTCGTAAAACTCTTCACATCTTCGGAAACCTGGTCAATTACATTTTTTATATCTGGTTGCCCTTGAATTAGCGTTTCGCGGGTCACACCACCCAGCAACGAATCACCCACAGCGATCAATCCAGGTTTTTTTACAACTCTTATAGCTTCATTAGCTGCTTGCTGTAGGTCCTTAGCATAAGCAAAGGAACCAGCCCAGAAAACCATATCAAAAGTCTCATCTGCAAACTCGAGATTATGAAAATCCATTGGAATTATGCCGGGGATGTTTGAATACAAATCAATATTTGTAATCAATTTTCGATTAGCGCCTTTTAATACCAGCAAATTAGTTTCAAAATGATTTTTTGAGCCAATACAAAGGATTTTCTTCGCACCCAGATCAGTTACCGAAGCCAGATCATTCGCCAACATTACTGGGCAAGGGGTATTTACCGAACCATTACCAATGGACCAGATAGCCTGGAGCCTTAAAAAGGGATCCTTCCAGATCGCGGATCCTTCGTCAATTATCTTGTTTTGAGAGCCTGCTCTCATATACCGAAGAGTCGTAATATCTGTGTAGTTGGAAATCAACAAATTCATTGCCTTACTGGTTTTTCTAAATATAGAAAATCCATCAGGAAACGAGTAAATCTTAAGAAAGTCCAACAATACAAGAAAAAATGCTATCCCCTTGACGATTTTTTTTGCTACCCATTTGGCGAAATTCTTCATTGGATTTCCTTAATTTTCTTAAATAAAAATAATCTACAAAAACAAATATCTACGCAACGTTATCAACGTCATCACTAATCAGTGCTGTGCTGTGCTGTGCTGTGCTGTGCTGTGCGAGAGACTATATCCCTCATCGATTCAAGCGTTACAAGGGCTTGCCTTCCACTACAGATCTCTGATTCCCCCCCATTCAAGCCTAGCGCCAATTGGTCAGTCACGTGCCACTGATAACGTGACATGCCAGACTCAATCGCTAGAGGCTGCACGGAAAGAACTGGGCCGCCGTCTGAAGCGATGTCCGTCACCGCAGGCTGCCATTGAATCCACTCGCCACCTTGCTCGCATCTCAGCCGCCCACTGGGTGATAGCAACTCCACCGTGTAATGCGAGAACACTTCCTCCCAGGCTGCCAGAAACACCATTTCCCCCTTCTCAAACACAACGTGGACGTCTGGCTCGAAATCGTCCGCCCCCCACGTCCTCCCCTTCTTCAATACGCTGGCGGCTTGCATTGGACCCAGCCAGTACTCCATCAAATTGAAGAAATGGGATCCGTTATGCAAAAAACCCTTGGAATACCATGTGACCCCCTTGACGGGCCCCTTGATACCGCCGGAATCGAGAAGGCGCTTGACCTCGATAAACCCGGGCACGGAGCGCCGCATGTAATTGACATACAGACCCACACCTTTCTCACGACAGGCATTCACCATGAGATGTCCATCTTCTGTGTCGTAAGACAGCGGCTTTTCGCACAGAATCATCTTGGGGTGCGCCAGCGTGAGCACTTTCAGCAAGCTGTCCTTGTGCGTCGGCGTCGGGGTGGCAATGACAACCACGCCTGGCTGGTGCCGGCCCAGGGCTGTTTCAAGATCCGCGTAAGCCGGGCTCTGGTAGGTTTGTCCAAAGACCTCACGACGCTGCGGGTCCGGGTCGACCGCCCCGACCAGATGAAAAGCCGGGTGCTGGCTGAAGGCGCGCGCGTGGGACTGAACGTACCGGGCCGGATCCAAGCCCAGGTCGTAGCCCATGCCGATCTGGCCGAGTCCGACAATCAGGACGCCAATGCTCATGAATCCCCCTTGCGCTGCACCGCCTGGTTGATGGCAAGCCACTGCGGCCGGTCACGCAACAAACGCACCGCATCCAGGCAACCGAACAGAGGCTGCTCCGAAAAATGCTCGATGATGCGCTTGAGCAGTTCGTAGTCGGCCGGCTCATCAAGCGTCAGCCCTAACTCGGGCCAGTGGATTTCGGGCGGCGCCACCAAATGCACATGCGGAAACAGCTCCGGATGTTTGCGGATATGCAGGGTCACGTGTTCGCGGTCCAGCGGCTCTGCCGTCAGGGCGGCGGACCGCCTCAATGTCTCCAGCCGGAAAACCTGGACATCCATGCCGTCGGGGTAGCTGCGCACCTGCGCATTGCCCACATAGGCCGCGTCATGGGCCTTGAACATGCGTATGGCCTGCTCGACGATCTGGGGGTCAATGACCGGGCAGTCGCCCGTGATTTCAACCACCACATCCGCCCCGATTGAAGCCGCCGCGTCGATGACACGCTGCATGACATCATTTTCGCTGCCCCGGAAACAGGCGATTCCCTCCTGTTTCGCAAATACTTCCAGCAGATCATCGGAGGGGTTGACCGTGGTAGCCAGCACAATCGCATCGAGTGACGGGACGGCGCGCAGCCGGGTCACCAGGTGGTGCAGCATTGCCTTTCCCAGTGCAGGCATCAGCACCTTCCCGGGAAGCCTGGACGAGGTCATGCGGGCTTCGATGGTTGCGACGATTTTCATTTTTCTGGTCTGCATGCAAATCTCACCTAACCCAGCAGGTTCCAGCCCATGGGGGTTCCCTTTTTCACATCCTGGTTCACACTGCGACCCAGGAGCATGTCATGGAACTTCGGTGGCAAACCCATGCCAGGACGCACGCAGCGAAGGTTGGCGCGCGTGAAGACCTCACCGGCCTTCATGTCCTGCGCGATATAAATGGACCGCCTGAACACGAGGGACGGCTTTTCCACCTCGGTGATGCCGTAGCTTACCTGCCCCAGGGCCTGCCAGGCGCGCACCGTTTCCACCACCAGTTGCGCCATCTCGCCCGGCTCCATGGAAAAGCTGCTGTCCACGCCGCCATCGGCGCGCTTGAGCGTGAAGTGTTTTTCAATCACGCTGGCTCCGAGCGCCACGCTGGCAACGGACACACCCACGCCCATAGTGTGGTCAGACAGGCCCACTTCGCATCCGAAAAGTTCACGCATGTGCGGGATAGTCAGGATGTTGGTATTGGCGGCCGTGGCCGGGTAGGTACTGGTGCACTTGAGCAGAACAAGGTCTTTACACCCTGCTCCACGCGCAGCGCGCACGGTTTCATCGAGCTCCGCCACAGACGCCATTCCGGTCGAGATGATCAGCGGCTTGCCGGTGGCCGCCACCCGGCGGATCAGGGGGAGGTCGGTGTTTTCAAAAGACGCGATCTTGTAGCAGGGCACGTCCAGGCTCTCGAGAAAATCGACGGACGTGTCGTCAAACGGCGTGCTGAAGGCAATGATGCCCAGTTCACGTGCACGGTCAAAAATCGGTTTATGCCATTCCCAAGGGGTGTAGGCCTGGCCGTAGAGCTTGTAGAGCGAGGTACCGGACCACAGGCTTTTGGGGTCGCTGATGTGGAACTCGCGCTCGTCCAGGTCCAGCGTCATGGTTTCAGGCGTGTAGGTCTGGATCTTCAGGGCGTGGGCACCGGTTTTCGCAGCAGCTTCGACAATTTCAAGCGCGCGTTCGAGCGACTGGTTATGGTTGCCCGACATTTCCGCAATGATGAACGGGGGCCGGCCACGACCCACCTCGCGCCCGGCGATGGTCAGGAATTCAGTTGTCCTCATGCTGTGGGTCCTTGGTGATATGGATGAAGTAGCGGTGGCCGAGGAGATCAAAAAATGCGGGGAAACGCTCGGGATCGGCCACGCGCAACAAGTCGAACTGGTCGGCGATCGAGCGATGGGGATCGATCCGGCTGTCTTCAGGCGTGCGTTTACGGTAGCGGGTCGGCTCCCGGTCGTCCTGTGGCCGCGGCTGGACGGTTTCCAGATGCAGCACCGCATAGTCCATCAGGCGCATCTCCGCCTCGAACAGTTTGGCGTTGATCTCGGCAAACGTCTCGTGCCCTTCGAGGCCAAACGCCGTCTGCGTCCAGATGGCGCCGCTGTCCACCGCGTCGGCTGCCTCCAGCAGGGTGACCTTGATGTGCTGCTTTTTCTCGAGCACCTGCCAGATGTGAGGCGACCAGCCCCGGCCCAGCGGCAAATCGCTGGCATGGATGACCAGTGTCGCCCGGTACCGCGCCCGCAGTTCCGGCCCGATCAGCTCATGGCAGGAAATCAGGAAAAGAATATCCCCGCCCGCCAATGTGTCTTTTGCGCGCACCAGATCCACCACATGGGCAGCCCGGTTGCGCTCGGCCCAGGCTTGCAAGCACGGGAAAACCGGGTGATGAACGTCTGAACACAGGATGGTGATTTTCAAAGCACACCTTTCAATGCGGCCACAACACGGCCGGCGCCAAGCGCATCCACCAGCGCAAGCGCCGCGGCCGACATGTCCTGCAAGGCCTCCGGATTGTCCTGCAAGGCGGTGATAGACCTTGCCAGCATGTGAGCAGACACTTCGTGGTGGGCGCCCAGGTAACGCAGCGCTTTGGCCTGGTCAACCGCCCTGGCGATGGCCACCTGATTAGCCGCCACCGCGATGACCAGCGAGGGAAGGCCGGTGGCGCACCTTTCCCAGGTCGTGCTTCCACCGGCACCCAGGGAAAGGTCGGCCGCGGACATCAGTTCGCTCATGTGCGGCACCTGGCAGTGAAACCGCACCTTGGGCAAACCCGCGCACCGTGTGGCCAGTGCTTCCCTGCGCGGGTTGGCAGCGCCGACAACGATGTCGACCTCCACCCTGGGCATGTCCAGCATGGCCATCGCGTCGAGTGCCTTCCCGGTCTCATTGGTGGCGTCACTTCCGCCAAAAAAAACCAGGACGCGCCGAATCGAACCATCCCGCACCCGCAACTGCGCCCGCGCCTCGATGAACTCGGGCCGGAGCAACGCATGGCTGGGGCCCAGCAGCTGGATGCAGTCTGCCTTCACCAGGTCGGCATAACGGCGGTCCATCCCGGGATACAGGTTCTGGTCCAGCAGAAGATCCGCATCGTGGGGGCGGTCTGCCAGGTCGTCGATCACCATGATGCGTCCTGCCGACGCCCTGAGGCTGCTTTCCCAGCGCGCATCCAGGCCGTAGTGGTCAACCACCACCCATGGAGGACGGGTGCCCGCCTGCTCGATGACCGCCCGTGTTTGCGCTGCATCGTCGGCCCAGGTGCCCCCCAGCCAGGCGGCATATCCCGCCCCGGCCTCCGGCAACCACGCTTCACCCGGCATGGGCAGGCGGTTCACCGGAAATCCCTGCGCTTCGATGAAATCGCACAGGTTGCCCGGATGTTCACGGCAGACAAATGTGGCCAAAAGCCCCTGCCCGCGCAACGCACCGGCCAGCGTGAGGCACCGCATCACATGACCTTGCCCCATGGCAAGTGACGCATCAGCGCGAATCAGTACGTCCATGCCGCCCTGAATTCAGTTCAGGCGCTTGAAGCCGGCGTGGCAGACCGGCCCGTTCAGCAGGCTGTGGATATCGCGCCCGTCTTCGCATTCACGGATGGTTGCAAACACACCGTCGAGCGCGTCGAAGTAGCCGTCGAGGATCGCGGGAGTGTGTTCGGTGCATGCGTACAGGCAGTTGCTGGCGAGATACCCTTTGGCGAGCATCTCCTGGGTCACGAAGGTCTTGTAAGCCAGCGCCTCGGGCCCCGCGAAGGTAAAGCCGGCAAGCGCCGGCATGCCCCACTGCTCGATGGTCAGGCCATGCCTGGAGGCCAGTTGCCCCCAACGCCGCTTGACCTCATGGCCGATGGCGGTGATGGTGTCCCAGGATTTTTCGCGCTCCATCACCTCCAGGGTTTTCAGCGCGGCGGTGGGGCCGATGCGCTCGGTCCAGAACGTGCTGCTGATGAAGGTCGACTGCGCCGCCTCCATCACCTCGCGCCGCCCTATCGTTGCGGTAATGGCATACCCGTTGCCCATCGCCTTGCCAAACATCGCCATGTCGGGCTCCACACCGTACAAGGTGTGCAACCCGCCAAAAGTCTGGCGGAAACCGGACGTGCATTCGTCAAAAATAAGCACGATGCCATTGTCTGTCGCCAGCTTGCGCACTTTTTCAAGAAACCCGTCCTCCGGCCCCATGTTGCGTGAGACTTCCATCTTGATGACGCCGATCTCATGCTTGCTCACCAATTCCTCCAGTTCAGGGAAATTGTTGTAGCGGAAAGGCAGCACACTGCCACGCAGGTTCTGCGGCACGCCTTTGGGATCGAGGCCGGGCAAAAGATGGCCTGCCAGGTTTTGCTCGTCCCCCAGATTGGCGGCCAGGTACCAGTCATGCCAGCCGTGGTAGCCACAAATCGCCACCTTGTCGCGCCCTGATGCCGCACGGGCAATCCGGATCGCCACAGCGTTGGCCTCGCCGCCGCTGCGCGCAAGGCGCACCATGTCGGCCCAAGGGTGCATCGCAACCAGCCGCTCGGCCAGATACACCTCCTCTGGACAGTTGAAGGTGGACATGTTGCCATCAATAACGGTCTTCTGTACCGCCGCATCCACTTCCGGATGGCCATAGCCCAATGTGTTGGTGCCTATGCCCATGATCGACATGTCGATGTATTCCTTGCCGTCCAGATCCCAGACACTGCATCCCTTGGCCTTGCTGAAGTAAGCCGGCCATTGATCGGGGAGGAACATTTCGGCGCGCTTGGACAGCAGCATGTTGCCGCCCGGGATGATTTGTTTGGCGCGCTTCCAGAGCTTTTGCCCAGTGCCCATATTGGCTCCTTCGTTACGGAAGATGTGTTGATTGGTGTGGAAAATTTCCGGCTGACGCTCGTGCAAACCGAGAACGTCGGTCCAGGTGAAGTCGGTGCGGGGCGCAAAGTGCTGGAACACCCTTTCGACCACTACGAAGTCGGCCGGCTCATCCACCGTCCAGCGCAACCCGGAAAGGTCCTCGCCGTGCTGCATGGAAGCCGTGCTGAAACGCCCCGACTCCCGCAGATACGGGGTGACATGTTCATGATCATAGGGCGCGCTGGTTTCCCCGCAGGTCCGCTGGAGCGCCTCAAAACGACAGACCTCAATGTCGAGCCCATCGGGATAAGTGGCGGGACTGATGTTGCTGAAGTAATCCACGCCGGCAGCCCTGAACCGGCGAACGACCTCGTCCACCAGCGCCGGGTCCACCAGGGGGCAGTCGCCGGTAATACGCACCACGACATCGGCCTGATGCTTTTTTGCGGCGCTGACAAAGCGGTCGAGTACATCGTTTTCGCTGCCCTGCTCACAGGCGAAGCCGAGCTTTTGCACATGTGCGACCAGCGGTTGATCGCGTACATCCAGCGTTGTGGCGACGATGACTTGGTGCACCTCTTGAGCCCGGGACAGGCGCGAGAGCAACAGCTCGATCATGGGGATGCCGACCATCGGCTTCATGACCTTGCCGGGCAGGCGGGTTGAACCCATGCGGGCCTGGACGATGGCAACAACTTTCATGAAAGGGACCATCGGGCCGGGTTGATCAGATCTTCTGCATCGCACTGCAAATCAGGGAAATCGTGGCGGCCGTTAACAGCCGCCAGGAGGATTTCCGACAATTGGCCCATGCTGTCGGCGCCCACCACAACACGGTCAATCCCGGGAAAGGAGAGCGGATACGCCAGACATGCCTGCACGGCGGTCATGTCATGAGCCCCAAGCCAGCCGTGCCACCTGTCCCACAGCTCAGCCCACGGCGCGAAACGCGCTGGAATGGCTGATCTCGGCATCAACAACAGACCCTGCAAGAAGGCGGAGCGGGTGTGAACTTCAACCTCCCCATCTTTCAGCCGCTGCAGCCATCCCGACGTGTGCAGGCGTCTATCCACCAGATTGAGCGGAGCCTGCACTAGGTCAAATCGGTACCGGGGTATCAAGGCATGCAGCTGGCCTGGATCGTAAATGGAAATACCCATCTTCTGCATCTGCCCTGTTTCCTTCAAACGCTGCAAAGCCCCATACAACGCCGCACCACCTTCTGCAAGCAACTGCTCCGGACGGTGCAACAAGAGGCCATACATGCTGCCGGCACCGAGCCGGGCCAGCGACAAGGCAACCTGTTCCTGAACCCAGGCATCCACATCCGCGCAACCCTCAGGCACTGCGGGCAGTTTGCTGACCACCTTGAAACCGCCGATTCCAGCTTCACCCAGGCAAGCTTCGCTCTCACCGTAAGCAATGGCGGTGTCCAGCGTATCCACACGGTGTTCAGCCGCGAGTTCCAGCATCGCTTTTGCTGTGGACCGCGAAACCTGACCCTCCTGGTTGGCAACCCCGTAGGCCAGACCGAACTGAACCGTGCCGAGCGCCAGGCGACTCATGCAACACCTTTCCATGCTTGGAGCCTTCAAAAAATCGTTTGATGCCCAATCGGCGTCGTCAGACGCTGAACGACTTCGCGTTGTTGTTCTTCGGTCAATGCCGGATACATCGGCAGGCTGATGGCTTCGGCGTAGTAGCGTTCCGCTTCAGGGAAATCGCTCGCCTTGAACCCCTGGCTTGCGTAATACGGGTGGCGATAAACCGGAATGTAGTGCAGGTTGACGCCGATTCCGGCGACCCGCAACCGTTCGAATACTTCGCGATGAGTCGCATTCATGGCGTTGTTGTCCAGACGGACAACATACAGGTGCAGGCCAGAATAGCTGTCTGCGTGCTGCCATGGCGTGGTGACCGGATGACCTCTCAACAGCTTTTCGTAATTTGCTGCCAGGGCGTGCCGTCTGGCCACAAGCTCATCCAGACGACTCATCTGACTGACGCCCAGGGCCGCCTGCATATCTGTCATCCGATAATTGAAGCCCAGTTCAATCTGCTGGTAGTACCAGGGGCCATCCGGCGCCTGGTTCATCTCCGCCGGATCACGCGTGATGCCGTGGCTGCGCAAACGCATCATTTTGTTGGCCAAAGCGAGATCGTTGGTGAGCGCCATGCCGCCTTCGCCGGTGGTGATGATTTTCACCGGGTGAAAGCTGAATACAGTGATGTCGCTATGACGGCAATTTCCAATCGGCTCATCTTTATAGCGCCCACCAATGGCGTGCGACGCATCCTCGATGATTCGAAAACCGTATTGGACCGAAAGGGCATGAATGGCTTCGAGATCGCATGGTTGCCCGCACAGGTGAACCGGAATGACCACCTTGGGCAGTTTTCCCGCAGCCGCAGCCCGTTCAAGCTTTTCAGCGAGACGCTCTGCGCTGAGGTTGTAGGTGCGTGGATCGACATCCACGAAGTCGACATCAGCCCCGCAGTAGCGGGCGCAGTTGGCACTCGCTACAAAAGTGATGGGGCTGGTCCACACAATATCTCCCGGGCCCACTCCCAATGCCATGCAGGCAATGTGCAGGGCCGACGTGGCGCTGTTCACCGCGACAGCCCGATGAGCGCCGCAATAGTCGGCGACGGCCTTCTCGAACATGGGGACCACCGGGCCCTGGGTCAGAAAGTCCGAGCGCAACACCTCCGTCACCGCATCAATGTCGGCCTGAACGATATCCTGGCGACCATAAGGCATCATTTGTATTCCTTCTGGCTGGTTACATAGTCACGCTGCTGCCCATCTTCCCCCGTCGCTGGCCCGGAAAATGTTTCAGCGACCAATTCCTCGTACGTACCGGTGCGGGTGATGCCACCACCACCCAATTCCACAATCTGCGTACAATTTTTCAGGGTGGTAAGCCGGTGGGCGATGGTGAGGATGGTCAGGTGCTCCCTGAGCCCGTCTATGGCGGCCATGACGGCCTGTTCGGTGTCGCTGTCGAGAGCGCTGGTGGCTTCGTCGAAGATGATGACATCGGCCTGCTTGTACAACGCCCGTGCAATACCAATACGCTGCCGCTGCCCACCCGAGAGCCGGACGCCGCGCTCGCCGACCACGGTTTGGTACTTCTGGGGCCAACTTTCAATGACGTCGGCGATCTGGGCCTGCTGGGCGGCCGAACGGACGCGTTGCGAATCAATCTGGTCTTTAGGCAATCCGAAAGCGATATTTTCCTCAATGGTGCTGTCGGCAAGAAAGATGGACTGAGGAACATGCGCAATATGGGTCTGCCAGGCTCGGCAGTTGCCGGGCGTAATGGCCTGACCATCGATGGCAAGCGTGCCGCCAGTCGGTTGGAGTAAACCCATGATGATGTCAAGCAAGGTGCTTTTTCCGCTGCCGGTGGAGCCAATAAAGCCGACCCGGCTGCCTTTGGAAATAGTCAGGTTGAGGTCATGCAAGACCAAGGGGGTGTCGGGACTGTAGCGAAACGAAAGCTGATGCAGGCTGATGGACTGAAGGTAGGGCAGCGGCTCGACCGACTGCGCGACATCCTCAGGCAACGGCTGGTCAAGCAAGTCAATGGCATCCTGAATGGAGGTCTGATTGCTCTTGATCCCGGCCCATGCGGAGTAAACCTGCTGCAGCATGGGAAGCAGACGCTGGGCCCCCAAAGCCAGGGCACCCAGAACAGGAATGCCACGGACGATTCCGTCAGCTTGCCTGGCGAGAACATATGCAATACCTGCGATGAAGATCATGCTTAACGCCTCAACCACGTAGCGAGGGCTGGACGAAATAAAAGTACTGTCGCCGGTCGCACGGCGCACCTTGACGTCGGCATCACGGTAGATCTGACAATAGCTGTCCTGACTTCTGTCCAAAAGGATGTCACGTATGGCGCCCAGCCCTTCTTGCAGTGCCTTGATGGTCTGACTGGACCCTTGGGCAATGCGCTGGCTATTGACTGACAGGCGCCGACGGGTGATCCAGACGCTGAAACTGTAGATGATCCCGAAGCCGCCAAAGGTGGCCAAGGCGATGACCGGGTCAACGGCCAGCAAGGTCATCAGGATCGCGAAAATCGCGATGCAGGAACTGATGATGTTGGACCCCATCAGCATGGAGTTAGTCACGACACTCGCCTTGTTTGATATTCCGTTGATCACCTCGCTGCTGTTGCGAGCGAGATGCACCGCATAGGGCTGGAAAAGGGTCCGGCGATACATGCTGATGCTGAGATCGGCACCAGTAGCGAAGGACAGCCGCGTGTTGACCCAGAGCAACACAAGACGCATGGAACCGGCGATCAGGGCCGCCAGACCGAAAGCGATGGTGATCGGAAGCAGGAGTTGATCAGCGGAAGTAATGCCAAAAAACTGGATGAGAGGCTGGGCGCTTGGGTGGCTAAAAACGTGGCCGGGGGCGGTCAGCACACCCAGAAATGGCAACACAGCACCAATACTCAGAATTTCTGCAAAGGAAACCAAAACCATCAAAACGAGCAAAAGACCAAACTGCCCGCGACGCCGATGGCTGATATGGGGCCAGAGGCGGCCCAGCAGGGTGCGTAGCGTTTGGACAGGCATCATCAGCACCCGGCGGCTTGCGCCTCATCCCCGCCCATAGGTGTCTTCAATGCGCACGATGTCGTCTTCGCCGAGGTAAGAGCCGGTCTGCACCTCGATGAGCTCCAGCGGCAGGGTGCCGGGATTGGTCAGCCGGTGAATCTGCCCCTGGGGAATATAGGTGCTCTGGTTTTCAGTCAGGACCATGCGCTTGTCGCCGTTGACAACTTCGGCGGTACCGCTCACGACCACCCAGTGTTCGGCGCGATGGTGATGCATCTGCAGGGACAGCGAGGCACCGGGCCGCACCGTGATGCGCTTGACCTGGTGGTTCTGACCCACATCGATGCTGTCGTACCAGCCCCACGGTCGTGCCACCAGGCGGTGCTGGACGGCCTGGGATGCGTCGAGCGCCTCCAGTCTTGCAACAACCTCCTTGACAGCCTCTGCATGCCCCGAATGGGCCACCAGCAAGGCATCCGGCGTGTCGATGATCAACAGGTCCTGGGTTCCCAGCGCCACCACGGGCCGCTTGCCACCCGCATGAATGAAGGTATTGCGCGCGTGCAGGTGATGGGCGTCAGGCTTCAGGCCACCGCTGCGGTTGCCCTGCGCCTCCGGCTCGGCCAGTTCAGCCACCGCGCCCCAGCTCCCCACATCACTCCACACACCCTCAAACGGAAAGACCACGACGTTGGCAGCGCGCTCCATCACGGCATAGTCGATGGACTGGCTCCGGCAGGCAGCAAACGCCTGGGCGTCGGGGCGCGTGAACAACCCATCCTGCTGCGACTGCTGCATGGCGGCCCGGCACACCTCCAGAATGTCCGGCGCGTGGGCCTGCAGGGCCTCCAGCAAGGCGCGTGCACTGAGCAGGAAAATCCCGGCGTTCCACAGGTAATCCCCGCTGCCCAGAAACCCCAGGGCGGTTGCCAAGTCGGGTTTTTCGACAAAGCGGGCCACCTTGAAACCGCCATCCCCGCCAGGCTGGCCTTTCTGGATGTAGCCGTAAGCCGTACTGGGCAAGCTGGGCTGCACCCCGAAAGTCACAAGCTGTCCGGCCAGCGCGGCCGCTGTGGCCGACCGCACCATGGCGGCAAAAGCGGGCGAATCCGGGATGTGGTGGTCCGCGGGGCAAAACAGCAGCAGGGCATCCGCAGGAGCAGCCAGCGCAGCGAGCGCCATAGCCGCCGCGGTATTTTTTGCCTGGGGCTCCAGAATCTGGCGGACGGCCAAGCCGGCATGGTCGGCCACGTCCGCCACGAGGAAACGATGCTCCTCGGACGATACACAGGTGATGGACGGCGCCGCAGTCCCGGCAAGCAGGGCCAGGCGCTCCAGCGTGAGCTGCAACAGCGACTTGTCACCTATCAGCGGAATGAACTGCTTGGGGAAAGCCTTGCGCGACAAGGGCCACAGCCGTGTGCCACTGCCGCCACACAGAACCACCGGGTGAATCGCCGCGGTACCCGAAGCAACAGGACGGTTCATGAGCGCTCCATTTCCCGGCGCAGCGCCTCGATCTCCTGCTGAAGCAGTTCGAACTCCGCCAGTTTGCGCTGCAAGAATGCTTTGGTCAGCGCGCTTTTCGCCTCGATGCCGGATGGCGTGAGCACATAGGAATAGGCCATCTTGTTGTCGCTGCGCCTGAAGTTATTGGCTTTGACGAGCCCTTTGTCAACCAGCGCCCGCAGGCAATAGTTGACCTTGCCAAGGCTCACCCCAAAACGTTCCGCCAGCCCGCGCTGGCTGGCAGCCGGCTCCTGGGTCAGCTGACACAGAAGGTAATAAGGCAGGTCTTGGGGTGCCATCATCTAGATTGATATGTTCATGACTTGAACGCATTGTAAACATATGCGCCGCTGGCAAAACGCCGGCCAGTCAAATGGGTCGCAGGGCGGCGTCCAGCGCCATGCCCAGACGGTCCTTGGCAGAAAGCAGGGGCTCGCCGTCAAGCGGCCACTGGATGTTCAGGGTCGGGTCGTTCCATGCAATGCAGCGCTCCAGCGCAGGCGCGTAGTAGTCGGTGGTTTTGTACAGGAAGTCGGCGCTGTCGCTGAGCACCAGGAATCCGTGCGCAAGACCTGGAGGCACCCAAAGCTGCCGGTTGTCGGCTTCGTTCAACTCCAGACCGGCCCATTTTCCGAACGTGGGCGATGTGGGGCGGATATCGACGGCCACATCGAAGACGGCGCCACGCACCACCCGAACCAGCTTGCCCTGCGGCTGGCCCAGCTGGTAATGCAGGCCACGAAGTACACCCTTCGCGGACCGGCTGTGGTTATCCTGCACGAAGCAGAGGTCGGTGCCGGTCGCAGCGTTGAATTCGCGCTGATTGAAGCTTTCGAAGAAGAAGCCGCGCGGGTCGCCGAAGACCCGGGGTTCGATGATCAGCACATCGGCAATGGCGGTAGGAGTCACCTTCATGGCTGGCCGCGCTCCTTCAGCAGGCGCAGCAGGTACTGCCCGTAGCCGTTCTTGGCGAGCGGCTGCGCGAGCTTTTCGAGTTGGGCGTCGCCGATAAAACCATTGCGCCAGGCAATTTCCTCGGGGCAGGCGATTTTCAGACCTTGGCGATGCTCCAGTGTCGCAATGAACTGGCCGGCATCGAGCAGGCTGTCGTGGGTACCGGTGTCCAGCCAGGCATAGCCGCGCTGCAGGATTTGCACCTTCAACTGGGCGCGCTCCAGGTAAGCCTGGTTGACGGCCGTGATTTCAAGCTCACCCCGGGCGCTCGGCTTGATCGATTTGGCGATCTCGACGACCTGGGCATCGTAGAAATAGAGGCCCGTCACGGCGTAGTTGCTCTTGGGCACAACCGGCTTTTCTTCGATGCTGCTGGCTTTGCCGGCCGCGTCGAAGGCCACGACTCCATATCGCTCGGGATCCTGCACATGGTAGGCAAACACCGTCGCGCCCTCTTGTTGGGCGTCGGCTTCCACCAGCAGCTTTCGCAGGTCATGCCCATAAAAAATGTTGTCGCCGAGCACCAGAGCGCTGGGTGCGCCGTCCAGGAATTTTTCGCCAATGATGAAAGCCTGCGCCAGCCCGTCGGGACTGGGCTGCACCGCATATTGAAGCTTCATACCCCATTGCGAACCGTCACCCAGCAGTTGCTCGAAGCGCGGCGTGTCTTGCGGCGTGCTGATGATCAGCACCTCGCGGATGCCGGCAACCATCAGTGTACTCAGCGCGTAATACACCATGGGCTTGTCATACACCGGCAGCAATTGCTTGCTCATGGCCAGGGTGGCCGGATGCAGGCGGGTGCCGGAGCCGCCGGCGAGAACAATGCCTTTGCGTTGAGTCATGGATAGGTCGTCAGATGATTTCTGCCAGCATGCGGGCAACACCTTGCTGCCACGCGGGAAGCTGCAGGCCAAAGTTGGCCTGAAGTTTAGCGGTGTTCAGGCGGGAGTTGTGCGGACGCGTGGCCGGCGTGGGGAACGCCGTCGTTGGAACCGGGTCTACCGTGGAAGGTGATGCCTTGAGATCCAGGCCGGATTTTGACGCGTGATCAATGACGAAACGCGCATAACCATGCCATGAAGTCTCGCCGGCAGCAGCGGCGTGGTAGATCCCCGCAAGATCACCGGTGGTTCCAGACAGCGCGCTGCGCACCATGTGGGCCGTGAGGTCAGCGAGCAGATCGGCGCCGGTCGGCGCACCAAACTGGTCGTCGATGACGCTCAAGCGCTCGCGCTCCCTGGCCAGCCTGAGCATTGTTTTGGCAAAGTTGCCCCCGCGCGCCGAATAAACCCAGCTGGTTCGCAAAATCAGGTGCTTCGCGCACCGGGCCGCGATGCGCTGCTCGCCTTCGAGTTTGGTCCGGCCATACACGTTGAGCGGGCCGGTCGGGTCGTTTTCTTTCCAGGGTTGGCTGCCGCTGCCATCGAACACATAATCGGTCGAATAATGAACCAGCCAGGCACCGACGGCGACGGCCGCCTCGGCGAGCGCACCCGGGGCTTCCGCATTCACCAGATGTGCGGTCGCCACATCGCGTTCGGCTTTGTCAACGGCGGTATAGGCGGCGGCATTGACGATGACATCGGGCCGCACCTGGCGCACCGTCGCGCTGATCCCGGCCAGATTTGCGAGGTCGCCGCACAGGTCCGTGCTGTGCCGATCCAGCGCGACAAGTTCGCCCAAAGGCGCCAGGCTACGCTGCAACTCCCAGCCCACCTGCCCGCTTTTTCCAAGAAGCAGGATTTTCATGTGGCGGTTACGCCAGCGTAATGGGCGTCCACCCAGTCCCTGTAAGCCCCGCTTTGAACATGCGCTACCCACTCCGCATGGGCCAGGTACCACTGCACAGTCTTGCGTATGCCGGTTTCAAAGGTTTCCGCAGGCTTCCAGCCCAGTTCGCGCTGGATTTTTCCGGCGTCGATGGCGTAGCGGCGGTCATGACCCGGGCGGTCCTTGATATAGCTGATCTGCTCGCGGTAATGCTTTCCGTCGGCACGCGGCCGAAGTTCGCCGAGCAGGTCGCAGACGATGTTCACAATGGCGATGTTGGGCTTTTCGTTCCAGCCGCCCACGTTGTAGACCTCGCCTGCCCTGCCGGCTTCGAGCACGCGGCGGATTGCGCTGCAATGGTCTTTCACATAGAGCCAGTCGCGCACCTGCATGCCGTCGCCATAGACCGGCAGGGGTTTGCCGGCCAGCGCGTTGACAATCATCAGGGGAATCAGCTTCTCGGGGAAATGGTAGGGACCGTAGTTATTGCTGCAATTGGTGGTGAGTACCGGCAAACCATAGGTGTGGTGATAGGCCCGCACGAGATGGTCACTGGCGGCCTTGCTGGCTGAATAGGGGCTGTTGGGCTCGTACCGGTGCGTTTCTGTAAAGGCGGGTTCCGTCGGTGCCAGTGAGCCGTACACCTCGTCGGTCGACACATGCAGGAAACGAAAGCCGGCCTTGGCCTCAGCACCCAAACCACCCCAGTAAGCCCTGACGGCCTCCAGCAACCGGAAAGTGCCGACGATGTTGGTCTGGATGAAATCTTCCGGGCTTGAGATGGACCGGTCGACATGGGATTCGGCCGCAAAATTGATGATAGCGCGCGGCTGGTGCCGGGCCAGCAACTCACCCACAAGCGCGCTGTCACCAATGTCGCCCTTGATGAACACATGCCTCGGGTCGTCCCGCAAGGTCGCCAGGGATTCCATGTTGCCGGCGTAAGTGAGTTTGTCCAGATTGACGACCGGCTCGTCATGCCCGGCCAGCCAGTCAAGAACAAAATTGGCGCCAATGAAACCTGCGCCTCCGGTAACCACAATCATGAGCCTGTCCCTCTATGTCTCTATGCGCCTGCGCCGCTTGACGCCCGCTTGCATTATGCCTTTGGCGCTCTGGCCGACACGCACCTTCGTCGCAGGGCATAAACAAAAAATCGCCCACAGGGAGCGATTTTCCGGATATGCCGCAAGACCGGTCAGAAATGAATTCCGCGCATCATCTGCTGCAGTGCCACTGCTTCCGGTGACAGTGTCTGCTTGACCGGCTTGTCACCCGGCTTCGCGCCCTTGGCGGCCGACGAGTCGGGAAACATGCGAAAGCTGGTGTTCATGGCGATTTGCGCCACGCGTGGCAGCAGGGCATGCAGCACCTGGCCGGCAATCCCCAGGCGGGTGGCGATGCGCACCGGCTTGAAGATGCAAGCCTGGGCCACCAGGTCAGCTGCTTCTTCGGGGCTCAGGGTCGGCACGTTGTTGTACAGGTTGGTCGGAGCGATCATCGGTGTGCGCACCAGCGGCATGTTGATGGTGGTGAAGGTGATGCCCTGATCGGCGAATTCGCTGGAGGCGCAACGTGTCCAGGCATCCAATGCCGATTTGGAGGCCACGTAGGCCGAAAAGCGCGGTGCATTGGTCAATACACCGATAGAGCTGATATTGACCACATGGCCCTTGTGCCTGGCGACCATGCCGGGCAAAAAGCCCATGGTGACCCGCAGGCAGCCGAAGTAGTTGAGCTGCATGGTGCGCTCGAAGTCGTGAAACCGGTCATAACTGGCCTCGATGGCGCGGCGAATCGACCGGCCCGCGTTGTTGATGAGGAAATCAACGCCACCGTGTTTTTCGATCAGCGCCTGTACAAACCGGTCGCAATCGGCCATGTCGGCAATATCGGCCGGGTAGGCTATGAAGTGGTAGCCCTTGGCCCGGGCTTCCTTGCAGGCCTCGTCGAGCTTGTCCTGGTCGCGACCGCAGATGAGGGTGATGGCGCCGGCTTCGGCAAACTTGTGAGCCGCCGCCAGGCCAATGCCCGAGGACCCGCCGGTGATAAGCACCACCTTGCCGCTGACGGTGCCCTTGAGCGAGCGGTCGATGTGCAGGTCGGGGTCGAGGTGACGCTCCCAATAGTCCCACACGCGCCATGCGTAGTCTTTCAGGTTGGGGCATTCGACGCCGGAGCCCTTGAGCGCGGCAAGCGTTTCGCGGCAGTCAAAGCGCGTCGGGTAGTTGACGAAGGTCAGCATGTCCTCGGGCAGGCCCAGGTCGGCCATGATGGCATTGCGCACGCGGCGCACCGGCGCCAGGGCCATCAGGCTTTTCTTGACGCTGCGCGGGATGAAGCCGAGCAGGGCCGCATTGACGAACAGGTTCATCTTGGGCGCATGCGCGGCCCGGCTGAAGATGTCGAGCACGTCGCCGACGCGGTAACCCACCGGATCGACCAGATGGAAGCATTTTTTGGCAATGCTGGCCTTGTGGCTGATGTGGTCCAGGGCATCCACCACAAAATCGACCGGGACGATGTTGATGCGGCCACCCTCCAGGCCCACGGCCGGCATCCACGGCGGCAACAGCTGGCGCATGCGCTGGATCAGCTTGAAGAAATAATAAGGCCCGTCGATCTTGTCCATCTCGCCGGTGGTGCTGTCGCCCACCACCATGGCAGGGCGGAACACGGTCCAGGGCACCTTGCACTCCTTGCGCACGATTTTTTCGCTCTCATGCTTGGTCATGAAATACGGGTGTTCGTAGTTCTCGGCCTCCTCGAACATGTCCTCGCGGAACACGCCTTCGTACAGGCCGGCTGCAGCGATGGAACTCACATGGTGGAAATGTCCGGCCTCGATGGACTTGGCGAACTCGACCGTATGGCGGGTACCGTCCACATTGACGGCAATCTGGCTTTCCTCGTCGGCGCTCAGATCGTAAACAGCCGCGAGGTGGTAGAAATGGTCAATCTGGCCTTTGAGTTTTTTGACGTCTTCGCTCGAGACGCCAAGTTTCTTCGCCGTGAGGTCACCATGGACAGGAACGGCCCTGGCGGCGCTGACACCCCAGTACTCACGCAAGGCATCAACCTTGCCGGCACTTTCCTTGCGGATCAGGAAATGCACCGTCGCACCTTTGCGCGCCAGAAGCTTTTTGACCAGCCGTTTACCGATGAAGCCGGTGGCTCCCGTGACGAAATACTGCATTGTGTTCTCCGCAAGACAACTTTGGACCAGCGTCGATTCTTGCCCAAGCCCGGCTGCCTGCCGGTCAGCAGAAACCCGCGACCGGCCCGTTTGGCGCCGTTTTTCCGTAGGGGCGTACCACTAGCGTTTTAGGAGCAAACACCTAAATCTGCACGCCTGCAGCGCTTATATTTTGCTTGCGTGTCGCCCGATGGCGACGCCAACCAGCCATCCACCTATCGACAGAGGAGTCCACCATGGTCAAGAAACTGCAAAAAATGAGCGCTGACAAGAAATCCGGCCCCCAACTCTCGGGCGCCGTGAAGGAATCGGCCCAGCAGATCTGGCTGGCCGGCCTCGGGGCTTTCTCCAAGGCTCAGGAAGAAGGCGGCAAGGTGTTCGAGACCCTGGTCAAGGAGGGTCTGTCCATCCAGCGCAAGACGCAGGCTGTTGCCGAAGAGAAGATTTCCACCGCCACCAACAAGATGGCCACCATGGCGACAGACATCACCTCGAAAGCCGGCACCCAGTGGGACAAGCTGGAAAACATTTTCGAAGAGCGCGTCGCCAAGGCCCTGAACAAGCTGGGCGTGCCTTCCGCCAAGGACGTCGAGGCCCTGATCGCCCGCATTGATGAACTCAACAAAAATGTGCAAAAGATGGGCGCCAAACCGGCGGCCCCCAAAGCAGCGCCACGTGCTGCAGCAAAACCCGCCGCCAGCAAGACCGCTGCACGCAAGCCAGCCGCCAAGCGCGCGCCGGCTCGCAAGTCCGCCTGACACCTGTTGCCTTGAGCCACCTCAAAAAAAGGACGTTGACGCGTCCTTTTTTTTCGCCCGCGCCCCTCTGAGGGATTGCTGCATAGCAGCAAATTCACAGGAACCCCCGGTCTACACTTCCAATTCATGACTTCAGCCAGGCATCCCGGAAAGCAGCAGCCAGCCGCAAAGGTAAAAAGGGCGACACGTCCAGCGGCAAAGCCGCGTATCGCGCTGGCGCTGGCAGGCGGCGGACCCTTGGGCGCCATCTACGAAATCGGCGCGCTTTGCGCGCTCGATGAATCGCTACAGGGCCTGTCGCTGACCAGGCTGGATCACTACGTGGGCGTTTCGGCCGGTGGTTTTATCGCGGCAGGCCTGGCCAACGGCATGACCCCGCGCGAGCTGTGTGCCGCTTTCATTGAAAACGACCACCAGGCCTCCGAGGTGTTCGACCCGGCCTGGCTGATGGTGCCGGCCTATGGCGAATTTTTGCGGCGCGCCATCATGTTGCCCGGCCTGGCGGCGACAGCCTTGTGGCGCGCCACAGTGGGGCGAAAACCCCTGCTGAACGCACTCGAAAAACTCGGCCCCGCCCTGCCGACGGGCGTGTTCTCCAACGAGGAGGTGGACAGGCGCCTGAGCATCCTGTTCTCCAGGGCAGGGCGGACCAACGACTTCCGCAAGCTCAAGACGCGGCTTACGCTGGTAGCCACCAACCTGGACAGCGGCGACGCAGCACCTTTTGGCCAGCCCGGCTGGGACCATGTACCGATCTCGAAGGCGGTGCAGGCCAGTTCGGCCCTGCCGGGGCTGTTTCCGCCGGTGGAGATCGACAACCACTATTACGTGGACGGCGCGCTGAAGAAAACCCTGCACGCCGGGGTGGCCATGGACGGCGGCATCGACCTGATGTTGTGCCTCAATCCGCTGGTGCCGTTTGACGCCACCCAGGCCCCCGACCTGTCGATGGCGCAACGCGTGATGCGGCGCGGCCTGCCCAGGGAAAGACAGGCCATTCCGCGCATCGTCGATGGCGGGCTGCCGGCCGTGCTGAGCCAGACCTTCCGCTCCATGATCCATTCCCGGCTGGAGTTGGGCATGAAGCACTACGAACACGCCTACCCCGACACCGACATTGTCCTGATCGAGCCGGACCACCGCGATGCCGAGCTGTTCCTGGCCAACACCTTCAGTTACGCCCAGCGCCGCCAGCTGGCCGAACACGCCTACCAGAAGACCCGCGACATGCTGCGCTCGCGCCAAACCACGCTGTCGGCCAAGCTCGCAAAGCACAACATCTCGCTCAACCTCGAAGTGCTCGAAGACTCACGGCGCCACCTGGTCAGCGAACGCCCGGCCCCCACCCGGCTGGGCCGCGCGATCAATTCACTGGAAGAAATCATGGAGGACCTGAGCCACGCCCTGCAGGCACCGGAGGCCCGCGCCGCCCGGCGCTCGACTTCCCTACTTCCAACACCTGGGTGAGTGGGTTAGAGTCGAACAAAAATACGAGGTAGACACCATGGCGAAAAAAGCGCCGCGCCGAACTGCTGAACGCATCCTGGAAGTGACGCTTGATCTGTTCAACCGTTTTGGCGAGCCCAATGTCTCGACCACGCTGATCTCTGCCGAACTGGGCATCAGCCCCGGCAACCTCTATTACCACTACCCCGCCAAGGACGAGCTGATCAACTCGCTGTTCGACCGCTACGAGCGCGCCCTGAGCGAGCTGCTCAATGCCAGCGACAGCGTGCGCGATGTCGAGGACGCCTGGTTTTTCATGCACACGCTGTTCGAGCTGATCTGGCAATACCGCTTCCTGTACCGCGACCTCAACGACCTGCTCAGCAAGAACCGGCGGCTCGAGACCCACTTCCAGTGGGTACTGAAAAACAAGACCCGCTCGGTCAAGACCATGCTCGACAGCATGAGCCGGGCCAATACCGTCAGCATCGACTCGCGCGAGGTCGAGGCCACGGCCACCAGCATGGTGGTGGTGCTGACCTACTGGCTGAGTTTCGAATACGTGCGCGACCCGCGCCATGCGCTGGAGCCGGAAAACGCCCAGGCCGCCCTGCTGCGCGGCGCGCACCATGTCCTGAATTTGCTGATCCCCTACCTCGAGCAGGGCCAGCGCATGCACCTGCAGGCCCTGGTGGGAGCCTACACCAGCCCCGCCTGACCCCCGATTTATCAGCCAGCCAACAATAAGAATTTTTTCTAAATTCCAAGGAGACGACCGATGGCCAAATGGACTGCCTTCCCCCACGCTGGCGACTACGCATTCGATGCCGCCAGCCTGAAGAAAAACTGGGCCCGCCTGCACCAGGGAGACTGCGAGCCCCTGCCCAAGGACGCCGCCGCACTGCAGGCCTGGGTGCTGTTCCACAACGGCGAATTCCAGAAGGCCGCCGAAGCAGGTTTGAAGGCAGGCGGCGCCGGCATCACCGTGGCCAACAAGGCCACGTCCATTTACGCCAACTACCTCGAGAACAAGGAAAAGACCAAGCTCGAGCTGTTCATGGAAGTCGCCCAGCGCGCCGAGGCCCAGCAGGCCGCCGACCCCAAAAACGCCAACGCCTGGTACTGGCAGGCGTACGCCCTCGGGCGCTACAGCCAGGGCATCAGCGTGGCCAAGGCGCTCGCCCAAGGCCTGGGCAGCAAGGTCAAGAACGCGCTGGAGCAGGCCATCAGGCTCTGCCCCAAACATGCCGACGCTCACATTGCGCTGGCCGCCTTTCATGCCGAAGTGATTGACAAGGTCGGCTCCCTGATCGGCGGCATGACCTACGGCGCCAAGAAGGACGTGGGCCTGTCCCTGTTCAAGGAGTCCCTCAAGCTCAACCCTGGCTCGGCCATCGCCCTGATCGAATACGCCAACGGCATGGTGATGCTCGAAGGCGACAAGCGGATGAAAGAGGCCACCAAGCTCTACGAACAGGCCGCCGCCAGCACACCGATGGACGCGATGGAGCGGCTCGACGTGGAAATGGCCAAGGCCGAACTGGAAGACTGAGCCACAAAAAAGGCGCATCCGCTATATTTTTTATAGCTGAATGCGCCCGTCCATCAAGGGCTGGTGGCCAAAAAGACTATGAATTCAGCCCGTCCACCGCCTGGAACAGCGACTCCCGTGCCTGGCTGATGATCTGTTCTTTCCAGGCGTCGGTGTCCACGTAAAACGCATCCATCATCTGCTGCTTGATCTGCGCGGCCAGTGCCGGTGGCGCGTCGCGATGGACATTGAGCCAGTGTTCGGCGCGCAGTGCCTGCATCATCTCGAAGGGCGGCAAGGTGCCGTACTCCATCGCGATGCCGGTGTATTCCGCATCGGGGCACTCGTCGTAGATCGAGGTCCACATCAGGCCCGTCAGGAAAGCCGAGCTCGACGAGCCGTCGTAAATCGAGGTCACCGGTGTCGCGCCACCGCCGCCCCACCAGGCGCGTGCCCGGGCCAGCGCTTCCTTGTCATCGCGACAGGCGCAGATGCGTTCGCCGACACCGCTGGGACCCAGTCCGGTGTGAACGTCAATCCATGCCACCCGACTGGCCTGGCGCGCATGGGTCTGCAGCACCTTGCGCAGGGTCTGGTTGCTCCAGGTCGGCGCGGTGCCGCCGAAAAACAGGCCCTCGGGGAATTCATGCTGGCCCCGGGTGATGGCTGCCTGGTAGGCATCCATGCCGCGGCTGGCGATGTAATGGTCGGTGGCCACCTTGTTGTCGTCGTTGGGCGGCCACTGCTCGGGCAGCAACAGCGGCTGCAGCTCGCGGTAAGCCTCGTTGACAGGCAAGGTCTGCGAGAAGTCATGGAAGTTGCGGTTCAGGTCCACGTTTTCATGGGTGGTGCGCCGGATGTGCGAAAAGCCATAGGGGTTGAGCGCATGCACGTACAGCACCGCCACGCCCTGCGCCCCGGCTTTGGCGCGCCACTCGGCGTCCCGCAGGGCAGCCACCTGCACGCCGGAACCGCAATAACCTTCGACGCCATGGCAGGCGCTGGTGAGGATCAGCAGCGAACGGGCGTCCACCGGGCCGTCCAGCACCACGTCCATGGCCAGCACTTCCCCCTCGCGGCCGGCTTCGGGATGCAGGTGAGAATCCACCCTCAGGCCGGCCGCAGCGGCCGCTTCCAGGAATTTGCCGCGCGCCTCGGCATAGGTGCCGGAAAAAGCGTCAGTCACCCCGCTCATGCTGCGTCCTTGGCCAGCCAGCTTTCGCTCAGGCGCACCCAGAAGGTGGCCCCCAGCGGGATCAGGTCGTCATTGAAGTCATAACTCGGGTTGTGCAGCATGCACGGCCCCCCGCCATGGCCCATTTCGCGGTGCGCGCCGTCGCCGTTGGCAATAAAGACGTAGCAGCCCGGTTTGGCCTGCAGCATGTAGGAAAAGTCTTCCGCACCCATGGTCGGTTCCTGGGCAATCACGTTGGCCTCGCCGACGATCCCGGCCATCACCTTGCGTGCAAACTCGGTTTCCTTGGCGTGGTTGATGGTGGGCGGATAGTTGCGCACAAACGCGAATTCGCACTGGGCGTCATGCGCAGCGCAAAGGTGCTCGGCGATCTGCTTCATGCGTTTTTCAATCATGTCCAGCACCTCGAGCGTGAAGGTGCGCACCGTGCCCTGCAGCTCGCAGCTGTCGGGGATCACGTTGGTGGCCTCGCCGGCGTGGATCATGGTGACCGAAATCACACCGGCATCGACCGGCTTCTTGTTGCGGCTGATGATGGTCTGGAAGGCCTGCACCATCTCGCAGGCCACCGGCACCGGATCGACGCCGTTGTGCGGCAAGGCAGCATGGCCGCCCTTGCCGCGAATGGTGATCTTGAACTCGTTGCTCGAGGCCATCACCGGGCCGGTGCTGGCGGCAAACTTGCCGACCTGCGTGCCCGGCCAGTTGTGCATGCCGAACACCGCGTCCATGGGGAACTTGTCGAACAAGCCGTCCTTGATCATCTCGCGCGCACCGCCGCCGCCCTCCTCGGCCGGCTGGAAAATCAGGTAGACCGTGCCGTCGAAATTGCGGTTTTTTGCAAAGTGCTGCGCCGCGGCCAGCAGCATGGCGGTGTGGCCGTCATGGCCGCAGGCGTGCATTTTCCCCTGGGTCTTGCTGGCATGTTCAAAGGTGTTGAACTCCTGCATGGGCAGCGCGTCGATGTCGGCGCGCAGGCCGATGGCGCGGCTGGAGGTGCCGTTCTTGATGATGCCGACCACACCGGTGGTGCCCATGCCGCGGTGAATGGGAATGCCCCACTCGGTCAATTTTTGCGCCACCACATCGGCGGTGCGCACTTCTTCAAAACACAGCTCCGGGTGGGCGTGGATATCGCGACGCACGGCGGCAATGCCGGCGGCCTGGGTGACGATGGAATCAATGACTTTCATGAAAACCTTTGGGTGATCAGGCCCGCCTTACCCGCTATTTTTCAGCTGGTGGGCGGACCCAGGGTTGACCTTGGTAGTGCGCATAGTCTGCCAGATTTAGCAGCGGCACGTCGCCGCGCGAATCGCCATACGCATGCAAAACAACCGCCGCGGCAGGGACGCCGCGGCCCGCCAGCCAGGCCTGCAGGCGCAGCACTTTTTCCTCGCCGTGGCAGTTGCGCGTTGCCATGCGACCGGTGAGAGTGCCGTCGCGGACTTCGAGCTCGGTGCAGAGCACCGCATCCATGCGCAGTACGTCACCCACCCCGTGCAAATAAATGCCGGGCGAGGCGCTCACGATCACGCAGCCATGCCCCTGCTGCTGATGCCAGCGCAACCGTGCCAGCGTCTCTTCCTGCCATTGCCGGGGCAGGTACTGCGCCACAAAATCGGCCGACCAGCGCTCGATCTGCGCTGCGCTGCACCCGCCCAGGCTGGCCTGCAGCAAACGCGCCTTCGCCCGGTGGTTGCTGGTGAGGCGGCAGGCGTAAGCGGCCAGCCAGGGGCTGCTGCGCAGCAAGGCGAGCAGAAAGCGCGGCCAGCCCAGGCTGCGGCGCAGGTAGGGAAGCAGCGTATCGCGCCGGGTCAGGGTGCCGTCGAAGTCGAAAGCCGCAACTTCGACGACCGCAGGCTTGCCTGCGGCTTCTATTGCTTCTGTTTCGTGCATCGCACCTGGCCGCAAAGGCGCTCGCAAAACGGGCAGCCGGTCATGGGCAACCAGGCCGGGATGTTGTAGTAACGGCTGTGAATGGCGGCGAGCACCCCATTTTTATAAGCGGCGTAGTTGAAGCCCCTGCCCTCGACCGCGTAAAAAGGCACGCCGTCCTGCGAAAAGCTGAGCACCTGCACGCTGTCGAAGTAAGGCTGATACTCCTCGATGCGCGGGGCATCCATGCGCAGGATGCGCACGGTTTTCCCCTGGTACAGCGAAAAATCAACCAGCATGTCGTCCTGCCGCGCGTGGAAATTGCCCGGGCCGAACACCGGCACGTACTTGCGCAGCGTGTAGCCATAGATGGACGCGGGCGTGTAGGCGCTGGCCATCAGCTCCACGCCGGGTACCGCCACCTGCTGCAGCATTTCGGCGGTCTTGTAGCTGCGGATGATTTGCGGATAGAGCTTGGTGTTTTTCCAGTTGTCCAGCGAACTGGCGTACAGACCTGCCACCACCAGCACATGCAGCGCCGCAAATGCAGCCATGCCCAGCGCACAGGTCTTGAGCTTGTCGCGCGGCAGGGCAAAGGCCAGCAGCGCAAAACCGAAGGGGTAAAACGACAACACCCAGTGCAGCCCCACCACCTTTTTCAGCGACAGCAGTGCAAAAAACAGCAGCGGCACGACCACCACGCAAGCCAGCAGCCGTTGCTGCCGCGCCGCGGCTACCAGCGCGCCGCGCTGCTTCCAGACCAGCCAGGCCGCCACCGGCGTGACCAGATAGACCAGCATGGCCAGGTACAGCAACGGCTTGTTCCAGGCGAAGCTCTCGCCTTCGTTGCGGTTGTAGAGGTTGAACATGATGTTCGACCAGCCGTGCGACATGTTGTAGGCGATGTTGATGGCCGGGCCGGGCAAGGCGCACAGCACCAGCAGCGCAAACGCAGCCCAGCGTTCGCGCCGGTAGACCGCGAAATACACGAAGTAAGTCAGGCCCAGCACCACCGAGAAGTACTTGGACAGGAAGGCGCAGCCCAGTGCCAGACCCGACAGCGCGTACAGCCCCCAGGCCGTGCGGTCCATGCGATCCCGCCGCTCGGCACGCAGCAGCAAGGCCACCGACAGCACCGACCAGACCATCAGCGGCGTGTCGGTGGTGATCAGCACGTTGAGCCAGTTGATCGGGGCCAGCCAGAAAAACAGCACGGCCCAGGCCGCACGCACGCGGTCCAGCGGAGCCAGCGCCCAGGCCACCAGAGCGCCGAGTGCCAGCGGCAGCAGAACCACCGGCAGGCGTATCGCCCAGGTCGTGTCGCCCAGCGTTGCGCGCAACAGCGCAATCAGCCAGCCGACCATGGGCGGATGGTCGTAATAGCCCCAGTCGGGGTAAACACCCCACCAGTAGAAAAAGGCCTCGTCACCGGTGATCGGGAAGGTGGCGGAGAGCCACAGCCGCAAAGCCAGCGACAGCGCACCGGCAGCGACCAGCCAGCGCACCAGGAAAGGGGAAAGAAGGGGGGCGGCCGGGGCCGCGGAACGTTCTAGCATGGGCAGGAAGAATTATCTGAAACTGATGTCGCGAATGGCGGCACTATAGACCAGCGCCAGCGCACCGATGGCCACGGCCAGCCACAGGGTCAGCACCCGCACCAGCACGGTGATGCCCAGCGCCTGTGCCGCGCCGGCGCCGTGAAGCACCAGCAAGCCGGTCAACAGCGCCTCCATGCCGCCCAGGCCTGCAGGCAACAGGGAAAGCGCGCCGCCGACCATGGCGACGGCGTAAAAACCGGCGGCCTGCAACATGCCGATGGACAGCCCCGCCTCACGGCACAGCAGCCAAACGGCCAGGCCCTGCGCGGCCCAGGCCACTCCGGTCAGCGCCAGCCAGACAGCGGGACGGGTCGCCAGGCACCGCCAGGCATCCCGCAGCCAGGACAGCCGCAGCAACAGGCGCCGCCGGACCACAAAAAGAAGCACCAGCAGGACGAGCGCGGCAACGCCGCTGCCCAGTGCCAGGCGGTAAGCCACGGGACCGCCCAGCGCCGCCAGCCACCAGGCCACCGGCAGGCACATCAGCAGCAGGCACAGCAGGTCTGCCAGACGTTCTGCACCAAAAATCGCCAGGCTTTGCGCCGTGCCCAGCGGACGGCGCGCCAGCATCAGGCCACGCGCCGCCTCGCCGATGTTGCCGGGCGTCGGCGTGAAGGTGTAACCCGCCAGGTACAGGCGCAGACCTTCCGCGACACCGAACGCACGTCCGGAGTGGGCCATCCACATCCGCCAGCGCAGGCCGCGCAGCAGGTAGTTCAACAGGCACAGGGCGGCCGCTTGCAGGCCCGCGAGCGACCCCAGCCGCTGCAGGGTCGCCAGGGCGCTGCCTTCGCCGAATACGGCCAGGACCACCGCATACGCCGTGGCGGCCATGCCCAGAACCAGCAGCAGCGGCTTGAGCGGCAGGCGTGGTGCCGGCCGGGCCGGCGGCTTCAAAAGCGGCGCCCCAGAAACACCAGCAGCCAGGCTGCCAGCGCAGCCACGATCCAGGGGTCGCGCACCAGGTCGCGCGACACGTCCTCGCCGCGCCCCCTGTGCACCTGGTAGGCGTAACGCAGCATGGCAAACACGACAATGGGCACGCTATAGACCAGCCGGTTGCCGTGCTGCAGCTGCGCTTCGGCGCTGGTGGCAAAGAGGCCGTAGGTCATGAGGCTGGCCGTCATGGTCACGGCCATGAACATGTCCAGCAGGGCCGGCGGGTAGTGATCGAGCACGGCGCGCTTGGCGGCCTCGTCGTGAAAGGTTTCGGCCTTGCGTTTTGAGAATCCCAGGAACAGGGCCACAAACAGGCCGGCCAGCAGCATCCAGCGTGAAGGCGGAATCCCCACCGCCAGGGTGCCGGCCAGCAGCCTGAGCATGAAACCCGAGGCAATGATGGACACATCGACCACGGGCACATGTTTGAGGCGCCAGGAATAGGCCAGGTTCAGCACAACGTAGATGCCCAGCAACACCAGCAAGATTGCGTTGCCGGCGGCAAAAGCCAGGCCCGCGGCCAGCAGCAACGCTGCCAGCGCCAGCGCCAGCGTGGGCAACACGGCACCGCTGGCCAGCGGCCGCAAACGCTTGACCGGATGGCGGGCATCGCTGGCGCGATCCAGCCAGTCATTGAGGATGTAGACCATGCTCGAAAAACAGCAGAACGCGGCAAAGGCCTTGAGCACAGCCAACGCCAGCGGGCCGTTGCCCCAGGTCTCGCTGAACACCAGCCCGGCGAACACAAAGGCGTTTTTCAGCCATTGGTGGGGGCGCATCAAGGTGACGAGGCGGAGCAATAAACGCATGGGCGGAGGAAAAGTCGGTTGAAGCGGTCGGGCGGGGCAAGCATAGACCACGTGCGCGCGGTCGGGTTCAAGCATAACCGCCCACGCAGCGGACGCAATTGGGCCAGAATCAGGCATGACTCTCCCCAACACCCTGCCCTCTTCCGGCCTGTCCGCCCCGGCCCTGGCGCTTGCGCAGACGCTGGTACGCATGAACACCGTCAGCCGCAACTCCAACCTGGAGCTGATCCATTTCGTGCGCGACACGCTGAAAAAATCCGGCGTGGACAGCCGCATCACCTGGAACGCCGACAAAACCAAGGCCAACCTGTTTGCCACGCTGGGGGAAGGCAAACCTGCCGGCGTGATCCTGTCGGGCCACACCGACACCGTGCCCTGGGACGGGCAGGACTGGTCGGTCGACCCGCTGTCGGCCCTGGTCCGCGACGGCAAACTTTATGGGCGCGGCAGCGCCGACATGAAAAGTTTCATCGCGCTGGCGCTGGCCCAGGCGGATGCCTTTTTGAACAGCCCCGCGCCTTTTGCGATTCACCTGGCACTCAGCTACGACGAGGAGGTCGGCTGTTTCGGCGTGCGCGAGCTGGTGGCCGACATGAAAGACGCCGGCATCGCGCCGCTGGCCTGCATTGTGGGCGAGCCCACCAGCATGGTGCCGGCCATCGCCCACAAGGGTGTCTACCGCTACCGGTGCTGCGTGCGCGGCAAGGAAGCCCACTCGTCGCTGACGCCGCAATCGGTCAACGCCATCGAGATGGCCGCGCGGGTGGTGGGCAAGCTGCGCGACATGGCCGAGGGTTTCGAGCGCAACGAGCCGCGCTACGAGGGGTTCGATGTGCCCTTCAGCACGGCCAGCGTCGGCCAGTTCCATGGGGGCATTGCCGACAATGTGGTGCCGCGTGATGCCGAGTTCCGCTACGAATTCCGGGACCTGCCCACGGCCGACGCGGCTGCGATGCAAAAAGAGGTGCTGGCCTATGCCCGGCAATCGGAACCAGCTATGAAAAAGATAGCACCGGAGGCCGGCTTCAGCTTCGAGACGATTTGCGAAGTGCCGAGTTTTCTGGGTTCCGCCAACGACGCGGTGACGCGGCTGGCGCAGCGCCTGAGCGGCGAGTCACGCACCACCCAGGTGGCGTTTGGCACCGAGGCCGGCATCTTCAAGAACTCCGGCATTCCCACCGTGGTCTGCGGGCCGGGCAGCATCACGCAGGCGCACCAGCCCGATGAGTTCGTCAGCCTGGAACAGCTCGCACGCTGCGAATCCTTCCTGCAAGGCCTGGCGGCCACGAGCGAGCTACGCTAGGAGGCGGGCTTTCGCACAGTCCGCCGTAGGCCGCTTCGGGGGGAGTCAGGTTCTGACGCGCCCGTCGCCAGTCAGCATGGACAACTCCACAAAGCTCGAGGCCACATGGTCGGTCGGCGAGAAGGACACGGAAAAACCGCCCAGCGACTGGCTGCCCAGGCCTTCCAGGCCGGCAATCAGCGACTCGCGGCTGAGCTTGCCGCTGGCGCGCTTGAGGCCCTCGACAAACAGTTTGGCGGCCACATACCCTTCCATGCTGGAGAAGTTGACCTGGGCATCCTTGCCGGCGGCCTTGACGGCATCGGCAAACTCGCGCGCAATCGGGCGTGCCGCGTTGTAGGGTGAAGGCATGACCTGGGACACCACCACGCCCGCACCGTCCTTGCCCAGCTCGTCAGCCAGCGCCTGCGTGCCGACAAACGACACGTTGTAGAACGTGCCGCCGTAACCGGCCTTGCGTGCAGCGCGAATGAAGGCGGCACAGGATTTGTAGGCGCTGATCTGCACCACGGCATCGGGGGCCGCGGCGACCAGGGTCTGGACGGCCTTGGCCACATCGACGGAATTGCGCTCCACCGTGGCCTGCGCCACCGTTTTGAGCCCCAGGCCGTTCAGGGCCAGCGTCACGCCGTCCAGACCGGCCTTGCCGTAGGCGTCATTCTGGTAGAACACCGCAATTTTTTTCAGCCCCAGGCTGGTCAGCTGCTTGACGATCAGGCCGGTCTCGTCGTTGTACGAAGCGCGGACGTGAAAGGCGTATTTGTTGAACGGCTCGCGCAGGCCCATGGCGCCGGTAAAGGGGGCAATGAATGGCACCTTGTCCCTGGTCGCCAGCGGCAGGGCCGCCAGGCTGGTCGGGGTACCGATGTAGCCAAACAGCGCAAACACGTCGTCGGCAATCAGCTTGCGGGTGTTCTCGGCGCAGCGGTCCGGCTCGTAACCGTCGTCCAGGTTGCGGATTTCAATCTGGCGCTTGCCCACGCCGCCCTGGGCGTTGACCTGGTCAAAATAGACCTTGGCGCCCTGGTAGAACTGGATGCCCAGTTGTGCGGCAGGACCGGTAAAGGCAGCCGACTGGCCGAGGATGATCTTGCTGTCGGACTGGGCCCGGGCAATATTGAAGCCGGCCAGCATGGCGGCGCCGGCGGTGAGGGAGAGTTTTCTGCGAGAAATAAGCATGCTTACATTCTCGCCAAAGACAGGGCTAGAGACACAGCAGCCCAGCCATGTGAACGGCCTCTTTTTATGAATTTAATACGTTAGTTCTAGGAATTAACTCTATTAGGGGTAAACCCTTGGTTCTCCGTCAGAAATTCGTCAGACTTCTGTCGCGGCAGCCCCACTATTCGCGCACCCGCCCCTGCGAGTCGATCAAACCGAGCTCGACCAGCCGGGAACCCACGCGGTCTTCCACAAAGTGAACGCGAAAGCCGCCGATACTGAGATCGTCCAGGGCATCAATGGCCTTTCTGAGCTTGGCTCGCGTCGGGTCCTTGCTGATGCGGCGCAAGGCCTCGGTGTACACGCGCGCAGCGATGTAGCCTTCCACCATGTAGACATTGGGCTTCCCCAGCTTGGCCGCGGCGGCGTCGGCCTGCAGCTCACGCACCAGGGCCACCTTGGAGCCGTCGCTTTTGGGAACCACGCGTGCAACCACCACACCGGCACCCGCCTTGCCAAGCTGTTCGGCCAGCAGGCTTTCGCCGGTATTGGAAAAACCATAAACCGGCCCGCGAAAACCTTTGGCCCGCAGCTCCCGCACCACCGACGCCGCACTCTGCGAGTCACCGATCACCAGCACCGATTCGGGACCGGGCGCCAGGGCCTTGTCCACGGCGCCGGCCACGGCTCCGCTGGAAAAGGCAGCATTGGCAAGCAGGTTCGCACCCAGGCTGGTCATGGTCCGCTGCGCCGAGTCCAGTGCAGCCAGCGACTCACCATCGCTGGCATGCAAAATGGCCAGCTTGCGCGCGCCCAGGGCGGCAGCATGCTTGGTAATGGCCGCTGCCTCTTCCGAATAGCCGGGACGCAGCGAGTAGATATTGGTATACAGCGCGCCGCGAAACTCGTCGGCCGCCGCCATGGGGGCGAACAAAATGATGTCGCCGTCCTTGATCAGGGGATAAGCGGCCGTCACCTGGGGCGAACCGTAAAAACCGAACAGGGAAAGCACCCCCTGGTCGAGCAGCTTCTTGGTATTGGCGGCGGTGTTCGCAGGGTTGCCTTGGTCGTCCAGCGTGACCAGTTCGATCTTGCGCCCGTTGACCCCGCCAGCCGCGTTGATGTTGTCAAAGTAAAGTTTGGCGCCTTGATGAAAAGGCTGTGCCAGCGAGGAACCCGGGCCGGTCAGCGCCAGGCTCTGGCCAAGCACGATGGAGGTTTTGCTGACCCCGTCCTGGCTGTGCACTACTGCACCGGCGAGCGCCAGGACAGCTACGATAAGGGTCTGTCCCAGAGTGTGTAATGTTTTCATATTGATTGCCCTGGCTGAAACGCAAGCAGGGTCGGCTCCTAGTAAGAAAATGTAGTTCTATTTATGACGGATCCCATCAGCATCTCCCCTAGTGTCAGTTTCACGAATGGCACGACCAAGGTGCGCGGCGCCTGCCCGCACGACTGTCCCGATACCTGCGCCCTGCTGACCACCGTGGAGAACGGTGTGGCGATCAAAGTCCAGGGCAACCCCGACCACCACCAAACCGGCGGCGTACTGTGCACCAAGGTGTCGCGCTATACCGAGCGCAGCTACCACCCGGAACGCATCCTGCAGCCGCTCAAGCGGGTGGGGCCCAAGGGTTCGGGACAGTTCGAGCCTGTCAGCTGGGACAACGCGCTCGATGAGATTGCCGCGCGTCTGCAGGCGATCACGCAGCGCGACCCGCAGGCCATCGCGCCCTACAGCTACGCCGGCACCATGGGCCTGGTGCAGAGTGAAAGCATGGCGGCGCGCTTTTTCAACAAGCTGGGCGCCTCGCTGCTGGACCGCACCATCTGTTCGGCCGCCGGCGGCGAGGGCCTGACACAAACGCTGGGCCGCAAGGCCGGCATGAAGGTCCAGTTTTTTGCCGAAGCCAAACTGATCATCATCTGGGGCAGCAACTCGATTGCCAGCAACCTGCACTTCTGGCGCTATGTGCAGGAGGCCAAGCGCCAGGGCGCCAAAATCATCTGCATCGATCCGCGCAAGACCGAAACCGCTGAAAAGTGCCACGAACACATCGCCCTGCAGCCCGGCACCGACGCCGCACTGGCGCTAGGCATCATGCATGAGCTGATCGTCCACGACTGGCTGGACCACGCCTACCTTGAGAGTCATACCATCGGCTGGCCCTTGCTGCGCGAGCGTGCACTGCTATGGAATCCGGAGCGCGTGGCGCAGGTCTGCGGCGTGTCGGTGGAACAGGTCCGCTCGCTGGCGCGCGACTACGGCCAGTGCTTTGTGGACGGGCAGCCGGCGGCGATCCGCCTGAACTACGGCATGCAGCGCGTGCGCGGCGGCGGCAACGCCACCCGCGCGGTGGCCTGCCTGCCCGCGCTGACCGGGGCCTGGCGGCACCGCGGCGGCGGCATGCTGCTGTCGAGCTCGGGCATGTTCCCGGTCAACCAGGCCGCACTGCAGCGGCCCGAGCTGCGCGCCGGCCGGCAGCTGCGCACCCTCAACATGGTCACCATCGGCGACGACCTGCTGAAAAGCAGTTCTACGACTTTTGGCCCGAAGATAGAGGCGCTGATCGTCTACAACAGCAACCCGGTGGCGGTGGCGCCGGAGTCTGGCAAGGTGGTGCAGGGTTTTGCACGCGAGGACCTGTTCACCGTGGTGCTGGAGCATTTCCAGACCGACACCGCCGACTACGCCGACTTCATCCTGCCGGCCACCACCCAGCTCGAACACTGGGACGTGCACAGCGCCTACGGCCACACCGATGTGCTGCTGAACCGCCCGGCCATCGCCCCGGTGGGCCAAGCCCGGCCCAACACCGCGATCTTCCGCGGTCTGGCCGCCCGCATGGGGTTCACCGAGCCGTGTTTTGCGGACGACGACGAAACCCTGTGCCGCGCGGCCTTCAGCCACCCGGACGGCGAAAGGATCAATTTCAACGAACTGCTGGACAAGGGTTTTGCCACGCTGCCCGGCCCCGACGCGCCCTTTGCCGAAGGCCGCTTTCTGACGCCCTCGGGCAAATGCGAATTTTTCAGCGAGCGGCTCGCCGCGCAGGGACTGGACGGCCTGCCCGACCATGTGCCCAATTACGAGGCGGCCGGCAGCTCGGCCAGCTACCCGCTGGCGATGATCTCGCCGCCGGCGCGCAACTTCCTGAACTCCACCTTCGTCAACGTCAAAAGCCTGCGCGACATCGAGGGCGAACCGCTGCTGGAGATCAGCGCGCAGGACGCCGCCGCGCGCGGCATCGTCACCGGCAGCGTGGTGAAGGTGTTCAACCAGCGCGGCACCTACCGCTGCAAGGCCAGGGTGTCCGACCGGGCGCGCGTCGGCGTGGTCCACGGCCTGGGCATCTGGTGGCGCAAGTTCGGCCTGGACGGCACCAATGTCAACGAGCTGACCAGCCAGCACCTGACCGACCTGGGGCGCGGCCCGGTGTTCTACGACTGCCTGGTCGAGGTGCAACTTGACGCCGCGCCAGCACTCTGATCTGGATGCCCTCCTTCCGGTGCTCCCCCAAAACAGCGGTCTTGCTTGCGGGCGTGCTGCTGGGCCTGCCCGGTTGCGCCAGCCTCGGCTATTACTGGCAGTCGGTCAGCGGCCACCTGCAGCTGATGAATGCCGCCCGGCCGATTGATGACTGGCTGCAGGACAGCGACACCCCCGACAAACTCAAGGCCAGGCTGGCCCTGACCCGTCAGATCCGCCGCTTTGCGGTGAGCGAACTGAAGCTGCCCGACAACGCCAGCTATCAGCGCTACGCCGACCTGCGGCGCAAGGCCGTGGTGTGGAATGTGTCGGCCGCGCCCGAGTTTTCGCTGACCCTGCATACCTGGTGTTTTCCGGTCACCGGCTGCGTGGGTTACAAGGGTTATTTCGACGAGGCCCAGGCGCGCGCCGAGGCCGACAAGCTGAGCGCGCAGGGGCTGGAAGTCAGCGTTTACGGCGTGCCGGCCTACTCGACCCTGGGCTGGATGAACTGGGCCGGCGGCGACCCGCTGCTCAGCACCTTCATCGGCTACCCCGAGGGTGAGCTGGCACGGCTGATCTTTCATGAGCTGGCGCATCAGGTGGTGTATGCCGCCGACGACATGGACTTCAACGAATCCTTTGCCACCGCCGTGGAGCGCCTGGGCAGCGCACGCTGGCTGGACACCCACGGCAGCGCCGCCGTCCGCAAGGAGTACGCGCTGTACAGCGAGCGCCGCCAGCAGTTCCGCGCGCTGACGCTGGAGCTGCGCCGCGAGCTCAGCGAAATTTATGAGCCAAAAACGGTACCAGCCCCCGACCGCCGTGCGCAGGCAGCTATGAAAAAAGTAGCAATGCAGACCTTCCACACGCGTTACGCCGCCCTCAAGGCCGGCTGGGACGGCTACGCCGGTTACGACCCCTGGGTGGCCCGCACCAACAACGCCTCGCTGGGCGCGCTGGCCGCCTATGATGAACTGGTGCCGGGCTTCGAGGCGCTGTTTGCGCGCGAAGGCAGCAACTGGCCGCGGTTTTATGATGCGGTCAGGCGGCTGGCCGCCCTGCCCAAACAGGAGCGGCACGACGCCCTCCGCCCTTCCATCACCACGAAAACCGAGGAAACACCCCATGGCTGACATCCATATCGAACGCGAGCACAGCCTGGGACTGGCCCAGGCACGCAAGATCGCCTTCCAGTGGGCCGAACAGGTCGAGGAAAAGTTCGACATGAGCTGTACCTACGAGGAAGGCGACAGCTGTGACGAAGTCAGCTTCACCCGCTCGGGCGTCAGCGGCACACTCAAGGTGAGCAAGGACGTTTTCGAGCTCGACGCGAAGCTGGGCTTTCTGCTCGGCGCCTTCAAGGACAGGATCGAAGGCGAGATCGTGAAAAACCTCGACACGCTGCTGGCCCAGAAGGCGCCGGTTGCGAAAAAGGCTGCGGCGAAAAAGAAGGCCTGAGGCGTTGGGAGCTCTATGAACCTCGCGCGGTTTGACCTCGTGTCCATCCGCCTGGCGGTGGCCTGTGCCCAGACCGGCAGCCTGACCGCCGCGGCGCGCGATTCGCACCTCGCGCTGGCGGCCGCCAGCCGACGCATCCGCGAGCTGGAAAGCGCCCTCGGCGACACGCTGTTCGAGCGCCATGCACGCGGCCTGCTGCCGACGGCGGCCGGCCGGGTCTTCGTCAAACACGGCCTGACCCTGCTGCAGACCATGGAGCACCTGGGCGGCGAACTGGCCGATTTGCGCCAGGGCATTGCCCGCCACATCCGCCTGTGTGCGAGCAGCGCGGCGATCAGCCAGTTCCTGCCCACCCTGCTGGCGCAGTACGGCCGGCTGCATCCGCAGGTGCGCGTCGATCTTGAAGAGCAGGTGTCGGAAACCGTGGTCAGCACCTTGCGCGAGGGCCGGGCCGACGTCGCCGTGTTTGTCGAGGGGCCGGACACCGGCGGCCTGGCCACGCGGCTGTTTCGCGAAGACGAGCTGGTGCTGGTGCTGCCCGCCAAACATCCGCTGGCTGGCAAAAAAACACCCATCGCCTTTGCCGACACGCTGGACGAGGAATGGATCAGCCTGACGCCCGGCGCCGCTATGCTGCAGCAGCAGCAGCAGGCCGCGCTCGCCGCGAACCGGCCGCTGAAACTGCGCATGCAGGTGCGCAGCTTCGACGCGGTCTGCCACATGGTGGCCTCCGGCCTGGGCATTGCCGTGCTGCCCAAGGGCGCCAGCCTGCCCATCGTCAAGACCATGAAACTGGGTTGGCGGCCCCTGAGCGACGCTTGGGCGCAGCGGCGCCTGCTGGTGGCCACAGCGGCCGGCGACAACGAGGCGGCGATTGTGTCGCTGGTGGATTTCCTGGCGGCGGGCGCGCAGCCTTCGCAAAAGGCGAAGGCCGGGCGCCGCAACAAGTAATGGACGCCGGGTGCCAGGGGCGGCACACTGCGCGGCCATGGACACCCCTTCTTCTTCATCCGCCGGGCCACTGGCCGGCCTCAAGGTTCTCGAACTCGGCCAGCTGATCGCCGGGCCCTTTGCCGCCAAGACCCTGGCCGACTTCGGCGCCGAGGTGGTCAAGATCGAGCCGCCAGGCGCGGGCGACCCGCTGCGCAAGTGGCGGCTGCTCAAGGACGGTACCTCGGTCTGGTGGCAGCTGCAGTCGCGCAACAAACGCTCGCTGGCGCTGGACCTGAAGACGCCAGAGGCCCAGGACATCGCCCGCAAGCTGGCCACTGACGCTGACGTGCTGATCGAGAACTTCCGCCCCGGCGCCATGGAAGGCTGGGGCCTGGGCCCGGATGCGCTGCTCCAGCTCAACCCGCGCCTGATCATGCTGCGCATCAGCGGCTACGGCCAGACCGGCCCCTACCGCGACCGGCCCGGTTTCGGCGTGGTGGCCGAGGCCATGAGCGGCCTGCGCCACCTGACCGGCGAGCCCGGCCGCGTACCGGTGCGTGTCGGCGTCAGCATCGGCGACACGCTGGCCGCGCTGCACGGCGTGATCGGCATTTTGCTGGCATTGCAGCACCGCCACAGTTCGGGCCTGGGCCAGGTGATCGACGTGGCCCTGTACGAGGCGGTCTTCAACTGCATGGAGAGCCTGTTGCCCGAATACAGCGCATTCGGCGCGGTGCGCGGCCCGGCCGGCAGCGCCCTGCCCGGCATCGCGCCCAGCAATGCCTACCGCTGCAACGACGACAGTTACGCGCTGATCGCCGGCAACGGCGACAGCATTTTCAAGCGCCTGATGACCGTGATTGGCCGCGAGGACCTGGGGGCGGACCCTTCGCTGTCCGACAACGCCGGCCGCGTCGCTCGGGTGGCGGAGATCGACGAGGCAATCGGCCAGTGGGCGGCGCAGCGCACGGTCGATGACGTGCTGGCGCTGCTGGACAAGGCCTCGGTGCCGGCCGGCCGCATCTACACCGTGGCCGACATCGCCGCCGACCCGCACTACCGGGCGCGCGGCATGCTGGACGAACGCCGCATGGATGACGGCAGCCGCTTGATGCTGCCCGGCATCGTGCCCAAGCTGTCGGCCACGCCAGGCAGCCACCGGTGCAATGCACCGGCGATCGGTCAGGACAGCGACTCCGTGCTGAGAGAACTCGGCCTGAGCCCCGAACAGATTCGCGGCCTCAAGGAAAAAGGAATCGTGGCATGACACAACGCATTTTTTTCAACGAAGTCGCGACGCGCGACGGTTTCCAGATCGAGCCCGCCTTCATCCCGACCGACACCAAGGTGGCGCTGGTCGATGCACTGAGCGAATGCGGCTACGCCAAGATCGAGGTCACCTCCTTCACTTCGCCCAAGGCGATTCCCATGCTGCGCGATGCAGATGAGGTCATGGGCCGCATACGCCGCGTGCCCGGCGTCGAGTACACGGTGCTGGTGCCCAACCTGCGCGGCGCCGAACGCGCGCTGGAGGCCAGGGCCGACGAGCTCAACCTCGTGATGTCCACCTCGGAGACGCACAATCTCGCCAACCTGCGCATGCCGATGGCGCGCAGCTTTGCGGCGCTGTCCGAAGTCATCACCCTCGTCGACGGCCGCACGCCGGTCAACGTCTCGTTGTCCTGCTGCTTCGGCTGCCCGATGGAAGGCGAGGTACCGCAGGCCAGCGTGCTGGACTGGGTGGCCCGTTTTTCCGATCAGGGCGTGCGTGGCGTGACGATTTGCGACACCACCGGCATGGCGCACCCGGCGCAGGTCAGCCGCATGGTGGAGGCGCTGCAGGCGCGCTTTTCAGACCTGCAACTCACGCTTCATTTTCACAACACGCGCGGCATGGGCCTGGCCAATGTGCTGGCCGCGGTGCAGGGCGGCATCACGCGTTTCGACGGCTCGCTGGGCGGCCTGGGCGGCTGCCCCTATGCCCCCGGCGCCAGCGGCAACATCAGCAGCGAAGACGCCATCCACATGCTGGACGCCATGGGTTACGAGACCGGCATGGACCTGGACCAGCTGCTGGCCGTGGCACGCCAGATGCCGGACATCGTCGGACACGAAGTGCCGGGCCAGGTGGCCAAGGCGGGACGCATCACCGACCTGCATCCGGCGCCGGACTTCGTCAAGGCGCTGCGGGAGCAATTTTCGTGATCGACCACCTGGACCATCTGGTATTGACCACGGCCCACGAAGCGGCCTGCGTGGACTTTTACACCCGCGTGCTCGGCATGACGCTGGAGACCTTCACCGGTGGCACGCCGCCGGTTGAACGCAAGGCCTTCCGCTTTGGCCAGCAGAAGATCAACCTGCACATCCAGGGCGCGGAGTTCGAGCCCAAGGCGCACCGGCCCCAGCCCGGCGCGCTGGACCTGTGTTTCATCGCGAGCATGCCGCTGGCCCAGGTCATGGCCCGGCTGCACCGCGAAAACTGGCCTCTTCTCGAAGGCCCGGTGCTGCGCACCGGTGCCACGCAGAAAATCCGCTCGGTCTATGTCCGTGATCCGGACCTGAACCTGATCGAGATTTCCGAGCTGGCCTGATCGCGGCCCCTCCCTTTTTTCCTTGCTTCCCTTTCCCAACATCCCAGGAGACAAACCGTGACCCCGATTTCCAGAAGAACACTGATCACCGGCGCCGCCGCCGCGGCCACCGCAGTCGCAGCCCCCACCTTCATGGGCAGCGCCTTCGCGCAGCCCGCCGGAAAGCCCATCACGCTGGTGGTGCCCACCCCGGCGGGCGGCACCACCGACATTGCGGCGCGCCTGCTGGCCGAGCCGCTGGGCAAGATCCTGGGCACCTCGGTGGTGGTGGACAACCGCGGCGGCGCCAACGGCAACATCGGCGGCCAGCTGGTCGCCCGTGCGCCCGCCGACGGCACCACCCTGCTGGTGCAATACTCGGGCTACCAGTGCATCACGCCGCTGCTGCAGCCGGTCGCCGGCTTTGACCCGGGCAAGGACCTCAAGCCCCTGGGCCATTTGATCGACGCGCCACAACTGATGGTGGTGCGCAGCAATTTCCCCGCGAACACCTTTGCCGAATTCCTCCAGTACGCCAGGGCCAACCCGGGCAAGGTGAACTATGCCTCCAGCGGCAATGGCTCGCTGCAGCACGTGACCACGGAATTGCTGAAAGACCTGACCAAAACCTACCTGGTGCACATTCCCTACCGCGGCACCGGCCAGGCCTTGACCGACCTGCTGGGCGGCTCTGTCGACTTCACCATCACGACACCACCACCGCTGCTGCCGCATATCCGCTCGGGCAAGCTCAGGGCGCTGATGGTGACCGGCCGCGCCCGGCTGGCCGCGTTGCCGGAGGTGCCGACTGCGACCGAACAAGGTGTTCCGCTGGTGGCGTCTTCCTGGTTTGCCGTGTATGGCCCGAACGGCATCCCCACCGAAACGTCGGCGCGGATTTCGGCCGCGATCAAGCAGGTGGTGGAATCCGACACCTTCCGCAAACGCGCCGAGGAACAGGGCGCCAAGGCCGTGTTTCTGAACAGCGCGGAACTGGCCAAACTCGAAACCACCGAGCGCGGCATGTGGAGCCGCATCATCAAGGTGTCGGGGATCAAGGCGGATTGATGGCAGGGTTTCCGCGAACCCCATTGCTATTACATTAATAGCTTATTGCGCTTGTTGATATTGGGCTGACGGCCTATTTCTTATAGAAAATTTCGGGCTGAACACGGCCAGGCCTATGCTTGCTTGACGTCTTGTTGTGCTTCGGGCAAGCCGGGTCTCGCCCCGGCGGGCGACTCCCTTTCTTTTGCGTCGCCAAAAGAAAGGAAGCAAAGAAAAGGCGACCCGATGGCCTGGGTCCCTCCGCTTCGCTACGGGCAGCCTGCGGTGCTCGGTAAAAGCGGGGTCTGGCTAAACTCGCTTCGCTCAAACAACGCCAGCCCTGATCCGCTTTTGCTTGCGCTCCTCGGCCCAGCCCGACGGGTGGGGGAAACGAATCCGGGTTCGGGATCGGGTGCGGGGAGACCTGACGCGCGAAGCGCGTCAGGTCGGACTCAACAGATATTCATTCATTCATTCATTCATGCACGCGAGCGCAGCACACGCGGCCAAATGAAGTCCCCCTCCATCGCCCAGCGGGGCAAGGGCAAGGGCAGGGGCTAGGGGTGGGAGTGAGGAGTCCGTCCTACTGTCCAGCGCGGACCGCAGGCGCAGCGTGACGCCAGCGGTAACTGCGAGGGAGGACCCGCGCCGTTTCAGCTCAACGACTCAATCAAATCGATGTACTGCTGCATCGCATCTTCTTGCGAGGTGCCCTTGAGCTTGTTCCAGGCATCCCACTTGGCGCGCGCCACCATGTCGCTGAAGCCGGGCTTCTTGTCGGCGTTGTCACCGCTGCTGCCCTGCTTGTAGAGCGCGTAGATCTTCAGCAGCGTGGCGTTGTCGGGCCGCTCGCTGAGGTTCTTGGAATCGGCCATGGCCTTGTCGAAAGCGGCTTTGAGGTCTGACATGAAGAAGCTCCGTGCTGGTTGGAAGTGGAAATGAATTCGGGTAACTGCCCGGTATCTTAGCCACTGCCTTGCCTGCAGAATAGGGAATTCACCCCATCCGGGGTGCTCGGTACACGGAGTTTTCATGGTCACACGCGTTTCGGCCCAGGCCGCAGGCAAAAAAGTCGCGAAGAACGTCCAGAAAAACGTCAAGCGCGCGGTCTCGGGCACGCTGGGCCTGTCGGGCGAACGCATGAGCAAGGTCGACACCGCCTGGCTGCGCATGGACACGCCGTCCAACCTGATGATGATTGTCGGCGTCTGGTCGCTGCAGCCGGGCGTGAGCCACGCGGTGGTCTGCGAGCGCATTGAAAACAGCCTGCTCAAGTACGCGCGCTTTCGCCAGCGTGTGATGGAAGACGCCGCCGGCGCGACCTGGGTCGAGGACCGCTACTTCGACCTGCAGAACCACGTGATTGCCGACACGCTGCCGAAGGTGGCCAAGGGCAAGGAACAGGAAGCGCTGCAGGACCGCGTGGCCGAGCTCGCCATGCAGCCGCTGGACCGCAAGCGCCCGCTCTGGCAAATCCACCTGGTCGAGGACTACACCGGCCCCGATGGCGTCAAGGGCAGCGCCATGATTGTGCGCATCCACCACTGCATTGCCGACGGCATTGCGTTGATTTCGGTGACCATGTCGCTGGTGGACGGCGGACAAGCCCCCCCCGAACGCCGGAAAAAGGAAGCCGGCGGCGGCGCCGAGGACTGGATCGCCGAAACCCTGCTCAAACCCTTTACCGACCTGACCGTCAAGGCGCTGGGCGCGGCCGGTGAGGGTGCCGCCAGGTCATTGAGTTTGCTGGGTGACCCGCAAAAAGGTATGGCCGGCTCGCTGGACATGGCCAAGGTCATGCTGCAGGTGCTCAAGGACAGCGCGGCGCTGGCGCTGATGCCTGACGACTCGAAAACCCGGCTCAAGGGCAAGCCGGGCACCACCAAAAAGGTGGCCTGGTGCCAGCCGATACCGCTGGACGAAGTCCGGGCCGTCGGCAAGGCGCTGAACTGCTCGATCAACGACGTGCTGCTCAGTTGCGTGGCCGGTGCGATTGGCGAATACCTCAAGTCGCACGGTGATGACGTGAAAGGCCAGGAGATACGCGCCATGGTGCCGGTGAACCTGCGGCCCATCGAGCACGCCTACAAACTCGGCAACCGCTTCGGCCTGGTGCCGCTGGTGCTGCCCATCGGCGTGGACAACCCGGTGGAGCGTGTGTACGAGGTGCGGCGGCGCATGGCGGCCCTCAAGGGCAGCTACCAGCCGCTGCTGGCCTTCAGCCTGCTGGCAATTGCCGGCCTGCTGATCAAGCCGGCGCAGGACGCGATGCTCAACCTGTTCTCGAAAAAGACCACAGCGGTGATGACCAACGTGCCGGGCCCGCGCGAAAAACTCAAGTTTTGCGGCGCCACGCTGGAGCAAAGCATGTTCTGGGTGCCGCAGTCGGGCGATGTCGGGCTGGGCGTGTCCATCCTGAGCTATGGCGGGGGCGTGCAATTCGGTGTGATCACCGACAGCACCTTGTGCCCGGAACCGCAGCGCATCATCGACGAGTTTGTGCCCGAGTTCGCCAAGCTGTCCATCGTGACCCTGATGCTGCCCTGGGGTGACGTCGCGTCGTGATGTTCAGCGTTTCAGGGCCCTAGCCCTTATGGGACAAGCGTAGTCAGCTATTGAATTTATAGCATTCGGTGCCGCTGTCAGGCGGAGGCGGCAAACCGTTGCGCGGCGATTTCCAGCAGGCCGTCGAAAATCAGGCTTTCCACCAGCTCCACCTTGACCGACATGCTCGGGGCCATCTTCCAGCCCGCGCCGCCGGTCATGATGCATTCGGGCGCCTCGCCGCAATGCCGCGTGGTGTTTTCCACCATGCGCTGCACGGCGCCGGCAATCGCAAAGGTACCGCCGCTGGTCAGCGCGTCGCTGGTGTTGGTGGGGAAGTCTTTCACCTCGCCCGTCGGGACATGCAGCCCGGCGGTGCCGGACTCGAGCGCGCGCAGCATGATGCCGTGGCCCGGCAGGATGATGCCGCCCAGGAATTTGCCGGAGGCGTCGATGGCCTCGACCGTGACCGCCGTGCCCACCATCACAACCACGCAGGGTTTGCGGATGCCACGGCCCAGAAGCCGGTGCCGCGCGCCTATCATCGCGACCCAGCGATCGGCACCGAGACGGGTCGGGTGGTCGTAGCCGTTGGTCACACCGGCCTCCTGGGAACTGGAAACGACCCAGCGCGGAAGGACATCCCAGAGTTCCATCTGCTCCTCGACACGGCGTTTGACCGCGTCGCCGGCGACGACGCAGCCCAGGATGTGCGACGGCGTGGGCAGGCCGCGCCACTCCTCGTCCGCCAGCTTGTCGATGTTTTCAAGAAACACCGCGCCATGGGCCAGCACGGGCGACCCGACCACCGGGGCCGCGTAATGGGCCCACTTCAACCGGGTGTTGCCCACATCGAGTGCTAAAAAAGTCATGCCACCCGATTATGAACAGCTTCTGGGGTCCGGGGCGCGGACGCGCCTAGAGGTTTTCCAGTAAATCAGGGTGCGACGGTCACCGGTCGCCTGAAATCAACATCGGCAGGCCGTGCGGCTTCGTAGGCGCGCGAGGCACGCAGCACCAACGCGTCACCGAACATCGGCCCGACAAACTGCAGGCCGATGGGCAGGCCGGCCGCGGTCAGGCCACAGGGCACCGTGCTGGCAGGCTGCTGCGTCAGGTTGAAGGGGTAGGAAAACGGCGTCCAGCCCAGCATGGCGGCCGGGTCCATGGGCGTATGCCCGGCGGGCCGCGCCTCAAACGCCGGCACGGCCACGCTGGGCGTGACCAGCAGGTCGAAACGCTGCATGAACTGGCGCATGTGCGAGCCCAGCGCGCCGCGCTCCAGATGCAGGCGCTGGATGTCGAGCAGGCTGAACTTTTCACCGAGCAGCGCCTCGGCGCGAAAGTCGGGGTCGGTCAGCGCCTGCTGCGCGGACGTGAGGGTGTTCCAGACGGTCCAGGCACCGGCAAACCACAGGCCGGTGGTGATCTCCAGCGGATCTTCAAAGCCCGGGTCAATCTGCTCGATCAACGCGCCGAGGTCGGCCAGCAGCGCCACGGCACGGGCGACGGACTGCGCGACTTCGGGATCCACGTTGCGCGCATAACCGAGCGCCGGTGACCAGGCGATGCGCAGGCCGCGAATGCCGTCTTCCAGCCCCTGCAGGTAGTTGCTGCTGTCGGGCGGCAACGAGGTCCAGTCCCGGGCATCCGGCTTTTTGAGCACATTCATCATCAGCGCCGCGTCAGACACGCAGCGGCTGTGCGGACCCAGGTGCGCAACCGAGCCAAACGGCGACAGCGGGTAGGCCGGCACCCGGCCAAAGCTGGGCTTGAGGCCGACGTTGCCGCAGAAGGCTGCGGGGATGCGTACCGAGCCGGCGCCGTCGGTGCCTATGGCCAGCGGCCCCATGCCGGACGCCACCGCCGCCGCCGCGCCGCCGGAGGAGCCACCCGGGGTCTTGCTGACATCCCAGGGGTTGCGCGTGATGCCGGTGCGCGGAGAGTTGGTTTCGCCCTTGCAGCCGAACTCCGGCGTGGTGGTTTTGCCGAGAATCACCGCCCCGGCTTCACGCAGCCGCGCGGTGGCCGGTGCATCCACCTCCCAGGGCTGGCTGGCGTCCACCGTGTGGCTGCCGCGCAGGGTGGGCATGCCGCGGGTCAGGATCAGGTCCTTGATGGACACCGGCACGCCGTCGAGTTCGCCGCAGGGCTTGCCGCCCTGGCGAAACTTTTGCCAGCGCGCCTCGCTGTCCCGGGCGCTTTGCAGCGCGGACTCCTGCGCCACCAGGCAAAAGGCATTGAGGGTCGGGTTGAGTGTGTCAATACGCGCCAGCACGGCGCGGGTAGCCTCGACCGGCGAAGCCTGGCCGCTTCGGTACAACTGCAGCAACTCAGTGGCCGTGCAGTCGGCCAGGCCGGGCAAAGTGGGGGAAGGGGTCATCAGCTACTCCAGTCGTTGCTAGGTCCGGACGACCCGTCCTTCAAGGACGGCGCCGGATCGAATTGGGCAGGTTTTTCCAGGGCAGATCGGCGGGGTCCGCCGCCATCGGCCCCGCGGCTTTCGCAATCAGGATGTCGGTCGCCGCATTCTCCACCAGCGGCGTGAAGTCCGCGCGGAAGTGATTGGAGCTTTTGACGACGATGATTTTCATGAGCTCGGGCGTGATGCCGACCATGCGGAACAGCTCGCGGTCCAGCATCTGCATCTGCCCGCTGGCCACCGCCACCAGGATGCCGTCAACCTCCAGACAGGCACAGGGACCGAGGTTCGCCGTGTGCCCGGTCATCATCAGGCCCTTGAGCGTGACCGTGCCATCGCTCACAGCGCGCACCTTGAACTGGCTCTGTACCGGCGGGTCGCTGTGTTGACCGGTGAAGGTGGGCACCGCCGTCCCCAGGGTGATCGAAATGGTCGCCCCCACCCCGGCAGCGGCGGCGGCCTGTGCAGCCTGTGGGTCGAACATCAGCCCCAGCGCAATCTGGCCGGGAAATTTTTTCCCGGCGCCCTGTTGCAGCAGCGCATGCAACAGGCCGGTGGTGTTGCTGTCGCCGCCGGCGCCGGGGTTGTCCTGCGTATCGGCAATGACCAGCGGTTTGCCCGCCTGCTCCGCCCGCGCCAGCGATTGCGCGACGGCGTCACGGGCAGAAAGAAATTCAAGTGTCCACTGTGTCGGTTCGGCCACCAGGGCAAACAGGCGATCCACCGCTTGGGCCGCATGTTCGCCATGCGCCCAGACCATGGGTCCGCATTCAGCAAAGTCGGACGCCGGAAACGCCATGCAAAAACTCAGGCAGGTGCCGAAGTCGCGGTCCAGCTCCGGCAAGGCATCGTAGAGGTCTGCCGCGGGCTGCATCCAGGTGCTCTGTGCGTTCAGCGGAATCAGGAAAGGCAGACGCCGGTAGTGCAGCGGCTCCTTGCGGCCCAGTTGGAGGCGGCGTGCCAGCAGTTGCGCCGCCAGTTCGCCGGTCGCTGCCATGTCGATGTGAGGATAGGTCCGGTAGGAGACCAGCGCATCGGCCTGCTGCAGCATGCGCTGCGTCACATTGGCATGCAGGTCCAGGCTGGCGACGATGGGAATGTCCTGGCCCACCACCTGGCGGATGCGCGTGATCAGCTCGCCTTCGGTGTCGTCCACATGTTCTGCCACACCGGCCCCGTGCAGGTCCAGGTAAACCGCGTCGAAGCCGCCCCGACCGACATCGGACAGCACAGCCGCGCTGATGCGCTCGAACGCATCCTGCGTCACATAGGACGAGGGCGATGCACCGCACCAGCTGCTGGGCACCAGTTGCCAGCCCCGGGTTTTGGCAGCATCGATGAAGCCCCCCGCCGGCAGATTGACGCCGGTGAGCCTGTCCAGCATCGCCTGGCCATGGATAAAGGCAGGGAAATCATCGCCCCGGTTGAACGCCGCCCAGTCGGCCTTGCTGGGCGCAAAGGTGTTGGTTTCATGCTGGTAACCAGCAACGAGGACTTTCAGGCTTTTCAAAATATCGCTCCGGGCGCGGCCGCGAACAGCCGGCGTGTGTAGTCGTGTTGCGGTTGCGCATACAGCTCGGTGGTCAGGCCCTCTTCCACAATTTCGCCCTGGTGCATGACGATCACACGGTCGCACAGCTGCGCCGCCACGCGCAGGTCGTGCGTGATGAACAGCATGCCCAGGCCCAGCTCGGTCTGGATCTCGCGCAGCAGCTTCAAAATTTGTGCCTGCACACTCACGTCGAGGGCACTGACCGCTTCGTCGGCCACCAGCACACGCGGCCGGCAAGCCAGTGCGCGGGCAATCGCGATGCGCTGGCGCTGTCCACCGGAGAACTGGCTGGGGTAACGCTGCAGGCCTTCGGCGGGCAACCGGACCTTGTCCATCAAACTGGCCGCAAGCGCCATCGCTTCTGCGCGGCTAGCTCCGAAATTCATGGCGCCTTCGATGATGGAATCACCGACCTTGCGGCGCGGGTTGAGCGAGCGATTAGGGTCCTGAAACACCACCTGCACCTGGCTGCGCAAAGGCCGGAGCCGGCCTTCGCTGAACCGGGCCACGTCGAGCAGGGCATCGTCCCCGCCCGCTGCGTTCTGGCGCCACAGGACCTGGCCACCGGTCGGGTCGATCAGCCGGATCAGGCAGCGCGCCAGCGTCGACTTGCCCGACCCCGACTCGCCGACAATGCCGACGGTTTCGCCGGCTGACACGGCCACCGACGCGGCCTTCAGCGCATGGGTCAACCGGCTGCGGCCCAGCCAGTCGCGGGCGCTGTAGGTTTTGCTGACCTCCTGGCCGCGCAGCAGCGGCGCGCCCAGCGGCGCAGGCCGGGCCGGCGGCGGCGTCATGCTGGGCACGGCCGCCAGCAGCATCTTGGTGTAGTCGGCCTGCGGCGCCAGCAGCACCGCATCACGCGTGCCGTATTCGACTGCCCGGCCCTGGTGCATCACCAGCACGTCATCGGCAATCTCGGCGACGACGCCCATGTCGTGCGTGATGAACAGCACGGCGCAGCGGTGGCCACCCGACAGGTCCGCCTGCAGTTCCTCGATCAACCGTAGGATTTCCTTTTGCGTGGTGACGTCCAGTGCCGTGGTCGGCTCGTCGCAGATCAGCAGGGCCGGCTGCAAAATGACAGCCATGGCAATCACGATGCGCTGGCGCTGCCCGCCAGAGAGCTGGTGCGGATAGCTGCGCATCATGCGTTCGGGCTCGGGCAGCTTGACGCGGCGCAGGATGCCCAGCACCGCTTCGCTGCGCCGCTTCGCACCCCAGTCGGTGTGCTGCCTGAGCAGCTCGTCGATCTGGTCGCCGCAGGTCATGACCGGGTTCAGCGCGGTCATCGGCTCCTGGAACACCATGCCCATGGCCTGGCCGCGCAACGCACGCAGCCGCTGGTCAGAAGCCTCCAGCAGCGACTCGCCCTGCAGCACGATGCGGCCCGGGCCGGACTGGAGCTCGCGGGCCAGCAATCCCATCACGGCGGTGGCCATGACCGACTTGCCGGAGCCCGACTCCCCGACCACACACAGGGTTTTGCCGGGATGGATGCTCAGGCTGATGTCTTCCACCGCATAGGGCCGGTCACTGCCCGGCGGCAGGGCGACGTGCAGCTTGTCGATGACCAGAACCGGCGCGGCGTTCTCGCTCATGAGGTGCGCTTTGAAAATTTCGGGTCCAGCACATCGCGCAGACCGTCGCCCAGCAGGTTGATGGCCAGCACCGTGGGCACCAGGAACAGCGCGGGAAACAGCACATTGCCCGGGTACTGGGTGAACTGCACCCGGCCCTCGGCCATGATGTTGCCCCAGGTCGGAATGTCGGCCGGCAGGCCCAGGCCGAGAAAACTCAGGATGGCTTCGGTCAACACGGCCGACGCCGCCACAAAGGTGCCCTGCACGATCAGCGGCGCCATGGCATTGGGCAGGATGTGGCGCCACAAAATCACCGGCGTCGGTGTGGCCAGCGCCCGCGCGGCTTCCACAAACGGTTCTTCGCGCAGGGTCAGCACCATGGCCCGCACCAGGCGTGTGACGCGCGGAATTTCCGGAATGGCAATGGCCACCACCACCGTCCACAGCTGCGCACCCAGCGCCGCCACCAGCGCAATCGCAAGCAGAATGGCCGGGATGGCCATCAGCCCGTCCATGAAACGCATCAGCACGGCATCCACCGCGCGAAAGTAGCCGGCCAGCATGCCCAGCAGCGCACCCACGCCAATCGCCACCGCCGCGGTGAACGCCGCCACCAGCAGCGAGGTGCGCGTGCCGTACAACACCCGGCTGAAAATGTCGCGGCCGAAGTTGTCGGCGCCCATCCAGAAGGTGTGCGCCACCACCGTGCCGTCGAGCTGCGCAAACTCGCCGCGCACGCCGGCGGCGGTGTTGATATGCGCCGAGTCCATGGCCGCCGGGTCCACCGTGCCGAGAAAGGGCGCCAGCGCAGCCAGCGCCAGCAACACGCCCAGCACCAGCACGCCGAAGCGGAAAGCGCTGTTGCGCCAGAGCCGCTGGGAAAGAAGTTGCCAGACCTGCATCAGTAACGGATCCTCGGGTCCAGAAACAGGTAACTCACGTCAACCAGCAGGTTGACGCCCACATACAGCAGGCTGAAAAACAGCACCAGCCCCTGGATCACCGGAAAATCGCGGTTCAGCACGGCGTCCACCGTCAGCGAACCCAGGCCGGGAATCGAGTAAACCGTTTCAGTCACCACCACGCCGCCTATCAGCAACGCGACGCCGATGCCGATCACGGTAACGATGGGCACCGCCGCATTCGCCAGCGCATGACGCATCAGCACGGCCGACTCGGCCAGGCCCTTGGCCCGAGCGGTGCGGATGTAGTCCTCGGTCAGCGCCTCGGAAACGCTGGCGCGTGTGACACGGGCAATCAGCGCGACGTAAATCATGGCCAGCGTGAGCCAGGGCAAGGCCAGCTGGCGCGCCCAGGCCCAGACGCCCTGCCCGTCGGCGCCGAACAGCCGGCGGTAACCCTGCACGGGGAACCACTCGAGTTGCACCGCAAAGATGTAAATCAGCAGATAACCGGTAACGAACACCGGAATCGAAAACCCGGCCACCGAAAAGCCCGACAGCACCCGGTCCAGCCAGCCCCCCATGCGCCAGGCCGCGATGGTCCCAAGCGGAACCGCCACCAGTACCGCCAGCACCAGCGTGCCCACCGCCAGGCTGAGCGTTGGCTCGAGCCGCTGGGTGATCAGTTCGGTGACGGGCTTGTTCAGGTAAAACGAGTAGCCCAGATCACCCTGCAAGACACCGCTGAACCAGATCCAGAACTGGGTCAGCAGAGGTTTGCTCAAGCCCAGGGTCTCGCGGATCTTCTCGATGTCCTCATTGGTCGAGTTGTTGCCCGCAATCACGGCGGCCGGATCACCGGGCGTCAGCCGCAGGATCAGGAACACCACGACGGCCACCACCAGCAGCACCGGAATGGTCGCGAGCAGGCGCTGCAGCAGGAATCTCAGCATGGAAGACGAGACCAACGAACGTGGTCTCTCCTTTCAAGCAGGGGCCGCGGGTCCGGCTTTGCCGGCCCGCAGGCGCAGCGCCCCCTCGGGGGGCAGCGTAGTACGCGAAGCGACAAGCGTGGGGGCCCTAGTTCTTCTTGATGTTCCAGTACACCTGCGCACCGCCTGGAACGAGCCCGCTGATGTTGCTGCGCAAAGCCGCCGGGTTGTTGTATTGCCCAAGATGGACGTGCGTGGCGGTCTCGATCGCACGCAGCTGCAGTTGCTCGGCGAGTTTTTTCTTCTCGGCCTCGGTGCCGGCCTGGGCGAACTTGACCTTCAGCTCTTCAATGACCTTGTCATCCTGCCAGCCGAACCAGCCCTTGTCGCCGGTGGCGTTGAGCATGGCCATGGTCAGCGGGTTCTGGATGTCGCCAGCGGTCCAGGCCGTCATGAAGGCGTTCCAGCCGCCCTTGTCCGGTGCATCTTTCTTGGCGCGGCGGGCCAGCAGCGTGGCCCAGTCGGACTGCTGCATGTCCACCTTGAAGCCGGCGGCTTCGAGCTGCTGCTTGGCAACCAGCGGCAACTTGGCAATCGAGGCCAGGTCGGTCGGCCGCATCAGCACGATGGGCTCACCCTTGTAACCGGCCTCGGCCAGCATCTGCTTGGCCTTGGCCGGATTGGCCATGCCGGTGTAGATGCCGGTGTTGTCGCTGGCATACGGCGTGCCGCAGGGAAACATGCTCTTGCAGAACTTGTACATGCCGGGCGCGCCCACCTGTGTTTTCAGGAAAGCCTCCTGGCCCATCGCCACCATGGCCGCCTGGCGGATCTTCACGTTGTCAAACGGTGCATGCAGGTGGTTGAAGCGGAAGATGTACTGCAGGCCGGCCGGCTGGGCGTCCACAATCTGCACATCCTTGGCGGCCTTCAGCGAGGCGTACTGTTCGAAGGCAGGCTGCTCGATGATGTCGACCTCGCCGGCAATCAGGGCATTGAACTGCGTCTGCGGATCACGGATGATGATCCACTCGACCCGGTCGAGGTAGACAACCTTGCCGCCGGTGGTGCCGTCCGGCGCTTCGGCACGGGGCTTGTACTTGTCGTTCTTGACATACACCAGCTTCTCGCCCGGCTTGTACTCGGCCGTGACGAACTTGTAGGGACCGGAACCGATGTTTTCCTTGATCTGCTCGCTGCCGGGTGTGGCCGCGATACGGGCGGGCATGATGAAGGGCACGTTCGACGAAGGTTTGCCCAGCGCCTCGAGCATCACGCCGAACGGCTGGTTGAACTTCACGACAAAGGTCTTGGCATTGGGGGTTTCGTAGCTCGCCAGGCTCTTGGCCATGACGCCGCCGAAACTGTCGCGGCTGGCCCAGCGCTTGAGCGATGCCACCACGTCCTCGCTGGTGACGGGTTTGCCGTCGTGGAACTCCAGACCGTCACGTAGCGTGAAGGTCCAGACCTTGTTGTCCTTGGAAGCGCTCCAGGTGTCCACCATCTGCGGCTTGACCTTGCCTGCCAGATCGGTCCCGAACAAGGTGTCATAAATCATGTAGCCATGATTGCGGGTTACAAACGCGGTGGTCCAGACCGGGTCCAGAATGGTGATATTCGAGTGCGGCACGACCTTGAGCGTTTTTGCCTGGGCCTGGGCCGCAGGCGGCAACAGCAAACCGGAAACCAGGGCCACCGAAGCGGCCAGGGTGAAAAGGGAGCGACGTTTCATGACAATTTTTCCTTGGCAACAAGAGTTGGGGACAGTCAGACAGCAATCACAAAGCTGCTTTGTAATGTAACCACACTTCTGATGCAATATTCAAGCCATATGAAAATCAGCCCACAGCCCGGCAACCCCGTCACCGCCTGGACCGCCACCGAACTGTCGCGCGCCATCCATGCACGCCGGGTTTCCTGCCGCGAAGTGATGCAGGCCTACCTGGACCGCATCGCCCAGGTCAACCCGATTCACAATGCGCTGGTCAGCCTGCAGGAGCCGGACAATCTGCTGGCGCAGGCCGACGCACGCGATGCACAGCTTACGCCCGGCAAGTCGCGCACGGGAAGCATGGGCTGGATGCACGGCATGCCGCAGGCCATCAAGGACCTGGCCGCCGTGCAGGGTCTGCCCACCACGCTGGGCTCGCCGCTGATGCGGGAGTTTGTCTCCCGGGAGGACGGCCTCATGGTGTCGCGCATGAAGGCCGCGGGCTGCATCGTGATCGGCAAGAGCAACACCCCGGAGTTCGGGCTGGGCTCGCACACCTTCAATGAGGTGTTCGGCGTCACGCGCAACGCGTATGACCCGTCAAAAAGCGCGGGTGGCAGCAGCGGCGGTGCGGCGGTGGCGCTGGCCACACGCATGCTGCCGGTGGCCGACGGCAGCGACTTCATGGGCAGCCTGCGCAACCCGGCCGCCTGGAACAATGTGTTTGGCCTGCGGCCCAGCCAGGGCCGCGTACCGATGTGGCCGGTGCAGGATGTCTACCTGAGCCAGTTGGGGACCGAAGGACCGATGGGCCGAACCGTCGAGGACGTCGCCAGGCTGCTCAGCATCCAGGCCGGCTGGGATGCGCGTTCGCCACTGTCGATTGCGGAAGATGGTGCCCAGTTCCTGAGCTTGCCTGCACTGGACACCACCCAGCTCCGGATTGGCTGGCTGGGCGACCTCGGGGCCTACCTGCCGATGGAAGACGGCATCCTGGCCACCTGCGAGCAGGCCCTGCGGCGCTTCGAGCAGCTCGGCTGCGCGGTGGAGGCGACAGCCCTGGGCACACCCGCCGACCGGGTCTGGCAGGCCTGGCTGGTGTGGCGGCGTGCCCTCGTCGCCTCTCGCATTGCGCCGTTTCTGGTTCAGGGCAGCAACCGCGAAAAGATCAAGCCGGAAGCGCTGTGGGAATACGACCAGGCCCAGGGCCTGAGCGCCAGCGGCTTTTCAGCGGCAAGTGCACAGCGCACAACGTTTTACCAGCACATGCTCACGCTGTTCGAACGGTATGACTTTCTGGCCCTGCCGGCGGCGCAGGTGTGGCCCTTTGATGCGGGCGAGCGCTGGCCCGCCCAGATCAACGGTCACGCCATGGACACTTACCACCGCTGGATGGAAGTGGTGATCTACGCCACCTTCGCCGGCCTGCCCTGCATCAGCGTGCCTGCGGGCTTCGGCCCGCAAGGCCTGCCGATGGGCCTGCAGCTGATCGGCAGACCGCGGGGCGACCGGGCCGTGCTGCAACTGGCGCAGGCCTACGAAGGTGTGGCGCAGGACATCCTTCAGATCACGCCGAGCCAGCAGGCGCGCTGAATCGCCGACATCTTGTTGTCCACCTTGAGTTTGGCCATGGCATTGGACAGGTGGTAGTTCACGGTACGTTCGGCGCAATGCAGGCGCTCGGCGGTCTGGCGCGCCGTCAGGCCTTCAAAGGCCAGCGCCAGGCATTCACCCTCACGCGGGCTCAGCGGACTGCTGGCCTGGGCCATCGTGCGCTTGAACAAGGGCCAGATATTGAGGGCCGACCAGACCAGCGCCGCAGCCTCGGCGCGATCGTGAAACTGGCGCGGACTGAAGATGAAACACTCGAAGGCCCGTCCTGATGGCAGGGGAAACTCGATGCGCACCACACTCTGAAAACCATGGGCCAGCCACAACAGGCGCCAGCGGCTGGTGTTGCCGGCCTCTGCCTTGCCAATGTGCTGCCAGGCCACGAGGGACGCATCCGACTCGCGCCACGGTGCGCCGAAATCCTGGCTTTCTGCCAGCGCGAGTGCCGCGTCGATAAAGCGGGGCGGATGGACTGCTGCCACCAGCCGGTCCTGCCGCTGGCCAAACGGGTCCGGGCTCAGAACCACCACCGCCTCGACGGAAAATTCGCGCAATGCAGAGATCCAGTCGCTCAACATGCTGTCCAGCGCAATACTGTCAAAGTTGACAGGGGGGCGCATCGTCATTTTTGCTCCGGAACTGTGACAATGTATTGTGATATGTTTGAAAATTTACGCATGACTTCCGGAGTACCCGCCAGGATCAAACAAATGATTCGCACGCTGTGGAGCAGTCCCGGCGCGTGGGTGCGGATGTGGTGTGCGCGAATCAGGGCTGAACTGCTCCAGGAGCAGCTGGTTCTCATTTTGCACCCGTCGCGCTGGCGCCTGCGCTGGCTCGGGCTGTTCACGCTGGTGGGACACCCCCTGTTTGGGTGGATCTGGGGACAGTGGTTGCCGCAGCCTTACGAGAGTCCCGCGCTCCGTGCTGTCATGGGCACGCTGGGCTTGCTGCTGATCTCGGAGAGCATCACCAACGATCCTTCCAGCAAACTTTCGGCGCGGATTTTTTCCGTCGTTTTCTGGATCCAGCTGCCGGTTTTTTTCAGCTGGATGTATCTTTGCAACAACGGCAACACGGTCTGGCTGGCCAGCTTTTGCGCCATGGTGCTGATTTATTACCATGTGACCGACTGGCGTGCGGCCACCCTGGGGACCGTCAGTGGCGCCCTGCTGGCCTGGACGCTGTTTCAGGCGTTCGGTCCGGCCGTGTCCCCCATGAGCCAGCAGCAATTTTCCATCAACGCCGTCGTCATTGCGTTCAGCTGGGCCAGCGCCATGTTGCTGGGACTGTCGTCGGCCAACCTGCGGCGTGAGCATCTGCAGCACACGCTGACCACCATGGGCATCATGGCGCACGAGCTGCGCACGCCGCTGGCCACGATGTCGCTGATCGGCGACGCTGTGCGCAATGAAAGCCGGCAGGTCAAGGAGCCCGGCGGCGGCCAGCGGCTGGACCAGCTGGTCGTCCGGCTGCACACCCTGGTGCGCAACATGAACCAGCAGATCGACACGCAGATTGCCAACGCTCGCCTGCTGCGCCTGCCGACACACCGGGAATCCGTGGCGGCAGCTGCGTTGCTGCGCAATGTGGTCAAGGACTACCCGTATCGCAATTCGCGGGAACGCGAAAGCGTGGTGCTGGTGCTGCGCAAGGATTTTTCCTTCGAGTCGTCCTACCGGCTGTTCGCGCAGGTCATCAACAACCTGCTCAAAAACGCCTTTCGCGCGCTGGCGGCAACCAGTTCGGCCGCCAAACCCGGCGACCTGCGCATCGAGGTCGGGGTGCTCAATGGTTATGGACGCATCATCGTCACCGATCAGGGTACCGGCATCGCGCCGGAATTGCAGGCACGCATTTTCGAGCCGTTTTTCTCGACCGATCGGGGTACCGGTCACGGCTTGGGACTGGCTTTTTGCCAGCAGGTCGTGGAGGGCGCCGGCGGCTCCATCCGGGTGAAATCGGAACCCGGGCGCGGCGCCATCTTCATCATCGAGCTTCCGATTCTCAGGTAACACAACCAAGCGCGCCGCCATGAGTTTTCCCTTGTTCCATCGCCCGGGCGCCATCGTTTTCCTTGACGATGACCCGGCTTATCTGGAGATGCTGGCGATGGTGTTGCCGCGCCAATGGCACGTCAAGCTGTATCTGCGGCCGCAGACCTGCATCAACCAGCTGCAGCAGGAGCCGCCGCTGTGGGAGGCCGACGCATGGACGCAGCAGGAGATGATAGAGCGCTGGCGCACCGGCAGTCCGTTGATTCCGCAAGTCCTGAACTACTGGGCCAGCCATACCGCACGTTTCGGGCTGGCCAGGGTCTGCGTGTTCGATTACGCCATGCCCGGCATGGACGGCCTCCAGGCACTGGGCGAGTTGACGGACTGGCCGGGCGGCCGGGTGCTGCTGACCGGCCAGGCCGATGAACATGTGGCGGTGAGCGCCTTCAACCGGGGGCTGATCGACCAGTTCATTGCCAAGCAGACCGTCGATATCTCCCAGCACCTGATCACCGTCATCCAGCGCATGCTGGCCCAGCCGCAAATACGCTATTCGCAGATCTGGCGCGCCGCGCTGACCCAGCCCCAGCATGCCCTGCTGCAGGTGCCGTCGGTGGCCCGCCAGCTCGCCAGTCTGGCCAGCAGCCACTGGGTCGAACATGTGGTCATCGGCCAGCCCTTCGGCATCCTGGGCATGGATGCCGACGGACGCGCCAGCTGGCTGCAGCTGGAGTCTGCTGCGGGCCTGGCCGACCTGGCGGAGCTGGCAGAGTCCCAGGGCCTGAAGGCGGCGGCCGCTGATGACATCCGGGCCGGCCGCCACCTGGTGGACCTCGAGCTTCAGCAAGCCCTGGGGCAACCCGGACCGGCGCGGCTGATTCCGGCGTTTTCCATTGGCCACGAAGGCACACTGCTGGGGGCCCTGTTTCCAGTCGAGCTGGCCGCCAGTCCGCCGGGATTGACCGGCTACAAACACTGGCTCAAAAAACACGGCCGGCGCACCGTGCGGGACTAAGCTTGCGGAGCCTGCCAGCACAGACTCCTTAACTGGTTTCAGCGGTCCGCGCCCGACGGGCAATCGGCCAGTCCCAGGGCTTGACCAGCGGCGCAACTTCATAAGCAACCGCCTCCACATGGCTGAGCTCCGCATCGGTCAGCCCCGCGTGCAGGGTCAGGCGCACCATGGCCCGATTGCGGCTGGTCGCCGGGGCACAGAACACAGCGCCAAAAACACCGCGTTCTTCCAAGTGGTCGCGCAGCACCATGGTGTCAGGCTCGGTGCCGGCCTCCAGGGAAATGATCTGCTCCGTACCCTGGTGGATCGGGTACCCCATGTCGGACAGGCTGCCGCGCAGCCGCAGCGTGTGGGCCCGCAGGCGCTGGCGCTGTTCGTCGCGTTTGCCGATCACGGCGAGGGTGGCGCTGAGGCCGGCGATCTCGTGGTGCAGCAGGCAGGAGCTGAAGATATTGGGGTAGCTGGAGCTGAGGATGTAGTAACGCAACTCGGCGGGCGCCGTGAAAAAACCACCGCGCCCGGCAAAGGCCTTGGCCAGGCTGGCCGTGATGAAGTGCACCCGGTCCGTCAGACCGAGTTCGGCGCACAGGCCGGCGCCACCAGGTCCATGGGTGCCGAGCGAATGCGACTCGTCCACCAGGATCATGCAGCCGTGGCGCTCGGCCACTTCCACCATCTCGCGCAGGGGACACAAGGCCCCGGTGGTGCTATAGACCGAGTCCACCACCACCACACCCGGGCCGTGCCGCGACAACACCCGGTCCAGATGGTCCGGGTCGTTGTGGCGAAACGGATGTGCCGGTGCGCGCGCCGCATGCGCACCTTCCCACAGCGATGTGTGCGCCAGGGTATCGAGGTACACCGGGGTTTGCGGGTCGGCAATCGCCTGCAGCAAACCCACATTGGCCGCATAGCCGGACTGGCAGACAAACCCGTCTTCCTTTCCGACCCACTGGGCCAGGTTTTTTTCCAGCGTCCGGGCGGGATGCTCGCCATGCACAAACACGCCGGACTGGATCACGAACTCCCGGTCGTTGCGCAGGGCCGCCACCTGGGCGCTGACGATGTCGGGATGACCGGTCACGCTGAGGTAATCGTTGCCGTCGAGCCGAACAGCATCAGGCCCGGCGGTTCTGCCGTGAAGTACAAACTTGCCACCCCATTGCTGTTGCCAGCGGGGCGTGAATTCACGCGCAATGCGCTGCTGCAGGTGCGGTGAGAGGCCCGGGTTGACAACTGTTTTTGTTACGAGTTGTGCGGGGGATTTTTCGAGAAGTTGAGAGTGCATGGTGGTTACCTTGTGAAAAAGTACCACCATTGAAGATGAATTTAACAAATTCAGGGCTGCCCCCCCTGTCAACATTGACAGGGGTCGCCCACCGAAAGGCAGATTACGGTGTAGTGATTGCCCTAAATCACTACCTTGGTATTACTCAGATGTTGCTTGGCGACCACTGGTCAGGCTTAAAGCTGCCAGTGCCATGATTTTCGCGCTGTCCACCAGCTCCTGAATGCCCACATATTCGTCGGGCTGGTGCGCCAGATCGAGAATGCCCGGACCGTAGGCAATACACGCATCAAGCTTGCCGGTGCGCACGATGTGTTTCTGGTCGTAAGTGCCGGGACTGGAGATGTAGCTGGCTTCGCGGCCCAGCACGCGGGCAATGGCACGCGCGGTCGCCAGCACCACCGGCGCGTCCTTGGGCGTGGCCGTCGGCACAAAACTCATGATGTCCCGGATGCCGTAGTCAAAGCCGGGGCGGCTGCGCTTGAGCTCGTCGAGCATGGCCACAATCTCGGCCTTCACGGCCTCCAGGTTTTCTTCAGCGATGAAGCGGCGGTCCAGCACGGCGCGGCAGGAATGCGCCACCACCGGTGAAGGCAGGTCACCGGCCGGTCGGTTCAGCGCGTCCATGGAGAACAGCTGCTCGACCTGGCCACCGTGCAGGCTGTTGATGTTGAGCGTGCTGACCCTCGCGCCGGGGGGCTCCACCGGTTCGGCGGTATGGCGCCGGGACAGCCGCGGCTGCAGCTGCGTCTCCAGCAGATGGATGAAGGCGCTCATGTGGTTGATGGCGCTGTCGCCCAGAAAAGGCATGGAGCCATGGGCAATTCGCCCCAGGGTCTCGACCTCGCCCCACCAGACGCCACGGTGGCCCAGGCAGATGCGGTCCACCCCCAGCGGCTCAGGAATGATCACATGGTGCACGCGCGGTTTCGTGAAATAGCCGCGCTCGGCCAGGTAACCCACACCGGCGAAGCCGCCCGACTCCTCATCGACCGTGCCCGAAATTTCCAGCGCGCCGGCAAACGGCAGGCCTTCTTCGAGAATCGCCTCGCAGGCGATCACGCTGGAAGCCAGTCCGCCTTTCATGTCGCAGGTGCCGCGGCCATAGACCTTGCCGTCCCTGACCTCGCCGCCGAAGGGATCGGTGGTCCAGCCGGAGCCGGCTTCCACCACGTCGATGTGGCTGTTGAAGTGCACACACTCACCGCCCGGTGCACCTTCGTAGCGGGCCACCACATTGATGCGTGGATGGGAGTTGCGGTCGCCCGGTGCACCGTCGGCCCGGATGTATTCGACGGCAAAGCCCCGCTTTTGCAGCCGCTCGCCAAGCAGGCGGGCGCAGGCTTCGTACGCGTCCCCCGGCGGGTTGATGGTGGGAATGCGAACCAGGTCCTGGGTGAGCGCAATCACCTCGTCGCGTTTCGATTCAATGCGTTTGAGCAGGCTGTCATTGTTCATGCAGCCAGTTTATGTGAACCAAGCCTCACTGTCTCGCGGCGGTTCCATGCACGGCTCGGGGACCGCATTTTCCAGCTGGGGCCGCGGATCCGGCTCCGCCGGCCCGCAGGCGCAGCGCCCCCTCGGGGGGCAGAGAGCTACACGAAGTGAGCGAACGTGGGGGCTTTAATTCTGCCGCCACGGCAGACCACGGTAGCGCCAGCCACCGCGTGCACCCCGATGGGCCTGCGCATCGGGGTCGCCTTCGAAACCCTCCAGGATGTTGTAGGCCTCCAGCCCCAGTTCGGCGGCACGTCTGGCGGCGGCAATCGAACGTACACCGCTGCGGCAAAGCAGCACGGCCTTTTGGCCCGCCGGCACGGCGGCCCGCAGGCCTTCGTCAAACTGCGGGTTCATGGCCATGCCCGGCCACTGCTTCCAGGCCAGGGGCACCGCACCAGGCACAAAACCCACCCATTCACGCTCCGCATCGGTGCGTACATCGACCAGCACCGCCTGGCCGGCCTGCCACCACTGGCAAGCCAGCTCGGGCGACACATTGCCGGCATAACCATCGGCCGGCAGGACCTGGAGTGCGTCGGCCCCACCGGCATCGTGGCGGCCGGCTCCCATGCCGGAACTCTGGTTGGCAGGAAGCGCTTCGTCCATGCGCGCGGGGCGGGGCAGCTGGAGCTGCGCCATGGTGGCCACAAACCCGGCCAGGCTTTTGCCGGCGATGCGGGCATTGCCGGCCTTCTCGGCCGCAATCGTCGAATGGGTCCGGCCCTGGTAATCGTGTCCCGGCCAGACCACGGTGTCATCCGGCAGTGTGAACAGCCGTCCGGTGATGCTCTGGTAGAGGTCTTCGGCGCTGCCGGACTGGAAGTCGGTGCGGCCGCAGCCGTTGATCAGCAGGGTATCGCCAGTGAACACATGGTTGCGCCAGAGGTAACTCACGCTGCCGGCCGTGTGCCCCGGGGTGTGCAGCACGCGCACCTGTTCACCGCCGACCTGCAGCACATCACCGTCGCCGAGTTGTCGGGCAGCCGTGGCAATGCCGCAGCCTTGCGGCGCCGCCGTGCGGGCGCCGGTGTGCTCCGCGAGTTGCCCGGCGCTGGTGATGTGGTCGGCATGGGCATGTGTCTCCACCGTCCACAACAGATTGAGCTTGTGCTCCCGCAGCACCGCGAGGTCGCGCTCGACCTGCTGGTCCACCGGATCGATGATCAGGGCCTCACGCGTGGACGGATCGAACAGCAGATAGGTATAGGTGCTGGAGGCAGGATCAAAAAGCTGAATGGGTGTCATGGCAGGTTTCCAGTGCCGGGGCAGGCAACAGGCCGCCCGGCATACACGGCAAGTTTAGAACCTCGCGCCCCTCTGCTGCAAAGTCTGGTCCGACTCCAGACTGCTCCTTTTTCAGTAGCTGCTTGCGCCTGTCGGATAAGGGCTACAGCCAAAAACAGCTCATAAAATTTCCACCCCCCCGATCGCCAGGCCAAACACCATGCAACAGCCCCGAAACTTGACGAAAAGCTGACAGGGCATCGTCAGGCATAGCCCTGATAAACAGTTTCACCCCAATTAGACGCAATCTGCGCCGGGCCGTTGGTAAAAACCCTCTTACGCGTAAAGCGTCGATGACAAAAGATAGTGCGCTAACGTTCTTTCACAACAGGAGACAAGCCATGACCGATATCAAGACCCCTCGCCGCCGCAGCCTGCTCAAGGGCGCAGCCGTCGCCGCGGGCGCCGGTGCCATGTCCGCACCGATGCTGGCTACCGCCCAAACCGCCACCACGCTGCGCTTCCAGAGCACGTGGCCGTCGAAAGACATCTTCCACGAGTACGCCTCCGACTTCGCCAAAAAAGTCAATGACATGGCGAGCGGCAAGCTCAAGATCGAAGTGTTGCCCGCGGGCGCTGTCGTTCCTGCCTTCCAGCTGCTCGAAGCTGTCAACAAGGGCACGCTGGACGGTGGTCACGGCGTGGTCGCTTACCACTACGGAAAAAATTCGGCGCTCGCGCTGTGGGGTTCCGGCCCGTCCTTCGGCATGGACCCCAACATGCTGCTGGCCTGGCACAACTACGGCGGCGGCAAGGCCCTGCTGGAAGAGATCTACAAGTCCATCAACATGGACGTGGTGTCCTACCTCTATGGCCCCATGCCGACCCAGCCCTTCGGCTGGTTCAAGAAACCCATCTCCAAGGTCGCTGACATCCAGGGCACGAAGTTCCGTACCGTGGGGCTGGCCGTCGACATGTACACCGACATGGGCGCGGCCGTGAATCCGCTGCCCGGCGGCGAGATCGTGCCGGCGCTGGACCGCGGCCTGATCGATGGCGCCGAGTTCAACAACGCCTCCTCGGACAAGCTGCTGGGCTTCCCCGACGTGGTCAAGAACTGCATGCTGCAGAGCTTCCACCAGTCCGGCGAGCAGTTCGAAATCCTGTTCAACAAAGGCAAGCTCAACGCCCTGCCGGCCGAACTCAAGGCCATCATCGACTACGCCGTTCAGGCTGCCAGCGCCGACATGAGCTGGAAGGCCATCGAGCGCAACTCCAAGGACTACATTGACCTCAAGAAGGCCGGTGTCAAGTTCTACAAGACGCCCGACGCCATCCTGCGCGCCCAGCTTGCTTCCTGGGACAAGATCATGGTCAAGAAGGGGACAGAGAACGCGCTGTTCAAGAAGGTGCTCGATTCCCAGAAAGCCTTTGCCGAACGCGCAGGCCAATGGCAAAACGACTACACCGTGGACTTCAAGATGGCCTATAACCACTACTTCGGCCGGGGCAAAAAAGCCTGAGCGGGGCGAGCGCCTCTGAGGGGCACCTGAGGGTGCCCTTTTTGTTTTTTCTGGGACCGCCTGGGCGGCGCAAGGAGTTGGAATGCAATCATTTTTACTGGCGGTGGACCGCTTTTCCACCTGGATCGGCAAGGCCTGCGCCTGGAGCGTGGTCCTGCTGACCGTGCTGATCAGCTGGGAGGTGTTCAGCCGTTACGTGCTCAACCGGCCCCACGCCTGGGTGCTCGACGCCCAGATCATGCTTTACGGCCTGCTGTTCATGATGGCAGGCGCCTACACCCTGAGCAAAAACGGCCATGTGCGCGGCGACGTGCTTTACGGCTTTCTCAGGCCGCGCACGCAGGCGATCGTCGACCTGACGCTGTACATCATCTTCTTCCTGCCGGGCGTCATCGCGCTGACCTGGGCCGGCTGGACCTATGCCAATGAGTCGCTGGCGATCCGCGAGCAGACCTTCAACGCCGACCCGCTTCCGGTCTATCCGTTCAAGTTCGTGATCCCGGTGTCGGGTTTTGTGCTGCTGCTGCAGGGCATCGTGGAAATCATCCGCTGCATCCAGTGCATACAGACCGGCGCCTGGCCGGTGCGCGAAGGCGACGTGGAGGAAGTGGACGTGGAAAAACTCAAGGAAATGGTGCACGTGAAAGACGAAGACATGGCCGCGCTCGAGCGCGATCTGGCCCTCAAGGAGAGCCACAAATGAAGATCCGCAAAGAACTCTGGTTCGGCCTGAGCTTCATGGCGCTGGTCATCATCGGCGCCGCCACGCTGCTTCTGAGCGTCGAGAAAATCACCAACGGACACCTGGGGCTGCTGATGCTGTCCCTGGTGGTGACCGCCATCATGCTGGGTTTTCCGACGGCCTTCACGCTGATGGGCATGGGCATGATTTTCACCTGGCTGGCCTACAACCGGGACACAACGAAGACGCTGGACCTGATGGTGCAGGCGGCCTTCAAGACCATGGCCAGCGACGTGCTGATCGCGATCCCGCTGTTCGTCTTCATGGGTTACCTGGTCGAACGGGCCAACCTGATTGAAAAACTTTTCAAGAGCCTGCATCTGGCCATGGCCCGGATTCCGGGCTCGCTGGCCGTGGCCACCCTGGTCACCTGCGCGATTTTTGCGACGGCCACCGGCATCGTCGGGGCCGTGGTGACGCTGATGGGCTTGCTGGCCCTGCCGGCCATGCTGCGCGCCGGTTACAGCGTTCCGCTGGCGGCCGGCGCCATCACGGCGGGCGGTTGCCTGGGCATCCTGATTCCGCCGTCGGTGCTGCTGATCGTGTACGGCGCCACAGCGGGTGTCTCCGTGGTTCAGCTTTACGCCGGTGCGTTTTTCCCGGGCCTGATGCTGACCGGCCTGTACATCCTCTACGTGATCCTCGTTGCCAAGATCAAGCCGCAGTGGGCACCTCCGCTGTCGGCCGCGGACCGCGCGGTGACGCTGCCGCCGTTGACACAGCAGCTGACCACTGGCACGGACAAATACGCGCTCACAGGGCTCTTCAGTGCACTCAAGGGAAAACGCAATGCCGACGTGCCGCTTGGCCATATCCTGCGGCAACTGGCGATTGTGGTGCTACCGGGCTTGTTATTCCTGTTGGCAGTCGCGACCAGCTACCAGGCGGTCACCACCGTCAACGCCGAGGCGGTCTATGACATCCAGCAGATAGGCTCCTCCAGCTCGTCAAGCGCCCCAAGCGCTGACACCGGCGGTTTACAGGAACCGCCCCAGGAAGACGGCCTGAAAGAGCCGGTTGCCGAGGGCGGGCTGCAGGAACCCCCGTCAGGCGATGTCAAGGAGCCGCCAGGCGCAGAAGCTCCAGCCGCCGCGCCGGCGGCCGCGAGTGTGGCCGAACCTCCCGCCGCAGCCGCAGCCAGCGCCGACAAGGCGCCTGCAGCCGCAAGCACACGCGACGCGCCCACCTGGTGGTGGGTCTGCTTTGCCATTTTCGGCGCGCTGGTTGCCCTCTTCTACCTTTTCCTGAGTTTTGCGCGGCTGGAAATCTTCAAGATGCTCCTGACCTCCTTCTTTCCGCTGATGGTTCTCATCATCTCGGTACTCGGGTCCATCGTCATGGGGCTGGCCACGCCTACGGAAGCAGCGGCGATGGGGGCGTTGGGCGGCTTTATTCTGGCCATCGCCTACAAACGCCTGACTCTCTCGGTGCTTCAGGAGTCGGTTTTCCTGACCGCCAAGACCTCGGCCATGGTGTGCTGGCTGTTTGTCGGCTCGGCCATCTTCTCGGCGGCTTTTGCACTGCTGGGCGGCCAGGAACTGGTCGAGACCTGGGTGCTCAGCATGAACCTGAGCAAGACGCAGTTCCTCGTGATGAGCCAGGCGATTATTTTCGTTCTCGGCTGGCCGCTGGAGTGGACCGAGATCATCGTGATCTTCATGCCCATCTTCATCCCGCTGCTGGACAACTTCGGCGTCGATCCGCTGTTCTTCGGCCTGCTGGTCGCCCTGAACCTGCAGACGGCTTTCCTGAGCCCGCCGGTGGCCATGGCCGCGTTCTACCTCAAGGGCGTAGCACCGAAACATGTGACCCTGAACCAGATTTTCCTGGGCATGCTGCCTTTCATGGGCATCCAGATCCTGGCCATCGTCCTGCTGTACCAGTTCCCAGCCATCGGCCTGTGGCTGCCGCAGTTGCTGTACAAATAGGCGAGCGCCGCCCACCTGTCGGGAAGCAAAAGGGCGCGCAGGCGCCCTTTTGTTTTGGAAAAACGGTAAGATTGACGTTTACGTAAACGTCAACCATCCACACGGAGACAGCCATGTCCAACGGCAACAGCAAGCGCGCGGCCCTGCTGGCCCCCTGGCAACCGCCCACCTCCGGGCGCGGCCGGCCGTTTGGGCTGTCCAAACTCCAGGCGTCGGCCAAGCCCTTGTCGAATGGAGACAAAGGCGACGACAAGGCCGCTGTGGACGCCCTGGCGATGGAACTGGACGGCCTGCAGGACCTGTTTTACGCCGACAAGCGCTACAAGCTGCTGGTCCTGCTGCAAGGCACCGACACCTCCGGCAAGGACGGCACGATTCGCGCCGTGTTCAGCCGGACCAGCCCGCTGGGTGTTCACACCGTGGGCTGGAAGGCGCCGAGCGAGGAAGAGCGGGCACACGACTACCTGTGGCGCATCCATCGCCAGATGCCCGGGGCAGGCGAAACCATGATTTTCAACCGCAGCCACTACGAAGACGTGCTGGTCCCGGTGGTCAAGGGCTGGATCACGCCCGAGCAGACCGCGCAGCGTTTTGCCCACATCAACGAGTTTGAACGCCTGCTGGCCGAAACCGGCACGGTGATCCTCAAGTTCATGCTGCACATCAGCTTCGAGGAACAGGGCCAGCGCCTGCAGGAACGGGTGGACGACCCGACCAAGCGCTGGAAGTTCAGCATGGGCGACCTGGAGGTACGCAAGCAGTGGGCCGACTACCAGAAGGCCTACGAGGCGTTGCTGGGTGCAACCAGCACCCCCTGGGCGCCCTGGACCGTGGTGCCCGCTGATTCCAAGACCCACCGCAACCTGATGGTGGCCACGCTGGTGCGCGACAAACTCAAGTCGCTGGACCTGCGTTACCCGCCTGACGATCCGGCGCTGGCCGGATTGAAGATCGAATGATTCCTCCCGTACCCAAGCCACGAGACAACCCTCCAGAGAGCGCCGCCATGACCGACCTGTCCGCCGAATACCAGGCCCTTGCCAGCTACCGCCCCACGCACAAGGTGCGTTTTGTCACTGCCGCCTCGCTGTTTGATGGCCATGACGCCGCCATCAACATCATGCGGCGCATCCTGCAGGGCATGGGCGCCGAGGTGATTCACCTGGGCCACAACCGCAGCGTGGACGAAGTCGTCACCGCGGCGCTGCAGGAAGATGCGCAGGGCATTGCCATCAGTTCCTACCAGGGCGGCCATGTCGAATACTTCAAGTACATGGTCGATCTGCTCAAGAGCCGCGGCGGCGAGCACATCCAGGTGTTCGGCGGCGGTGGCGGCGTGATTGTGCCGCCGGAGATCCGCGAGCTCCATGCCTACGGCGTCTCGCGCATCTACAGCCCCGAAGACGGCCAGAAAATGGGCCTGGCCGGCATGATCGGCGAGATGGTCATGCGCTGCGACAAGGACCTGACCGGCTTCGCACCCGCGGACCTCCAGGCGATCGAAGGCCACGGCGAGATGGCCTGGCGCGCGCTGGCACAACTCATCAGCGCGCTGGAAAACGACAAGGCAAATCCCGCGCTGGTCGAGACCCTGCGGGCGCAGGCCGCTATCAAAAAGATACCAGTGCTGGGCATCACCGGCACCGGCGGCGCCGGCAAGTCATCACTGACCGATGAGCTGATACGCCGCCTGCGGCTGGACCAGAACGACCAGCTGCGTGTGGCCGTTATCAGCATCGACCCCTCACGGCGCAAGAGCGGCGGCGCGCTGCTCGGCGACCGCATCCGCATGAACGCCATCAGCCCCTGGCAACAGGGTCCGCGCGTTTTCATGCGCAGCCTGGCCACGCGTGAATTCGGCAGCGAGATCAGCAAGGCGCTGCCCGAAGTGATTGCCGCCTGCAAGGTGGCCGGCTTTGACCTGATCGTGGTCGAGACCTCGGGCATCGGCCAGGGTGATGCCGCCATCGTGCCGCTGGTGGACGTGCCCATGTATGTGATGACGCCCGAGTTCGGCGCCGCCAGCCAGCTGGAAAAAATCGACATGCTGGACTTTGCCGAGTTTGTTGCCATCAACAAGTTCGACCGCAAGGGCTCGCTCGACGCCCTGCGCGACGTTGCCAAGCAGGTCCAGCGCAACAAGGAAGCCTGGGGCACCGCGCCCGACAAGATGCCGGTGTTCGGTACCATGGCCGCACGTTTCAACGACGACGGCGTGACCGCGCTGTACCAGGCCCTCAAACCTCGCCTGGCCGGACTCGGCCTGAAGCTGTCCGAAGGCGCCCTACCCGCCGTCGATGTGCGCCACAGCACCAACCAGACACCGGTGGTGCCCGCCGCCCGCACACGTTACCTGGCTGAAATTGCCGACACGGTGCGCAGCTACAAAAAACGCGGCAGGGAGCAGGCGACGCTGGCGCGCGAAATCCAGCAACTGCGTGCCGCCGCCGACATGCTGACCGTCGGCAAGCCCGACAAGGCCAGGGCCGCGGAAGCCGCCATCGACCTGGCGGTGCAGCGCGAGCAGGTCCAGGACCCGGCCGCACGCAAGCTGCTGACCCAGTGGCCTGCCATGCAGCAGGCCTACGCCGGCGAAGAATACGTGGTGAAAATCCGCGACAAGGAAATCCGCACCGCGCTGACCAGCAAGTCGCTCTCGGGCACGACCATCCGCAAGGTGGCGCTGCCTCAGTACGAAGACCACGGCGAAATCCTCAAGTGGCTGATGCTGGACAACGTGCCGGGCAGCTACCCCTACACCGCCGGCACCTTCGCCTTCAAGCGCGAGGGCGAGGACCCGACCCGCATGTTTGCCGGCGAAGGCGACGCGTTTCGCACCAACACGCGTTTCAAGCTGCTGAGTCAGGGCATGGCCGCCAAACGCCTGAGTACAGCCTTCGACTCGGTCACGCTGTACGGCAACGACCCCGACCTGCGGCCCGACATTTACGGCAAGGTCGGCAACAGCGGCGTGTCGATTGCCACGCTGGACGACATGAAGGTGCTGTACGACGGCTTCGACCTGTGCAGCCCCAGCACCTCGGTCAGCATGACTATCAACGGCCCGGCGCCCACCATTCTGGCGATGTTCATGAACACCGCCATCGACCAGAATCTCGAAAAATTCAGGGCCGACAACGGCCGCGAACCGACGGACACCGAAACCGAAAAAATCCGCGAATGGGTGCAGGAAAACGTGCGCGGCACGGTGCAGGCCGACATCCTGAA